>Ga0209624_10001567_pt1 | contig 17690 bp, 17 predicted proteins | sample JacPinW_OM2H0_O1_FD_188565 | JGI IMG/M metagenome (GOLD analysis project Ga0209624, IMG submission 188565) | Forest soil microbial communities from Algoma, Ontario, Canada - Jack Pine, Ontario site 1_JW_OM2H0_O1 (SPAdes) (version 2) | ecosystem: Environmental > Terrestrial > Soil > Boreal...
GCTGGCGGCGCCAGGGCGATTCTCGACAATGACCGATTGGCCGAGCCGTTCTGTCAGCCATTGTCCGGCGAGGCGCCCCCAGATGTCGTTCGGGCCGCCGGGCGGAAAGCCGACAATCAGCCGGATCGGCCGTGACGGATAAGCCAGCGTGTGCACGCTCGAGGTCTCGGTCATGCCGTAGACCTCGACCACCGGCAGCTTCAGCCCGGCGTCGGCGTATTGCTTCATGAACTTGACCGGCGCCGCGCCGGCGAAGCCCTGGCTCACGCCATCGCAATCCTGTATCTGCGCGATGAAGGGCGTGAAGTCGGGCGTGCCCAAAGGCGCCCACACCTTGCTGACCACCTTGCCGCCGGCATCCTCGAACACCTGCTGGAAGCCGCCTTCCTGCTCGTAGCCGAAGGCGAAGTCGAAATCGAGACAGGCCACCTTCTTCAGCCCCATCGTCTTCGCGGCGTAGTCGCCCATCACGTGCATCGCCTGGGAGGAGGTCGCCGAGGCGCGAACGAGATAGGGATTAGGGTTGCGCTGCGTCAGATTGTCGGCGCCGGCGAGGCAAAGAGTCGGAACCTTGTTCTGCGTGACGTAATCGGAGATGGCGAGCATCTCGAACGCCGCCAGCGGCCCGAGGATGACGTTGACCTTGTCGCGCTCGACCAGCTCCTGCGCCTTTGTCTTGGTGCCGGCGGGGTTGCCGCCGGTGTCGGCGACGGTCAAATCGACCTTGCGCCCGGCGAGTATCATGTTCTTCGACTTGAGATAGGCGGTGACCCCCTGCTCCATCTGGAGGCCGCCTTCGGTGAGCGGCCCGGTCTTGACCGTGAGCAGTCCGATCTTCACCGGCGCCGATTGCGCGATCGAAGGCATCGGGAACGCCGCCGCGGAAGCCACGGCCGCCGAACCCGCCAGGAATTTGCGCCGATTGAGTTTGACAGACATGGTCCCCTCCCTGTTGCCGGGGCCGTTTGAACGGCGCCTCGTCGTGTTATCCGCTAAGGCCCTGTCGCAAGTGGGCTATTGCCCTGTGCGCCGGCCGGTTGCAATCAGGATAGAGACATTTCCCGAAGCTCTGCAACCTTTCATTGGCGGTTCTTACCTCAACTTCTCACGACGGCCGCGCCCGGTTGGCGTTCGGCCCGTCCTTGTTCCCGCTTCGCAAGACAGTCGCTACGCAATTTATTCCGCCGCCTGTTGGCCCAGCGCCTTGTTGAGGCGCGGCATCACTTCGGTCGCCATCAGCTCCATCGAGCGCTTGGCGAGCGCGGGATCGACCCAGTCGTGGCCGGCATAGAGCAGCGTGCCGAAATCGCCGATGCGCTCGCGGAAGGCCAGCAGCTGGTCGACCACGCTGTTGACGGTGCCGCAAGTGACCAGGGAATCGACGACGTAGTCGAGGGTGACGGCGTTGTCGGGCATGCTGCGGTCGGCCTTGAAGAGTTCGTTCCGCCCGCCTTTGATCAGCTTGGTCATGAGTTGGTGGTAGTAGAAGCGGTAGGGGCTGTTGCCCTCCTTGGCGTAGCGCTGGGCCACCTTGTCGTCGGCGGCGATGAAGACGCTCTTGGCGACGCGCCAATCCTGGCGCCGCGCGGGGCGGCCCGCCTTGGCGCAGCCCTGCTCGTACATCGGCCAATGCGAGGCGACCCAGGGCGGCTGCAGGAAATTGGCCGAGATCGGCGTCCAGCCGCGCTCGGCCGCCGCCGCCACGCCCTTCGAGAAGGGCGAGACCGCGGTGACGACGATCGGCGGATGCGGCTTCTGGAAGGGCGTCATGATGATGCCCTGGCCGATATCGGCCATCAGCGTGCGCTTGGTCGAGATTTTCCAATACTTGCCCTCGAGCTCGTAAGGCGGCTTGGTTTCCCAGATCTTCAGCACCATGCCGATCGATTCGAGGAACATGGCGGCGCGGTCGGCGTCGAGATTGCCGAACACCTCGGCGTCGGACAGCAGGCCGCCGGGGCTGATGCCCATGATGAAGCGGCCCTGGAGGATGTGATCGATCATCGCCACCTGCGCCGCCACCGCCGCCGGATGGGTGTTGGGCAAGTTGATGGTGCCGGTGCCGAGCTTGATGCGCTTGGTGTCGTGCGCCAGCGAGGCGATGAACATGAGACAGGAGGTGATGGTCTCGGCGCGGTCGGTGACGTGCTCGCCGATGAAGGCCTCTTCGTAGCCGAGTTTGTCGGCGAGGAGGATCATCTCGCGATCCTCCTTGAGGGTCTCGGAATAGTCGCGCTCCGGCGGATGGAGCGGCATCATGAAGGTGCCGAGCTTCATGGGCTTATTGTTCAACCGATCAACAATTCAGTCAATGCGATTCCATTAAAATACCCGGCCGAAAGCGGCTGGATTCGGCCTCGGCTGCACCGGTCCGCGCAGGCTTGACATCAGGCGGGCCGCGTTGTATTTAACTGTCTAGTTAATTAACTAGAAGGTATTGAACGCCATGACCACCGACCGCCTCAGCGCCACCTTCGCGGCGCTCGCCGATCCAACGCGCCGGGCCATCCTCGCGCGGCTTGCCTTGGGCGAGACTACGGTGACCGCGCTTGCCCAGCCCTTCACGATGAGCCTGCCCGCCGTCTCCAAGCATCTCAAGGTGCTGGAGCAGGCGGGGCTGATAGCGCGCGGCCGCAATGCCCAATGGCGGCCCTGCCGGATCGCACCGGACACCCTCAAGGACGTCGATTTGTGGCTCGAGCGCTATCGCCGCCTGTGGGATGCGCGTCTGGATCGCCTGGGCGATTACCTGCACGAACTGCAAGCGAATGAGAAAAAGGAGAAGCGGCATGGCCGCAAGAAATAGCGACGCCGCGGACAGCGCCGGCCGGGAAATCGTCGCCACGCGGTTGCTCAATGCGCCGCGCGCGCTGGTCTGGGCGGTCTGGACCGACCCGAAGCACGTGGCCAAGTGGTGGGGACCGAACGGCTTCACCAACACGATCCGCGAAATGGATGTCAAACCGGGCGGCAGGTGGCGGTTCACCATGCACGGGCCGGACGGCACCGATTACGAAAACGAGGTCGTCTTCACCGAAATCGTGAAACCTTCGCTCCTGGCCTACGACCATGTCAGCCCGAAATTCCACGTCACCGTGACCTTCGCCGAGGAGGGCGGCAAGACCAGGCTCGTGATGCGCATGTTATTCGACAACAAAGCGGAACGCGACGACGTGGCCGAGAAATACGGCGCGGTCGAGGGCCTGAACCAGACCTTGAATCGCCTGGCCGGATATGTGGGAGCGACGGCATGAGCGGCGCCAAGCCGGTTGAGCGCGAGATCACCATCACGCGGGTTTTCAACGCGCCGCGCGATCTGGTCTGGAAAGCGTGGACCGATCCGCAGCGTCTGGCCCGGTGGTGGGGGCCGAAGGGATTTTCGAATCCGGTCTGCGAGCTGGACGCGCGGGTCGGCGGCTCCTGGCACATCGTCATGCGCGCGCCCGACGGCGCCGAATATCCGTGCGGCGGCGTCTATCGCGAGATTGTGGCGCCCGAGCGGCTGGTCTTCACCAATATCGCGACCGACAAGGACGGCAAGCCCATCATCGACGGGCTCACCACCGTCACCTTCGCCGATGCCGGCGGCGGCAAAACCAAGCTCACCCTGCACACGCGCGGCACGGCCTTGGTCGATTACGCCGCGGCTTATCTTCAAGGGATGGAAACCGGCTGGAGCCAGAGCCTCGACCGTCTCGCGGACTTCGCGGCCGGCGCGCGGTAGACCGGTTCAGACCTTGCCGAGCGCCCGCAGAATGCGTTGCGGCGTCATCGGCTGGGTGGAAATCCGCACCTGGAAGGGCTTGAGCGCGTCGTTGACCGCGTTCATCACCGCCGCCGGCGCACCCGCGGTGCCGGCCTCGCCCGCGCCCTTGGCGCCCAAGGCCGAATCCTGGGTGAGGGTTTCGATATGCGCCACTTCGATGTCGGGCATTTCCGCCGCCATCGGCACCAGGTAATCGGCGAGGTTGCCGTTCAGCAGCTGGCCGGCCTCGTCGTAGATGCACTCTTCGAACAGCGCGCCGCCGATGCCCTGCACCACCCCGCCGCGGATCTGCTCGTCCACCAGCATCGGGTTGATGACGCGGCCGCAATCCTCGACCACCCAGTGCTTCAACAGCCGGACGAAGCCGGTTTCGGCGTCGAGCTCGAGATACGAGCCCTGCACGCCGTTGGTGAAGGCGAAGGGGTAGAGCTTGGGCATGTAATGGCGCGTCGCCGACATCTCGGGCTGGGTGCCGGGCGGCAGGGTGTCGCCGCGGAAATAGGCGGCGCGGCCAACCTCGTCGAGGCCGATGCGGCGAGCGCCGGCCAGGTCGGTGACCCAGCCTTCGGCGAGATCGAGCTGCGCCGCCGGGGTTTGCAGCATGATGCCGGCGAGTTCGAGAATGTTCTGCTTCAAGGCGTGGGCCGCCTGCAGCACCGCTTCGCCGCCGATGCCGGCGCCGCGCGAGGCCCAGGTGCCGCCGCCATAGGGCGTGCGCTCGGTGTCGCCGGTAACGATACGGACTTTTTCGATCGGCAGGCCCAGCGCCGAAGCCGCGATCTGCGCCGCCATCGCCTCGGTGCCCTGGCCCTGCTCGGTGACGCTGAAGGCGCAGGTGACGCTGCCGCCGGGGTCGAGGCGGATGGTGGCGCCGTCCTGGGCCGAGATCGGCGCGCCGCCGACGCCGTAAAAGGCCGGGCCGGGATTGGTGAGCTCGACGAACGAGGCGAGGCCGATGCCGCGATGGATGCCCCGGTTGCGCAACTCCGCCTGCTCGCGCCGCAAGCCGTCGTAATCCATCAGCTTGAGCAGCGTCTCAAGCGCCGCCTGGTGCGACAGCTTCTCGAATTTCAGGCCCGAGGCGGTGGTCCAGGGATAAGCGTCGTCGGGAATGAGGTTGATGCGGCGGATGTCGGCGGGGTCGAGACCCAATTCCGCAGCGGCGCGGTCGACGATCGCCTCGGTCACGGCGCAGGCGATGGGATGGCCGACGGCGCGGTATTGCGTGGTCGGCGGCTTGTTCTGAAACGCCACCCGCAGCCGGGCGCGGTAATTGCGGTGGCGGTACCAGGAACCGGTCAAATTGACCACCTGGTTGCCTTCGACCGCGCTGGTGCGCGGATATGTCGAATAGGGCCCGATGCCGGTCAGGTCGTCCATATCGAGCGCGAGGATTTCGCCCGTCTTGCTGAGCGCCAGCCGCGCCTTGACCCGGTGCTCGCGCGCATGGATGTCGGAGACGAAGGATTCGAGGCGGTCGGCGATGAATTTCACCGGCCGGCCGAGCAGGATGCTCGCCGCCACCGCCGTCATGTCGTCGGGATAGACGTGGATTTTGATGCCGTAGGAGCCGCCGACGTCGGGACACAGCACGCGCACCGCGTTCTCGGCCAGGCCGAAATGCTTGGCGAAGATCTCCTTCATCATGTGCGGCGCCTGGTTCGAGTAATGCACGGTCAGGCTTTGGCCGGCCGGATCGTAATCGGCCAGGATGGCGCGCGGCTCGGGGCAGACGCCGGTGTGGCGGGCGAAGGAATATTCCTCTTCCACCACCACCGTATCAGCCCCGGCGAAGGCGGCGTCGACTTCGCCCGCGTCGATCGAGCGCGTGAAGGCGAGATTGTCGCCGAGCGCGGGGTGGATGGGCTTGGTTTCGGGCGCGAGCGATTCTTCCATGTCGGTGACCGACGGAAGCTCCTGCCATTCGATCCGCACCAGCGCCGCCGCGTCCTCGGCCAGCGCCCGGCTTTCGGCGGCGATCGCGACCACCGGCTCGCCCTGCCAGGTCGCGCGCTCCAGCGCCAAGGGATGCTGCGGCGGCGATTTGAGGCCCTTGAAATGCGTCAGCACGCCCACCCAGGGCGTGTAGAGGCCTTCGATATCCTTGGCGGTGATGATGCGGATCACGCCGGGCGCGCGCGATGCGGCGCCGGCGTCGAACGAGACCAGGCGCGCATGGGCGTAAGGCGAACGCACGAAGGCGAGATGGACGAGGCGCGGCGGGCGCAGATCGTCGACATAGCGGCCGCCGCCCGCCAGCAGCCGCTTGGCGCCGGGGCGCGGCACGCGCTTGCCGATATAGCTCGCCGGCTTGTCGAGGAAGGACAGGATGCTCATGTCGCTTTGACCTTGACGGCGCGGGCGGCGGCCACTTCCGCCACCGCGTCGACGATGGCGTGATAGCCGGTGCAGCGGCAGTAATTGCCCGACAGATGTTCGCGGATTTCGGCGCGCGACGGCGCATGGTTCTCGCGCAACAGCGCATCGGCCGACAGCAGCATGCCGGCGCTGCAAAAGCCGCATTGCACCGCGTTGCGCCGCTGGAACACGGCCTGCAGATCGGCCAGCACGCCCGAACGCGACAGGCCCTCGATGGTCTCGACGTGGCAACCCTCGAGCTGGACCGCGAACACCAGGCAGCCGCGCGCCAGTTCGCCGTTGATCAGCACGGTGCAGGCGCCGCACACGCCGTGCTCGCAGGACCAGCGCGTGCCGGTCAATCCCAGCTCGTCGCGCAGGAAATCGACCAGGTTGAGCCGCGCCGGAATTTCGCGCGCGACGCTCTCGCCGTTGACGATGAGGCGGATGAAGATCCGGTCGTCGCTCATGCGGCATCCAATCGGCCGAGCGCGCGGCGCAGCAGCACCTGCGCCAGATGGCCCTTCATCGCCGCGTCGGCGTTGAAATCGCCGAGCGGCTCGAGCTCGGCTTCAAGCGCGTTCGCGGCCGCGCCCGGGCCGTCGCCGGGCCGCTTGCCGTCGAGCGCCAGGGCGGTGTTCGCGGTTTCGACCGGTTTCGATCCCACGCCGAAATAAACCGCGCGCGCATCCGCGATCACGCCGTCGCGGATTTCCGCCGCCAACGCCAGGCCGCACAGCGCGTAATCGCCTTGGCGGCGCGCGAGTTCGAGGAAAACGCTGCGCCGCGCCGGCGGGGAAACCGGGATTTCCACCGCGACCAGGATTTCGCCCGGCGCCAGATTGGTCTGATAGATGCCGGTGAAGAAGTCGCGCGCCTTGACGCGGCGGCGGCCATGCGCGCCAGCGACTTCGAACTCGGCGTCGAGCGCCACCGCGCAGGCCGGCAGTTCGGCCGCCGGATCGGCGTGGGCCAAGCTGCCGCCGAGCGTGCCGCGGTTGCGGATCGCCGCGTGCGCGATGAAGGGCGCGGCCTGCGCGACGAGCGGCGCGAGCCGGGCGATTTCCGGCGAGGACGCCAATGCGGCATGGCGCGTCAGCGCGCCCAGGCGCAGCACCCCGTCGCGCTCGGCGATGCCGGTCAGTTCCGCGACGCCGTTGATGTCGATGAGCGAAGCGGGACTCAAGAGCCGCATGTTGAGCGCCGGCACCAGGCTTTGCCCGCCGGCCAGCAGGCGGGCGCCTTCGCCCTCCCGGTCCAGCATGGCAAGCGCCTCGTCGAGCGAACGCGGCTTGAGATAACGGAAACGCGGCGCCTTCAACCTGGACTCCCGCGCCGGTTGCTTGATGCCCCGGCTTCAACAAGAATGGTCGCATCCGGCGGCCGCCGTCAATCGACAGGAAGCCGGGGGAGGATGATGCGCCGCAATGCTTAAGAAAAAAACAAAGGGCAAGTCGACGCGCCGGATTCAGCGCCGGCTCAATCCCGACGAACGCGAGCGGCTGATCGCCCTGGCGGCGGTGCGCTTTTTCGCCGAGCAGGGCTATGAAGGCCAGACGCGCGAGCTGGCGCGGCGCATCGGCATCGCCCAGCCGCTGCTCTACCGCTATTTCCCGTCGAAGCAGGCGCTGCTCGACCGGGTCTATCGCGAGGTGTTCGTCGATCCCTGGCGGCCCGAATGGTTCGAGGATCTGGCCGACCGCTCCAAGCCGCTGAAACGGCGCCTGCAGCAATTCTACGTCGCCTATGCGCACACCGCGATCGGCTATGACCGGGTGCGGCTGTTCGTGCTGGCGGGGCTCAAAGGGCTCGACATCAACGCCCGCTTCTTCAAGATGCTGCGCAGCCGCGTTTTCACCGCCGTGCTGGCCGAAATCCGCCATTCCTACAAACTGCCGCCGCTGAGCAAGCTGCCGATGACCGAATTGGAGGCCGAACTGATCTGGAGCCTGCACGCGGCTATTTTTTACATCGGCGTGCGGCGCTGGATTTACGGGCTGAAGGTACCGGAGAACATCGACCGCGTGGTGGCATCCAAGGTGTCGTCGGTGCTCGACGGCATGCCCCGGGAAATCGCCCGGATATTGGGACGCTGACATGGCCGCGCCGCCCCCGAGTTTCGACCAATTGAAGGCGCGCGCGCGCGATCTGGTGCCGGTGCTGCGCGAACGCGCCTTGGCGGCCGAGGAATTGCGCCGCGTGCCGGATGAATCGATCGCCGATCTGCATCAGGCCGGGCTGTTCCGCGCCTTCCAGCCCAAAAGCATCGGCGGCAGCGAGCTGCCTTACCGCGCCATGGTCGAGCTGGGCGCGATCCTGGCGCGCGGTTGCGGCTCGACCGCCTGGGTGCTGACCAATCTCGCCAGCCACCACTGGATGCTCGGCATGTGGCCCAAGCAGGCGCAGGACGAGATCTGGGGCGGCGACGGACCCGACGTGCTGATCGGTTCGGCCTTCGCCTTTCCGGCGGGCCGCGCCACCAAGGTGAAAGGCGGCCACCGGCTCAAGGGCCGCTGGCCGTTCTCGTCGGGCGTCGACCCGTCGCAATGGAACTTCATCGCCGCGCTGGTGGAAGAAGAGGGCAAGATCGTCGAGCCGCGCGTCTTCATCGTCAAGGCGTCGGATTACCGGATCATCGACAATTGGCACGCCGCCGGATTGGCCGCCACCGGCAGCAAGGACGTCGAGATCGCCGACGCCTTCGTGCCCGAACACCGCAGCCTCAATCCGTCGCAGATCGCCGGCGGCGCGACGCCGGGCAGCGCGGTCAACCCCGGCCCGCTTTACCGCCTGCCCACTTTCAGCCTGTTCCCGTTCATCCTGTCCGGCATTTCGCTGGGCCTGGCGCAGGGCGCGGTGGAGGAGTTCACCGCTTCGATGCGCGTGCGCGCCGGAACCTATGCCAGCAAGAAGCTCGCCGAGCTGGCGACGGTGCAGCTGCGCCTGGCCGAGGCTTCGGCGCTGGCCGACGCCGCCGAGAAAGTCATGATATCGTCTTGCGAGGAAGCGACGCGCCAGACCGAGGCGGGCGAGACCGCGCCGCCCGAAGACCGGGCGCGCTGGCGGCGCGACGGCGCCTATACCGCCCAGATGTGCGCCAAGGCGGTCGACCTGCTGTTCACCGGCGCCGGCGGCAACGCGATCTACAAGAGCCATCCGCTGCAGCGCATCTGGCGCGACGTGCACGCCGCCAACGGGCATTTCCTGGTGAGCTGGGACATGGCGGGGACGCTTTACGGCCGCGTCGCGCTGGGCCTGCCGCCGGACGTGCCGGTGCTGTGAGCGCCGCGGCTTAGAGCGAAAGCACCAGTTCCTTCAACTGCTTGGCGTGTTCCTGCCAGGTGCGGCCCTGGGCGAGTATCCAGCCGGCGCCCTGCAGCCCGATCCGCCGGCGTTGAGCCGCATCGGCGTAAAGCCGCTCGAGGCCGGCGACGATCTCCTCGACGTCGCTTTCGCCCCAGCCTGCGGTTTCCCACTCGCCGAAGCCCGCGACCGGAGCCTGCCGGCGCAGCGCGATGCAATTGTCGCCGTCGATCAGATCCTTGACCCCGGTGTTGTCGGCGACGATCACCGGGATGCCGCAGGCCATCGCCTCTTTCGCCGGCAAATTGGTGCAGGCCTCGGCGCGCGAGGGCTGCAAGGCGCAATCCATCTCGCGCAGCACCGCCGGCATCAGCGGGTTCGGGATCTGGCCGACATCGATCACCTTGCCGGGGGCGATGCCGTTATCGGCCACCCACTTGTCGATCTGCGCGACGCCGTCCTTGTCGAAGGCGAGCGGCGCGGCGAGCCGCCCTTTGAACCCGGCCGCGATATGCGACCAGGGCGAATGCCACGCCGTCACCAGCACCGCGTCGTCGTGGCGGCGCGCGAATTCCTTGAACGCCAGCAGGACGAGGTCCTGCCCTTTGCGGTATTCGACCTTGCCGCCCGAGAAAATGTAGAACCGGCCGGGATCGAGAATTCCCGATTTGGGTCCGGGATGGAACAGCGCGGGATCGACGCCCTCGAAGATGACCCGGACCGGTTTGGCGCTGCGCTCCTGGAGGAGCCGGGCGTTCCAGTTGGAGGCGCAAAGCAGCGCATCGAATTTTCCGAGCTTGGCATCGAGCGGGCCGAGCTTGGTGTCCTCGAAGACGCAGCGCGCGATATTGGCTTTGCCGCGCAAGGGCGACGGATTGAGCCCGTTGGCGAGCGCGTCGATCACCGTCAGGTCGAGGGTTTGCTGGGGCGTCTGCGCCTTGGCCAGCTGCACGAGGAAATTGTTCGAGTCGCGGATGGCGGGCAGCGCCGCCAGCACCGCCAGCGGATTGACCGCGGCCAGATCGTGCATGCCGATCGGCCGGCCCATGAGCGGGCGCAGCTCCGCATCCCTGGCCCAGTGGAGAAAAATGTTAAGGCCGAGGATGCCCCAGCCGAAGGTTACGCCGGCCTGCCAGTTTAAGAAGACCCGCCGGGCCACGGTTCAGTGGAGGCCGTCCGGAACCTCGACATTCTCGGGCTTGAGGTCGAGGCCGGAATTCTTCGCCTGCTGGAAGATCAAGGTCGCGAAATCCTTGTCGGCATAGCCGAGGCCGATCAGGTTCTGCACCAGCTCGCGCGTCGCCGCGGTGATCGGCATCGAGGTGCCGGTCTTGCGCGCCGCCTCCAATCCCAGATCGAGGTCTTTCTTCAGCAGCACCGGGGTGAAGGTGGGCGTCATGTCGAGATTGACCAGCGCCGGGGTCTTGTAGGCGGTGAACAGCGAGCCCATCACGCTCTTATTGATGAAGTCGAGGAAGGCGTGGCGCTTGACGCCGCTTTTCTCGGCCAGGACGGTGATCTCGACCAGGTTCTGGATCACCACGCCCAACAGCACGTTGTGGCAAATCTTGACGATGCGCGCGACTTCGCCTTCGCCGGCATAGGACGAGCCCTTGCCCATGGCGTCGAGATAGGGCTGGGCCGCGTCATAGGCGTCCTTCGGGCCGGAGGCGACGATGGTGAGCTTGCCCACCTTCACCACCTTGCCGTTGCCCGAAACCGGCGCCGCCAGCATCTTGGTGCCGCGCTTTGATGCCGCTTCGCGCACCTCGGCCGAGGCCGCTTCGGACACGGTCGAGCAATCGACCAGGATCTTGGGCGACTTGCCCGCAACCGACAGCACGCCGCCTTGGCTCAGCGTCACTTCCTTCAGATCGTCCGAGGTCGAGACCATGGTGAAGACGATGTCGCAGGAGACGAGATCGGACGGGCTGGCCGCGATCTTGGCGCCCGATTTCGTCAGCGGCTCGGCCTTGGCGCGGGTGCGGTTGAAGACGGTCAAATCGCAGCCCGCCTTGGCCAAGCGTTCGGCCATCGGGAAGCCCATGCGGCCGGTGCCGATCCAGCCGATTTTGTGCCGCTTCAGATCCGCCGCCATGACGCGCCTCGTTTTGTCCGGGATGCCGGTAAGGGCCGGAGCTTTAGCCCATTTGCCCGCACCAGGCAAACCCAACCGGCGTTTTTGCCGCCGCGGCGCTGGGTTAGGCTTGATATTGCAAATCATTCGCAATATGCTCCCGGCCGCATGAAAAGTCCCTTGATCCAAACCGCGCGCCTGGCCGGCCTCGCCCTGCTCGCCTTTTGCGCCGCCGCCGCGCCTTTGCGGGCGCAGGACAACGCCAATTTCAACATCGCGATCAAGGAGCATCACTTCGAGCCGGCCGAGCTCGACGTGCCGGCCGGAATCAAGTTCACCGTCACGGTCAAGAACCTCAACGACACCGCGGCGGAATTCGAAAGCACCGTGCTCAACCGCGAGAAGGTGGTGGTGGGCGGCGCCAGCATCACGGTCTATCTCGGGCCGCTCACCCCGGGCAGCTACGAGTTCTTCAACGATTTCGATCCCGACGCCCGGGGTCACATCGTCGTGAAATGACATGAGCATGCCGATGAGTCCCGTAGCCGCTCTTTATTATTTTGCTGCGCTCTCGACGAGCTACGCGGATGCCCGCGGCCACATCGTGGTGAAGTAGCATGCGCTTACAGATTGGCGCCGGCATCGTCTGTTGTTTGGCTGCGCTCTTGACGAGCTACGCCGCGCGCGCCGATTTCGAGATGCATTATCCGGTCATCGACTATCGCGAGGCCGAGATCGAGCACAACGGCTCGACCAGCTTCGACAACCGCAGTTCCATGAACAACAACCAGAGCTACACGATCGAGCTGGGTTACGGCGTGACACCGTGGTGGGAGCCCGAGCTCGAATTCGACCTCGCCGCGGCGCCGGGCCAGAACTGGAATTACAACGCCACCACCTTCGAGAACACCTTCCAGCTCACCGAACAGGGCGAATACTGGGCCGACCTGGGATTCTTCGCCGAGTATCAGCACGCCGCCTCGCGCCTCGACGCCGACGCGATCAATTTCGGCCCGCTGGTGCAGAAGGAGTGGAACAACGCGCTCGGCAGCGGCCTCAACACGCTGCACACGCTCAATTTCCTGATCTCGAAGGAGGTCGGGCGCAACCACAACGACGCCACGCCGCTGGCGGTGTCGTGGCAATCGCGGCTGGAGCTCGACCCGCTGTTCCAGCCCGGCATCGAGTATTACGGCAATTTCAACAACATCGCCGGCCCGACCACCATGAGCGACCCGACCCACCGCGTCGGGCCGGTGATCGTCGGCGCCTACAACATGTACCAGTACGGCAAGCTCAAATACGAGGCGGGCTACCTGGTGGGGCTCAACAACGCCACCGAGCGCGGCACCATCCGCTGGCGCCTCGAATACGAGAAGTCGTTCTAGCGGTTAATACGACCCCGCGCGGCGGAGTCGCGCCTAGTAAGGATTGGCGATCGGCAGCGTGTCGGCCGGGTAGAGGGTGATGATCTTGGCGCCGGTGGGCGTGCACACCACCTCTTCCTCGATGCGCGCGGCGGAGAAGCCGTCCGAGGCCGGGCAATAGGTTTCGAGCGCGAACACCATGCCCTCCTTGATCTCCTGCGGATCGTCGAAGGAATTGAGCCGCGAGATGATCGGCCGCTCATGCAGGCCCAATCCCAGGCCGTGGCCGAACAGCAGGCCGAAGGCCTCCATCTCGCTCGAGAAGCCGATTTCGGTCGCCTTGGGCCAGCAGCGGGCGATCTTGTCGGTCGAGACGCCGGGCTTCACCAGCGAGATCGCCTTGTCGATCCACGAGCGCGCCTTCTTGTAGGCGTCCTTCTGGGCGGGCGTGGCGCGGCCGACGTTGAAGGTGCGGTAATAGCAGGTGCGGTAGCCGTTGACCGACTGGATGATGTCGAAGAAGGCCTGGTCGCCGGGGCGGATCAGCCGGTCGGTGAAATTATGCGGGTGCGGGTTGCAACGCTCGCCCGAGATGGCGTTGATCGCTTCAACGTCGTCCGAGCCCAGTTCATAGAGGCGCTTGTTCGCCAGACCCACGATCTCGTTCTCGCGGATGCCGGGCTTCAGATGCTCGGCGATGGTCTGGTAGCAGCCGTCGACGATCGCCGCCGACATGTTCAACAGCGTGATCTCGTCGTTGCTCTTGATCTCGCGCGCATCGAGCATCGCCTGCTGGCCGTCGACCACCTTCAATCCCACCGCCTGGAGTTCGAACATCATGGCGGGCTCGACGATATCGACCCCCACCGGCTGGTCGGCGACGCCGTTGGCCTTGAGGATGGACTTGATCTCCTCCGCCGCCGAACGCATCAGGCCGATCTTGGGCGCGATCGCGCCGCGCAGGCCCAGCATGCCGGCGTGGCAGTTATGCGGCTTGAGCCAGGGCGCGTAGAGGCGGTGGTGCTTGGCCGCCGAGCCGAAATCCCAGATGTGCGGCTCGCCGTCGCCCGGCAGCAGCGCATAACGCGTGTATTTGTCGCGCGCCCAATTGCCGATGACCGTCGAGGTCATGTAGCGGATGTTGTACTGGTCGAAGCACAGGAGCGAGCCGAAGCCCGATTGGGCGAGCGCGTTGCGGGTGCGGCCCAGGCGGTAGCGGTGCAAACGCCGGAAATCGATGCGCTGTTCGAAATCGACCGCGTTCGGCCCCCAATTCATGATCGGCCGCTTCCAATCGTAGCGCGGATCGACGTCCTCGGATTTGACGATGCTGGGTTCGACCGGTTTTTTGGCCATGTTTCCTCCCGCTGCCCGTTCAGGCGAAAGTGCATGCGATAGCGGGCGCTGTCAATCGGCGGCGGCGCTAAACCCCGAGTTGCGCCGCCATCCAATCGGCGGTTTGCGGCCGGTAGAGATAGGGCCGGTTGTTGGCGACGTGATTGCCGTCGGGAATAATGAGCAATTCGCAAGGGCCCTTGACCTCGCGCGCCAGGCGTTCGGCCTCTTCGGCGGGCACGATGCGGTCGAGCTTCCCGGAAACGATGTAGATCGGGCATTCGATCCGGTGCGCGATGCCCTTCAAGGACAGCGTCGCCGCGTTCTGTTTCGCCGCCACCTCGTCATGGGCGTGGGAGCGCACGCGGAAGGCCTCGCGGGTCAGCTCGGGCAATTTGTCCCAGATGCCGAGCCAGTCGTAAGGCCCGGCGAGCGCGATGCAGGCCGCAATTCGCTTTTCGAAGGCGCAGGCGCGCGGCGCGTAATAGCCGCCCAGGCTTACCCCCCACAAACCGACGCGCTTGGCGTCGAGATCCTTCCGGGTTTCGACCCAGTCGATCACCGCCTTGACCGGTACCTCGTAATCGCCGCGGATGGCGAAATCGTATTCGCCCTCGCCCTGGCCCGGCCCGTCGAAGGTCAGGGTCGCCATGCCGCGTTCGAGAAACGTGGCCTGATAGGCGAGCATTTCCTCTTTGGCGGAATCGAGGCCCATGGCCATGAGCACCACCGGCGGGCGGGAATTATTTGTTTGGCTTCGCTCTTGACGAGCGACGCCGCCCGCGGGCTTGCGCAATACCGCGGCGAGGTTCTTGCCCTCGTAAGGGATGCGGACATATTCGCCCGGCGGCGACAGATGCGGCAACGCCAGCTTGTGGCATTCGACCGCTTTCATATGCGCGGCCTTCATCTGCGGCACGTCGTCGACGAACAGGAACTTGGCGAAGTGATAGGTCACCGCGGCGCGCGACAGATGCTCGGCCGCCGAGACGTATTGATCGCGGGCCAGCGCCTGGCGCCCCAGCCCCTCGTGCACCGCCGCCTTGGCCGACCAACTGGCGCACCATTCGTCCCAGGCGCGGATCGAGGACGTCACCTCCTGGAAATCGGTCAGGATGATGCCGTTGGCGACGAAACGCGGCGCCCAATGCGACAGCGCCGATTTGACGCGCGCGTCCTGAAGCCCGGCCTCGCTCATTCGGCCTTTTCGTCGCGGCGGTACCAGGGCAGGTAATGCCGCGTGCCCCAGGAGATGAGCGTATCGCAGCCGACGCCGAACCCCGCCAACAGGATCACGGCGACGAAGGCCTCGTTCTGGTGGAAAGTGCGCGAGTTGTAGAGGATGAAATAACCCAGCCCCGGAATCGCGGTGAAGAATTCGGCCACCACCGCGCCGATCAGCGCGCGGCCGGTGGCGAGCCGCAGCCCCGCCAGCAGATAGGGCATCGACGCCGGCAGCACGATCTCGAACAGCAGGCGCAAGCGGCCGGAACGGAAGGAGCGGCCGACCTCGACATAGTCCTTGGGCACCGAGCGCGCACCCTCGGCGGCGTTGATGATGACGGCGAAGATCGCGGCGAAGACGATGGTGGCGAAGCGCGCATAGCCGGTATAGCCGAACCACAGCGACATCAGCGGCAGCACCACGATCATCGGCATGGCGTTGAAGCCGTTGATCCACAGGCGCAACGCGCGATCGGCGACCAGGCTGCGGCCCATCAGCACGCCCAGCACGGTGCCGAACAGCAACGCCACCACCAGCCCCTCGGCGGTGGCGGCGAGCGTGATGGCGGCGGCTTCGAGAAAGGGCGCGCCGGAGACGACGCGCGGCAGCACCTCGGCGATGGCGCTGGGCTTGGCGACGAAATCGGGCGCGAATTCGCGCACCAGCCATTCCCACGATCCCAGGATGACGACCGCCGCGATAAGGCGCGGCAGCAGCGGCCCGGCGAACATCCGGGACCGTTGGCTGGCGGGAAGGGCGGAGGCGAGACTCATGGCGTCACTCCCGCCAGCGCGCGAAATGCGCTTCGAGCAAGGTGCCGATCCGGGTCAGCGCCACGCCCAACACGCCGATGATGAGCATGGCGGCGAACACGCCGGCGGTGTCGAAGCTTTGCGAGGCGGTCATGATGAGGCCGCCCAGGCCCGAGGAACTCAGGAAGAACTCCGCCGCCACCATGCCCACCAGCGCGCGGGCGATCGCCTGGCGCACGCCGGTCATGGTGTAGGGCAGCGTGTAGGGCACCATGACCTCGCGCCACAACGCCCACTCGCCCGAGCGGTACGATCGGGCCACTTCAATGAGCTCGGGCTTGATGCTGCGCGCGCCCTCGACCGTGTTGTAGAGGATCGGGAACACGGCGAACAGGAACACCACCAGCGCCTTGGGCACGAAGCCGAAACCCAAGAGCGACAGGATGAACGGGATGAGCGCCACCATCGGCGTGGCGTAGAGAATCATGATGTAGAGATCGAGCGCCTCGCGCAGCACCCGGACCCGCGCCAGCAGCAGCCCCAAGGGCATGCCCACGATCACCGCCGCGACGAAGCCGGTCGCGAACAGCGAGGCCGAGCTCAGGAACAGCTCGACCAGCCGGCCGGTCTCGACCAGCTGCACCAGCCGTTCGAGCGTCGCCGACAGCGGCACCAGGAAGGCGGCGCTGGTGTGGCGGCCGACGATCTCCCACAGCGCCAGGCCGCCGCCGAGGCTGAGGGCGAAAGGCGTGTAACGCTTGATGGCGGCATTCATAAGCGCGGCCGGTCCCCGGGCTACTTGCCCACCAGGAGGTTGGCGTCACGCCAGATGGTGGGATCGATCATCTGGGCGTAGCTGGGCGGCGTCTTGCTGTCCATGATGTTGCCGGTCTTGACCTGGAAGGCGATGAAATCCTCGATCTGCTTCTGGTCCATGCCGTCATTGTCCACCGCCCACAAGCCGTATTTGACGTAGTCCTTGACCGCGGAAAGCGCGATGGCGTGGTCGCGGCCGGTGACCGCGGCGATGGTCGCGACGCGGTCGGCGTTCTTCGGGTCGGCCATGAAACGAGCGGCCGCGATCAACCCCGCCATCATGCGCACGAAGCCGTCGCGTTTCTTGGCGATGTCGTCCTTGGTCGCGACGACGATGAGGTTGTGCGAAGCCGGGTTGCTTTCGCGCACCGTCTTGATGATGGCCACCTTCTTGCCGCGGTTCTCGATCTCCGAGACGTCGTCGAGATGGAGGATGCCGTAGGAAATCTGGCCGGCGAGCAGCGCGCTCGAGGTGTTGGATCCGAGCGCCACCTGCTGCACGTCGTCGAGCGACAGGTGGCAGCCGCCGCCGAGGATGGCTTTGAGCGCGATCGAGCGCGCGCCGCCCGGCGTGTCGACGCCGATTTGCTGGCCCTTGACGTCGTCGCAGGTGGCCTTCTGCAGATTGGTCGTGCCGAGCTCGAAATCGGGCTTGGGGAAGCCGTAGATGCCCACCAGCGGCACGCCGGCG
>Ga0209624_10001568_pt1 | contig 17674 bp, 18 predicted proteins | sample JacPinW_OM2H0_O1_FD_188565 | JGI IMG/M metagenome (GOLD analysis project Ga0209624, IMG submission 188565) | Forest soil microbial communities from Algoma, Ontario, Canada - Jack Pine, Ontario site 1_JW_OM2H0_O1 (SPAdes) (version 2) | ecosystem: Environmental > Terrestrial > Soil > Boreal...
CATGCGTCCTGGCCGCCCGAGGGGGAGTAGAGCGCACTCGACAGCGGCGGGTAGCTGGTCCAGCCGGCTTCCGGCGGGCTCCAGAAGATCGACGCGTAGAAGACCAGCCCTCCGGCGAGTAGCAGCCAAAAGGACAGTGCGTTCAGGCGCGGGTAGGCCATGTCGCGCGCGCCGATCATCAGCGGCAGGAAGTAGTTACCCAGGCCCGCCATCATCGGCACCACGAACAGGAAGATCATCGTCGTCCCGTGCATCGTGAACAGCTGGTTGTAGGTATCGGGGGTGACCAGCGTGTTGTTCGGAGCCCCCAACTGCAGACGGATCATCAGCGCCTCGACGCCGCCGAGACAGAAGAACATGAACGTCAGGACCATGTACATGATCCCGATCTTCTTGTGGTCGGTGGTCGTCAGCCAGCTCGTCCAGCCGGTCGCCTCGTGCTCCACGTGATGGGCGTGAACCTGCGGGATGGGGGCTGCGTAGGTGGCCATAGGTTCTGCTTGGTCTCCTCGATCTTCCTAGGGGTTCTCGACCTGTTCTGGGCCGGACTGCGATTCGAGTTTTTTGCGTGCCTTGGCCGCTTCTGCGTTCGCTTCGGAGATCGCTTCCTTCTGGTGCGCCAGCCACGCTTCGAACTGGGCTGGCGGCACCGCCTTGACGGTGGCGATCATGCGCGCGTGTCCGCGGCCGCATAGGAAAGCGCACTGCCCACGGTAGATGCCTGGCTTTGAGATCTTGAACCACGTGTAGTTGTGGTAGCCCGGCACCACCTGGAACTTGCCCCCCAGTTCCGGGATCCACCACGAGTGCACGACATCCTCGGAGACGAGGTCCAAGCTCACGGTGGTGTTCGTCGGCACGACCATTTCCTCATACGAATAAGGCGCGCCCAAGCCGTCCGGTTCGCTTGCCCCTGGGTACACGAACTGCCAGATGTATTGCCGGCCGATCACGTTGATGTCCAAGGCTTTGCCGTTTGGCGGGAGCCTGCGGTTGGTGCTCGCGTACAGCAGGTTGTTCTGTTCGCCCAGCTGGCTCAACGACGCGCCGTCCGCTCCCGAGTTGGGCGGGTTCTGGATTGAGGAGAGCTTCGAGAAGGTCAGGATCGCCAGGGCCACGAGGATCACCGCGGCGGCTGCCGTCCAGCCGATCTCCAGGCGCGTGTTGCCGTGGATCTGGGCTGCCACCGCGCCCTTGCGCTTGCGGAACTTGATCAGCGCGTAGGCGAGGCCGCCCTCGACCGCGAAGAAGATCAGCAGCGCGATCACGAGCGTGATCTTGTAGAGCGTGTCGATCTGGTTCGCGTTCGGCGAGCCGCCCGACTCGGGGGTGAAGAAGGCGAGGATTGAGGGGAGCATGTGGTTCAAGGCGGGGGGATTCTATTCACGCCCGGACGGGACGCGCTTGATGACATTTGCCACGAGGCTTTTGAGCGCCTCTCAGGCCCCTTTGAAATGGGCCGCACGCTTCTGCACGAATGCCATCGCACCCTCAACGAAATCGGCGCTGTCAGCCATCTCCTGTTGGATTTGAGCCTCCAGCTCGAGCTGCTCGGCCATACGCGGATACAGCCAATTATTGAGCTGGCGCTTGGTGCCAGCGTAGGAGCGAGTGGGCCCGCTTGCCATCCGCGCCGCCAGCGATAGCGCCTCCGCCGCGAGGCTCTCGTCGGTGCTCACGCGGTTGATGAGTCCCCACTCGAGCGCCTTCGCAGCCGGCAGACGCTCGCCCAACATCGCCAGCTCACTGGCGCGCGCCATGCCCACGCGGCTGGGCACGAACAGCGACGAGCCGCCGTCAGGCACCAGGCCGATATTGACGAACGCGAGTAGGAAGTACGCGCTCTCGGCGGCCACGATCAAATCGCAGCACAGCGCCAGCGAGCAGCCGATGCCCACAGCCGGTCCGTTGACCGCTGCGATAACGGGCTTTGGCACCTCGCGGATCGCGTGCATGATCGGGTGGTAGCGCTCGGTCAGGACCTTGTACACATGCGGGCGTCCCTCCGGCGTGAGCTCGCCGCCGCTCACGTCCTTGAGATCGGCACCAGATGAGAAGGCGCGGCCGGCGCCCGTGATCAGCACCGCGCGGACAGCGTCATCCGCGGCAGTTTGGCGTAGCGCGGCGAGCAGGTCCACGCCGAGCTGCACGTTCCACGCGTTCAGCGCGTGCGGTCGGTTCAGCTCGATCGTGGCGGTCGCGTCTGCCACCGTTATGTTCACCGTCTCGAGCTGGATGCTCTGCTCGCTCATCGCTCTCCCTTGGCTAGATCTCGCGGTGATCCTATGGTGTGAGGGATGAGACGTCCCGTGATCGGCATCTGCACCGCAATCGAGCGGGCCAAGTGGAGCGTCTGGGATCAGCCGGCGGCGCTGTTGCCGCTCGGCTACATCGGGGCCGTGCAGCGGGCGGGTGGCCTGGTGGCAATGCTGCCACCCGACGCCGAGCTCGTCGAGGACCCCGATCAGGCATTGGCGCTACTCGACGGGCTGATCCTCGCCGGCGGCGCCGACATCGACCCCGCCTGCTACGGCCAGCCCGCGCATCCGGAGACGGTGGGCACGGTGCCTGAGCGCGATGCGTTTGAGATCGCGCTTGCGCGAGCTGCAATCGAGCGCGACCTGCCGCTGCTTGGCATCTGCCGTGGCATGCAGCTGATCAACGTCGCCCGTGGTGGCACGCTCCTGCAGCACCTGCCCGAGCGCCTTGGCCACCATGAGCACCGACGCGTACCTGGATCCTTCGACGGGGCTGAGCATGACGTCGTGCTCACAGCGGGCTCGCTCGCCGCCACCGCTGCGAGGGAGCTCGTGCACTCGACGCGCTCGCACCACCACCAAGGTGTCGATCGGCTGGGGGAGGGGCTCGTGGTCAGCGGCATCTCCGCCCTCGATGAGCTGCCCGAGGCGATCGAGTGGGCGGGCGGGCTATCCGATCGTCAGTTCGTGCTCGGCGTGCAATGGCACCCTGAGGCCGACACCACGAGCTCCGTCGTCGGCGCGCTCGTCGACGCTGCTGCCGCAGCCAGGATCTCCGAGTAGCGGCCCGGCACCAGACATATACTCATCGCCCAGTGCGGCTGTCGAAGGCGATCAGAGCAACCGCCTGGGGGATGGTGGTGGCGGGAGTCGCTGCGCCGCTTGTGCGTAAGCGTGTCAGCGCTCCGCCGCTCTTCCTCCAGAGCGTTGCGTTCGGTGCGCCCGTGGGGCTGGCCGTGGCCATGCGCCCCTCGCGCGGGCGCGACATCGCCGTGTGCACCCTGCAGATGTGGGCCTATCTGGCGGCTTATAAGGCGCCTCACGACGATCCCGACGCCCAGGCAGGGCGCGTCCATGTCGCCTACCCGATCACCGTCGACCGCATCTTTGGTGTGAGGGAGCTACCGACCGTGCGCCTCCAGCGCTCGCTGGCCGGCGGCGGCGCTAGCGCCGCCGACTGGACGGCACTCGATCGCCTACTGGTGTGGGCGCACTGGAGCTGGTTTCTGATTCCCCACGGCTCGCTACTGTACATCCTCGTGCGCCGGCCGTCGAGCTTCCCGCGTGCGGCCGTGTTCACCTATGCGGTGTTCGACATCGGCGCCAGCTTCTATTGGCTGTTGCCCACGGCGCCACCGTGGTATGCGGCTGCGATGGACCACGAGCAAGGTGGCTCCGAGCCTGCCGTGCGACGCATGATGGTCGAGTACGGGGAGGTGTTCTGGGGAGACCGCTGGGGCTCGCTCTACAGTGTGTTTGGAGGTAATCCACTGGCCGCGATGCCCTCTTTGCACTTCGCCACATCCGTGATGGCAGCGCTCCTCCTTGCTGAGGTGGGGCCGGTTGCGGGCGCACTCGGGGTGGGTTATGCGGCAACGCTCGGTCTGGCATTGGTGTACCTGGGCGAGCACTATGTAGTCGATTTGATTGGGGGAGCGGCGTTGACTGCCGCGGTCAGGCGGTGGGGGCCGCGCGCGGGCCCGCTCATCGGAGGTGTGGGGCGCGCGGTGTCAAGGCTCGAGGAGCTGGCCCACGAGGCGGGTTGAGGAGGAGGTGAGCACCAGCGAGATGAGGAGGGGCGAGGAGCGCCAGACAGGGGGGGAGCGAGAGATGCATGAGCTTGACGGCGCCGGGAGGCGCTCCACCCAAGCGGAGGAAATGCCGCGTGTGATCCTCACGCGACGGCAGATCGTCGCGTTCGCGGTGTTCATCCTCTCCGGCGTTGGCTTCCTGTACTTCGTGCTGCCCAATCTCGCCGGTGTGGGCAAGACGCTCGACCGGATCGAGGGTGGCGACAGCTGGTGGTTGGCGTTTGGCGTGGCGCTCGAGGTGCTGTCGTTCGCCGGCTACGTCTTCTTGTTCCGCTCGGTGCTGGCGCGTGGGCAGGCGCGGGTCGGTTGGCTCGAGAGCTATGAGATCACCATGGCCGGCCTTGTCGCCACGCGGCTGTTCGCCGCCGCCGGTGCAGGCGGTGTAGCGCTTACTGCCTGGGCGCTGCGGCGCTCTGGCATGGAGCCGCGGCTGGTCGCCTGCCGGATGGTTGCGTTCATGGTGCTGCTGTACGTGGTCTACGCGGGCTCGCTGCTATTCGACGGCATTGGCCTCGGCACCGGGCTGTTTCCCGGGGGCGGATCGTTTGCGATCACGATCATCCCTGCGATCGTGGCCGCCGTCCTGTTCGCCGCGGCTGGTGCGATCGCGCTGTTGCCGGGCGACCTCGAGCGCCGTCTGCACAGGTGGGCCAGCGGCTCCGGGCGCGCCGCCCATTGGGTGGCCCGTGCGGTGACCATCCCGGCGCTTGCCGCCAGCGGCGTGCGCACCGCCATCGATTTGATCCGCGGCCGCGACCCCGGCCTGCTAGGGGCGCTCGCCTGGTGGGGCTTTGATCTGTCGGTTCTCTGGGCGATGTTCCACGCGTTCGGCTCCGCGCCGCCGTTCACCGTCATCTGGATGGCCTATTTCGTGGGAACGCTTGGCAACGTGCTGCCGCTGCCTGGTGGCCTTGGGGGTGTCGAGGGCGGAATGATTGGCGCGTTGGCCGCGTTTGGCGTGCAACTCGATCTGGCCGTTGTGGCGGTCCTCTCCTACCGCGCAATCTCCTTTTGGCTACCTACCCTGCCGGGGGTGGTGGCGTACTTCCAGTTGCGTCGCACCGTGGCGCGCTGGCAAGATGAGCCGCCGGCCAAAGCTGTCGCAGGCGCGCTCGCGGGAGCCCCTGAGCCGGTGAGGGCGCTTTAGAGCTCGTAGGGTAGATGTGCTTGCTGACGGCGACAGATCCGTCACGGAAGCAAGCTGAATTGCTATACTTTACAAAGTAAAGTGCCCTTGGGTCGGGACTCAGGGGTCAGATCAGGAGAAGAGATGAGCGACGTCGCATCGTCATCGAAGGTGGAGAACGTGATCATCGTCGGCAGCGGGCCGGCCGGCTATACCGCAGGCCTATATACGGCACGTGCCAACTTGCATCCGCTCGTGATTGAGGGCTTCGCTTGGGGCGGCCTGTTGCAGCAAACGACCGACGTGGAGAACTACCCTGGCTTCCCCGAGGGCGTGATGGGCCCGGAGATGATGCAGAAGTTCCGTGACCAGGCTGAGCGCTTTGGGGCGCGCCTCTTGACTGAGCAGGCAGATCGCGTTGAGCTCGCGAACGAGCCCGGCGGCATCCACCGTGTGTGGGTGGGAGACACTGAATATCAGGCGCGCACCGTTGTGCTGGCGATGGGCGCCGAGCACAAGAAGCTCGGCGTGGTCGGCGAGGATGAGCTCTCCGGGCGGGGTGTCAGCTATTGCGCCACCTGCGACGCGGCATTCTTCCGCGATGCCCAGACGATCATCGTTGGTGGCGGCGACTCGGCGATGGAGGAGGCGATCTTCCTGTCGAAGTTCGCCGCCAAGGTGGCCGTCGTGCATCGACGCAATGAGTTCCGCGCCTCCAAGATCATGCTCGAGCGGGCGCGTGCGCAGCCGAACATCGAGTTCGTCACGCCGTACACCGTCAAGGAGTTCGTCGCCGGCGAGCATGGCGCGCTCGGCCACGCCACGCTGACCAACACGGAGACCGGCGAGGAGCGCGAGCTACCCGTCTCGGGGGTTTTCATCGCGGTCGGCCACGAGCCGCAGTCAGAGCTCGTGCGCGGGCAGGTGGACGTCGACGAGAACGGCTACGTCGTCACCGAGGGCAAGTCGACTCGCACAAAGCTCTCCGGCGTGTTCGCCGCGGGCGACCTAGTCGACCATACCTACCGCCAGGCGATCACTGCCGCTGGCTCCGGCTGTGCCGCGGCGCTCGATGCCGAGTGGTATCTGCGCGACACCCCCGGCATTCCGGTCCCGGAGGGCATGCCACTGGGCGACCCAGCTGAAGCGCAGTGGCAGCCGGTGGGCGACGCGCAGTCGCCTGCCTAGCTCTCGGCTGGCGCGGTGCGCCTGAACTCTGCCTGACGCCAAGGCAGGCGCCTGTGCAGCGCCGGTCGCTCAACGAAGCGCCACAGCAGGTCGGAGGCGATCAGCGTGGCTGCAGTCGCGCCCACGAGCAACAAGGCGAAGGTGGTCTTCACGCCGTGACTATGGCCAAAGCGCGCGAGCACGTGCGTCATCAGTCCCAGGTGGATCAGGTAGATGCCGTAGGAGCGCTCTCCGAGCCAGTGCATTACGCGGTTGTCCAGCACACGCCAGCAGCCACCTGTCGTCCACTGCAGCAGCAGCGTCGCTGCCAGTAGCGCTCCACAGCCAAGCGTCACCAGGATCTCCCGCACACCGTAGTCGTAAAACGGCAGCGATACGAATATGCCCAGCAGCGCCACGCACAATGCCAACGCACCCCACGCCCACATCCGGCCCGCGTGCGTGCCGCGCAGCCTCGGCGCAACGAACGGCTCCACCGCCGCCAACGCCACCCCAGGGATGAACGCGAACAGGTACTCGGCGATGTTGTATGTGAGCGCCAACGGGTTGCCCGCAAGATGCTTGAGGTAGAGGCTCACCACATACGCCACCGCGAGTGCGCTCAGCACGATCGCCAGGCGCTGATTAGGCGTGCTGCCAAGGCGTCGCTTCGTTGCCACGAACGCCACCGCGGCGATTGGGATGAGGATGTAGAACGCCACCTCCAAGTCCAGCGTCCACGCTTGGCCCATCACGTTGATGGCAGTCGTCGGGTGGTAGTTCTGCGCGAACCCATAAACCGTCAGCAGACCCAAAAGGCCGCCTTCGCCGCGATCCCAGAGCACGTAGATCGTGGTCACCACCCAGAAAGCCGGGATGATCCGTAGTGCGCGGTTACGGAAGTAGCGCGAGATCGACGGTAGCGGCGTGCCCAGCGTGTATGTGGCCAGGAAGGTGCGCGTCAGCAGATATCCAGACAGCGCAAAGAAGATGTAGATCCCGGCGCGCATGTTCACGAACTCAGGGGCCAGCACACCGAAGATCGGCTTGAACTGAGCGGTCGTGCCTTCGCCGCTCACCGAGCCTTTGCCCAAGCTCCAGATCAGCGTGGCGATACCCGCGTGGAAGACGAGCACGAACATCGCCGCGAGCGCACGCAGGCCGTCTCCCGCGGTGAACCGGCGTGGGACCGCGTCGCTAACCGTCACGGGGACGGTCTCAATCCTCGTAGTCAAAGAATCCAGATCCTGTCTCGCGTCCCAGTCGTCCCGCCGCCACCATCCGGCGCAATTCCGGTGCTGGACGGTAGCGCTCCTCGCGATACTCATCGCAGAGCGCGCCCAGCACCGTGAGCACGTGATCGAGGCCAATCGCATCGGCCCACTCGAGTGGACCGCGTGGATGGCTCAACCCGAGCACCATCCCCGTGTCGATGTCGCGAGCCTCGCCTACGCCTTCTCCCAGGGCGAACGCAGACTCGTTGATCAGCTGACAGACGATTCTCCCGAGTACCAGGCCCGGCGCATCGCCAACCCACACGACGTGCTTTCCCAGCGCAGTAAAGAAGCGCTCGGCGCGGGCCGCCGCCACCGGCGAGGAGCTCTCGCTGCGGGTCAACTCCACCAGGCTCGCGTGCTCCAGCGGGCCCACCACGTAGAAGCCCACGGCGCTACCGCCCGGATCCAGCGCGCTCAAAGACCCCTGCGCACAGAGCAACACCCGTGCGCCGCCTTGCGGGTGCGACAGACCGCGACGGTCAGGCTGGCCGTCAGGAGCTCCCGAGCCATTGGCGCGGCTGGGGCTTGCCTCGCAATCGAGCACGAGCGACGGCAGCACACCGCTCTTGGGCGCATGCGGCGAGCGCACCTCATAGCCGGCCGCGTCCGCCGCCACCCGCAGCTCCTCGGCCAGCACACTCTCGCCCGCGATCACGACCACGCCCTCGCCATCGTGGCCGGGCGGACCCGGCTCGAGCCGATCGGGGTCAGGGGCGCGGTGAGCGCTCGAGACCTCCGAGTAGTCGTAATAGCCGCGCCCGCTCTTGCGTCCATATAGCCCGGCCGCGACATAACGCGCCGCGATCATCGACGGTCGCCAGCGTGGCTCGCCAAAGCTCTGCTCGTAGAAGCTCTTTGAGATCTCAAAACCCGTGTCCACGCCCACTAGATCCATCAGCTCGAACGGACCCATGCGAAAGCCGCCCTCCATGCGGCAGATGCGGTCGATCGTCTCGAGATCCGCCATCTGCTCCTGCAGCAGGCGCAGCGCCTCCAGGCCGAACGGGCGGTTGCAGCGGTTGACGATGAACCCTGGGCCGTCCTTCGCCACGATCACCGTCTTGCCCATCGCTTTGCCTGTTGCTTGCGCGATAGCAAGCGCCTCAGCAGAGGACTCCACACCGGCCACTACCTCCAACAGGCGCATCAGCGGCGCGGGGTTGAAGAAGTGCATGCCCACCACGCGCTCGGGGTGAGTCGCTCCGGTCGCGATCGCCGTGACGAGTAGCGAGGAGGTGTTCGTGGCGATCACGCACCGCTCGCTGACGATCTCAGACAGCTTCCCGTACATCTCGTGCTTGAGCTCCAGGCGCTCGGGCGCCGCCTCGATTACCAGCTCGCAGTCGGCCAGCGCCGCCATGTCGTCCACTGGCTGCAGGTGGGTCGCCGCAAGCTTTGCCTGCTCGTCGCCCAGCTTGCCCTTCTCCGCTTCCTTTGCCAGGCCGCGCCGCGCGTTCTCCACGCCCTTCTGCAGCGCCTCCGGGAAGGGGTCGTAGAGCAGCGTGCGCGCACCCGAGCGCGCTGCCAGTTGGGCGATGCCGTTGCCCATCGTCCCTGCTCCCAACACGCCGATGACGGACGCCGGCCCACCCACCCCGCCGGCGGAGCCGGCCTCATCATCCTGCTGTAGGTGCTCCTGGGCGGACACTCGCTTCGATCTCCGCCGGGGCTCAGGAGGGAACGAGCGCGTTGATCCCCGTCACGCCACGTCCGATGATCAGTTTCTGGATCTGTGAGGTGCCCTCGTAGATCGTCGTCACGCGCGCATCGCGGAAGTAGCGCTCGACCGGGTGGTCGTCGACGTAGCCCGCGCCGCCGTGCACTTGGATCGCCATGTTCGCGCACTCGAGCGACGCCTCCGTGGCGTGCAGCTTCGCGATCGAGGTCTCAAGTGTGTTCGGGCGGCCCTTGTCCTTGAGAAAGCCCGCCCGCCACACCAACAGGCGCGAGGCCTCCGTCTTTACCACCATGTCCGCGATCATCGCCTGCACGAGCTGGAAGCTCGCGATCGGTTTGCCGAACTGCTCGCGCTCCTTCGCGTACTTCACCGACTCATCCACGCAGCCCTGGCAGATGCCGACGCAGCCCGACGCCACCGAATAGCGGCCCGAGTCGAGGTTGGACATCGCGATTTTAAAGCCATCCCCGACCCCTCCCAGCATGTCCTCGTCTGCCACCTCAACGTCTTCCAGCGAGATCGAGCCGGTGTCCGAGGCGTGCAGCCCCATCTTGTGCTCGATCGTCTGCGCCGAGTAGCCCGGCTGGTCGGTGTCCACGATGAAGCACGCCACGCCCTTGTGGCCGAGGGCCGGGTCGGTCTGGGCGAAGATCAAAGCCACCTTCGCGTAGTTGGCCATCGAGATCCACATCTTCGCGCCGTTCAGTACCCAGCCGCCATCCGTCTTCTTCGCCCGCGTCTTCTGGTTGGCTGCATCTGAACCTGTGTCCGGCTCGGTCAGGCCGAAGCATCCCAGCCACTCGCCCGAGCACAGCTTCGGCAGGTACTTGCGCTTCTGCTCCTCCGTGCCGAACTTCACGATCCCCGAGCACACCAACGACGTCTGCACCGAGATCACCGTGCGCACTGAGGAGTCGCCGCGACCGATCTCCTCCACCACCAGGCCATAGCTGAAGTAGTCCAACCCCGCCCCGCCGTACTCCTGGGGGACGATCGCGCCAAGGTAGCCCTGGTCGGCGACCTTCTTGACCATCTCCAGGTCGAAGTGATGGTTGCGGGCGTTTTCGCGCGACTGCAGCACGATCTCTTTGTCGGTGAACTCGCGCGCCGTCTGCTTGATCAGGCGCTGCTCGTCGGTCAGGTCGAAGTCCATCCTGCTCCTATTCGGTAGTCAGCTTGGGGGTGCTCCACGGCGCGTGGATGCGTCGTTCGATCTCCTCGGCGATGCCGTCGATCGGCAGTCGCTCTTGGCTCAACGAGTCACGATCGCGCAATGTGACAGTTTGGTCCTCGAGACTCATATGGTCGATCGTAATGCAGAACGGGGTTCCGATTTCGTCCTGGCGGCGATAGCGCTTGCCGATCGCCCCGCCCAAGTCGTACTCCGCCTGCACTCGCGAGCGCAGCGCGCCGTGCACCTCGCGCGCTAGCTCCGGCTGTCCGTCCTTACCCACGAGCGGCAGCACCGCCACCTTCACCGGCGCCAGACGCGGGTGCAGGCGCAGCACCGTGCGCATCTCGCCCTCACCCGTGCCCTCGCGCTCGACCAGTTCCTCGTCGTAGGCGTCAACCAGGAACGCCAGCGTCGCGCGATCTGCTCCCGCTGCTGGCTCGATCACATGCGGCACATAGTGCTCGCCGCTTGCCTGGTCGAAGTACTCGAGCTTCTCGCCCGAGTGCTCAGCATGCTGGGTCAGGTCGAAGTTGCCGCGGTTGGCGATCCCCTCGAGCTCCGACCAGCCGATGGGGAAGAGGTATTCCACGTCGCTTGTGCCCGAGGAGTAGTGGGAAAGCTCATCCGTGTCGTGGGCTCGCAGGCGCAAATGGTCGGGGCGGATGCCCAGCTCGGTGTACCAGCGCTCGCGCTCTGACAGCCAGTGCTCGAACCACTGCTGCGCCTCCGTTGGCGGCACGAAGAACTCCATCTCCATCTGCTCAAACTCCCTGGTGCGGAAGATGAAGTTGCCCGGGGTAATCTCGTTGCGGAAGGACTTGCCCACCTGCGCGATCCCAAACGGCGGTTTCTTGCGCGAGAACTGCAGCACGTTCTTGAAGTTGATGAAGATGCCCTGTGCCGTCTCCGGGCGCAGGTACGCGGTCGCGCCGGACTCCTTCACCGGGCCGATCGTCGTTTCGAACATCAGGTTGAAGTCGCGTGCGTCCGTCAGGTCGCACTCGTCCGTTTCGCCCGGATGCTTCGACGGTTTGCGTCCGCATGCAAGCTCCTGCAGGTGGTCCGCGCGGAAACGCTGGCCGCACGTCTTGCAGTCCACCAGCGGGTCGGTGAACCCAGCCAGGTGGCCGGAGGCCTCCCACACTCTCGGGTGCTGCAAGATCGCCGAGTCGATCGCCACGATGTCATCGCGTTCCTGGAGCATCGCCCGCCACCACTCGTTCTTCACGTTCGTCTTCAGCAGCACGCCGTAGTGGCCGAAGTCATACGTCGAGCCGACGCCGCCGTAGATCTCCGACGACGGGAACACGAAGCCGCGGCGCTTACACAGCGCGACGATCTTCTCCATCGTCACCACGTCAGGCGTCAGCGGGGAGGTTGGGGTGGGCTCGGGCATGACCGGCAGCGGATGGTAGTCGAGCGGGTGCGTAAGATCACGCGCCGTGGCGCGGATCTTGATCGTGGCAGGAGGCTGCCGGGGTAGACAGCTGGCCACGGCGCTGGTGGACGAGGGATATGCAGTGCGCATAACCACTCGTGGCGAGGAGGGGCGCGAAGCGATCGAGGCGGTCGGCGCCGAGTGCTGGATTGGCACGCCCAACAGGCTCGCCACACTGCGTGGCGCGTTGGACAATGTGACCATTCTCTGCTGGCTGCTCGGCTCGGCCGTCGGCCCGGCTGAGGAGTTGCAGGCGCTTCACACTTCGCGCCTTGAGTTCTTCTTCACCCAGGCCATCGACACCACCGTCAGGGGAATCGTCTACGAGGCGCGTGGGGCTTCGCCGGAGCTGCTGGGGGAGGGCGAAGCGATCGCACGCGCGCTCGCCAAGCGCAATGAGATTCCTATGGCGTTCCTGGATTCCGATCCGGACGCCCATCTGCGCTGGCTCGCGGACGCTAGTGACTGTGTGCACTCGCTGCTCATCCGTGCATGATCCTCCACCTCAGTCAAGCCAACATAGTTTGTCACCGATGTTGCGAGCATCATGGCTGGCGATCGTTCCCGATATGGCCTATCGATGTCCGCACTTGGCGCAGTCGCCCTCGCGTTTGCTGCGTTCGTGCCGTGGTATCGGGTTAGCGAGCTTGTGCACGGGAGCGTTAGCTCTGCCGCGCCGCGGTCGCTGGCGATCATCAGTTCCCACCATGCGCTTCCTGTCATGCAGGCGTTCCTGCTCGTGCTCGTGGGGCTGGCGATGCTCGATGCGATGCTGCCCCTGTTGCGCACCAGCGGTCCCATCCCCGGTGGGGCGGGCGGCTCAGTGGCCTTGCTGGGAGCGCTCGCTGCAGCCTGCGCGCTCTACCGCATCCTCGATCCGCCCTCACTGGGCGGCGAAACCGTCGTTGTCTCGCTGCTCGCAGGCCCGTGGCTCGCGCTGTTGTCTTCGCTGCTGATGATGCTCGGCGGCATGTGGCCGCGGCACGTCGGATCTGCGCAAGGCGCCCAGGTGCATATGCGCAGCACGCTATCCTGGTAGGTAATTACCGTAAAGCCGATCAGGATTCAGGGCTGTTTGCCTCTCCGATTCTCGCGACGGCAACCACCGTCGAGAAAGGAACCTCATAATGACGCTGCAACTTGGCGCGGAAGCCCCCGATTTCGAGGCCGACACCACCGAGGGCCACATCAAATTCCACGACTGGATCGGTGACTCGTGGGCGGTGCTGTTCTCCCACCCCAAGGACTTCACCCCTGTCTGCACCACCGAGCTTGGCTACATGGCCAAAGCCAAGCCCGATTTCGACTCGCGCAACGTCAAGATCATCGGCCTGTCGGTCGATGCGCTCGACAACCACGAGGCGTGGGCGAAGGACATCGAGGAGACCCAGGGCACGGCTCCCAACTACCCGATCATCAGCGACAACGACTTCAACGTGTCAAAGCTGTACGGGATGCTGCCCGCCGACACCTCTGGCGATGTGGCTGGGCGTACGCCAGCAGACAATCAGACCGTTCGCAACGTGTTCGTGATTGGGCCGGACAAGAAGATCAAGCTGATCCTCGTCTACCCGATGACCACCGGGCGCAACTTCGACGAGGTGCTGCGGGTGATCGACTCGTTGCAGCTCACCGCCAACCACAAGGTCGCCACGCCCGTCAACTGGCAGAACGGCGAGAAGGTCATCATTGCCGGATCTGTCTCCAATGATCAGGCTAAAGAGATCTACCCGGATGGCTGGGAGGAGCCGAAGCCCTATATCCGGCTCGTGCCTCAGCCCAGCTGAGCAGGCCCTGCAGCCCATCGGCTGGTTGTGGGCGCCCGTGCGAATCCCCGTGGCCGGCTGTCGCCGACCTCGGGGGTCCTCCCGGTCGCTCGCCATGGGTAGCCGATACTCAGGGATGGGCGCTAGCCAGTGCTAGGTTGCCCTCGACGTCAGGCGGCAAGAGGGCGTCGAAGAGGTGAGCGAGGATGCGTGCGGTGGCGCCCCAGATGACGTTGCCTTCGACGATGTAGGCGTCTGTTTGGAAGGTGATGCCCCGGCGTTCGATGTTGGTCGTGGTCTTGGCCGCGCGCACCTCGGCCAGCGGCAGCTCCAGTACCTCGTCAACCTCCTTCGCGGATAGCGTCCAGGCAGTGCCCGCGGGGATCTTCGCTACAAACGGGTGGATTACGTAATTGGTCGCGAACGTGGAGGTCGTGGGGAGCGTGCCAAGCAAGCGGACCTTTGAGGGGTTCAGCCCGATCTCCTCTTCGGCCTCGCGCAGCGCGGTGGCACTCAGGTCAGGGTCCTCTGCGTCCTTGCGCCCGCCGGGAAACGAGATCTCGCCGGCGTGGCGGCGCAGATCGCCGCGACGCTTCGTCAGCACCACATACGGCTCCGGCTCCTCGCCGGCGATGAACAGCGGGACGAGCACCGCTGCCTGCGTCTGCCCGTCGGCCTGTTGCCGATCGAGCCCAGCGGATGATGCGTCAGGCGGCCAGGTGAACGCGCTCAATGCGCTCCTGGAACATGACCTCGCCATCGAGCACGCGGTGCACCGGGCACTTGGCGGCGATCACGCTCAGGCGTTCCACCAGGTCCTCCGGGATGTTGTCCGGCAGGCGGGTAACGAGCTGAAACTTAGTCGGACAGCCGCGCTCGGCGGGGGTGTACTCGACATCCACCTCCACGTGACCGATGTCCCAGCCCTTGCGGGCCGCATACATCTCCATCGTGATTGCCGTACAGGTGGCGAGGCTTACGGCGAGCAGCTCCTGGGGGTCTGGGCCGGCGTCATCGCCGCCAACATCCACCGGCTCGTCCACGGTCAGCTCGTGCCCGCGCACCTGCACCGTGTGCTTGAAGGTCCCGCCGTCGCGTTTCGCGGAGGCCTTCATCCGTGTGAGCCCTTGTGTCTGAGTCATTTAGATCCCCTCAAATCACTACGTCCTAGTCCTTGTATAAGCATGATAGTGCGACGCGCTGACTGCTAAGCGAGCGGGTTGAACAGAAGACCAGTCAGCAACTTGGGGTAGAAGTATGTCGACTTGGGCGGCATGTTCTCGCCCGCGGCTGCCACGTCGCGTACCTGCCCGACCGGCGTAGGCCGCATCAAAAAAGCGACTTCATACTCGCCCGAGCGCACCATCGCGAGCGCCTCCGCGGTGTCGCGCGCGTAGAACAGGCCGTTGAAATGCGCGATGTCATCGTCGCTGTAGCCAAGCGCGTTCTTCAGTACCAATGTCTCCAGCACGCCCGTATCGAGGTGGCGGTATGCCTCCGAGAAGCCCGGGAGCGCCGCGTCAGCGATCGCCTGATCCGTGAGCTTCAGCCGCAGTGCGCGGCCGTCGCGACCGTCGAAGTAGCCGAGCTCGAGTGGTCCCGCGCCGGGCGACGGAGTGATCTCGTCAAACGGCACCTCGGAGATGTCAAAGTCGCGTTCGATCGCCTGCTCCAGTGCTCCGCGGCGGGCATCGTCGAGCTTGTTGATCAGGCGGTGGGTGGGGAACACGGTCAGCCCCGGGTCCTCGAGTGCAACCAGGCACATCAGGATGTAGCGGTGCTCGCCCTCACCGCCAACCTCCTCCGCATAGGCGTGCATCGTCTCGTAGCGGTGGTGGCCATCGGCGATCAACAACTCCGCGTTGCGCGCCGCTGCCTGCACGGCCGTGATCGCCCCGCTGTCAGCTACGCGCCACAGCTTGTGGACCGTGCCGTCCGCGTCGGTGATGTCCGCCCACGGCGGCTGCTCTGTGCTCGGCGCAAGCGCCTCCCAGGCGGCCTCTGCAGGATCTGAGTACAGGGAGAAGATGGGCGACACGTTCGCCCGGGTGGCCCTCGTCAAGCGCAGACGGTCCTCCTTGGGGCCGGGGTGCGTGCGCTCGTGTGGGCGCACACGGCCAGGGCCGTAGTCCTCGATCCGCACCCTGCAGAAGAAGCCGCGGCGGGTGCGCGTCAAGCCGTCCGGGCCGGTGTAGTCCTGGGTGTGCGCCCAGATCGCCGGCTGCTCGTCGCGGACGAGCGCTCCCTGGAGTTGCCACTGCTCGAACAGCTGGCCAGCCGCCGTGTATGGATCGGGCTCGCCCTTCGGCAGGTCCACTGCCACCACGTTGAACGGGGAGTGGGAGATCAGTTCTTCGCGCTGGCTCGCATCGATGACGTCGTACGGGGGAGCGACCACCTGCGACAGAGGGCCTACAACCGCCGGGTGGTAGTGCAGGGCTCGCAGGGGCTGGACATCTGCCATCGCCGGGCGGAGGCTAGCAGTGGTTGGGTCTGGGGTTGCGTTTGAAGGGAGACGCTGCTTCGAGCGGGGTTCCAGGCGTAGATGCATCGCTTGCGCTTGGAGTGGCAGTAGACTGAGACGACGCTTCGGGGCGTAGCGAAGCCTGGTATCGCGCTCGGTTTGGGGCCGAGAGAGCGCTGGTTCGAATCCGGCCGCCCCGACTACAACCTGGTTGGAATCAGGGGAAGTGCTGGCGGGACGCCCCAGCTTCGGGATTTGGCCTTGGGGCTGAGATTGACAGGTATCGGCGTCGATGCTGTGGGTTGGGTGGAATGCTCGCGGTCAGTGCGAGTGATTGCCGCGCACCGTTGCCCATGACTGCCAGGTGATGCGGAGAATGACGAGCGTGATCCCAATACCGATAAGCGGGTCGGCGACCGGAACTCCGAGTGCCACCACGAGTGCGGAGGCGATCACGGCAAGGCTTACATACGCATCGGCGTGGGCATGGTGTCCATCGGCGATTAGCGCGGGGCTGTCCAGTCGCCGCCCAGCGTTCAGACGGATATGAGCCGCGATTAGGTTGCCCGCATACCCGATTGCTCCGGCGAGCGCGAGCACGGCAAGATGGGTGGGGGGTGAGGGGTGAATGAGGCGCCCGACGGCCTCGACGCCAGCCACGCAAGCGCTGATGAAGATGGCAGCCACGACGGCCAGGCCGGCGCGTCGCTCCGCAACCTGGGATTGGAGAGCGAACGCGATCCCGAGCGGTACGGCGGTCAAGGCATCACCGAAGTTGTGGATCAGGTCGGCCAACAAGGCGATGCTGCCGCTGGTAATGAACACGGCAGTCTGAGCGATGGCGGCGAGTCCGAGTACCGCAAGCGACAGCGAGACGGCACGGATGCCCTCCTGGGAGCGCTTGATGCTGTCGTGAACGAGGCCGTGGGAGTGGTCGTGTCCGGCGTGTGAGTGATCGTGGTGCGCGTCGTCCATCGTGGAGCGTCGCACGAGCCTGAGATGCCGATGTGGTCCCGTGTGCGGGTGGCTGTGTCGGTGCGAACCGTGGAAATGCGGCGAGTTGATCGTGGACGGCATATGTGTAAAGCATGGCAGCGGGTCGGTTATGCGATGACGTGATCACCGATGCGTAACGGCCATTATATCGTGCTACGCTATATCGTAATGCGTAATAATGATCCTCAGCTGCTGATCCTGTCGAGTCTCGCGGAGGGGCCGAAGCACGGCTACGCGATCACGCTCGACGTGCTCGAGATGGCGGGCGTAAAGCTCGGCCCGGGGACGCTCTATGGGGCGCTCTCGCGCCTGGAGTCGCGCGGGTTGGTGGAGCCGCTCGACAGCGATGACCGTCGCAGGCCCTATCGCCTGACTCCGAGTGGGCAGCAGGCGCTGCGAGAGCAGCTGACGGCGCTTCAGCGTGTGGCGAGCACAGGCCTGGCGCGGCTGGCGGCAAAGGCGGCGGGCGCATGATCGCGAAGCTGCTGATGGCGCTATCCGCAGGCGTGGCGCGAACGC
>Ga0209624_10001569_pt1 | contig 17674 bp, 15 predicted proteins | sample JacPinW_OM2H0_O1_FD_188565 | JGI IMG/M metagenome (GOLD analysis project Ga0209624, IMG submission 188565) | Forest soil microbial communities from Algoma, Ontario, Canada - Jack Pine, Ontario site 1_JW_OM2H0_O1 (SPAdes) (version 2) | ecosystem: Environmental > Terrestrial > Soil > Boreal...
TCTATCCGCGCAGATTGAACACCCGGGTCGAGACGAAATAGCCCTCCTCGACGACGCCAAACGCGATTGGCGTTCCAAAGCACTCGATGTAAGCCCGCCCCTGGGTCGGAGCGGGACCGCGAAGCAGCAGTTTCTGCCCGCGCCGAAGAGTCGCAGCCGCGGAGCGATCGACGGGCACGATCGGGATTTCGGCGAGGCCTGCCTGCAAAGGCAGAATGGCGCGAGCCATCAGATCCCCGTCATCCGGCAGACGATCGAGGGGAATGCCTGCGTCGACCGAAAACGGGCCGACGCGAGTCCGGCGCAATTCGATCACATGTCCAAAGCAGCCGAGCGCGCGGCCGAGATCCCGCGCGATCGCGCGCACGTAGGCGCCCTTACCGCATTCGGCCTCCAGCACCGCGTCATCGGACTCAGCCGCTATCAGTTCGAGCCGGTAGACATGGATCGGGCGCGCTTCAATCTCGAAGGTTTCGCCGTCGCGCGCGAGGTCGTAGGCGCGAGAGCCCGCGATGCGGATGGCGGAGAAGGTCGGCGGGGTCTGCAGGATGGCGCCGACGAAGCGCGGCAGGAGACTTTCGATTTCGGCCGCGGCCGGCCGTCGGTCCGAACGTGCGACGATCTCCCCTTCAGCGTCGTCGGTCGCGCTTTCCTCGCCCCAGCGCACGCGAAAGCGGTAGGACTTGGCCCCGTCCTGAACGACTGGCACGGTCTTGGTCGCCTCGCCGAAAGCGACCGGCAACACGCCTGACGCAAGCGGATCGAGCGTTCCGGCGTGGCCCGCCTTCTTGGCGTTGAACAGGAATTTGAGTCGCCCGACGGCTTGAGTCGACGAGACGCCAGTCGGCTTATCGAGGTTGATCCAGCCGTTGATCTCAAGCCGGGACGAGCGCTTCTGCCGCGGCTGGCCGAGACGGCGCCCTTCGCGCGCGTTCGCGCCGGACAGTCTGTCTTCGCGGGCGTCACCTGTCATTCTTTGTCCTGGCCGCTAAGATCCTTCAGGTCGCGAGCCACCGCCGGCGATCTCAAGAGCTCGTCCATACGCGCCTGGGCGTCGAAACTCGTATCCACGGCGAAACGCAGATCTGGAGCGAACTTGAGATTGACGCGACGCGCGACAAGCGTGCGCAATTCCTTCTTGTGGCGATCGAGCGCCTCAACCACCGCTCCAGCGCCTTTGCCGCCCAGCGGCATCACCAGAATCGTCGCCAGTTTGAGGTCCGGCGACATCCGTACGTCAGGAATGGTCAGCGGATGGCGATCGAATGCTTCATCGCGCACCTCGCCGCGAGCGAGAATATCGGCGAGCGCATGACGGATCAGCTCACCGACGCGCTCGAGCCTGTGGCTCGCGGAGCGAGGCTTGGAGAAGGAACGGGACATTTGCGCTCTCCTTTGAGGCGCGGCGTAACTGCGGTATGCGGAAGGGAGCAGCATCGGCTCAATGACGGCTCAAGCTAAGCCGAAACCAAGTAAGCCGGTCGGGGCTGCGGCTAGCCCCGGCCGTGTTTCGTTCCGGCGCGCGCGGATTACAGCGTGCGGCGGATCTCCTCGACACTGTAGCACTCGATGACGTCGCCGACCCGCATGTCGTGGTAATTCTCGAACGCCATGCCGCACTCCTGTCCGGCCTGCACCTGAGCGACTTCGTCCTTGAAGCGCTTGAGCGTCGATAGCTTGCCCTCGTGCACGACGACGCTGTCGCGGATGAGGCGCACGTGAGCGCCTCGCTGCACGACGCCGTCAGTCACCCGGCAACCCGCCACCAAGCCTACCTTGGAAATGTCGAACAATTCGAGAATTTGCGCATTGCCCAGCATCGTCTCGCGCAACGTCGGCGCAAGCATCCCCGAGAGTGCAGCCTTCACGTCGTCGACCAGATTGTAGATGATGTTGTAGTAGCGGATCTCGACGCCTTCCTGCTCAGCAAGGTCGCGCGCCTCCTTATTCGCGCGCACGTTGAAGCCGAGGATGACCGCCTTCGAGGCCGTGGCCAAAGTCACGTCGGATTCGGTTATGCCGCCGGCGCCGCCGTGGATCACCCGCGCCATGACCTCGTCGTTGCCAAGCTTTTCGAGCGCTGAAGTTATCGCCTCGACCGATCCCTGCACATCGCCCTTGAGGACTATCGGCATCTCTTTGTGACCCGCCGCTTTGAGATTGCTCATCATGTCGGCGAGCGAGGTCCTCGCGGCAGGCCCGCGCGCAGCGATCTTCTCCCGCCTCTGGCGTTCGCGATATTCGGTGATTTCGCGGGCCCGCGCCTCGGACTCAACGATCGCGACGCGATCGCCCGCCTCAGGCGCGCCAGAGAATCCGAGCACCTCGACCGGGGTCGATGGCGGAGCGGCCTCGACGGCCCCGCCCTTATCGTCGATCAGGGCTCTGACCCGGCCCCAATACGAACCAGCGACGACCAGCGCGCCAACCTTGAGGGTCCCCCGTTGCACTAGCACTGTCGCCACGGGTCCGCGGCCGCGATCGAGTCTGGCCTCGATGACCGTGCCTTCCGCGCTGCGGTCCGGGTCGGCGACGAGATCGAGCAGCTCTGCCTGCAGCGCAATTGCTTCGAGAAGCTTGTCTAGATTAGTCCTCTTTGTCGCCGACACTTCAACCGCAAGGGTATCGCCGCCAAACGCCTCGACCTGCACGTCCTGCTGCAGGAGCTCTTGCATTACCCGCTGGGGATCGGCTTCGGGCTTGTCGATCTTGTTGACGGCGACGATGATCGGAGCCTTGGCCGCCTTGGCATGGCGAATCGCCTCGATCGTCTGCGGCATGACGCCATCATCCGCCGCCACGACCAGCACGACGATGTCCGTGACCTTCGCGCCGCGCGCACGCATCGCTGTGAAGGCCGCGTGACCGGGAGTGTCGATGAAGGTGATGGTCTGGCCGCCGGGCGCAATGACCTGGTAGGCGCCGATGTGCTGAGTGATGCCTCCCGCTTCGCCCGCGACCACGTTAGCGTGCCGGATCGCATCGAGCAGCGAGGTCTTACCGTGATCGACGTGACCCATGATCGTGACGATAGGCGGTCGCGGAACGGACGCGCCTTCCTCGTCGGGCCGGTCGAAAAGGCCCTCCTCGACGTCGGATTCAGCGACGCGCCTGACCGAATGCCCCATTTCCTCCGCCACGAGTTGCGCGGTGTCGGCGTCGAGCGTGTCGGTTAGCGTCACCATGCGGCCCTGCCGCATCAAAAACTTGATCACGTCGACCGCGCGCTCGGACATGCGGCTCGCGAGCTCTTGGATGGTGATCGCTTCCGGCAGGACGATCTCACGCGCGATTTTCTCTTTCTGCTCCTGCGCGCCGTGGCCTCTCAGCCGCTGCGTCCGGCGACGGAACGCGGCAACCGAACGCGTGCGCTCTTCTTCACCCGAAGTCGCGCTGGTGACAGTTAGGCGACCACGATTGCGCTGCTCGCCGCTCCTCGACGGTCGAGGCGTGGGCACAACGACCTTTTGCCCCGGCGGCAGCGCGAGCGCCGGACGCCTAACAACGACTCGCCGCGCCTCTTCATCCTCTCCGCCAGGAGCCGGGGCGCGGGCGAGCGCCCCCGGTGGGACGGTGCTGGGAGTGGCCGGGCCAACTCGCGGGATTGACGGAGAGGGGGCCGGTTCGCCGCCGGCGAGGCGCCGTCGCGCTTCGTCTTCCGACTGGCGCTTGAAATTGGCTTCCTGGGCGCGGCGTAGCTCTTCGTCGCGCTTGCGCGCTTCCGCGGCCTCGCGTTCGACGCGGTCGCGCGCCTCGCGCTGGCGCCGAGCTCCGGCGTCCGCTTCCTGGCGGCGGCGATCCTCCTCCTCCTGCGCGCGCGCGTCGATCAGGGCGCGGGCGCGCGCTTCACGCTGCTCGGCCGACAACGTGGGCAGGACGACACCGGTCTTGGGTGGCGGGGGGGACGTTGGCTTCGCAGGCGCGACGGGGGCGGGTCGCATCGCGACGCCCGGAGCAGCCGGAGGCGGCGCGGCGACGGCCGCTTCGGCCGGCGTCAAAATCCGCCGCTTCACCTTTTCGACGACAACCGCCTTGCTGCGCCCATGCGAGAAACTCTGCCTCACCGTGCCCTGCTCAACCGGACGCTTCAGGTGCAAAGTCACCTTTGGCGGCGCCGCAGTCGCTGTCTTGTCGCTATTACCCGTTTCACTCATGCCTATTCCTAACCGCTTGGCTTTTCAGCCAATTTGATGGGCCTGCTAAACGTTCCGGCCTCGCCGGCCGTCGCATCGCCGCACTCCGTCCTGTCCGCCGCGTCCGCTTCGCCGCCGCGATAGCGGCGCAAACGATCCGCCCTTGCAAGAAAGGCCGAACTCGCCGCCCCATGTTTGAGGGCAGCATGTATCACATTTGCCCGCCCCAATGCCAAATCCAATTGGCCCGACTTGAAGAGATCGACGCGCACAATAGCGTCCGCTTCCGGGCCGAGTTTCGCGCGCAGGGCGTGGACTCGCTTCGCCGCTCCATCCGCCGCCCCGTCGCTCGCCTGAATCAGCGCTACGACCTCCCCGGCCCCGATCGCCGAGTCGACCTTGAACGCGCCGGCCACGACGAGGCCCGCCTTGTTGGCGATCGACAGCGACTGCAACGCGTCCTGCTCCAGAAGCCCATCGACCGTCTCGGCCAGCGAGGCGGGCGCCTCCGCCTTGGCGCGAAACGCGCGTGAAAACGCCCGCTTCGCCGCCGCCCGGCTCACCGTCTCAAAGCTCAGTCGCGTCCATACCCCGCGTCCAGGCAGCTTGCGCCGGATATCAGGGACGACCGATCCGTCGGGGCTGAGCGCAAAGCGCAGCATCGCCTCGGGAATGCCCTTGGTTCCCGTAACGATGCAGGTCCGCTCCGACCCGGCTGTGTCGCTCCTCGTGCGCAATCGATCGACCCCGCCACCTACGCGCCTTCAGCGTCTTGCGCTTGCGGCTCGTCCTCGGGCGCGGGAGCTTCGATCCAGCCCGCGCGCACGCGCGCATCCAGGATCATGGCGTCAGCCTGCGCCCGCGACACGTCGAAGCCAGTTAGAAACCCCGGCTTCGTCGCATCGCCTTCGGTCCAGCCGACGAGATCGTCGCTCGCGCAATCGGCGATATCCTCCAGCGTCTTGACGCCGTTCTCGCCGAGCTTGACCAGCATCGGCGTGGTCAGGCCGGCGATCTCCTTGAGATCGTCGGACACTCCCAGCGCCTTGCGCTGGTCGTCAAATTCAGCTTCGATCCGGGCCAGGTGTCCCTGCGCGCGCGCCTGGATTTCGTTCGCCGTGTCGGCGTCGAAGCCTTCGATCGACGCCAGCTCGCGCGGCTCCACGTAGGCGATTTCCTCGACCGAGCGGAAGCCCTCGGAAGCGAGGAGCTGGGCGACTGTCTCGTCGACGTCGAGCGCGTCCATAAACGTCTGCGTCCGCTCAGCGAATTCCTTCTGTCGGCGCTCGGACTCCTCGGCTTCTGTCAGGATGTCGATGTCCCAGCCGGTGAGCTGCGAGGCGAGGCGCACGTTCTGTCCGCGCCGGCCGATCGCCAGCGAGAGTTGATCGTCGGGGACCACGACCTCGATGCGGGTCGAGTCTTCGTCGAGCACCACCTTCATCACCTCGGCCGGCTGCAACGCGTTGACGATGAACGTCGCCGCGTCCGGAGACCAGGGAATGATGTCGATTTTTTCGCCCTGTAATTCGTTGACCACCGCCTGCACTCGCGAGCCGCGCATGCCCACGCAAGCGCCGACCGGATCGATCGAAGAATCGTTCGACACCACCGCAATCTTAGCGCGCGAGCCCGGATCGCGAGCGACCGACTTCACCTCGACGATGCCGTCGTAGATTTCCGGCACTTCCTGGGCGAACAGCCGGGCGGTGAATTGCGGATGGGTGCGGGATAGGAAAATCTGCGGGCCGCGGGCCTCGCGCCGAACGTCATAGACGTAGGCGCGGACGCGATCGCCGGGTCGGAACATCTCGCGGGGGATCAATTCGTCGCGGCGAACGACTGCCTCGCCCGCGCCGGCGCCGCCGAGATCGACCACGACGTTGCCGTATTCGACCCGCTTGACCTGGCCGTTGATGATGTCGCCGATGCGATCCTTGTAGACGTCATATTGCTTGTCGCGCTCCGCCTCGCGGATCTTTTGCACCAGCACTTGCTTCGACGCCTGGGCGGGGATGCGTCCGTAGTCGAACGGCGGCAGTGATTCGGCGATCCAGTCGCCGATCTGAGCCGAAGGATTCTTCTTCTGCGCTTCGGTAAGCGTCATTTGCGTCGCTTCGTTCTCGACCTCATCGACGACGAGCAACAGCCGCGAGAACCGGATCTCGCCGGTTTTTGGGTTAATCTCCGCGCGGACCTCGGTCTCCTGGCCGTAACGCGAGCGCGCCGCCTTCTGCATCGCGTCTTCCATCGACGCGAGCACGATCGTTCGGTCGATCGATTTCTCCCGCGCAACCGCGTCGACGATCTGCAACAGTTCAAGTCGGTTGGCGCTAACGGCCATGATTCTCTCCTTCGTCAGGCCCGAGCAGCTTGGGAGCCGCGCCGCGGGCCGCGGCTTTGGGTTCGTTTGTCTTACGCTTGGCGCGCGGAGCGGCCTCTCGGCCGTTCCCCGGCTTGCGCTCAGGTCCTCGCTTCGCGTCCTTGAGCGCCGCCTTCTCGCGCCGCAGCGCGGCGCGGATGAGATCGTCGGTCAATACGAGCCGCGCCTCGGCCATGGCGCGAATCGGCAGTTCGACCTCGCTCTCGCTTTTGTCCTCAGCGATTACCGCCACGCGCGCCGCCGCTCCGTCGGGTCCGGAAGCGACGCCCGCGAGACGCCCGCGAAAGCGCTTGCGTCCATTGACAAGGACAGCCATCTCGACCCGCGCTTCGTGGCCGACAGCGCGGGCAAAATCCGATTCGCGCACGAGCGGCCGATCGATGCCGGGGGACGAAATCTCCAACCGATAGGCCTGAGCCATCGGCTCTTCGACGTCGAAGACCGGCGACAAAGCCACACTGACGTTTTCGCAATCCTCGATCGACATCGTCCCGTCGGGACGCTCAGCCATGATCTGAATCGTTGGCCCATCACCCGAGGAAATCTTGACCCGGACAAGCCGGTAGCCAAGATCCCGCAGAACCGGCGCCGCGATGCGGCCGACGCGCTCGCCCGGCCCCGAATCTCCGATCAGGCGGACTTCATCGAGCCCCTCGATGGGCTTAGCGGCAGTTGGAAGCGAGGCTTCGACCATGCAACCTTGCGGCAATAAAAAAGAGCGGGTCCCGGTCGGGGCCCACTCTCAACTTGTCTCTCCTTGCGAAGAGCTATGAGATGTCGTTGACCGCCATATAGGGGAACCTAGCGGTGGGTGCAAGGGGAAATCGGCCGGACAAAGAGGCGTTTCGGCGCTTGGTCTACCGCCAAGGTGACGCGCCGCCTTCTTCACGCCGTCGGCAGCTTGTAGCCCTTGAACGTCTCGCGCAGCTTGAGCTTGTTGATCTTGCCCGTCGCGGTGTGGGGAATCTCCTTCACCACCTGCACGTCATCGGGCATCCACCACTTCGCGATTCGGGGCTTCAGGAAATCGAGAACCTCATTGGTCTTGGGCGAATGCCCGTCCTTCGCTACGACGACGAGCAGCGGCCGTTCGTCCCATTTCGGGTGGGCGATGCCGATCACAGCGGCCTCGGCGACATCCGGGTGACCGACGGCGAGGTTCTCGATGTCGATGGTCGAGATCCACTCGCCGCCCGACTTGATCACATCCTTGGCGCGATCGGTGATCTGCATGACGCCGTCAACGTCGATGGTGGCGACATCGCCGGTATCGAAGAAGCCTTTGTCGTCGAGGATCCTGCCCCCTTCGTCCTTGAAATAGGTTTCGACAACGGCGAAGCCCTTGACCTTGAGCCGGCCGAAACGCTTGCCGTCCCACGGCAGCTCCCGGTTTTCGTCGTCGACGATCTTCATTTCGACCCCGAACGGCGACCAGCCCTGCTTGCACTTGAGGGCAAGTTTCTCTTTGTGCGAGAGCGCCATCTGGCTCGGCTTGAACGAGCCGACCGTCCCCAGGGGGCTCATTTCGGTCATGCCCCAGGCGTGGCGCACTTCGACACCATAATCCTCCTCGAATGCGCGGATCACCTCGGGCGGGCAGGCCGAGCCGCCGATCACGACGAGCTTGAGCGTCGATAGTTTCTGGCCCCCCTTGCGCATGTGATGGAGCAACCCGAGCCAGACGGTGGGGACGGCGGCGGACATCGTCACTTTCTCGGTTTCGAGAAGGTCGTAAACCGAGGCGCCGTCGAGCCTCGCTCCCGGCATCACCATGCGCGCGCCCCGAATGAGGCAGGCAAGCGCAAGGCCCCAGGAGTTGGCGTGAAACATCGGCACGATCGGCAGAACCGAATCGTAGGCGTCCAGCTTCAACGCGTCGGGGCCAGTCGCCATCATCGAATGCAGGACGTTCGAGCGATGGGAATAGAGCACGCCCTTGGGATTGCCGGTGGTGCCGGAGGTGTAGCAGAGCCCGGCGGCGGTACGCTCGTCGAATTCGGGCCAAACGAAGTCGGTGTCGACCTCGCCGATCCAATCCTCGTAGGCGATGGCGTTCTTGAGTTTGGTCGCCGGCATGTGGGCCGCGTCGGTGAGGACGACGTAGCGCGTGACCGTCGGCAGGCGATCGGCGATCGCCTCAAGCAGCGGCACGAAGGTGAGATCGATGAGGGCGATCTTGTCTTCGGCGTCATTCATGATCCAGGCGATCTGCTCGGGGAACAGCCGCGGATTGACGGTGTGATAGACCGCGCCGACGCCGGCGATGCCGTACCAGCATTCGAGATGGCGATAGCCATTCCAGGCGAGGGTCGCCACTCGATCGCCGAGCTTGATTCCCTCGCGCTCCAGTCTTTTGGCGACCTTCAGCGCGCGCTGCCGAATGGCGAGGTAGTTGGTGGCATGCATCGGCCCTTCAACCGTCCGCGAGGCGACCTCTTGCTCTGGAAATTGGACGGCGGCGAAATCGATGACCTTGTGCATGAGCAGGGGCCAATCCTGCATCCGTCCCAACATGCGTTTTCTCCCGACTCGCTTATCGGCGCTTGATTGCGGCGCGCGGATTGTTCATGGGACTAATACATTGGCGCCCTGTGCGGGGCTTGGCAATGCGCCGAAAGTGGAGCTTCCCATGCTGCTCCGCCTTCAATGTCAGGGAAGGAGCCCAATGGCTGATCGGCAAAACGCCGACCGTTCGTCAAGGGTCTGGTTTCGCCTGATCCGCCTCGAGGCGCGGATGCAGGCCGCGGTCGGCGAGCGGCTGCGCGAAATCGGCATTTCGATTCCGCAATGCGACGTCTTGACCACACTGACCGAGCGCGAGGGCGTGAGCCAGCAGGAACTGGCCACGAGGCTTTACGTCACCAAGGGCAACATCTCGGGCCTGATCGACCGGCTGGCGGAGGCGGGTCTGGTCGAGCGCCGCTCGGCGGCTGCCGACCGTCGCCAGCACGCCATCTATCTCAGCGAGGCCGGTCGCCGGATGGCGGAGAACGCCATCGCCGTCCAGCGTCGCTGGATCGCCTCGACCCTCGGCCGCATGTCCGAGCCGGATCTCGAAACGCTGGAGGCGAAGCTTGTGGCGCTGAGGGACATCGTCCGCGAGGCGGAGCCGCCGGAGCCGGCGGACGCGGCGAAGGGGTGAGCGAGGCCGGCGCCATTTGCGAGTCGGTTTTGAGGGATTTCAACGGGTTGCGGCGCCATTTGCGATCCGGTCCCGCCGGCGGCGGACTATCTCGATTATCCGCTCCGCCTCCGTCGCGAAACGAAAGACAGATTTCGTCTGGCGAAACGAAGCGTTTCGCAAAGGGCTTCCTAAGTTGTTGATTTCATTGATGGAGTAGAATCAGCCATTTCGCGGAATCGTGCGTTTTCAAGAGCTTAGTCCACGTTTCGTTTCGCTGTTTTCGCACTTTCTGTCCGGCGCCGATCTGGCGACCGCTCATTCAAGTCCAACCTGCTCATCATAGCCTGAAATTCCGAAATATGGAAGCTTTTGTTGGCCTCTTATAGCGTCGGCTGTTGGTCAGTCTCTTTGCGACCGCGCCGTCGATCTTAGCCGTCATGTATGGACGGCCCCCGTTGCGCAAGGGGTTTCGACTGGGCGATGGCGGCTGGACTGGAGCGGTCATGTATTCGGCCTTTCGGTGCGGTTCATGACCGCGGGCCACGATGGGTGTCGCGGATCGGGTTCCCAAGCATGGCCACGCGCTTGGTTGGCGCGATGACGGAACGGATTTTCCCGACCCAGGTCCTGACCATTTTGCCGTCGCTTGCCTTAAGGCTCCTTGCGCAGCTTGCCTTCGATCGCTCGAAGGAAACTCGAACTTCGCCTGCCTCTCGCTCGGCCCTTTACGCTGTCGCTTCGCGGCGAGGCGCGTAGGCCTGGCCGGAGGCGAGCACCGCCCAGGCGATCCTTGCGGTCTTGGCGGCCTGCGCCATGACGGCCACCTTCATCGGCCGGCGGGACAGCACGCTGCGCTGCCATCTCGTGGCGCGGTCCTCGCGCGAGCGGGCGTTGCGCATCAGGGTCGTGGCGCCGAGCGCGAACAGCCTGCGCAGCCGGCTTTCCCCCTGCCGGCTCAGGCCCGGCGCGCGCCGTTTGCCGGCCGAGGAATGTTGGCGCGGCGTCATGCCGGCCCAAGCGGCGAAGTCGCGCCCACGGGCGAACTGCCGCCCCTCGCCGATCGCCGCCACGACCGCATGGGCGGTGATGAAGCCTACGCCCGGGATGGCGCTGAGGCGCCGCATGGCCGCATCGGCTTTGGCGATCTGGCGGATCTTCTCTTCCAGCGCCTCGATCGAAGGCGTCAGGGCGTCGAGTTGCGCCGCCAGACACCGCAGCGCCGCCGCCAGCGTCTCCGGAAGCCCTGAGGCTTCGTCCGCCAGATGCGCCCGCAGCGCAGCCAAGCCGCGATAGCCCTGCGCCGCGACGACGCCGAACTCCGCCAGCATCGCCCGCAGGCTGTTCATCAGCTGCGTGCGCTGCTTGATGAGCAACTCGCGCGAGCGCTCCAAAGCCCGCGAGGCTTGCTGCGCCTCGCTCTTGACCGGAACCGGCCGGATGTCGGGTCGCCGGGCCGCAACGCGAGAAGCGCCGCCGCATCGCGCGCATCGGTTTTGTTGCGCCTTACGAACGGCTTCACATAGGCCGCTGGAATCAGCCGGACGTCATGCCCGAGCGCCTTCAGCGTGCGGCCCCAGTAATGCGAGGTTCCGCAAGCCTCGAGCGCCACCACGCAAGGCGGAAGCTTGGCGAAGAAGCTCATCATCCCCTTCCGGCCGAGCCGCTTCTGCACAGTCACGCGCCCTTCGGCCTCCTCCCCGTGAACCTGAAACACGCTCTTGGCGATATCGAGCCCAATAATGCTAATGGTCATGACGGACGGTCTCCTCGCTGGGTTTCTGACACCCGCAGCTTGGCACAACAGATGCCGTCGGGGGCCGTCCACCCAGCATGGCCGGGCTTGACCCGCTATCCACGCGGCGAGGCCGTAAAATCAGTAATGTCGTCATCGGCGTCGAGCGTAATCATCTGAGATTATGAGCTTTCCAGCACGCGACCAGCGGCTTTGCGACGCTGCCAAGGAGCTTCGCGCGAGGCCCGGCATCACCCATCGCCGCCGGCTTTGACACGACCCCCTCTATCCTAGCATAGCTTTATAGAAAACGGAATGATCTTCCATATCTTCTATTTATACAAACTCTGGTTGGACCAGAGGAGCAGCCAGGCTCAAAGGCGCTCAACCCGAGAGGACTTAACTCAAGAGGACCGAAAAGAGCGCGTTGCCAGAAGCGCTATCCGACTGTAGAACGAGGACTTGGACGATCGCGACTGAGAATTGTAGAGATTTCGTGCAGCTCGAGGCCATCTGGCGCCGAATAAACAGTTTCTTGAAGAAATATTAGCGAGCGCTTCAATACCCCTCCTCAGTTTGATAAGCTTCAAATATGGAGGGTGAGAGCGGACAAAGCATTGCTCGCGGGTCGGCTGGCGACGCAGACGTTGCGGTCGCGAGCGGGGTCGCGCGCGAATCGTCGCCTTCGACCATTCTGGTCACGGGCGCGAGCGGCTTTCTCGGATCGGCGATCGCCGCTGCGCTCAGGGTCCGCGGCCACGACATCCGCGTCCTGGCGCGTCCATCGAGCCCGCGCACAAATCTCAACCCGGCGGACACTCTTTGCGAGGGCGATCTGCGCGATCGCGCCTCGTTGGCGGCGGCGCTGAAAGGCGCCCGCTTCCTCTTTCACGCTGCCGCCGACTACCGGCTCTGGGCGCGAGACCCGAAGGAGATCCATCGCAACAATCTCGAGGGAACGCGGCTCATCATGGAAGAGGCGCTCAGCGCCGGCGTCGAGCGCATCGTCTACACCAGCAGCGTCGCAACCTTGAAGCTCATCGAGGGCGGACCCGCCACAGAGGATCGTCCTCTCGCCGAGGGCGAGGGAATCGGCACCTATAAGCGCGGCAAGGTGGCCGCCGAGCGCTTAGTCGAGGCGATGATCCAGCGCGACGGACTGCCGGCGGTCATCGTCAACCCGTCAACGCCGATCGGTGCGCGCGACGTGCGGCCGACGCCGACCGGCCGTATCATTGTCGAGGCGGCGTCGGGCCGTATGCCGGCCTTTGTGGAAACAGGGCTCAACCTGGCGCATGTCGACGACGTCGCGGCCGGCCATGTCGATGCGTTGGATCGCGGCCGAATCGGCGAGCGCTATATCCTTGGCGGCGATAACGTCTTCCTAGCCGATATGCTCGCCGACATCGCACGGCTGGTCGGGCGACGACCGCCTACCGTCAAGCTGCCGCGGAAAATGCTCTACCCGATCGCATACGGAGCGGAGGTGCTGGCGAGCCTGCGCGGAGTTGAGCCGTTCATCACAATGGACGGCTTGCGGATGGCGCGCCATCATATGTTCTTCGACGATTCCAAGGCCCGGCGCGAGCTGGGCTACGTTTCGAGGCCTTATCGCGAAGGCCTTGCCGATGCGATCGCGTGGTTTCGCACGCACGGCTACCTCAAATGATTCTCGCCGCCCTCCTTCCGCTCGGCGTCTGGGCCTATCTTCTTTTCGGCAGGGGATGGTTCTGGCTCTGCGGCGAGCGCGACGATGCTGCCACCGCGGCTGTCCCCGTCCCTGTGCGGGACGAGCCGAACGCTTGGCCGAGCGTGGTCGCAATCATCCCGGCCCGCGACGAGGCGGACGTGATTACTCGCAGCGTCGGCTCGCTCTTGAGGCAGGATTATCCGGGGCTATTTTCCGTGGTCGTTGTGGACGATCAGAGCTCGGACGGCACGGCTCCTGTCGCATCTGCCGCGGCGAACGCGGCTAACGCAGGCGACCGGCTCGAAATCGTTACGGGAAATGGTCCGCCGCCTGGTTGGACAGGAAAGCTGTCGGCGATGCGCCAGGGCTTAGTCGAGGTCGAAGCGGGCGCGCAGGCGCCTGAATTCGTCCTGTTCACCGACGCCGACATCGCTTATGCGCCACACGTGCTCTCTCGTCTGGTCGCGATTGCCCGCGCTAACAAGAGCGTCCTCACGTCGTTGATGGTGAAGCTGCGCTGCGAGAGCGCGGCCGAGCGCTGGCTGGCCCCGGCTTTCGTCTTCTTCTTTCAGATGCTCTATCCTTTCGTTTGGGTGAACGATCCGCGGCGGACGACGGCCGCGGCGGCTGGCGGCTGCATGCTCGTGCGATGTGAGAGTCTTAGAGCGGCGGGCGGTCTCGAGGCCGTGCGGAGCGCGCTCATCGACGATTGCGCGCTGGGCGCGCTCATGAAGGGGCAGGGACCAATTTGGCTTGGCCTGACCGACAGCGTGGATAGTTTGCGGGCCTATCCGACCTTTGGCGAGTTCAGCCGGATGGTGACGCGCTCGGCCTTCGCTGAACTGCGCTATTCGCCTCTGCGCCTCGCTGGCGCGATCGGCGGAATGGTTCTTGTTTATGTTGCGCCGCCCGTTTTCGCCATTTTCTCGCGCGGCGCGCCTCAAGCGGCGGGCGGGCTCGCGTGGGCGATGATGACGCTTGCGCTGATGCCCACGCTTCGGCTTTATGGGCGGCCTCTTGTTGGCGGCCTCGCTTTTCCGGCCATCGCGGCAGCCTATGTCGCCTTCACCTTCGATTCCGCGTTACAATATTGGCGCGGACGCGGCGGTTATTGGAAAGGGCGAGTCCAGGCGCCGATGCGGGAGACAGGGCGCGCATGACAACGGTGAGCGAAGCCCTTTCCGGCAAGGGCCACCGAGATGAGAATTTTCCCGTCGCCTCATGGCTTCTGAGCGAGGAGCGACGGGGTCCGATCCTCGCGTTCTATCGCTTCGTGCGCGCGGCCGACGACGTCGCCGATCATTCGACTCTGTCTCCAGAAACGAAGCTCAAGCTGCTTGACGATCTCGACGACGCACTCTGCGGGCGCGGACCGCCGGCTGACGAAGCCGAGCCATTGAGGCTTGAGCTTGCCAGGACCAGGCTAAGCCCGAAGCATGCGCTGGATCTGCTCAAGGCCTTTCGGCTCGACGCGCGAAAGAGCCGCTACACCAATTGGTCCGAGCTTATGGATTATTGCGCGCTGTCTGCAGCGCCGGTCGGCCGTTTTGTTCTCGACGTGCATGAGGAAGATCCGTCGATGTGGCCGGCATCCGACGCTCTATGCTCGGCGCTGCAAATCATCAATCACCTGCAGGACTGCGCGCAAGACTACGAGCGCCTCAATCGCGTCTATCTGCCGCTCGATACGCTCGCCGCGCACGGAGCCTCGGTGGAGATGCTGGACGCGCCGAAGGCGCCGCCAGCCCTGCGCGGCGCGCTCGCTGAGCTGGCCCGCCGCACGAGCGAACTCGTGACACGCGGCGCGCTGCTCATCCCGCAGATTCGCGATGTGCGGCTTGGCGCGGAGATCGCGGCGATCCACGCGCTCGCGCGGCGCCTCTCGCGGGATCTTGAGAGCCGCGATCCGCTGAGCGAGCGCGTGCACCTCGGCAAGGCCGGGCTTGCGCTCGTTGGCGGGCTCGGCGCGGCGCGTTTTCTCGTCTCCGCGATGATGCGCTCGGTTGGGGCGCGGGCGAGAGCGACCGCATGAGTTCGCAGGCAGCGCCGGCGGCGCACAGCTCCTTCTATTCCGCGATGCGCGTCTTGCCCGAGCGTCGGCGTGAGGCGATGTTCGCGCTTTATGGCTTCTGCCGCGCCGTAGACGACATCGCTGATGACCGTGGGCCGGCGACAGCGGCTGAGCGCTTGGCCAAGTTGGAGCGTTGGCGCGCCGACATTGCCGCGATGTTCGCCGGACAGGCGCCTGCCCATCTCGCCGTTCTCGATGAGGCGACGCGCAGCTATCGTCTGAGCCAGGAGGATTTCGACGCCGTCATCGACGGCATGGCGATGGACGCTGAACGGGACATCCGCGCTCCGGACTGGGCGACGCTGGACCTCTATTGCGATCGGGTGGCCTCCGCCGTCGGCCGGCTGTCGGTGCGCATTTTCGGCCTGCCTCTGGAACCCGGCGAAGCGCTCGCCTACCATCTCGGTCGGGCGCTTCAGCTCACCAACATCCTGCGCGACATCGACGAGGACGCTAGCGCAGGCCGGCTCTACCTGCCGCGCGAGGCGCTTGCGGCTGCGGGGGTGACGACCGACGAACCGCTGGCGGCGGCGGCGGACCCGAAGCTCACCCACGCCTGCGTCTTGGTGGCTGGGCGCGCTCGCGAGCATTTCGAGCAGGCGCAATCCATCATGGCGGCGTCGCCACGAGCGGCGGTGAAAGCGCCGCGATTGATGGCCGTCGCGTATGGCTCGATCCTCGACAGGATGGTGAAGGAGGGCTTCGCTCCGCCACGGCGGCGCGCGAGGGCCAGCCGGCTGCGTCTGCTTGGCGCTCTTCTGCGATACGGCATCCTGTGAGTGTTGGCGCGGTCCATATCATCGGCGCGGGCATTGCGGGCTTGAGCGCGGCTGTGCGTCTTGTCGATGTCGGGCTCAAGGTCATTGTGCATGAGGCTGGATCGTTCGCCGGCGGTCGTTGTCGGTCCTATCTGGACCCAACGCTCGGTCTGGTCATCGACAACGGCAACCATCTACTGCTCTCCGGCAATCACGAAGCGCTGGACTATCTCGACCGGATCGGGGCGCGCGAGACGTTGCATGATCCTGGCGCCGCGATCTTCGACTTTGCAGACCTAAAGAGCGGCGAGCGCTGGCGGCTCGATCTTAGCGAAGGCCGCATCCCGTGGTGGCTCTTCGATCGGAACAAACGCGTGCCGGGGACGGCGCTCGGCGAATATTTCACCCCGCTCGGCATATTCATCAAGGGGCGGGGCGCGTCGGTCGGAGAGGCGATGGGCTGCGAGGGACCGCTTTATGAGCGGCTCTGGCGCCCCCTCCTGACTTCAGCGCTTAACACAGATCCCCCGGAAAGCTCCGCGGCCCTTACGGCGGCTTTGCTGCGCGAGACTCTCGCCGCGGGGGGGAAAGCCTGCCATGCGCTCTTCGCCGGCCATGGGCTGGCTCGCAGCTTCATCGATCCGGCGCTTGCCTTTCTCGCTGCGCGCGGGTCTTCCGTGAGGTTCGGCGACCGCCTCCGAACGGTCCGCTTCGAGGGTGAGCGCGCCGTCGCGCTCGACTTTGACCGGGCGCAGCAGGAGCTGAGCGCGGATGATTTCGTGATTCTCAGCGTGCCGCCATGGATCGCGAAGGACCTTCTTCCGGGCTTGACTGCGCCGGACGAATTTCGAGCCATTCTCAACGTCCATTTCCAGATCGCGCCGCCGCTGGGGCAGCCCGCGATCCTCGGCGTCGTCAACGCTGAGATCGAATGGCTCTTCGCTTTTCCGGACCGGCTCTCGGTTACGATCAGCAACGCCGACCGGCTCATCGACCGTCCGCGCGATGAACTTGCGGCCGAGATTTGGCGCGAAGCGGCTGAGTTGACAGGTCTTCCGGTTGACCTGCCGCCCTGGCAGATCGTCAAGGAGAAGCGCGCGACTTTCGCCGCGACGCCGGCGCAGGACGCAAGACGGCCGGATTCGCGTACCCGGTGGGACAATGTTGTTCTCGCGGGCGACTGGGTCCAAACCGGTCTGCCCGCCACGATCGAAGGCGCCGTGCGTTCAGGCTATAAGGCGGCTTCAATCGTTATGGCCTCGGGCGCGAATGCGCCAAGCCGCCGCGTGATGAGCTTTTCGCGATGAACATCGCCCTCGACCATACTCAAGACCCGCCGTCGCCGGATGCGTTGGAACGCCACATCTCGCGCGCCGCGGAAGCTCTGCTCGCTCGTCAGCACGAAAACGGCCATTGGTGTTTCGAACTCGAGGCCGATGCGACAATCCCGGCTGAGTACGTCCTGCTCAGGCATTTTCGCGGCGAGAAGCCCGATCTCGAACTCGAGCGCTTGATCGCGGTTTATCTTCGGCGCATTCAGGGCGATCATGGCGGCTGGCCGCTTGTTCACGCCGGCCCGTTCGACATGAGCGCCAGCGTCAAGGCCTATTTTGCGCTCAAGATGATCGGCGACGATCCTGAGGCGCCGCATATGCGTCGCGCGCGCGAAGCGATCCTTGGTCATGGCGGGGCGGCGAAGAGCAATGTCTTTACGCGCTTTCTGCTTGCGCTCTACGAGGTGATTCCCTGGCGCGGAGTGCCGACCATGCCGGTCGAGATCATG
>Ga0209624_10001570_pt1 | contig 17670 bp, 15 predicted proteins | sample JacPinW_OM2H0_O1_FD_188565 | JGI IMG/M metagenome (GOLD analysis project Ga0209624, IMG submission 188565) | Forest soil microbial communities from Algoma, Ontario, Canada - Jack Pine, Ontario site 1_JW_OM2H0_O1 (SPAdes) (version 2) | ecosystem: Environmental > Terrestrial > Soil > Boreal...
CACCAGCTGTGATGGGTCGAGAGGGTGCGCGCGGCCTCGCGCGCGCTCAAGTACGGCCTCGTGGCGAGGAACGAGCGGGCCTCAGCGATGGCCTCATCGCGCCCGTAGTCGGCAGCGGCGGGAGCGGCGCGGTGGCCGATGGCGACCGCGTCGACGATGCCGCAGCGCCACTCGTGTTGGCGGGCAAGCGCCGCCCAGTGCAGGTCCAATCCCCAACCCATACGTAGCTCGGGGAATGGCAGCAGCACGGGGAACGTTTGCCTGGCAAATGCTGTCACCGGGCCGATCTCCACAAAGCAGGTCTCCCGCACGACGCTGCGGGGGTGGCGCCTGGTTACCGGCCAGGCGGCATGCGAATGCAGGCGATGGGCTGGCTGTGCGAGCGACAGCGAGAAGCGCTCGCACAGGAACAAGAAGCGGTCGAGGAAGCCGCGCGGCAGCTCTACGTCATCGTCGAGCACCAGCAGCCAATCGTACGCGTCGATTGGAGTCCCACCGATCCCGCCACCGTTACGCTCGGCTAGCAGCAGGTTGAGGTTCTCGAACTTGCCACGGCCACCTGGCTGAGATGTGTGCAGCTCTACGTCGTGGCGGGAGCGCAGCAGCTCAGCATGGATCGCGTCGGTCAGTTGGCGGTGCTGAGGGCGCTCCACGCTGAGCGCCAACACGCGGCGCAGCGGCGGCGCGTGGCGTGCGGCGAGCTCCAGTCGCACGCGTTTGGTGCTGAGGATCTCCCATGCATCGAGCACCTCGTCTCCCGCCGCACGGCGTTTGGCATCGAGTCCGCCCACGGTGCCGCTGGTACCCGAGAGGAAATCGTCCTGAGTGGCTGGAATACCAGCTCGTCGGGCTGGCTGTGAGGCGCCTTGACGGCGTTCATGCGCTGCCTCGCGCAGGCGTCCCCAGCTGTGCGCCACCATCGTCAGACCGGCTGGGCAGCGCTGGCGGATGACGTGCCCAGCGCAGCCGATCAGTGTGCTCAGCTCCTTGTGGAGCGAAGGTGCGCTGCCGCGCCATGCGTCAAAGCGTCGCGCGGCGCGGCCACGGGTATATGCACCGCGGCAGAGTGCCCGCAGGCGCGCGTCGGCACCCGTGCGACGATGCTCTACAGCTGCCGCTGCTACATACAGCACCCGTGCGTTTGGTTGTTCCGCGCGCAGCCGTTCCTGCCACTCTTGCTCGTCGCCGCCGTGCTCCAGCGATACGTCAAACGGCCCCACGCGCGCCAATGCGCTGCGGCGGATTGCCATGTTCGCGCCCCACGCATAGCGGGCGTCGGTGTCGCGCGCGCCGAGCTCGAGCGTGGTGATGGGGGCAGGCTCGCGCCCGCAGGAACGAGAACCCCACCGACGGCTGCCTTCCAGACAAGCGGTAATGGGCCCGGTGAACACATCTACCTCTGGGAATTCGGCGGCTGCCTTCAACAGTGCAGATAGCCAGCCGGCATTCGCGCGTATGTCGTCGTCCACGAACACCACGAGCTCTCCGTGCGAGCTCTCAACGCCCGTGTTGCGAGCAACGTTCAGGCCGAGCGGTTGCGGGTGTGGCACGTAGCTGGCACCCAGGCGCTCCACCAGCTCACGAGCCGGCTGCGACGGCCCCGCGTCATCGACCACGAGCACCTCTGCGCCCGCCGCGGCAGCTGCGGGCACGATCGATGAAAGCGCCACCTCCAGGTATGGCAGGCGCCCGCGCGTGGGGATGACTATCGATGCTGGAGGGGGCATGACTGGCAGAGAGTCTAGGTTTGACGCCGGGATGGTTCTGTTCCTACACAATCGCTATCGCACCAGCGGTGGCGAGGAGCGCGCCGTGGAGGACCTGTTGTGGCTCGTGCGCGAGTACCTGGGCGAGCCCGCTGAGCTCTACTCGCGCGACTCCGTTGGTCTCGCTCGCTCGCGTGCCGCTGCAGGGCTTTTGCGTGGAGGGCTCGAGCCGCAGGAGATCGCTGCTGCCGTGCGCCTGAGCGGTGCGCGTGTGGTGCACGCACACAACCTGCTGCCAGCACTGGGTTGGCGTGCGCTGGCCGCCGCGCGTGCCGGCGGAGCGCGGGTAGTGTTGCACCTGCACCAGTATCGCCTGGTGTGCGCGATCGGCGTGTGCTTCACCCATGGTGCTGAGTGCACGCGCTGCCACGGGCGAGACACCCTGCCGGGGGTGCGCTTGAACTGCCGTGAGAGCCTGCCCGAGGCGCTCGCGTATGGCGCATCGCTGGCACTGTGGCAGCGACGCCTGGTGGAGCAGGCAGACGTGGTGATCGTCCCCAGTGTGTTCGCGCGCGAGCGCCTGCGGGAGCTCGGTGCGCCGCTTGACTGGGAGAAAGTGCATGTGCTGGCTCCGCCCGTGCGCTCACTTGCTGCCGCGCCAGGCATGCGCGTGCCGGCTGGGCGCGACCCAGCGGTTGACTCTGACGCGGCGGCTAGGGCAGAGGTGCCGGCTGGGCCAGAGGTGCCGGCTGGGGCAGAGGCACCGGCTGGGGGGCAGGCGTCGACGCCTGGGTTGTACGCGCTGGTTGTGTCGCGCCTGGCACCGGAGAAGGGCGTGCACGTGGCGATCGATGCCTGTCGCGCGGCTGGCATGCCGCTGGTGGTGGCGGGCGATGGACCCGATCGGGATGCGCTGATGCGACAGGCCGGCGATGGCCAGGTCCGGTTCGTTGGTCATGTCGATGACGCGGAGCTCTCACAGTTGCGGGCTGGCGCAGCGCTAGCGGTTGCACCGTCGCTGTCGGCTGAGACGTTCGGGCTGGCAGTGGCCGAGGCGATGGCCGCGGGGCTACCGGTGGTGGCAAGTCGCGTTGGGGCGCTGCCCGAGCTGGTCGACCCCGATGGGCTCGTAGCGCCCGGGGACGCGGACGCGCTGGCGAGCGCGATTGCGCGGCTGGCCGGCGATCGCGCTGCCGGTCAGCGTGGACGCGAGCGCGCGCGGGCGGTTTGCGCACCGGAGGCGGTGGCCGCAAGGCTCGAGCAGGTGTACGGAGATGTTCGTCACCCGGTGGGTGTCCCAGGCAGGCCCTAAACTGGCGCCCTGGATGAACACCGTCGGCGTCATCGGACTCGGCTACGTCGGCCTGCCGCTGGCAGTTGCGTTCGCGCAGGAGGGCTGCGAGGTCATCGCTGTGGACGTGGACGCGCGCAAGATCGACGCGATCGAAGCTGGCGACTCCTACATCGAGGACGTCCCCTCGGAGCTACTCAAAGAGCTCTCCGGGCGGATTCACCCCACCACCCGCTACGCCGCACTGAAGGATGCGGACGCGGTGCTCGTGTGCGTGCCGACGCCGCTCACCCGCAACCGCGAGCCCGATCTGGGACCGCTGATCGAAGCGACACGATCGCTTGCTGGTGTGTTGCAGAGCGACCAGTTGGTGGTGCTCGAGTCGACCACTTATCCAGGTACAACGCGCGAGCGGGTCGCACCGCTACTGGAGGAGTCAGGGCTCGCCGCAGGCAGGGATTTTCATCTGGCGTTCTCGCCCGAGCGGGTCGACCCGGGGCGCACCGATTTCACGTTGCGCAACACCCCCAAGGTGATCGGCGGGCTGACCGACGCTTGCGCAGATCGCGCTGAGGAGATCTACGGGCTGGTGTGCGACGAGTTGGTGCGGGTCTCTACCCCCGATGCTGCCGAGATGACCAAGCTGCTGGAGAACATCTTCCGCTCGGTCAACATCGCGCTGGTCAACGAGCTGGCGATCCTCAGCGACCGCATGGGCATCGACATCTGGGAGGTCGTCGAGGCGGCGTCCACCAAGCCGTATGGGTTCATGCCGTTCAAGCCCGGCCCCGGGATGGGTGGGCACTGCCTACCCGTAGACCCCTTCTACCTGAGTTGGCGCGCGCGCGAGTTCGACATGGCGACCGAGTTCATCGAGCTTGCCGGCAAGGTCAACCAGCAGATGCCCTATCACTGCGTGGCCAAGGCACAGCGGGTGCTCAACGATGCGGGACTGTCGGTCAAAGGCGCGCGCATCGCGTTGTTGGGCGTGAGCTACAAGCCCGGTGTTGGCGACACACGCGAGTCGCCTGCTTTAAAGATCATCTCGCTGCTACTCGATCTGGGGGCACAGGTCAGCTACCACGACCCACACGTACCCACGCTGGCCGACTTCGGGCTCACCAGCACTCCTCTTGATAGCGCTGTCGCGGATGCCGATTTGGTGCTGATCGTGACCGCTCATCCCAACGTCGACCACGACCTCGTCGCCAGGCGCGCGCGGCTGGTGGTGGATCTGCGCGGCGTCACCCGCTCATCGCAGCTCTCAAGCGTCGTGCGGCTATGAGCGGCCAGCAGCGGTGAGCGGGCTAACGCCCAGCGCGGCGGCTCCGGGATTGTTGCTCGGTGACGGTGTTGAGATCGGCGAGGGCGTTAGCTTCGGCGCGTACGTGGTCGTGCACGCAGGAACACGGATCGGCGATGGCTGTACGGTCGAGGATCACGCCGTGCTGGGCAAGCGCCCACGGCTAGCGCCTAGCTCCGGGGCACATGGAGATGTTGGGGCGCTGGAGCTTGGTCGGGGGGTCACGGTGTGCGCTGGCGCGGTGGTGTTCGCCGGCACGCAAGTCGGCGAGGAGACGATCCTCGGCGACCAGTCGTTCGTGCGCGAGCGCACCCGGATCGGGCCGCTATCGGTGATTGGTCGGGGCAGTGCTGTGGATAACGACGTGCAGGTGGGTGCCCGCGTGCGCGTCCAGACGAACGTCTACCTGACCGCTTTCAGCATGATCGAGGACGACGTGTTCGTGGGGCCTGGAGTGACCACCACCAACGACAACACGATGGCTCGTCATGCCAGTGGGATGGCGCTGCGCGGTGCACTGCTGCGACGCGCATGTCGTGTTGGCGGTGGGGCTGTTTTGACCCCCGGTGTGGAGATCGGCGAGGAGGCGTTCATTGCCTCTGGTGCGGTGATCACACGTGACGTGCCCCCGCGAGCGCTCGTCATGGGCGTGCCTGGGCGTGCAGTGGGAAAGGTGCCCGACGAGGATCTGCTGGAGCGTTGGCGTGGGTAGCTGAGCCCTATGCGAAACGAACTACGCCTTGGCGCGCCCGACCGCCTGAAGTTCTTGCCACCCCAATCTAGCTCGCGATGCGTCGGGGGTTGTGCGCAATTTACTCGCTGCCCAGGCGTCGGACCTTTGCGTAGTCACGGTCGCTGAAGACCGTCCCGGTTTTCTTGCGCATCCCCGTGATCACGGCGATGGCCGGCCCACCTAGGCCGCGCTTGGTCAGCGTGCGCTTGTCGAGCACGGCCAGGATCGTGCCACGGACCTTGGCGGGACAGCCGTCGAGGAAATCCGCTCCCGGTACGGAGCCCTCAGCAGTCGCACAGAAGATGACATCCCACGCCATTGCCGCAGCCGCCGAACCGGCGCGGCCGTTATTGAAGCCCGTCAGGCTCGTACAGCGGCGCGCTTGTCGTCTGATCTACGCGGGCGGCGCTTGATCTCGATATTGGCATCCAGAGCATTGGCTATCGAGATGATCAGGGGTAGCTCTGGCCGGGCCTGCTCGGCCGTGAACAGGCGTCTGATGCTGGCGGGGTTGCGTCCCACGCGCCTCGCGAGCTCGGCCTTGGACATTCCGGCGTCCTCGCGCAGCTCGTCCAGTGAGCGGATGACGGCATCGATCTGCTCGATCTCGCTCCGAGCTCGCTCGTACTCCGCGCGGGTGTCCTCGTCTGCGAGCCAGCCTTGGCGGCGCTTTTCGTAATAGCTGGTGTCGAGAACCTTGGTCATGATCGGGGGCCGACGCGGGTGGCATCGTGACCTTCTGCCCGTGCCACTCTGCATCAGAGTGTAACACAAGAGCTACACCAGATTGCTGAAGGTTTCGCCGATATCTCACCTAGCGCGTCCTGGCGGCCGTCACTACCTGCTCGGCCTGCTCACGCGTGAGCGTTGGGTTCATCGGGATCGCCAGATGCGTGCGTGCCGCGTGATCGGTGCTGGGCAGCTCCACGCCAGTGTCCCACTCGCGCATCGCCTCCTGACGGTGCACCGGCGTGCGGTAGTAGGGCTTGAAGCCGATCTCCGCTGCGCCCAGGGCCGCTTCCAGGCGCTCCACGTGCTCGTCTGCGACCACGTACAGGTGCCACGCCGGCTCGCAGCCAGCCACCGGCTTGGGTAGCTTCACGATCTCTCCCAGACCCCACTGCTCGTAGTAGTCGCCCGCTCTTCTGCGTGCGTCCGCCCACCCGTCCAGGTGCGGCAGCTGCACGCGCAGGATCGCTGCCTGCAGCTCGTCAAGGCGCGAGTTGTAGCCCACCTGCTCGTACGTCACCTTGTCGTGTGAGCCGTGGAAGCGCAGCGTGCTCGCCAACTCCGCCACGCCCGCATCAGAGGTGGTGATCATGCCGCCGTCGCCGAACGCGCCGAGGTTCTTCGAAGGGAAGAACGAGAACGTCGCCGCTGTGCCGAGCGCCCCCGGTCGTCCGTTCGTGCCGGTCGATCCCGCCGCCTGAGCCGCGTCCTCCAGGACCGGCACACCAAGCTGCTCGATCTCCGCGATCGGGGCCAGGTTGCCGAACAGGTGCACCGCGATGACCGCCTTCGTGCGCGGTGTCATCGCCGCGCGCACCGTGTCAGCCGTAATGCAGTAAGTGTCCGGATCGATGTCGCAGAACACCGGCCGCGCGCCTGTCGCTGGGATCGCCTCAGCCGATGCGTAGAACGTGAACGACGGCACGATCACCTCGTCGCCCGGCCCCACGCCCATCGCCCGCAGCGCGATCGTGATCGCCTCCGTGCCGTTTGCCACGCCGATCGCGTGCTCGCAGCCGCAATACGCCGCGAACTCTCGCTCGAACGCAGCCACTTCTGGGCCCAGGATGTAGCGTTCGGAGTCCAGCACCCGTGCCACAGCCGCGCGCAGCTCCTCACGCAGCGGTACTAGCGGCGTCGAGGTGTCAAACAGCGAGACCCCCATGTGCTCAGCGCGGCGCCAGCAGCTCCATGTCTGCGCGCGTCATCAGCCTGATCAGCTCCTCGAAGCTCGTCTTCGGCTTCCAGCCCAGATCGCGGCCTGCCTTCGCCGGGTCGCCAATCAGGTGATCCACCTCAGCCGGGCGCACGAACGCGGGGTCGATCGTCACATACTGCTCGAAGTCGCCCAGCCCCGCCTCGTCGAACGCCACCTCGCAGCACTCGCGTACCGAGTTCGCCTTACCCGTCGCGATCACATAGTCCTCCGGCGTGTCGCGCTGCAGCATCAGCCACATCGCTTCCACATAGTCCTTCGCGTAGCCCCAGTCGCGCTCCGCGTCCAGGTTTCCCAGGCGCAACTCCTTCTCCAAGCCGAGCTTGATCGCCGCCGCGTGCCACGTGATCTTGCGGGTGACGAACTCGAGGCCGCGGCGGGGGGAGTTGGAGATCACCAAGCGACCCACGCCGGCGCAGAACCGGCCGGTCTCTGTCTCGACATCGAAGGTCCACTCGTCATCGGGGACGCAGGCTGGGACGATGCGCCGGACCTCTGCAGGATTCTTGCGCAGGTGCTGCCCCTTCGCTCCGACGCGAACGCGGGAGAAGAGGTTCAGCTGGTAGTAGGTGCGCCCATCGCGCTGCTCGGCGTATACAGAGGCAGGCTGGCCAGCGGAGTGATACATCCAGCACAGGCCCTGTGCGAGGACGGCGCTGTTGGTCTTGATCGAGGCGCCGTTGCCGCGCTTCAGGCCGTCGCCGGCGTAGTGACCGCGGAGGAAGCTCTCCTGCGCGTCCGGCCCGGCGTTGAGGATCAGCGGCGGGACCTGCTTGAAGTCGGTGGATGTGTACAGCTGCTCCCGCAGCCACATGGCGATCGCGCGATTGCCGGTGAGGTTGACGTGCTCCGTCGTCGCGTCCTCGCTCCACCCGGAGGTCCCCGTCCATTCCTTCGACGAGCCCATGAACAGGCGGCCCCACAGCATCGCGACGCGAATCCGCAAGCTGAGGTCGTTGTTGGTGAAACACACACTTTTACCATCTCTCGAGACATAGCCGTCTGAGGCCATCAGGCCGAGGAACTCCGCAAGCTCCTCCGACGCCACCGTCCATCCGTTCGGTGCCGGCATCTCCTCGCAGAGAGCAAGCTCGTCTCCCTCGTCGACGTCACACGCCGGTATCTTCGTGTGCTCGGCATCGAGCATATTGTGGTGGGCGGTGACGTCGACCACGCCGGCGCGTGCCTGGACGGAGAGAAGGTGGTGATCCGGATCGGTCGTCCGCCGGCGGGAGGCGGTTATAGCCGTGACCTGTGCCCATCGCTCGCCATCCCAGACCTCCAGCAGCCCCTTCGGCAGAAAGTTCTGAACCGCTTCACCCTTGCGAAGAAGTGGCACCAGGTCGACCGGTGTGACCACTTGCACCACCCCGTCCTGGCGGACGAGCAGGGGCGTATTCGAACATATTGACTCGTGGTTAAAAAGTATCCCCGACGTAGCATGCAGGTCATACGACTCGCGGTAGTTGACCGTGATGAAGTGGCCATATGCCTTCGCCACGCCATACGGCGAGCGCGGGTAGAACGGCGTCGTCTCCGTCTGCGGGACCTCCAGGACCTTGCCGAACATCTCGCTGGAGGAGGCCTGGTAGAAGCGCGCCTCCGGGCACACTTCGCGCATCGCCTCCAGCATCCGCGTCACGCCCGTGCCTGTGAACTCCGCAGTGAGCGTCGGCTGGATCCACGACACCGCCACAAACGACATCGCCGCCAGGTTGTAGATCTCCGACGGTTTGGATGCGCGCAGCGCGTCCACCAGCGAGCGCTGGTCGAGCAGGTCGCCTTGATGCAGCGTTAGGCGGTCGCGGATGTGCTCGATACGGTCGAACTTCTCCGTGGAGGCGCGGCGCACCATGCCGTGCACGTCATAGCCCTTCTCCAGCAGCAGCTCTGCCAGATAGGAGCCGTCTTGGCCGGTGACGCCTGTTATCAGCGCTGAGGGGCGAGTGGACATGACGCGGCAGCTTATCGACCGGCGCTGATGGGCCAGGCGTGCGCGCTACGCAGCCAGCGCACCGTCGCCGCGATTCCGTCCTCCAACTCGATCCGCGCGCGCCAGTCAAGCAGACGGTCCGCCTTCTCTACAGATGGCCAGCGACGCTGAGCTTCCACCCCAGTCGCCGGTACCGGCTTCAGCTCCACTGTCTCCAGATCCTCACCGCACGCTTGCCACACGATGCGCGCGATCTCCGCCACCGTCAGCTCGTGCTGAGCGGAGATGTTGAAGTCCTCGTTCAGCCCCGCCGAGGAGCTCATCGCCGCGACGATCCCATCCGCCAGATCGTCCACATATGTCAGCGTCCGTGTCTGCTCGCCAGAGCCCTGGATCTCGAGCGGGCGCTGGCCCGCCAGCACCCGTTCGATCAACTCCAATACTGCGTCCGCTGGCGCCTGTGCGACATCTGGCTCGACACTACCCACGTTGCCAGGGCCATACGCGTCGAACAAGCGGCAGATCGTGAACGGCAGCCCATGCTCGTCATGCGCCGCACGGCAATAAGCCTCGCCTGCCTGATGCGAAAGGCCGTGCGCCGAGAGCGGCATTGGGCAGCGCATCAGATGGTCCTCTGGCGTCGGAAAAAGCTCCGCCCGCTCGAACACAGACGCGCACGACACGTACACAAAACGCTCCAAGCCCAGCCCCAAAACCGCGCGGATGACCATGCTGTGCAGCGCGTTGTCAGCCTCGATCAGCGTGTACGGCGTCGCCTGCACGCTCGTCATCGCGCCCGCGACAGAGGCCAAGTGGATCACATGCGAGCAGCCGTGCGTCGCCGCCCGTGCGTCCCTTGCCACGCGCAGATCACCAATGTGCACCTCACAGCCCTCGCGCATCCACTGTGGCACCGGGCGCCGATCCGCCACACGCACCTCGTAGTTCGGGTCCGCCAGCAGCCGCCTCACCACCGCCGCCCCGATCATGCCCGCGCCGCCAGTGACGAGCACCCTGCTCACCTGTCGCTACCTCGCCCGCTCACGTGCTCCAGGTACTGGCGCGCAAACCCCATCACGAACAGCGGGTTGTAGCGGGCATAGCGTCGCCACAGCCGCCGTGGCTCACGCGACAGGCGGTATGACCACTCGAGGCCATTGCGCTGCATCCACGCCGGTGCCTGCGACACCAGGCCCGAATGGAAGTCAAACGCCGCACCAACCCCCACCAGCAACGACGGCGAGAGCCTGGGGCGCATCCTGTGCATCCACTGCTCCTGTCGCGGCTGCCCCGTACCCACCCACACCACCGTCGCCCCCGAAGCGTTGATCAGCTCGATCTCGTACTCGTCCTCCGCCGGCGTCAGCTCATGGAACGGAGGCGACGAGCACCCCACGATTCGCAGGCCTGGGAAACGCTCCAGCAGGCGTTCCTCCAGGAGCGCACTGCCCCCCGGATGGCGTCCGCCATACAAGTACATCGGTGTCCCGTTGACCGCCGCGCGAGCGCAGAACGCCGCCATCAGATCGGGACCGTACACACGCGTCGCGCGGGCATGCCCAAGCGCGTGCAGCGCCCACACCAGCGGCATCCCATCCGGCACCGCCAACGTCGCCGCCAGAGTTGCAGCAAGCGTGTCCGGTTCCTCGCGTGCCAGCATCACCAAATTGACTGCGGCCGCCGTCACGTAGCCCCGACTGCCCGTCGCAATCATCTCATCCATCCAATCCAGCACCTCCTCATAATCGGAGATCGCCAGCGGGATGCCCAAGATCTTGGCCCGCGGCGGAGGCGTCGGCGCCGCCAGCACGGCCGGGGCAGGCGGGTTCTCAGCCGGAGGCATTGGCATTGCGTGAAGATACTCACCCTCGTGGAGATCGACTTCGACTTCTGGGCAGGCCGGCGCGTGCTGCTCACCGGCCACACCGGCTTCAAGGGCGCATGGCTGTCGCTATGGCTGCAATCGCTCGGCGCTGATCTAGTTGGGCTGGCCGGCGGTCCGCCCACCAGCCCGTCCCTGTACGAGCTCGCACACATCGGTGACCACATGCGCGAGCTGCGCGTCGACGTGTGCAACGCTGACGCCCTCAGACACGCGCTCGCGCAGGCTCGTCCCCAGGTCGTCTTCCATCTCGCCGCCCAGCCGCTCGTGCGCCGCTCGCTACGCGACCCCGTCGCAACCTACTCCGTCAACGTGATGGGCACCGTCAACCTGCTCGAGGCCGTGCGTCAAGCCGACCCTGGCATCCAAGCCGTGCTGGTCGTCACCTCCGACAAGTGCTACGCCAGCCCAGACGAGCGCTCACGGCCATTTGTAGAGGACGATCCGCTCGGCGGAGCCGACCCCTATTCCAGCTCAAAGGCCTGCGCAGAGCTTGTGGTCAGCGCCTACCGCCGCTCCTTCTTCCACCACAGCGGCGCGCCACAGTTGGCCACCGCGCGCACCGGCAACGTCCTCGGCGGCGGCGACTGGGGCGAGGACAGGCTGCTGCCCGACTGTGTGCGTGCTGTAGAAAGTGGCCAGCCCCTAAAGCTCCGCAGCCCGCACGCCATCCGTCCATGGCAGCACGTGCTCAACCCACTCCGTGGCTATCTCTGCTTGGCCCAAGCGCTCGCGCACGACCCCACTGGGAGCACCGCACGGGCATGGAACTTCGGACCGCCAGCACAGCAAGCGCGAGCCGCCAGCTGGATCGTCGAGCGCCTCGCCCAGTTTTGGGGCGGTGAGCTCGCCTGGCAGCTCGACGACCGCGCCAATCCGCCCGAGGCGCCTTCTCTGGAGCTCGATTCCAGCGCCGCTCAGACGCTGCTCGGGTGGGCTCCTACGTGCGGCCTGGAGAACGCTCTCGCACTCGTCGTCGCATGGCACAAGGCTCATCGCAGCGGCGCTGACATGCGGGCGGCGAGCCTCGCGCAGATCGCCGGCGCGTGAGAGATCGCTTAGCTTTATTGGCCGCTTAAACGCCTGCCCGTACGCTGCCGTCTATGAACACACAGACCGTCGCAGCACCGCCCCGCGCAGGAGTCGACTGGCGTCGCGCCGAGTTCATTCTCACGCTGCTCGCCGTCATCGGCTTCATCACCCTGCCCATCCGCATCACCACCATCTACAGCGGCCTGCCCGCGCACCCGCTGTTCGTGCACGTGCCCGTCATCCTCATCCCCACCACCATCGTCGCCGCCGTCGTGTTCGTCATCAAGCCGCAGTGGCTCACGCGCTATGGCATCGCCCTCGCGCTCGTGTCCATCGTCGCAATGAGCTCCATCTTCCTCGCCATGCAAGCCGGCGCCGCGCTGCGCGGCGCGCTCTACCTGCAAGGTAACGCCGCCAAACTGATCTCCGAACACTCGCATGCGGCGCACATCCTCGCCATCGTCTACGTGCTCTTCACCGCCACGCTGATCGTCACCTTCGCCGCCCAGCGCATCTCCGGCGGTATGCCAACTGGCCTCGGCATCGTTGACAGTCTGCTCACCCCCAAGCCGATGCTCACCGCCCTGCGCGTCGTGCTCGTGCTGCTCGCCGTCGTTGCCGGCTACATGTGCTTCCGCACCGGCGACCTTGGCGCCAAAGCCGTCTGGCAGGGGAGGCTTCAAGCGGTTCACGGTAGGTCAGGGCTGCCAGCGCCATTCGCACGCCACGTAGCTGTCCGATAGCGACCGCTCCCGGGATCGCGCGCGGCAAGCGGACGCTGGCTTACTTCGTGAAGCGGGCGTTTCCCCAGACTGCATCGGCGTGGCAGACTTCGTTGTAGCTGCAGACCTTTGGGTTGGCAACGGTGGTGTGCAGCACGATCTGGGTTTGCCCAGCGACGCTGACTTCGATATTTTCTGCGTGTTCTTTGTAAACCATCGTCGACTGTGATTCTCTGTGACTAGCGCTACCGGTATCGACTTCAAAGATGATGGAGGGGCTGTCCGCGGCTTCGTAAGTGCCGCCCGTTTCTAGCCCAATAGACGCTAGGAAATGTGTAAAGCCTTCGGGGACAGAGAACGTCTCGGAGCGGACGTTAGAGCAGCACGAGCTGTAGATCTGTCGGATGCTGTGCGGAAAGGCAGTTCCGTCGATTGTTGCGAGCCCTGTACCGAAGTCTTCTTCGGCTTCTGCGGATGACGAGCTGATTTCTGTTGGGCCTGCCGTATCGAGGTAGTCCGTCGTACCAGACGAGCCTTCCGCGACTGGTGCCGTTGGCGTCGTAGGCGTTGAAGAGGTCGGGTTGGTCTGCACGGTTGATGTTGGCTTGGTTGGGTCGGATGGCGCGATCACATTGACGTAAATTGCTTTGCCGCCGAATACTGCACCGACCAGGGCGGCGGCCAGCGCAGCAAACAGCGCACGCAACGCCATCGGCGGAATGCCGGACAGCCACGAACGCAATCGTCGCCGTCCAGGCTGCTTCTCGACAAGCTGCGCAGCGGGATCGTGGTGACCCATCTCAGAGGCACGATCGGATGATGTCTTGGGGCTGTTGCTCGACTCAGGCATGTATCAGCAGCACTCTTTCCCCGGCATCCGACGTGAAGGCGAATAGTTGCCAGAGCCGCCTATATATCGACGGTTCGAGCAGCCAAACTTTAGCTGCGCAGTTCGTTTCGCGGGGGTCTCGGCCAGCCAGCAAAATCCTGCGGGCAGGCAAAATTTATAACCTGCCCGAGGATGAGCCCCCTCAGCCTGCGTCGCTATCGCGCCGAGCGTCTGCTGCGGGACGAGTTCGAGGCGCTCAGAGGACGGGTGCTCGCCACCGTTCGCGCGAGGCTTGGTGGGAGCGGTGCGAGCCTCGACCAGGGAGACCTCGAGGCGTGTTACGCCATCGCCTGGCAGGGCCTGTACGCAGCCGTGCTCGACGGGCAGGAGATCGCCAACCCAACCGGCTGGCTTGTGCTCGTCACCTTCCGGCGTGCCATCGAGGACCTGCGCGCGCGTGGGCGGAGCAACGGCGGCACGCCGTGGTCTGAGGGCGCCGGCGTTGGCGCTCAGTGGGAGGGAGTCGAGCCGGGCACGGATGCCGCCGGCACGACCGATCTCGACTTGGCTGCCGAACTCGACCATCGCATGCAGTTGCGCCAGCTGTTCGAGGGGTTGCGCGGGCGCCTGGACGGGCGCGAGCGCGAGGCCGCCGCGCTTTGCTACCTGCAGGGCCTCTCGCGCTCGGAGGCAGCCGCGCGCATGAACGTCAGCGACGCGCGCATGCGCAAGCTCATGGAGGGACGCGGGCCCGGCCGCCCCGGAGTTGCCAGCAAGGTTGGCGCGCTCGTGCAAGCGATCCGCGACGGCGACTGGTGCGAGCAACAGGGCTCGCTCATGCGCGCCCTCGCGTTCGGCGTGCTCGACCCGCAAGGCGAGCGCTACCAGCTTGCCCTGCTGCACCACGGTCAATGCCCCGCCTGCAGGGCCTACGTTGTCTCTCTCCGCGGCCTCGCCGCCGCGCTACCGCCCGTGTTCCTGCCATACAGCCTTGGCGCAGCCGTGCTTGGACTTGCCGACGGGGCCGTTCACGCCGGTAGCGGTGCCGGTGTGGTTGGCGGTGGCAGCAGTGCGCAGGGAGGGGCCGCGGGCGCCGGTCTGCAGGCCGGTCGCGGGGTCGCCGGCGCTGCGTCCGCATCCGGCGCCGCCGGTGTCGGTGGTGCAGCCGGGGGCGGCTGGCTGATCGGGGCTGGGCCATTCGGCGCCAAGTTTGCCGTTGGCTGCCTGCTCGCGCTTGGCGTGGGGGCAGGGTGCGTTGCGCTCGATACGGGCGGCCCGGCGCATGTGCCTCGCCACCGGCATCGGCTAGTTGCCCGCGCTCACGGGCCTGTGCTCTCGACTGTGCCCGGCGGCGACGAGTTGGCTGGGTTTGGCCCTGGCAGCGCCACGTCGGTAGGAGCCGGCGCGGGCGGTGCTGCGCTCACGCTCGCCACCAAGGCCATCCGCGAGTTTGGGCCCGAGGCGCTTCTCGCCGGCACAGGATCGTCAACGGCTGTCGCCCACAGTCAAGCCGCCCGCTCGACCAAGGCCACGTCTGCGGCGGCGGGATCGCGGCAGGCCGGCGCGTCATCGCCGCGTTCGCGTGACTCAGCTTCCGCTGGCAGCCAGCCGACGGGCTCTAGCTCCAGCTCAGCTTCCACCGGAGACTCCACCGCGGCTGAGCGCGAGTTCTCGCCTGGTTAGGGACATCGCGCCTGGTTAGGGACATCGCGCCTGGTTAGGGACATCGCTCGCAGCTCGAGCCGGATGCGCCTCGCTAATGAGTCTGTACGTGCCCTTACTCGTCGCCGTAGCGCGGCTCGACATCGAGCAATGTAAAGGTGGGCGGCCGTACGGTAGATGTTGAGATTAGTGCGTCCCGTACAACGAGTAGGGACGCCCGGACCTCACTGCCCCAGAGGTTCTCGTCGCGGATCTTGGCCTCGACCTCAGGCAGATAGGTGCCATTGACGACCCTCCTGCCCTTGAGGAGCGGATCGCGCGTTGCGTTGCTATCCAGCCTCAATCCGAATCCATGCAGCTCCTGGTTGGCAATCGACAATGTCCCGAAGGCCGTGATCGTCGTCTCTCGCGGCTCGGTCGATGCGTTCAACTCTTCCGCCACGCGTATTGCCTTGGCTGGCGTGAGTTCCGTCGGCTCATGGGCAGGCGCTTCAATCGTAAGCGTAACTCCAGTTTGTGCGACAGCGTTGGCCAGCGTTTTGTATGCACCGGCAACATTGCTACCGAGACCCACCGCAACCTCAGGAGCCTCTGTAGAAGGCACTGCGACCAGCTCTGAAGCAAACTCGGCCGCAACAACCAAATCGGTGAGGGCTCCTCGAAGGGCACCGCCAATCTCCTCGGCTTGCTCAGGTGAGGGCGAGCCACCCGCAGCCGCATCGAGCCTCCGCGCATCTTCTAGCTTGGCCTGAGCCCTCGCCGCTTCAGTCTCAGGTGCCCGGAACGCGAGCGTGACCGATTTTGCGAAGGACATGGTCTCTAGTTGGGGTTTGGAGCCGAGGGTGCCAAACAGCCTGCAAATCCTCACGATCATCAGGCCGATGGCTTCGCCATCGCCAGACGTGGCCCCAATGTGATCGCCCTCAACGATCATATGAATTGGCGCCCCTGGGTCGTAGCTAGTAAAGAACGACCACTTCCCGAGCTTCTCCTTCATTTCTTTGCGCTGGGCTTTTTTCTGTGCTCGTTTTGCTTTCAGCGCCGGGAGGAGCCCGCCGACGGCCACTGGTACGGCTTCCCTTTCGCTGTCGCGCTCAGCGACCTCTTGGCCTTGGCCCTCGGACGGGTCGTCTGCAGTGGAATCGTCAGTCATTCAGAGACTGGCGTGGAGGCCAACGAGCAACTCCCAAAGTACGAGAGCAATCGTCGCCAAGGCAAGCACCTGCGTCCCGATCACGAGCCGGAACCTTACCTTGTTTGCCAGTCGGTGTGATTCCACTATCAGGGCATAGAGCGTCGTGAACTCATCTCGAGCCGCATCCTCTGTAGTCGCAGTCTTAATCGTGTCGAGGACGATCTTCGGCGTTAGGTTGCGACTACGGAGGGGAAGCTCCGCAATAAGCAGCCCTGCCGCGCAAAGGGCGAGCGCGAGCGCAGCCCATGCCGTGTGATTGATCAGTGTGCCGGTCCGATGACCGAGGGTCGCGGCCTTGGTTACGTACGAGCCATAGGACACCGTTTGGACGACCGCAAAGAACGTGGCGGCGAATGCAAACGCCTGCCGAGAGCGAGCCCGTGCAGACTCGGCGCGTGCGATCTCTTGGTTCGCCAGCTCGCGGAGCAGCTCAAGGCCGAGCGATGAGCCGTCGCGATTGTCCTGCCCTCCGCGAGTCAGCTCTCGATCATGGTCGACTGGCTCAACGGATCTAAGAGGGCCTCGCCCCTCGGGCGGATCTGGGGGCACAGCGGCAGTACGCGTCATCTCAACAAGGATACGCGCGAGGGGGGCTGGTACGCGAAATCGAGCCACCAGGTGCTCCCTTGGATATCTACGCTCACAAGCGGGCAGCGCCACGGATGTCAGATATGGGTCGACCAATCGGAACACTAGAGCGCCAGGTCCGGCGAGCGCGACGCGGCGCTCTAAACGGCTCAGACGACGTCTCCAGCTCGCGGCCGATGTCCGCCAACGACCAGATCGGCGGGTGCCGCATGCACATCTACTGCTTGGTGTCTTTGGGCGATTCCCGTGTGGGAGCCTACGCGTCAACCGTCTTGAAGAAGTCAGGCACCTCTCCAGTCACCGCATAAGCGGTCCCACAGCCAGCGCACCGCAGCAACTCAGGCTCATGCTCGCGCAGCAGCTCCCCGTGGCAGGCGGCACAGCGCCACTCGAGCTTTCCCTCGCCGTGGCCGGTCTGATCGGTCGCTGGCACAGTGATCAGCCAGTCACGGTTACGCAGCGCCTTCACGCGGTGAACGGGTGAGCCCAGGCGTTGCGAGACGGTGTGGTCGAGGCCATAGAAGGCATCGCGCAGGCCGCTCGGTAGATGGCGGCCGAAGCCCACGATCATCGCCAGGGTGGCGTTGCAGCGAAAGCTGCCATACGTGGCGTCAGGGCCGAACAGCTGACGCATGGTGGCAGGATCGAAGTTGTTGATGTGCCCCTCATCGTGCAGCTCGTAGTCGGGCTCGTGCTCGTCAGCGCTCTGGCTCACGGGCGTGGTCACGAGCACCGTCCCGCGCGAGACGCGACGCATCTCCGCGATCATCAGATCGGGGTCGAGCACATGCTCGATCACCTCAGTGGAAAGCACCAGATCGAAGCTGCCGTCGGCGAACGGCAGCCGGG
>Ga0209624_10001572_pt1 | contig 17659 bp, 13 predicted proteins | sample JacPinW_OM2H0_O1_FD_188565 | JGI IMG/M metagenome (GOLD analysis project Ga0209624, IMG submission 188565) | Forest soil microbial communities from Algoma, Ontario, Canada - Jack Pine, Ontario site 1_JW_OM2H0_O1 (SPAdes) (version 2) | ecosystem: Environmental > Terrestrial > Soil > Boreal...
CGGCGGGCCGCGACCGAGCACATCGGGAAGTGGTTTACCCGCGTCCGTGAATGACAGCGAGACCGAGTTCAGGCAGTGGCGCTCGCCGGTCGGCGGCGGTCCATCCGGAAACACATGCCCGAGGTGACTGCCGCAGCGGGCGCAAACCTCCTCCACCCGAATCATGCCGTAGCTGGTGTCGCGAATGCGCTTGATGTGGGATTCATCGTAGGGCTGGAAGAAGCTCGGCCAACCGGTGCCCGAGTCGAACTTCGCGTTCGACCGGAACAGGGGCAGACCGCAGAATCGGCAGGTGTAGGTGCCGTCCTTCTTGTTGTCGAGGAACACGCCGCAGAACGCCGCTTCGGTCCCATGTTGCAGCAGTACGCGACGCTCGTCGGCGTTGAGGCCAGTGGCGATTTGGCTGCGCTGAGTCTCGCTGGGGGGAGTCAAGTCAAATGCCGTCATGCTCGTCCTCTGCACCGTTACTGTTGCGCTGCGCCGCGCCCATTCTAATACGGGCATCTGCCGCTCGCGAGAGACCCTCTAAGGGGGCATCCTCGGAAGTTTCTTGGCGTCCTTGGGAACCGGGTACTGCGCCGCGTTGAGCTGCATGCCAAGAAAGGTGTAGTAGCCCACGATTCCGGTCAGGTCGACCACCCCCCTGGTGCCAAAGCGCGACTTGGCGCGTTCGAACGTCGCATTCGATACTTGCTTGTTCTTCAACAACTCCATCGAGTATTCGTACACGGTTTCCTCGTCAGGATTCATGCCCGTCGGGCGTCGGCCCTCGGCGATGGCGTCGGTGATTTCCTGCCGAATGCCGGCCTTCAGCGCGATCGGATAGTGGACGAACCATTCGTAATCCTGGCTCCATTCGCGGGCCGTAACGAGGATTGCAAGCTCACTGAGCGTATTGCCGATGGCCGATTTGTAGCGCAGGTAGTCGCCCATCGCGCGCGCTTGCGACATCACCTCGGGGCTGTGCATCAATGGCTCGAAGGGCCCGAATACCGGAACTTTGCGTGCCGCCTCGAAGTCGGCCGCCGCCTGTTTCTGCTCCGCCGTGTACTGCGCCGGAGGGATTGTCGGCAGCCTTTCCCCGGCCTGGGCCGCAGGAGCGGCCAAGGCCAAGAGTACGGTCAGGCTTAAGCAAGGTAAGTGCATGCGTGCGACATGATAGCGCGCCCCGGGGCCGGTCGCTTTCCGGTGCGCGAATGGTTGCCGCGCGCGCCTGATCGGGTGTTTTTTTACCTCAAGAAGGCGATTAGAAATCCTTGAGCAAAGCCTGAGGAAGCCTTGAGGACAAATACCGGCCTCGGGTCGTACACCTGCACCCAAGCCACGGCGATATCGAATCTTCGTGGTGATCTTAAACAACTGCTTTTCAAAATTAGGAGATTGATCATGAACACCACTTTCAAAAATACACTCCGTGCGGCGAGCTTGTTGCTGTGCGGTGCACTGACCTTGGGTACCTTGCAGGCGACCGCCCGAGCGACCGACCAGGACCTGCCCAGTGAAAGGGTCAGCTACGCCGATCTGGATATCTCGAAGCCGGCCGGGGCTAAGACGCTGTACTACCGAATCGTGTCGGCAGCGAACCGGGTTTGTTCGGCCAACACTTACATGTACTTACCCACCCAGAAGGGAGTGCGCGAGTGCACCGATACCGCGATCGATAAGGCCGTTAAGGATGTCGGTTCGCCGGCTCTTAGCGCGCTGCGCCCGGCCAGCACGATTCATTTTGCCAGCAAATGAGTGACATCGGCGCGGGCGACCGAGACAGAACGGTCGCCCGGCCGATACCGATTATCCGGCCCGCTTGGCTATTTTTGCTCCGCGTAGATCTTGACCAGCCGGTACAAGAACTCGCGGCCTTCGAGCAGCGACTTCACACCGACGTATTCGTTCAGACCATGGATATTGCCGATGTCGGGTCCGAAGAAAACCGGCTCCACGCCGAAGGTTGGGATACCGACCGCATTGGTAAATTCGCCGTCGGTGGCACCCGCCTGCAGGATCGGCAGCACCGGCACGCCGGGCCAAAACTCAGCGGTCAATTTTTCGATCGGCGCCATGACCGCGGGGGTGAGTGGCGGCGGTGAAGAGGTTGGTCCGCGCGTCTCGGGCGAGGAAATCTTTACGGCCGGATCGGCCACCAGCTCCTCGAGCTTGGCGCGCACGGTCTCGGTGCTGACGCCGGGGAAGATCCGACAGTTGATATTCGCGCGTGCGCGCTGCGGCAGCGCGTTGGTGGCATGGCCGGCGTCGAGCATGGTCGCGACGCAGGTGGTACGCAGCGTCGCGTTCCAGCTCGGATCCTTGGCAGAGACCAGCGTCAGCGCCTGCGTGTCGCCGGGGTTTTTCAGAAACGCGTTCATGGCATTCGCGATTTCGGTATCGCCCTTGGCTGCCTGAATCTTCGCCATGCCCGTGAAGTACGCTCGATTGCCGTCGGTGAACTGTGCGGGGAACTCGTAGGCGCTGATGCGCGTGATCGCCGCCGCGAGATGATAGATCGCGTTGTCCTTGACCGGCCGCGAGCTATGCCCGCCCTTGTTGGTTACCTCGAGCCGGTAATTCTGCGGAAATTTCTCGCCGGCCTCGACTTCGAGGGCAATCCGGTGTCCGCTGGTATCGAGCTCCCCGGCGGCGCCCTCGTTGAGGGCAAATGCGGCGTCGATGAGTTCGCGGCGGTTGCGTGTGAGCCAATCAGCGCCATTGAACGCGCCTGCAGTCTCTTCGCCGCACGTGAGCGCCACTTTGATCGTGCGCCGCGGCCGGTAGTTTTCGCTGCGGTAGCGAATTAGCGTGTCCACCCAGATTGCGGCCTCGGCCTTGTCGTCACTGGCACCACGCGCATAGAACGAGCCATTCTCTTCAACCAGCTTGAAAGGGTCCCGTGTCCAATCCTCGCGCTTGGCTTCCACCACGTCGATGTGCGCGAGCAGCAGAATTGCCTTGAGCTTAAGGTCCTTGCCGGGATAAATGGCAACCAGGCCCCCTTCCTTCGGATGATCGGGCGCCGCGAATGAGTGCAGATCGCTGTCGGGGAAACCGGCCGCCTTCAACCGCGCGGCCAGGCGCTCGGCGGCGAGGGTGCAACTGCCGGCGGACAAGGTGGTGTTGGTCTCGACCAGTTCTTTGTATAACTCGCGAAAACGCTGCTCGCCGGCCGGTGTATCTTGAGGCGGTACGGCAATGGCTGAGAATGAAGCGAAGGCGGCGGCGACAGCGAAAAACAACTTCATGAATGACTCCGTAAGGGATGTGCTCGGCATTAGACGATTACCCGAGTACCGGTGCAAGGTCGACATCAAGGTTTCACTTCGCTGATGTGCGCCGCAATTAGTCTCCAGCGTCCATTACGTTTGGCCCAGACATGCGTTGCCTGATAGGGATCGCCAACCGGCTTGCCCGCGGCGATCCAGGAAGAAGTAACCAAGACCACTGCCCAATCGTCATGCGCTTGAATCTCGATCTTCTGATTTTCGTTCGTGACCTGGGATGCCGCATCGGGTTTTTTTGCGCGCAATGCTTTGAGACGTGCCTTCCCGGTAATTACGTGTCCGTCTACCATCGTCGACACAAAGTCATCCGCCCACAATTGACTCAGTCGGTCCACGTCCACCGACGACAGTGCGGTGGCCAGCTCGGATTCGAGGGTACGCAATTGTCGATCCGCGACGGAGTCATGTTCATCGGCTCGCAGCGACATCGAGCCAAGCAGCAGGAGTGCAAATGCAACAGAGTAGTAACTCATCGCATCATCAGCGCGCCTGATGCGCTTTGACTTTCTCGACATACCGATCGCGCAGCTCGGTCTGGCGGGACTGCATCTCGACCGGGCGGCCGCCAATCCAAACCTGATCCGCCAGTGTTGTGACTTCAAGCGGATCGCCGCTCCAGAGCACCAAATCCGCGCTCCGGCCGACGGCGATACGGCCATGCGTCGCGCCCAGTCCAAAGATATCAGCCGGTGTGGAAGTGATGGCGGCGAGCGCAGATTCCCACGGCAGACCATGGGCAACCGCGTTGCCGGCAAGTTGGCGAACCAGTCGCGCTTGCGGGGTGTCGCCGCTCGAAAAGGCGATGCGCACGCCGGCACGCTGCAGACGTGCTGCGTTTTCCAGAGTCGAGGCCAGCCGATCGAAATCAAGCGGCAGATCATCGAGCGGATTGAGAATCACGGGGACATTGGCCTTCGCGAGTTCCTTCGCGACCAACCACGCTTCGGCGCCGCCCAGAATGACCGGCTTCATCCCATTGCGCTCGGCGAACGTCACGACGCCCAAGATGTCGGCCGCGCGATCGACCTGAAACACCACCCGGCCGCCCGTCAGATAACGGGTCAGCGCTTCTCGGCCCGCGGCATGCAGCAACGCCCCCTGACCGATCGGCCCCGGTGCGCGCGCCTCGTGAATCGCCTGTTCCAAAAGCATGTATTCCGCGGCGCGCGTACCGCCGGCGACCCGGGCGCCAGTTGCTCCCATTTGCACGAACAGCGAGCGGCTGCCGGCCAGTGCCGCATCGTATCGGCCATCGAGCACAACCGCCGAGCCCTGACCTCCAATGATACTGTCCGCAGCACTGGGCACCAGCACGGTCCAGGTCACGCCTTCGATGCGTGTGATCGGTACGACGAAGGAGCGCGGGTTATACGCCAGCGTGACGTCGAGCTCGGGACGCCACTGCTGGTCCCATTCCGGGGATTTAAGATTCAGAGTCGAATCGACGGTCTGCGCCTCCGCGGCGATTTCCTCGAGTCCGATGTCGGTCAGTCCACCAAACAGTCCCGGCGTGAGCTCTTTGCCCTTGGCATCGATCACCGTCGCACCCGGGCCGGCATCCGAACCAATCGCGACGATCAATCCGCCGCGCACCACGACGTCGGTGTTTTTCAGTGTGCCTTTTGCAGAGGCCGTGTGGACGGTCGCGCCGCGAATGACGAAATCCTGCGCCACTGCGCACTGGGTACCCATGATGCCGCCGGCCACGCAGACGAGGAGGTAGAGAGATTTCATAGCGGCGCCTCCGCGATGTGCCGGCCCAGCAGAAAATCAGAACGCGGTTTGGCGGGTGGATGCGCGCGATCGAACTTCAGGGCGCCGTCGATGAATACCTGTTCCGCGAGCGCATAGACGCTGAACGGATTTCCGTTCCAGATCACCACATCTGCCCCCTTGCCGGCCTCGAGTGTCCCAATTTGGTCCTGAAGACCAAGCGATCTGGCCGGATTGGCGGTGAGCCAACGGATCGCGCGCTCCGGTGCAACGGTCAATCCTGCCCGCTGGCCATGCGCCATCGCTTTGGCGGCCTCCTGGTTCAAGCGCTGGATGCCATCGCCTGAATCGGAGTGAACGATGGCGCAGCTGCGCTCGGGAAAGTCCACGATGGCCAAATTCTCCTGCACGCCGTCATAGGCTTCCATTTTGAAACCCCACCAATCCGCCCACATCGCAGCGCACACGCCTTTTTCGGCCAGGCGATCGGCGATCTTGTAAGCCTCAACGGCGTGGTGGAAGGCGACAATCTTGAATCCAAATTCATCGGCCACATCGAGCATGGTCGCCATTTCATCTGAGCGATAGCAATGCATATGCACCCGAATATTTCCCTTCATGACCTCCGCCAGGGTCTCGAGCTTCAGGTCGCGCTTCGGCGGACTGGGGGGCACAAGCTCTTTATCTGCGGCGGCATCCTTGTCCTTGGATTTTTTAGCGGTGCCGTCGGCGCGCTCCGCTTTCTTCTTGTTGTACTCCGTCAATTCGCGATTGTACTTGTCCCATTGCTGCTGATAGTCCTGCGCGTCGGCAAAGGCCTGGCGGTAACCGGCGACATTGCCCATACGAGTCGACGGCGCTTGATGTTTTTCGCCGTAGACGCGTTTCGGATTCTCGCCGCAGGCCATCTTGAGTCCGTAGACCGCGCCGGGAAACTTCATCGCTTGGTAGGTCACGCCCTGCACATTCTTGACCACGACCGAACGGCCGCCGATGAGATTCGCCGAGCCGGGCAAAATCTGCATGGTCGTCACGCCGCCTTCGAGCGCAGTCTCGAATCCGGGGTCTTGCGGCCAGACGGAATGCTCGGCCCAAACGTTCGACGTGACCGGAGCCGTCGCCTCGTTGCCATCATCGAGTCCCTTGACCGCGGGGCTGGCGTATACGCCCAAGTGCGAGTGGATATCGATGAGGCCTGGCGTTACCCATTTGCCCTTCGCATCGACGACGCGCGCGTCCCCGGGCGCGGCAAGCCCTTTGCCGATCGCTTGGATACGGCCGTTTGCGATCAACACATCGGCGCCATCGAGGCGCTCACCGGTACCCGTGAGCACGGTCGCGCCTTGGATCAGTACCGGCGAACTGACGGGCACCTGATACGTCGATGCAAACGGCTCCGAGGCTAAAGCCCCGGACACGGCGCAGGCCACCGAAGAAAGCAGCGCGATGCGCGATATCATGTTCATTTTTTAACGACCATCCCCGTTGTTATGACGCCGCGCCGATCGACTGTTGAAGCGCGGGTGCGCGATTATAGTGCTAACTTGTCGAGCTGCGAGGACTTCAACAGCAATTCGACGGAGGCTTTGAGACCCGCACGATCTTCGTCATCGAAGCGGGCTAATTCCGGACTATCGAGATCCAGCACACCGAGCAGGCGCCCGCGCTGGACCAGCGGCACTACGATCTCGGAGCGCGACGCCGCGTCACAGGCAATGTGTCCGGGAAATTCACTCACGTCGGGAACGACCAAAATTTCCCGGCGCTCGGCGGCGGTCCCGCAGACACCGCGACCCATGGCGATGCGCACGCATGCAACTTTGCCTTGAAACGGTCCCAATACCAGCTCGCCGCCTTGCAGAAAATAAAATCCCACCCAGTTCACATCGGACAGCATCTGGTACAAAAGCGCGCACATATTTGCGGCGTTGGCCAGGCCATTGTGTTCGCCGGAAAAAAGCCCCGACAATTGAGTGTTCACTTCGCGATAAGTGGCGGCTTTGGAAAGACTCGGATCGGATTTTGTGACGAACATGGTGAAGTCTATATCTTCAGCCGGTAAATGCGCTGGGCGGTGCCGCTGAACAACGCGGTTTTCTCATCGGCTGAGTACTGTTTGGCCAACACTTTGAAGGCGTTCCAGAGCACAGGATAGGTGCAGCTTCCCATATCAACCGGGAAGTTGCTTTCGAACATGCAGCGATTGACACCAAACAGTTCGATGCAAGTTTCGATGTAGGGCCTCCATTCGCCGGCCAATTGTGTCGAGGAGGCCGCGGGAGACGCAAGAAAGGAGGGAAAATTGCAGAACGCCATCGCCAGGCCGCCGAGCTTGACCGAGACGTTCGGCAGCGCCGCGAGCTTAGCGATATTGTCCCGCCATATCGGAAACCGCTCTTCGCGCTTGCCCTGGTAGCTGGCAATTCCCAGCGGCGTGCCGACGTGATCGAGAATGACGGGGGTACCGGGAAAGGCCCGCGCCAGATCGATCAATTCCGGAAGTTGCGGCTCCACCAGCCACGCGTCGAATGACAGGCCGAATTTCCCCAGTTGCGCGTAGCCCTCCCGGAAAGCCTTCGCCGCATACAATCCGGCGCCGACTCTGACCAGGGGACCCAGCACATTGGAATCCGCATCGTATGAGGCGCTATGGCGAATGCCGCGGAAGCGATCGCCGCCTGCCTTCAGATGTGCCGCCAGCACATCGTTCACCACCGCACCGGCCGTGAGATCAACGTGTCCCACGATGCCGGCGCAAGCCCGGATGGGGCCATACGTACCGCTGGCGCACATCGCGGCGACGCCATTGACGAATTCAGTTTCCCCCACTGGTTTGAACGCATCCGCCGCGTCGGCGCGATACATTGCCCCGCACTGAACAAAGACCGTCGCGCGGATGTTGTGTCCGGTATTGAGATCCGCCAGGAATTCCGGCAGCAGATACCGCATGGCGCGGCGGATAACCTTGTCGAAACCGTGTTGCGGCACGGGTCGATTGGCAAACACCGCTTCCGGCCAATCCCATAGGTGGTGATGCGGATCGATGATCGGCAGATCAGGTTCTAAAATGGACTCGCTAGGTGCTGCGCTCGTCAATGCGGATCTCCGGTGCGGCTCATGACATTTTGCACGATTTTCCCTCGCTCGCGCATCAATCCTGGATCACGCACAATAGTCCGATGGCTGAGCCACTGCCCGTTGCGATTTTGATCGAGGATGAGCGGCAAATCCGCCGCTTCTTGCGCACGGCGCTGGAGACGGAGGGCTGGACCGTCTACGAGGCTGAGACCATGCGGCAGGGATTGGCGGACTCCGGAACGCGCAGGCCGGACCTCATCATTCTTGACCTAGGGTTGCCGGACGGAGACGGCGTGGAATTCCTGCACGACCTTCGCGGCTGGTCGAAGGTGCCTGTCATCGTTCTGTCGGCGAGGGTGAGCGAACAAGATAAAATCGCGGCGTTGGATGCCGGTGCGGACGACTACCTGACCAAGCCCTTCAGCGTCGGGGAACTGCTTGCCCGAGTTCGCGCCACATCGCGGCGGCGCCAGGACGCCGGCACCGATCCGGGCGCCGTGTTCGCCTTCGGAGACGTCAAAATCGATTTGAGCCTGCGCACGGCGCACAAGGGCAACACTGCGATTCACCTGACGCCGATCGAGTACCGCCTCCTCAGTCTGTTGATTGCAAATGCGGGCAAGGTGCTCACGCACCGGCAGATTCTGCGCGAAGTGTGGGGACCTGCGCATTCCGAGGATGGTCACTACGTGCGCGTTTACATGGGTCACTTACGGCAAAAGCTCGAGGACGACCCCGCGCAACCCAAGCACATTCTGACCGAAACGGCGGTCGGGTATCGGTTGGTGCAAAACGCCCGAAGCTAGTTTCCGGGGCCGCTGGAGGTGGCCAGCGAAATCCTACATGCTGTGCAGTCCGGCGACGACAGCTTTGAGCTGCGCGAGGGCCTAGTGTGAACGAGACTGCACATACCGATGGTGCAACTTTAACCGGGTCACGGAACCCGACGTTTTGCGCGGCGCCTTGATCAGCGTGGCGACACTGAGGTGAATATGCTGCATCAAGCGAGCCGGCATCCGTGCTGACCGATCAAGATATCTATCTATTCCGCGAAGGGACCCACGGGCGGCTGTTCGAGCACTTCGGTTCGCGCTTAAGTGCCCATGGCAGCGGCGCGCATTTTGCCGTTTGGGCACCCAATGCCACCGAGGTGTCGGTCGTAGGCGACTGGAACGGATGGCACGCTGGAGCCAATCGGCTTGACCCCCGGTCTGATGAATCCGGTATCTGGGAGGGCACCGTCCCGGGTGTGCAACGCGGGCAGGCTTACAAGTACCAAATCACGTCCCGCAATCGCGGCTACTCGGTTGAAAAGGCGGACCCGTTCAGCGTGTTCTGCGAGCTGCCACCCGCCACCGCCTCGCGGGTGTGGACGCTGGATTACACCTGGAAAGATGCCGCATGGATGAGTACGCGCGCGTCGCGCAACGGCTTGAGTGCGCCCATGTCGACGTATGAGTTGCATGTGGGATCGTGGCGCCGCAAGGACGGCAATTTTTTAAACTATCGCGAATTAGCACATGCGTTGGGAGACTATCTCAACGATCTTAGTTTTACGCATGTCGAACTGATGCCCATTACCGAGCACCCTTTCTACGGCTCCTGGGGATATCAAACGACGGGCTATTTCGCGCCCACGGCGCGCTATGGCACACCCCAGGATTTGATGTATTTCGTCGATCATCTGCACGCGCGCGGTATCGGCGTCATTCTCGACTGGGTGCCGTCGCATTTTCCCGCCGATCAACATGGATTGTCTTACTTCGACGGCACGCATCTTTATGAGCACTCCGATCCGCGCCAAGGCTTTCATCCGGAGTGGAATTCCTCGATCTTCAATTTTGGGCGCAATGAAGTTCGCAGCTTTCTCCTATCCTCGGCGCTGTTCTGGTTCGAGAAATACCACATCGACGGACTGCGCGTGGACGCAGTGGCGTCCATGTTGTATTTGGACTACGCCCGCAAGGAGGGAGAGTGGATTCCCAATCGATTTGGCGGCCGGGAAAATCTCGAGGCCATTGACTTCCTGCGCATCTTGAACCAATCCGTGTATCGGGACTACCCGGGCGTGACCATGATTGCCGAGGAGTCCACCGCATGGCCCATGGTGTCGAGGCCCACGGACATGGGGGGTCTGGGTTTTGGCTTGAAGTGGAACATGGGCTGGATGCACGACACGCTCGCATACTTCAAGCAGGATCCGATCCACCGCAAATACCATCACGGAGAGCTGACTTTCTCGCTGATCTACGCCTTCAACGAAAATTTCGTGCTGCCCCTTTCGCACGACGAAGTCGTCTACGGCAAGGGCTCGCTCATCGGCAAGATGCCGGGCGACGATTGGCAGATGTTCGCCAACTTGCGCGCGCTGTACGGCTACATGTGGGCGCATCCGGGCAAGAAATTGCTGTTCATGGGGGGCGAATTTGCGCAGCGCCGCGAATGGACTCACGAAGGGGAACTCGAGTGGTGGGTGTCCGAGTTGCCGGAGCACGCGGGCGTCAAGCGTCTCATCGGCGATTTGAATCGCGTGTACGTGCGCGAATCTTCGCTTCACCAGATTGATTTTTCGCCGGACGGGTTCGAGTGGGTGGATGGCGGTAACGGGGAAATGAGTATCATCGCATTCTTGCGAAAGTCGGTTGGAGGCACGCCGTTGCTGGTGGTGTGCAACTTCACGCCGGTGCCGCGGGCCAACTTTCTGATCGGCGTGCCGGCGCGCGGCATTTGGCGCGAGATCATCAACACAGATGCGCGAGACTACGGCGGCTCCGGCTGGGGTAACTTGGGCGGCGTTGAATCCGTACCCGTGGGATCGCACGGCCGCATTGAGTCGGTGAATCTCAATTTGCCACCCCTGTCGACCCTCGTGCTGCGCTGGGAAGCTCGTGGCTAGCTCCAAGCGCAAAGCGCCGGCCAAAAAAAACATAACCCTTGCGACCGCGTCGGACGGCACTGCCACCATCACAGAGGGGAGGGTGCGCGCCGTCATCGATGCGGTTCTGCCGGTGGTCGACGGCGGGCGATTTCCCGCCAAACGCATTGCGGGCGAGGCGGTCGCCGTTGAGGCGCACTGCTTCACGGACGGCCACGACAAGATTCGAGTGGCGCTGCGCTGGAAGATGATGGGGTCGGCCGGCGCTGACTATGAAATCGACATGCAGGCGCAGGCCAATGATGTCTGGGTGGCGGAATTTACTCCATCGCTGCCGGGGCGATACCAATTCACGGTGCTGGCGTGGGTGGATCACTTCGAATCTTGGCGGCGCGAGTTCGAACGACGCGAGGATAAGAGCGACATACTGGTGGCGTTGCAGGTCGGCGCCGCGCTCATCGATGAGGCGGCCGCGCGAGCTGTGGGCAGCGATGCGGCCATTCTAACCGAGTGGTCCGGACAGCTGCTCGACATGGTCAATGCCCCCCTTGCGCAGATCGCAGCCCAGAAAGCCTTGGCGCTCGACCCTGCACGCGCGGCCATCGTTGCCCGGTATTCGGATCGAAGTTTGGCGACAACGCTGACACTCGAGCTCATCGTCGATCGCAAGCGCGCAGCCTTCAGCAGCTGGTATGAACTCTTTCCCAGATCGGCCGCTCAGAGCCAAGGCTCTCACGGAACCTTCAAGGACGTCGAGACACGGCTGCCATATCTTGCGCAGATGGGGTTCGATGTGCTGTATTTTCCGCCCATCCATCCCATTGGGCGTATCAATCGCAAGGGAACGAACAATAGTTTGCGCGCCAAACCCAATGACGTCGGCAGCCCCTGGGCGATTGGATCGGCCGAAGGCGGTCACAAGGCCATCTTGCCGCAGCTCGGCTCGTTCGACGATTTTGACCGGTTATTGAACGTGGCACGCGCCCTGGGGCTCGAAATTGCCATGGATCTCGCGTTTCAATGCGCTCCCGATCACCCCTACGTGAGCGCGCATCCGCAGTGGTTCAAGCATCGTCCGGACGGCAGCGTGCAATACGCCGAAAACCCGCCGAAGAAGTACCAGGATATCTATCCGTTTGATTTTGAAACCAGCGACTGGCGCGCCTTGTGGAACGAACTCAAAGGCATCGTCGATTTTTGGATGGCGCATGGCGTCAAAATATTTCGCGTCGACAACCCACACACCAAGTCATTTGGCTTTTGGGAATGGCTGATCGGCGCGACCAAGCGCGAGCATCCGGATGTCATATTTCTCGCTGAAGCCTTTACCCGGCCCAAGGTCATGCACCGGCTGGCGAAATTGGGATTCTCGCAGTCGTACACGTATTTTACCTGGCGCAACACCAAGCAGGAGCTCACGGACTATTTCTCCGAACTAAGCTTAGGATCGGGACGCGAGTACTACCGCCCGAACGTCTGGCCGAACACGCCCGACATTCTGCCCGAGACGCTGCAATCGGGCCTGCGGCCAATGTACGCCTCAAGATTAATTCTCGCCGCGACCCTCTCTGCCAATTTCGGCATCTATGGCCCGACGTACGAGTTGATGGAAAGTGCGCCGCGCGAATCGGGCAGCGAGGAGTATCGCGACTCGGAAAAGTACCAGTTGCGGCACTGGACACTGCAGCAACCCGACAGCCTGTGGTCATTGATCGCGCGGATGAACCGAATCCGCCGGGAAAACGCCGCGTTGCAAGCCGATTCGGGGCTGCATTTCTGCAAGATCGACAACGATCAGCTGATCGCCTACCTAAAAATCGACTCAGGCAGCAGCAACGTCATTATGACCGTCGTCAATCTCGATCCGCATCACCCGCAGTCGGGGTGGGTCGATCTGGACGTGAGTGCCTTGAAGTTCGACTCCGACCAGCCTTACCAAGTGCACGACTTGCTGAGCGATCAGCGCTACATCTGGCGGGGCCGGTACAACTATGTGTTGCTGGACCCGCAGCGCGCACCGGCTCATGTCTTTAGATTGCGCCGGCGCGTGCGCAGCGAGCAGGATTTCGACTACTACTTATGATGTGCAGTAGATGAACGACGTTCAAGTCCCGGTTCTCGATACCGCGCCGCCGACCGGCATCATTGCCGACGATGCGCAGTGGTACAAGGATGCCGTCATCTATCAAGTCAACGTCAAGTCATTCTTGGACTCCAATGACGATGGCATCGGCGATTTCAAGGGCCTGACTTCGAAGCTCGAATACATTCGAGACCTGGGGGTCAACACCATCTGGCTGATGCCCTTTTATCCGTCGCCGCTCAAGGACGACGGCTACGATATTTCCGACTATCAAAACGTGCATCCGCAGTTCGGCACGCTCGATGATTTTCGCGTCATGCTGCACAAGGCGCACCGCCTGGGGCTGAAAGTGGTTACTGAGTTAATCATCAATCACACCTCCGATCAGCACCCTTGGTTTCAGGCTGCACGGCATGCGCCCCCGGGTTCGCCGCAACGCGATTTTTATGTGTGGAGCGATACGGACCAGAAATATCTCGGTACACGCATCATCTTCACCGACACGGAAACTTCGAATTGGACCTGGGATCCGCAAGCGAAAGCCTATTACTGGCATCGCTTCTTCAGCCATCAGCCGGATCTTAATTTCGACAATCCGCAAGTGATGAAGGCGGTGCTGCAGGTCATGCGTTTCTGGTTCGACATGGGGGTCGATGGCTTTCGCCTCGATGCCATTCCGTATCTCGTGGAACGTGAAGGCACCAACAACGAAAACCTGCGCGAAACCCATGCCGTCATCAAGGAATTGCGCGCCGCCATCGATGCCTCATACGCCAACCGGTTCCTGCTGGCGGAAGCCAATCAGTGGCCGGAGGATGTGCGCGAATACTTCGGCGATGGCGACGAGTGCCACATGGCCTATCATTTTCCGCTGATGCCGCGAATATACATGGCAATCGCCCAGGAAGACCGCTATCCCATCATCGAAATCATGCAGCAGACGCCGGATATCCCCGAGAGTTGCCAATGGGCGATTTTTCTGCGCAATCACGACGAGCTGACCTTGGAGATGGTCACCAGCAAAGAACGCGACTACATGTACACGACCTACGCCTCCGACGTGCAGGCGCGAATCAATTTAGGCATACGCCGGCGACTGGCGCCGTTGATGGAGAATGACAAGGACCGCATCAAGCTGATGAACAGCCTGCTGTTGTCCATGCCCGGCTCTCCCATTCTTTATTACGGCGATGAGATCGGCATGGGAGATAATTTCTTTATCGGTGACCGCAATGGCGTGCGCACGCCGATGCAATGGAGTCCGGATCGCAACGCCGGTTTTTCGCGTGCCGACCCCCAGCGCCTGTATTTGCCGCCCATCATGGATGCAGTGTACGGATACCAATCGACCAATGTAGAAGCTCAATCGCGCGATCCCAGTTCACTGTTGAGTTGGACCAAGCGGATGCTGGCCGTGCGCAAGACCAGCCAGGCGTTCGGGCGCGGCGCGCGCCGCTTCCTGAGGCCGGGCAATCGTAAAATATTGGCTTATTTGCGCGAGTTCGGCGAGGACACCATTCTCTGCGTGGCCAACCTTTCGCGCTCGGCGCAGCCGGTGGAATTGAATCTCGCGGCTTTCAAAGGCCGCGTGCCGGTGGAGATGCTCGGGCGCACCGCGTTCCCGCCGATCGGCGACCTGCCGTACTTGCTGACGATTTCGGCTTACGGCTTCTACTGGTTCAGGCTTGCGACCGATGCGGCGGTGCCATCCTGGCATGAACAAATTGTGTCCGTCGACGAGCGCCCGCTGCTGGTGCTGTTCGACGGCTGGACCAGTTTGTTCCGCGAGCGGGTGGTGCCGTGGCGCATCGGCATGGCGGAGAAAACCCGCGCGCAGTTCGAAACCGACACACTGCCGCGCTATATCGAGACTCAGCGCTGGTATGCGGCGAAGGGCACGGCAATCGAGCGCGCGCGCATCGCTGAGCAAGTGCTGTGGCAGGAGGGCAAGGTGTCGTGGCTGATGGCACTGGTCGAGCTCGATGGGGCGGAGGAGCACACGAGCTACTTCTTGCCGCTGGCTTTGGCCTGGGAAGAACGGGACGATGAGCGGGTGAAGAATCTTTCCAGCGCTGCTGTCGTCAAGATTCGCCAGCAGGCCGATGTGGGCGTGATCGGCGATGCGTTTGCGGACGAACTGTTCTGCCGCGCGGTCGTGGCGGCCATGGCTGCGGGGCGCGAAATACCCATGTCGCAGGGCAAGCTGCAGTTCAGGTCCACCGCCGCGTTCACGGAGATCGCCGGGCCGGATTTCGCGGAGTTGCCGGTGGAGCGGCCCCGCGGTTCCAGCTCGAACACCATCGTCAACATGCGCGAGCGTCTCATGCTCAAGGGCTATCGACGTGTGCGTGTCGGCAAGAACCCGGAACTCGAAATGGGCCTCTATCTCACCGAGGTCGCGCACTATGCGAACTGCGCACCGCTCGCCGGAGTGCTCGAATACATCGCAAACGATGGGAAGACGCGCTTGTTGGCGATGCTGCAGGCCTATGTGGCGAATCAGGGGGACGGCTGGACCTATTCGCTCGAATATATGCGGCGCCACCTCGAACAGTACCGAACCACGCCCGCCGGAGATGCGCTTCCCCTCAATGCACACGAAGCGTATTTGATTTTGATCCGGGTGCTGGCGGTAAGAACCGCGGAATTGCATCGCGCACTCGCGCGACCGACCACCGAAGCGGCATTTTCTCCCCAGGCGTTGACCCGCACCGACATCGATGCGTATCGCCAGCGCGCTCTCGAGGAGGCGCGCGCCGCGCTCGATCTGTTAGCGGCAAATTTGGAAGCGGTGCCGGCGGCCGATGTCCCGCGCGCCAATGCCGCGCTCGCGCAACGCGATCAAATCATGGCGCGCATCGAGGCCTGCGCGAAAGCGGTGCCGAAGGGCATGAAAATACGTATTCACGGCGATTATCATCTTGGGCAGGTGCTGGTGACGCGCAATGATTTCGTCATCATCGATTTTGAAGGCGAGCCTGGCAACAGTTTGGAGCAACGGCGTGCCAAGCATTCGCCGCTGCGTGACGTCGCCGGCATGATGCGTTCCTTCGGATACGTGCAACAGAGCGCCTTGCGAAGCGTTGTCCACAACGAGGCCGAGGCCGCGAGATTGGCGCCGTTGGCGCGGGCGTGGGAACTTGAAGTGCGGGCGGCTTTTCTGTCCGCATACGATGCGGCCGCCCGCGGCGCTGCGCTGTACGAATCCTTGCAACCCGGGCAGGGATTGCTGGGACTCTTTGAACTTGAGAAGGCGCTGTACGAATTGCGCTACGAAATCGGCAATCGGCCGACCTGGGTCGGCATTCCTTTGCAGGGAATTCTCGACCGGGGCGGCGAATAATGGGAGGCGCTCATGCAAAGCATTGATATCTTGGTGGATACGACCCGAGAGTTTCTGCATCACATCGCCGCCTTTCTGCCGAAGCTGTTACAGGCGTTGGTCGTGGTCGCCGTCGGCTGGCTGTTTGCCAAGGCGGTGCGATTCGCCGTCGAGCGTGCGCTGCGCGCCGTGAACTTCAACGTGTTGACCGAGCGGGCGGGCACCGACAATTTTCTGAGGCAGGCGGGGATGCGCGGCGATACCACCACGCTGTTTGGAATCGTCGCCTTTTGGCTGGTGGTTTTGGCATCCCTGATCATCGCCTTCGATGGCTTGGGCCTTACCTACATCACGGACCTGCTGGGCCGCGTCGTCCTGTTCGCGCCAAAATTGCTGATCACGATGCTGATCGTCGTGTTCGGTTCGTACTGTGCGCGCTTCGTCGGCGACGCCGTACAGGCCTACTGCGTCGATGCCCAGATCCCCGACTCCGATGTGCTGGGCAGGCTCGTGCGCTACGTGATCATGACCTTCGTCGTGATGATCGCCTTGAGCCAGGTTGAGGTCGGCGGCGACATCGTCCAAAGAACCTTTCTGATCATACTGGCCGGTCTCATGCTGGCGCTGGCGCTGGCGTTCGGACTCGGCGGAAAAGATTGGGCAGCGGCGCTCCTGCAGCGCTGGTGGCCACAAAGTAGAAAGGATCAGGACAGCTGACGTTTCTGCCTGCGGCCTGCGGCCAGGGCCCCTGCAACCGGGACCTGCGTTACGGTCAGGCGGCCGCGCGCTCGGCAGGCGCTTGTTCTTCGAGCGCCCTGGCAAGCACGTCCTCGATCTTTTCCGCCCAAACGAACTCGAGCCGCGCGCGTACGCTGTCGGGAATGTCCTCCAAGTCGCGCCGATTGCGCGCCGGCAGAATCACGGTGCGAATTCCGGCGCGCGCCGCTGCCACGCATTTTTCTTTGATGCCGCCTACCGGCATCACGACTCCGCGCAGGCTGATCTCTCCGGTCATGGCGACGTCGGCTCGCACGGTGCGCTGCGTCAGCAGCGAGGCCAGCGATGTGGCAATGGCAACACCTGCGCTGGGTCCATCCTTCGGGATCGCACCGGCGGGGACGTGAATGTGCAGATCGCTCGCATCCAGAATGGTGGGATCGAACCTTAAGCGCTCGGCCTGGGATTTCACCAGGGTCACGGCCGCTTGCGCACTCTCCTTCATCACCTCGCCCAGTTGGCCGGTGAGAATCAATTTACCGCTGCCTCGCACGCGGCTTGATTCTATAAACAGAATATCACCGCCGGCCAACTGGGCG
>Ga0209624_10001573_pt1 | contig 17652 bp, 22 predicted proteins | sample JacPinW_OM2H0_O1_FD_188565 | JGI IMG/M metagenome (GOLD analysis project Ga0209624, IMG submission 188565) | Forest soil microbial communities from Algoma, Ontario, Canada - Jack Pine, Ontario site 1_JW_OM2H0_O1 (SPAdes) (version 2) | ecosystem: Environmental > Terrestrial > Soil > Boreal...
TGGGTCAGAGATAGGCACGGGGCGAGGAGAGGTCCGTGAAGTATTTTCTCTACATCGCAGGGGCCGGGCTGGCAGCCTTTGGGCTGGTTGACATACTGCACGCTCTTGACCTGATGGGGGTGCCCAAAGCGGCGAGCAGAACACCGTTGCCCTCGTAACCGCCGCGTCGACGCAGGCGTCGGCATTGCAGGAAATCGCCCTTGGCGTCCTTATAACTGGGGCCGCCGCGATCCTTGGAGCGGTTCAGACCGGCTTGAAACGCCTACTCGCAATCCTGTGAACGACACCCGTCCTGTGCGCACTCCTCGAGTCTCGCGCGCGCGTCAGATCGGCGTGAGTTTGCGCCTGCGTAGGCGAGCGAGCCAGCCGAGTCCAGCGAAGCTCGTGAGCGTCATCGCCCAGGTGGAGGGTTCGGGAACTGTGCCGTTACTGAACGAAAAGCTAGACCCAGTATTTCTTTCGATACGATCTTCTGCGGTAAATCCTCCCGGGTCCGCGTTAAAACATACATTGCCTTGGCAAAGGCTAAGTTGTCCAGCAGCATCGAACGATCCATCCGAATTCAGACCCCCCTCGAAAGATAATCTTGCCGGCGGCGGCGAGAATTCGGTCCCCCCGAGCGTTAAAAAGTTACCTATGTCCTCTCCGCTGCTCGAATAGATAGTATATTGGAATGAGACGAAAATATCGCTGGTGGGTATATCCGTGCCGTACACGTAGTTGTCGGTAAGTGTGAGAACGCCGATCGATGTCGTGTCACTACAAGTATTATCAGAGCACGGGACAATGCCAATTGTCTCGCCTTGGCCGCTGAAATCGAAAATTATATTGGCGCTTGCACTTTCAGGCCAAAGTGTGGTCTCACCCAAGAGATAGACGGCGGTGAAAATGGCGAGTCCGAACGACTTCCAGTGCGACATGAGAGACCCTCCCTGCGACCCTCAGCACGCCTGCCACGCCCTCATGGCTGAGCTTATGGCCTTTTGCCGCCTTAGCGATGGGTTTTAGCGCTTTCCCTTGCACCCGTCGCGCACGATTTCGTGAATGCCCGCGGAAACACGCCCACGTACACGCGTGCGCGGTGGTTCTACCAATCTTTATACTTTCATGTAGCTTCCAATAGCCCCAAGACTTGCCCCAATCCGCGCTCTTCGCACGCGCGCGAAGACGCACCCCCCAGCGGCGCGCGCTTGCTGCCCGCCCGACTTTCGTCTGGATATTCCGGGGCCGCCCGTCAGGTCCACGTCAGGTCCACGGGTGTCCTCGTCAGTGTCTCCCAAGCGGATCTAAGGTTCCCCTCCACATCCTGACGAAAGCCGCCGCCTTGCCACATATCCATGACCAGCGTGACCGTATTCGGACCGCTTTCGGAGGCGGTGCGAACGTGGGCGGGATTTATCAGCATAGGCTTCTTGTCGTGCGGGTTGATGAAGGCCACGAACTTGGCTGACATTGGGCATTTCCTCCTTGAAATGGGCCAGTCCACGATGCGAGACGGCCCATGTCAACGCACCCCACGGCTGGCGGCTCCAAGGTAGGGGGCGGCGACAAGCCGACCAGCGGCCCGCTATGGCGACCGTAGCGGCGAGTTCGGCACGTTGCGCCGGACGGCGAGTCCGCCGAAGCCCCGCTCAAACATTGCGCTTGCATTTTCCCCTTACGAGCGTTAGGGGATTCTGCAAGGAGACTCCAATGTGTCGCAACTTCGTCGCCTACTACCGAGTGAGCACCGCCAAGCAGGGCGCGTCCGGCCTTGGACTCGAAGCGCAGGAAGCCGCCGCCACAGCTTTCATTGCTGGCAAGCGAGCCGATGCGAAGCTCCTGAAGTCCTACACCGAAGTGGAGTCCGGCAAGAGTGACGATCGGCCCGAATTGGCTAAGGCGCTCGAGCATGCTCGCCTCACTGGCGCGACACTTTTGATTGCCAAGCTCGACCGACTAAGCCGGGACGCGCATTTCCTACTCGGCTTGCAAAAGGCTGGAGTCTCGTTCGTCGCCGCCGATATGCCGGAGGCCAACGCCTTCACTGTCGGAATCATGGCCCTGGTCGCGCAGCAAGAGCGAGAGGCGATCTCCCGGCGGACCCGTGAAGCTCTGGCCGCCGCTCGCGCTCGCGGCGTCAAGCTCGGCTGTCCGAACGGCGCGAAGCATCTGCGCCAGTACGGCAACGGCCTCGCCGTGAAGGCGCTCAAGGCTGCAGCTGGCGAACGAGCGAGCGGACTATCCTCGACGATCGCCGGGCTCAAGGCCGAGGGCGTATCGTCCGCCAACGCAATCGCTGGCGCACTCAATGCCCGGTCGATTGCAACGCCGCGCGGAGGCAAGTGGACGGCCCGGAGCGTATTGAACCTGACTGCGCGGCTGTCATAGTGCGTTGCGGAGGAAGCTAATGTCCGACTGGAAGATTTTCTACCGAGACGACCACGGCCGGGAATTCCAATCGACCCATCAAAGAGAGTCGCAATCACCGCCGAGCAGGACAGGAAGGAAAGGGGAGACAGCCATGATTCGCAGTTGGATTCTTCTAAGCGCGATCTTTGCAACGTTCGGCGTCGCGCTCGCCGGTTGTGCGGCGACCCCTTTCTCCCCCGGTTACTACGCCGGTGGCTATCCCTACGGAATCAGCGGCTACTATTGCGGCGAGTGGCGGGTATGGCCGGGGGCATCGTGTATCGATCCACGGGCCGCCTATTAAACCGAGGCGGGGCCAGCCCGCTCGAGACTCATGGCCGAGTAGGATTACCTACATTCGGATGGGGTGTTTAAAGGTCGAGGTCCGCACTGCGATAGCCGGCCCCGCGCGCATGCCGGGGCAAAACTTACGGCAGCTCCACTCGCTAGTCGGATACGCCGCTTGGCGACGCAAGTACGGGGCCGCTCATGGCGGGATTGCGGCGAGCAGCTCGGGCGGCCCTAGGAATGCCCTAGGACAGCCTCGAGCGGCCCCGCGGCCAACCTACATCTCACTGCGCTAGAAAAGCCGCCGGCGGCGATCGTCGGGCCAGATGCCCCGATGGGCGCGGTCTCGAGGAGCGGATTATGCAACCCGAGCGCGGGGTCACAAAGCTCGTTTCTCTGTGACAAATAGTGAACATGGACTAGGTAGAACTACCGATGCCTGGCTGTGCCGTTTAACTGATAAGATGATGGCAATTGTTGACAGCGATCACATACAAGCCGGTCGATTCTAGCACGTTCGTCTCACGCTCATGGGCGCTTAAATGTTGGTTTACGAGGATAATTTCGGCTTCTCGAACATCAGCGAGCCAGGGGAGAGGGCATTCTTTGACTTCGTACGGCGTCAAAGCGTATTGACGGCTTGCGAGCGTTGCGAACGGCCAGTCCGGCTCATTCCGCCGAAAACCTTCTGCGCTACCTGCGTATCTGCGCTCGAATATGGCGCGCCGGCCTCGATGAAAGAATATGGCAGTCAGGAAACGCTTCTGGACTCTGCTCGCCCGTCGTGAGGGGCGCTTTCTTCCCGAGTTCGGCAGCTTTGTGCGTGGCGACGTTATCGTCAAAATGAGCGAATTGCGGCGCAAGGGAGTTCCTCGCAGCGACCTCAAGATTATTGCGTCAGATCCTGATCTGGCTGCAATCACAAAGGACGTTGAAGCGCTGAATGTTGCTTAATTAGCAGGGAGGTTGTCGCCACCTTCAATTGCTGTGATATCCCGCCGCATCGCTGAGCGCAGTGTTTGGGAACAATGCCGCGCTGTCCGCCGAGTCGGTCGCACGACGGCAGCGCAAGCCACGGAACAAGCCCGACGGCACCGAGTTTTGGGGCGGGTGCCCGTCTCGATCTCCCACGAACACGGGCACCCGTTGGCCCCGCGCGGACGCCTAGCCTGCACGGGGCCAATTCCTCGGAGGAGATAGCGGAGATCGCGCCCGCGCCGCCAGGGCGTCAAATCAAATTATGGTGACAGCGACCCGGACCCCCGCGGCGGCCGAAGCCGCACGCCACCGTCCGGCAGGAATTCGACGCCCGCAGCCTCCATCGCCTCGCGAATCGCGATGACCGTACGCTGATGCAGCCGCTCCCCCTTTTCCAGGCGAGAGACAGTGTCCGGGCTGACGACGGCCCTTGCCGCAAGCTCCCGCACGCCGATCCCGAGGGCAGCGCGTGCCATTTTGCATTGTGTCGCGTCCAAATTTGCTGGCGCCATCCACACCCCCGGCGAGCTAGTCATTGCCTCGGAATTCACCAATAGCGCTGGAGGAGAACGTAAAAAACCGCGATTGCAAGCAATGCGACAAACCCGGCCGGCGCAACGGCGGTGCGGCTGAGAATAGTACAGCACCGCGGGCAAGTGCTCGCGTTAGCTGAGATCATAGCGCCGCACGCCCGGCATGACGTCATTCTGGCCATGACGCTCCCGCGCCGACCGCCATTCGTTCACCGGATCACGGTACGGCATTTGCGTCGACGTCAAGTGGTTTGGCGTTGGATTGCAACTGGCAGGTTGCGGCCAGCCGCTCGAGCACGTTGACCGATGCGGAAGGGCTGCGCATTGGTCCCAGGACGCCCAAGTCCGGCGGCGCGTGAAGCCGATAGCGGGCAACGCTGCGGCGTCCTTGCGACGGAACAAGCATCGCGGCGGTCAAGTTGAGACCTAGACGGGCGTCCGACCCAGCCCCCCTGCCAATGGGCGCTCGTTAGGCCCCGCGTCTGTCCTCTTGGGCGCGGGGTTTCTTCCCAACCTGACCGCGGGCCATCATAGCCCTTCGCTTCCCCCCGAGAATGACTCCGAAAAGAGCGAATGGCGGGAAATCGCAGCAGATTGGCCTGAAAAGGCAGGCGCGTCCCGCTGACCGACCGCATAGGGACGGCGCGTCGCCAAGCGCGTGGGAGTTCGCGCGAAGCGACGCAGGGCGTTGCGGTGGAGACTGCCGCAAAGCAGCCGTGCGCCCTGTGCCGCCCGTTCCCAGCCCATGCCCAGCTGGAAGGAACGGGCGGCATGATGCGCATGAGAATCACCCCGCGCCACTCCCCACAAAAGGGGATGCGGGCTAGCCGCTCAGCCGGCTTCTAGGCGGCCGCCACGGCCCGCCTGGTTTGGATTCGACACCGGGCTCAGGCTTTCGCCCGAGGACCATGGCAACCATAGGCGGTACGGACGCCGAGCCCAAAAGTTTCGCGCCTGGGCTTTTTAGCGCTGCTCTGCGGCCTCGACCGTGTCGTCGGGATAGCTCGTACGCTCGGGGTTCAGGGTGACGACGATCGAGACGATGGTGTTCCAGTCCGGGCCACGCTCGATCAGGCGCTGCAGCTCCTCCAACTCTTCGAAATCAGGATCGACTTCGACCGCCCGCTTTCCGAGCGATAGGTGACGACCCCGATCCAGCCAAATGCTCCAATTCAATTGGCTCCTGTGCATAATCTCCGCTAGTCACACTTCCGCCTTGGTTAAAGCGAGAGTTGTGTAAATATAAGGTAATCGATTCGAGTTGATCAGGAGAGAAAACGTGAGCGACATATATAAGCCGGTCGGAACGTTGGGTTATCGTAATCCAAGAGCATTCATGATCGCTTTGTTCTTGCTTGTCGTCGCGATTGCTAGCACGCTTAGCTGGGCCGCGGTGAAAGCGGACACGGAAAGGCAAAGATGCAACGACGTGCTTTGGCATTTCTTCGTCTATAAAGCTCTACCCAATCTTTACGCGGAAAAGTGCGGCTGCCCGCATAATCTTGACTTTAGTTTTTCCTGCAATTCTCAGTACATACCGCTGCTGCACTAATGCAGCGCTGTGCGCCGATCCATTTCCAGCCGCAAAGCGTAAAGCCGCTCGACAACGTCCCGCCGGCTTAAGCCCCCGGCTCGCGCCTCGCCCACCAGCACCTTAAGCTCGTGCTCGATAGGCTTGCATGATCTCGACGGTCGCTTCGAGGATCAGTGCGTCCTCGTCCAGGGTCATTTGATCAAGCGCTTGCCTGATCTCCCCAATAGGCGCTCGATCTCCAGCCGGGCTGGCATTCGTGAAAGCGCTTCCCCTATTGCCCGCGATACTGCGGCTTGCCGGTCAATTCCGCCACCATCTTCTGCGCCAGACGCGACACAGCTTCCGGCGAAACAGCGCACCGCCGGCAAAATGGGAAGGCGATCGTAGATGGCGTCTTTCCCGCGTTCCACAAGTGGGCGACCGAGCATTCCCCCAACCCATCAAGGGCCATAATGGCCGCATCGCACTCGGCGCAACGTCCGCGCCCGTCCATGATCTCGGCAGAGACCTGGGCCAGGGCGCGCGAGCAACGCTCGCCGCGATCCGGATGCTGCTGATCAACGCGCGCGCGATACTGCGCTTCGCTCCCCGGCCAGATGTGATCGAACGACACTCGCTCCGCCTCACCCATGGCGTTGCTCCTCCTCCCCCCTCGCCAACCGCAATATCACGTCGCTGAAGTTCTCGCCCGGTCCACGTAGGGCCCGAAGACGGTCGACAACTGCGCGCGGGAGCCAGATATAAGCGCTCGCCGTTGGCGTCGACCCCCGACTCGAAGTTGACGCTGCCAAAGGGCATCGTTCGGGCGATCGCGTCGAAGGCGGCTTGGCTGATGGCGATGCGGATCATCAGGTGGCTAGGCTATCGGCGCGCAATCGCCGCTACATGCGCCGCCCACTTGCCCAGCGCATCGCGTTTCTCGGCGGCGTAGGCATGCCGATTGTAGACTCCAGCTACGCCCTTGATCATGTGACCGAGACACGCCTCGACGACGTGCGGCTCAACGCCGAGCCCATGCGCCCGTTGCCATCGTTCGGCGCAGGTCATGCAACGTCCAGCCAGTGACGCCCGACGCCGCATCCAGGCGGTCCTTGACGGCCGACCAACCGCTGATGGGCGTCGACCCGGTCGTGGTGAACACGTGTTGGCTGTGACCGATCCGGGGGAGCGACCGCAAGAGCGCTGCCGCATCGTCGCTCAAGGGCGTGACATGCTCTAGGCCGTTCTTGCTGCGGGCGGACGGCAGCGTCCAAGTCTTCGCATCAAGGTCGACCTCGCTCCAGCGCATCGCGCCGACTTCCTCACGACGAGCGCCGGTAAGGATCAGCATCCGCACCGCAGGCCCAAACGGATAGGTCATGCCTTCTGCTGCGCGGGAGACGCGTGCAAGCTCGTCGTCGGTCAAGACGCGGTCGCGCTGCTGCTCGACACCCGGCTTGGCAAGGCCGACCGTCGGGTCGACGTCAACGTGGTCCTCGCTCAGACACCATCGGAATAGCTTCCTGGCGACAGCTAACGTCCGGTTGGCCGCGATCGGCGCGCCATGCTCGCCACGGTTTTTGACGGCGCGCAGCAGGTCGCGAATGTCGGCCTTACCGACGTCCTTAACCGGCTTGTCGCCGATCGCCGGCAGGATGTCCTTCTCGAAGTATCGCCGTGTCTCAGCGGCCCAGCGGTCGCCGTTCTTTTCCGCAGTATGTTCCTTCAGGAACCTGGCCGCAGCCCCGCGCACCGTCATGACCTCCGCGGGTGCCTTCGTGGCCTTCTTATCACGCTGCGGGTCGGCGCCGTTTGCGACAGCGGCCCTGATCTGCAGCGCCTGCCTACGGGCCTCGGCGAGCGTCACGGCAGGGTAGGGGCCGAGCGTTGTCTTTAGCACGCGGCCATTGCGGGAATAGCGGTACGCCCATGACAGCGCACCGGTCGGCTGAACGAGCAAGTACAACCCCTGCGCGCCAAGGTCACGGACTTCCTGCCGCTTGTCAGGATCCGGCTTCAGCTTGCGAATGGTGACGTCGGACAGCGGCTTGTCGATTTGCATAGACTCCCCTCCGGGGAAGGCTGGGGGAAGCCCTCGGGGCGTCTTGACGCTTCCCCCGCAGTACAAGACGCAGCAGGACAAAACGGTCAATGTCAATGAAATTCGTCAGTTATGGATAGGCGAGCTTCTGACTAGTCCAGCCCTGTCAGGGCATCAATGCTGACTTTTAATCAGAGGGTCAGAGGGTCGTGGGTTCGATTCCCACCGCGCTCACCAAGCAAATCAAAAGCTTAGGCGAAACAGTTGCTTCCCAGAAATCGCCATGGAAAGCGCCATGGGAACTACGCAAAACAAAAAGCCGCCCAAGTTGCCCCCGGCGGCCCGTGATCTTCAGCGGCTAAATTTCAGGCGTTCGGCGCCAGGTGGTAGCGCACGCGACCGGGGTCCTTCTCGACCCGGACCGTGTAGCCCAAAACTCGCGCCCCAGGCTTGCAAGTGCCGTTCCGAGGCGCGAGCGTGCCAGCCTTGCGACTGCATGATCTCTTCCGGCGATGTCGCTGGTGATCATCAAGGCGCCGAAAGCGTTCCAGCCCTTGGCGTGCACAGTCCGCTCGGGAATGCGCTCGCGGTTCTGGTGCGCGAATCTCTCGATGAGCTGATAACCGACCGTGAGAAGCGGACCGCGAGGTCCAGCTGTGATCGAGGTCTGGTTACCGGCGACCGGCGCCTCGGCGGTGGTGGGCTGGCCGTTCTGTCTTAGATTTCCTCGCGCAGTCGGACTTGTTCGATGGTGGCTATCCGGGAACTGTTGCGAGCCGGCTATTTGCCAAAACGCGGCGCCTCAGTGACCAGACGCGAGCTGCGCTGTCCGGTGAAATAGCTCCACATCCACTGGCGCTCGACGCGGAGCCGATTTTGCAACTGTGGCAGAAAGAGCAGGTGAAAAAAGGCCCAGGCGCACCAAGCGGTGAACTTTGCCAGTCTTATGTGGCGCGTCTCCATGATGGCGAAATTCTTGCTGACGACGGCCAAGTTGCCCTTGTCGAAGTACCGAAATGGGCGAGGCGGCTTTCGACCCCTAAGCTCTCTGGAGATCAATTGTCCGACATAGCGCCCTTGCTGGATTGCGACCTGCGCCACGCCCGGCAGCGGCTTGCGGTTTTGCACCAGGCTCGCCGTATCGCCGACCACGAATACATTCGGAGTATCCGGAACGGTCAGGAACGGGCCGACGCAGGCTCGCCCCACACGGTCGGTCGCGACGCCGAGCATCTTCACCAGGGGCGAGGGCGAAACGCCCGCGGTCCACAAGACGGCGCCGCACGAGATCAGCTTTCCGCCAACGGTGACGCCTCGCGCGTCGATGCTTTCCACCATGGCGCCGGTGATGACCTGGACGCCGAGCTTGGTTTAGATGGTCAGCGGCCTTTTTCGACAGCGATTCAGCAAAGCTGGGAAGAATGCGCTTGGCGCCGTCGAGCAGGATTACCGTTGTGGTCGCCGGATCAATCCGCCGAAAGTTCCTGCGCAAAGTCGTGGTCCCCAATTGCGCGAGCGATGCCGCCAATTCCAGCCGGTAGGTCCCGCGCCGACCAAAACAAACGTCATTTGCCGTTGGCGCTCGTCCGCGTCGTCGGTCGATTCCGCCAACTCGTACGCACTGAAAATTTTCGATCGTATCGTTTCCGCGTCGGTGATCGTTTTCAAGCTCGGAGCATACTCGGCAAACTCATCATGGCCGAAATAGCTTGATTGCATTCCGGTCGCGACCACCAAATAGTCAAAGCCTATTTGCTTAATTCCGATGCCTGGGCAATTGGCATCAATGGATCGGGATCGCAGATCGACGCCGACAACTTCAGCCAAGAGCACGGAAACGTTCTTTTGCTTCGCTTCAAGCTGCCGAATCGGCGCCGCCACCTCCGACGGCGCGAGGACCGCGGTCGCCACCTGATACAAGAGTGGTTGGAAGATATGATGGTTGCGACGATCGATCACGACGACTTCGGCATCGCAATGTCGCAGCGCTTTTGCCGCAATGCCGCCGAGCCCCCGCCGACGATAACGATCCGCGGCCTCTTGGCGCTGCTCGGCATTGCCGCAGCCGTATCCCCTTGCCGCCGAGAGATGCCGACAGTTTCACTCATGATCGTCTCGCAATCTCGTCGCTGCGCCAGAGTCGGACCTTGCACGCAGCTCGCGCTGCGATCGTGTCCGACCAAAGCGGCAACCAGCGATCGTCAGCCGACGCGGACGACCTTTTTGGACGCGGCCGGCGCGTCCTCCACTCTATTGCGCAGCTCAATAAGCCCGAGCGGCATTTCGTCCCGCTCTGCCGCGAGCTCGTCGATGGAGCGCGAACCGACCTCGGCGCGGACGCTGTCCATAATCTTCTTTTGCACCTCTGGCGTCAGCGCCGGCTGTCCGAGAACCTTCCACCAGGCCGTCATAGGACCGGTAAACTGCTGGAAGAAGTGCTCGATGCCGCCCTCACCGCCGCCGAGGTGGTTGAGAAGCAGGCTGCCCATGATGCCCCAACGCAGGCCGGGGCCCCACGAACAAGCGGTGTCGGCATCGGCTGCGCTGACCACGCCCTCGGAGACGAGAGAGTAGACCTCCCGGCTCTGGGCCGCCTGCAGACGATTGGCGACATGTCCAGGCAGTTCCTTGTGCAGCCGGACCGGCCGTTTCCGCAGACCTGTGTAGAATTCCGTGACGCGCTGGATCGTCTCTTCGGAGGTCTTTGCGCCGCCGACGGTCTCGACCAGCGGCATCAAATGGGGCGGATTAAACGGGTGCCCGATCACGCAGCGCTCCGGGTGAGCGGCGCAGCCCGACTGGATCTCGCTCATGGTGAGGCCAGAAGAGCTCGACGCGATGATCACGTTGGGCGGCAACAGCTCGTCGAGCTGTCCATAGAGCTTCTTCTTGAAATCGATCCGCTCGGGCCCGTTCTCCTGGACAAGGTCGGCGCCCTTGACCGCTGTCGCAAGGTCGGACTCGAATGTCAGTTTGGATTGGGATGCCCCGGGGCCAAGGCCCAGTCTCTTGAGCGCCGGCCAGGCCGCTTCGACGAAGCGCTTCAGGGCAGCTTCCGCATTCGGCGCGACATCGGTCGCCACAACCTCCAGGCCGTTCGCGAGGAAGAGGGCCGTCCAGCTCGCGCCAATGACGCCAGTGCCGATGATGGCGACGCGGCGAATGGGTTTCGCTGTCGACATGGTCAGTTCTCCTTCTGGTGGGATTTCAGATTTCGACGTAGGCGATGCCGGTAAGGTTGCCCTCAGCGAAGAGCAAGGTCTTCTTGTCGGAGCCGTCGAGATGGGCGCTGTAGACCGAGCCGGCCAAGTCGGTGATGAACATCCGCCCGCCCTTCACGTCCAAAACTAGTCTAGGCCGATGCCCTCCATCAGGTGGGAGAACACGATTTCTGGCGCTTTGCGCCTGCCCGGGGAGTCGAGCGGCGCGCGGTTCACCGTATTACCGCGCGGAGGGTCTCCGCGATCGGTCCAATAGAGGGTGCGAGTGGTCGGATCGACGTCCAGATCGATCGGCTCTGGGAGGTTCTCATAGAGGAGTTCGATGTCTCGGCGGTTCGCGGGGGTCTGGCCTTCCGGAAGCTCGATATTCGCGCGCTAGATACGACCCTGGCCGGCTTTATCGGCTCCCTTCTAAGTCCAGTAGAATTTGCTTCCGGCGGCGTCCACCGCAATACCGACACACCATTTCCTGAGGTCCCGCCCCAGAGGGGATCGCCATGGCTTGTATCGACGAGGGTCTCGATATTAGAGCCGTCGAGGTTGGCTCGCATCACACGCATGCCTTCCCGGTCGCACCAGTAGAGCTTGCCGCTCTCCTTTTCGAGCTGGAGTTGCTTCGGAGTGAACGTCCCGCCGGGAGCGACGCGCGCTACGCTTCGCAAGGCGTCAGAGGCCCTGCGCCAGCAAGAAGAAGAGCGCCGCGAGCGCTATGTCGCTGAAGTCACGGCGCTTGGCTATGGCGAGCGCGACATTGCGCTAGCCGCCTATGATGGAGAGGCCGCCGGCGACGCCATTGTTGCTCTGGCCGAAGCGCTCCACGGGACGAACGTGGCGACGATCACGGCGTTCCTCAGTTCAGAAGCGCAGACGCTGGAAGACTACCGCGGCGATCGCGGAAGCAACGTTCATCTCGTCGCTTTGATCGCGTTGCGGTCGAGACTATTAGCGCTCGCTTCGTCCGATGACGAACGAGGCACGGCCCGTAACAATCTCGGCCTTGCGCTCGCAACGCTCGGGGAGCGGGTGAGCGGCACGGCGCGGCTCGATGAGGCGGTGGCGGCCTACCGCGCGGCGCTGGAGGAGTGGACGCGCGAGCGGGTTCCGCTCCAATGGGCGGCGACGCAGAACAATCTCGGCGGTGCGCTCCAAAGTATCGGCGAGCGGGAGAGCGGCGCGGCGCGGCTCGATGAGGCGGTGGCGACCTTTCGCGCGGCGCTGCAGGAGCGGACGCGCGAGCGGGTTCCGCTCCAATGGGCGAGGACGCAGAACAATCTCGGCAATGCGCTCCAAAGTCTCGGGGCGCGGGTGAGCGGCACGGCGCGGCTCGATGAGGCGGTGGCGGCCTTTCGCGCGGCGCTGCATGAGCGAACGCGCGAGCGGGTTCCGCTCCAATGGGCGGCGAGTTTTGGGAATCAGGGGCACACCTTGATGCTGATCGCGGACCGCAACAATGACGGTGCAGTTGCGGAGACCGCCGTGCAGCAGATCGAGGCGGCCTATGAGGTGCTGCGCTCGGCCGGTCAGGAGCAAGGGTCGGCGTATTTTTCGGAGCAACTGGCGAAGGCCAAAGCGATCCGCGATCGGTTCAAGGGCCGATGATTGAACAAGTGGTCCAGTGCCTCGGCCTTGTCGCTCGACCGCCTGCACACCCTGCCCATGCCCTCGCCATGGCCCTCAGAGCCTCGACGGCGGGGCCGACCGCTCGCCCAAACCCGCCGAGCTGTCGCCTGAAGGGCTCAAGCCCGTTCGATGGCTCGCTCCGGCCGATGAGCTGTCCGACCCCGGGGGTCGTTCGACCAGCGCCAGGCGCTCCGCCGGCGGACCCACATCCAGGCAGTTGCCCCGGATGCTGCAGCGCTCCGATCGAGGCATGTTGCAAAGCGGATGGACTGAGGTTCGTCTTGGGCTTTACTTGAGTATTACTGTCATAGCAGTAGTAGAAGCAGGTAGAGCGCAAGTCCTGCTAGGCGTGTAGGCGGTCTGACGAGCAAAGCTCCCGGCTCGCGTTCCCCTTTTATGCGCGATGCTTCGCCGCAATGTTGCCTTCATTTTTGTGTGCGCGGTGGAAGTCCCCCCTAAATCCAAGCTGTTTTGCTTGGTTCGATTTGGTTTGATTTGGTTTCGCTTGGTTTTGTTTGGCCACCCAGCCGAGCCAGGCTGCGCTCCGGCGCCGTCAATCGCCGGCGTCTCTTCCCCAAGTCGGCGGCCGCTTCTCGAGGAAAGCGCCGATCCCCTCGACCGAATCGCGTTCGGCGAGATTGTCGATCATCGCCAGGGAGGCGACCGCGTAAGCCTCGTCTAGCGGCCGCTCAATCTGGGCGTAGAAGGCGCGCTTGCCGATCGCTAGCGTCGCGGCTGATTGCTGCGCGATGGTTTTGGCCAGCGCCTGGGCTTCGTCAAGCGCGCGCCCCTCGGGAACGACGCGATTGATGAGACCGAAATGCTCGGCCTCCGCGGCGCTATAGAGCCGCCCCGTCATCGCCATCTCCATCGCCCGCTTGCGAGAGATCGCGCGGCCGACCGCAACCAGCGGGGTCGAGCAGAACAGGCCGAAATTCACCCCCGACAAGCCGAAACGAGCGCGCTCGCCCGCGACCGCAAGATCGCAGGCCGCGACGAGCTGGCAGCCAGCCGCGGTCGCAACGCCCTCGATCGCCGCAATGACGGGTTTCGGCAGCGCAACGATGGCCTGCATGAGGGCTGAGCAGCGCTCGAACAGCTCTACGTAATAGGCGCGGCCTCTGTCGCAGTCGTTGCGGTGCGCCTGCATTTCCTTGAGGTCGTGGCCGGCGCTGAGGGCCGACCCCTCGCCCGCTAGCACAATGACGCGAGCCTGATCGTCATTCGCGATCGCGTCGAACTCGGCGATGAGCGCCTCGAGCATCTCGAGGCTCAGCGCGTTGAGGTTACGCGGCGTGTTGAGCGTCAGGGTGACAACGCCGTTGTCGTCTTCCCGCCGGAAGGGCTCGGGCCGCGCGGCGACAGAGGACGAAGCGGTCATGAGCAATTCTCGTTTGCGCAGGGCGCGCTGACGCTCGCTGCGCGAAGTGGCACGCCACAAGGACACAGTAAATGACGCCCGCGCGTCCGGCAATCTGGCACTATCGCGGAGGCGCGCCCGGATCTCTATTCGGGTAACGCCAGACACTTTTGGTCGGATCGCTAATAAAAAAGGGCCGCTCGATCGCGGCCCCTGAAGTTCCAATCGTCGTCGGCCTTATGCAGGCCGTCGTCCGCCTGTTAGCTCGTGAGCTCCGCCTGACGAGACAGCATGACGCCGCCCTCTTCTATGCGGTCGCGAACCACGTCGGCTCGATTTCGAAGATCAATCCACGGTGAGAGAGCGCTGCGGAATCTCGATTTAATTTCTTCGCGCCTGCCGTGAAGCTCGCCGTGAACGTGAATGACCGGAGCGCAGGGGGTTTCCTCTTCCATCGGCGTTCCGTATTGGCGAAGGTAGTCGGCGAAATTGATCGCGGACTCGTTGACGGAGCCGCATAGCGTCTCGGCCGGCGCACCTTCGGCATAGATCACATCATGGCTTTCTAGCTTGATGTGGAAATATTCCAGTTCATCGTACTCATGCGCCTCATCGCGGGTGATGGTCGTACCGTTGATTAAGATTTCTGCCGGCGCCAACACGCCGTCGATTAAAATACTATGAAGCGCGGTCACGTAGAGGTCGGCATGCGGAACATTGGGAGCCAGGGCGGAGCGGGCGATGCGAACCGGCAGCGCAGACTCAACCCACGGCTTGGACGGATTGCTCTTCTTGCGCGAATAGCGGCCGATCCATTTCACGGGACGCAGGCCGCCAAACATTGTCGGGAGCAAGTCACCGACCGCAAGATCTTCGATCTTGCGCTCCCCGTCGGCTGTCAGAATTTTTGTTCCCTTCAGGAAACAATTACCGCCGTGCCCCCCGTTCCCATTTCCATTCCCGTTGCCTTGGGTCGTGGGACACGTCACGCCGAAAATGCCCAAAATTGTGCAAATGGGGCCCTGGCTCGCGGAGGCCGAATGAACCGTCGCCAACGTCGCGGGAACCGCAATCGCGCCCATTTTCATGATGTTACGGCGCGTCCGCTGCATCTCCGCATTTGAATTTGCTAATTCGCTCGTCATGGTGCTCCCCCAACGTTTGGGCAATTCGAGATCGTTATACCGTTCTGCACAACTTGTCACTATGAATTTTACACGTTTGGGTAATAATACCTATACGTCATTTGCCCCTCAGGCGGAGCGATGGCAGTCGGCCGCATCGTCTCCTGCCCTGGGCAGGAGACGGCCACTCCAGCCCGGATAACCCGCGCCGTCGGGGCTTTGGGTGAACGGCGCGTTATCGGTGACTTCCTGCTTTCCCCTCTCTGTGTTTTCGGCTAGGCAGCGACGCCACGCCGCCCGAAGCGAAAAAGACCGACAAATCATGCATCGCTACCGCACCCACACCTGCGGCGCCCTGACCCTCGCCGAGGACGGCGCCGACGTCCGCCTTTCCGGCTGGTGCCATCGCATCCGCGACCACGGCGGCTTGTTGTTCATCGATCTGCGCGACCACTACGGCCTCACCCAATGCGTAGTCGATCCGGATTCGCCTGCCTTCCTCGAAGCGGAGAAGCTGCGCTCGGAATTCGTCATCCGGGTTGACGGAAGAGTGCGCAAGCGGCCGCCTGGCACCGAAAATCCCGAAATGCCGACCGGCTTGGTCGAGGTTTATGTACGTCAGATCGAAGTGCTTGGGCCGGCCGGCGATCTGCCGCTGCCGGTGTTCGGCGACCAGCCCTATCCTGAGGATACGCGGCTCAGGTACCGATTCCTCGACTTACGGCGCGATAAACTCCACCAGAATATCATGCTGCGCGGTCAAGTCATTGACTCGCTTCGCAGACGAATGAAAGAGCAGGGGTTCTTCGAGTTCCAAACGCCAATCCTTACCGCCTCGAGCCCCGAAGGCGCGCGCGACTTCCTCGTGCCCTCGCGTCTGCACCCGGGCAAGTTCTATGCGCTGCCGCAGGCGCCGCAGCAGTTCAAGCAGCTGACCATGGTCGCGGGCTTCGACCGTTATTTCCAGATCGCGCCGTGCTTCCGCGACGAGGATGCGCGCGCCGACCGGTCCCCAGGCGAATTTTACCAACTCGACGTCGAGATGAGCTTCGTAACTCAGGAAGATGTGTTTGAGGCGCTCGAGCCGGTGCTGCGCGGGGTGTTCGAGGAATTCGGCGGCGGCCGGGCGGTCACGCAAAAATTTCCGATAATTCCTTACGCAAAGGCGCTGCTGGACTACGGCGTCGACAAGCCCGACTTGCGCAATCCGATCAAGATCGCTGATGTTACGGAGATATTTTCGCGCGACGACGTTACCTTCAATGCCTTCAAGAATGTGATCAAGACGGGGGGCGTCGTGCGGGCTATCCCAGCGCCCGGCGCGGCGAAACAGCCGCGCTCGTTCTTCGACAAGCTCAACGATTGGGCGAAGGGGGAGGGCGCGCCGGGATTAGGCTACATCATCTTCGAAGGCGAGGGTGACGCGGTTGGGGGCAAGGGGCCGATCGCCAAGTTTTTGGCCGTCGAGGCTCAGAAAGCGATTGTCGCTGCGGCCGGCCTTAAGGCGGGCGACGCCGTGTTCTTCGCCTGCGACAAACCGGAAAAAGCAGCTAAGCTCGCGGGGGCGGCGCGCATTCGCATCGGCAACGAGCTCGGCGTCTGCAAAACGGACGCGTTCGAGTTCTGCTGGATCGTCGATTTCCCGATGTACGAATGGAACGAGGACGAGAAGAAGATCGACTTCTCCCACAATCCGTTCTCGATGCCGCGGGGCGGGCTCGAGGCGCTGATGACCCAGGACCCGCTTACGATCAACGCATTTCAGTACGATATCGTCTGCAACGGCCTCGAACTCTCATCGGGCGCGATCCGCAATCATCGGCCGGACGTTATGAAGAAGGCGTTCGAGATCGCGGGCTACGGCGAGGACGTGCTGATGGATAGGTTTGGCGGCATGTACCGCGCCTTCCAGTACGGCGCGCCGCCCCATGGGGGGATCGCGCCAGGCGTCGACCGCATCGTCATGCTGCTGGCGGGCGAGCAGAACCTGCGCGAGGTCGTCCTGTTCCCGATGAACCAGCGCGCCGAGGACTTGCTCATGGGCGCGCCGTCGCCGGCGACGCCCAAGCAATTGCGCGAGCTCCATGTTCGCGTCGTCCAGCCCGAGAAGTGAGGCTGGCCGAGGTTCCGGCGAGGCGCGCCATTTCGGCGTCGGTTTCGAACGATTCCAGCAGGTTGCGGCGCCATTTGCGACTCGCCTGCGAGCAGGGGCCCCCGAGCTGCGCTCTGTCCGGATTATGTACTCAATTGTTATGTTTTTTAATCCCGATTGGGCGCCAGGAAGAGCGGGTCCGGTCGACCGTCCGTTTTACCGACCAGGGGGCAGAGGCGACTTTGGGCCGATTACTCTAAAGCGCGATCGGGTTAGGCTGAAGCGTATCCTGCGTTTGTGAAGTAGTTTGCGCATTCTGTCGGGGTGAAGCAATCGAGCAACGCACCGATGGTTCGCCAGGTCTGTTCGATTGTTCGGGCGTCGGCCTTGCGCAGCAAGGTCTTCATTTTGGCGAAGGCCTGCTCGATTGGATTGAGGTCTGGCGAGTAGGCTGGCAGGAAGAAGAGCTTGGCTTTGGCCGCGCGGATCGC
>Ga0209624_10001577_pt1 | contig 17603 bp, 13 predicted proteins | sample JacPinW_OM2H0_O1_FD_188565 | JGI IMG/M metagenome (GOLD analysis project Ga0209624, IMG submission 188565) | Forest soil microbial communities from Algoma, Ontario, Canada - Jack Pine, Ontario site 1_JW_OM2H0_O1 (SPAdes) (version 2) | ecosystem: Environmental > Terrestrial > Soil > Boreal...
CTTCCGATTTGGGCTATTCATCATCACGTTCGTTCTCCAGGCGTTCGAGATCCCTTCCAGTTCGATGGAGAACACGCTCCTTATCGGCGACCACGTCTTCGTGAATCGAGAGCAGTTCGCGACGCCGACACACTGGATGGGACCGCTGATGCCCTATCGCGACATTCGCCACGGCGACATTGTCGTGTTCCTGTCGCCGGCCGAGCATGGGCTGTTCGTGGTGAAGCGGATCATTGGAATTCCTGGCGACCGCATTCACCTGCGCGACGGAGTCGTTTATCGCAACGGACAAAAGCTCGACGAGCCTTACATTCAATACAAGGGTGATCCGACCGATCCCGATTTCGCCCGACGCCGCCCGTACCGGATGAACTTCCCGGCCGTTGCGCCCACGCCTGAGGACCAAGTGGCGGACTATTGGCAATTTTCGCTATCGCAATATATTCAGGGTGAAGACTTGGTTGTGCCTCCCGACAGCTACTTCGCCATGGGCGACAATCGCGACGTGAGTTACGACAGCCGCTATTGGGGATTCATTCCGCGAAAGAACGTGATCGGCCGGCCCATGTTCATTTATTGGTCGTTTATCACTCCGCCCGACCAGTACATGATGCGCAGCGTCGGGGACCGGCTCGGTTTCATGGCGCATATCATCATTCACTTCTTCGATCAAACGCGCTGGTCGCGAACCCTCAAACTGGTACGCTGAGAGGAGATTTTCCCGACACTCATGCCGACTATTGCGAAAAATTTGCCCGCCAGAAAAGAGGAAGCCGCAATACAGGAACCAAGCGAGACGCCGGTGGAGTTTTTCGCTTCATTGGCCGAACTTTTCGTCATCGTCCTCTTCATCATGACATTTGTGCTCCAGAATTTTGAGATTCCCTCCAGTTCCATGGAGGACACTTTGCTGATTGGTGATCACGTCGTCGTAAACCGCGAACAGTTCGCCCCGCCATCGCATTGGATGGGCTCGCTGTTGCCCTATCGCGACATACACCGCGACGATATTGCCGTGTTTTTGTCGCCGGAACAACCCGGCCTGTTTCTGGTGAAGCGCATCATCGGCGTTCCTGGGGATCGGATCCACCTGCGTGACGACGTTGTCTATCGCAACGGTGAGCGCCTAGTCGAGCCGTTCGTTCGCCACAAGCGACAGCACAATCCCTACACCGATAATTTTCCGGCCGTTCAACCCTCGGAGATGTACGGGGTACGCAACGAAAAATGGGCGCAGGAATTGCCCTCGCATATCGTGGGAGATGACATCGTCGTTCCGCCGGACAGCTACTTCGCCATGGGCGACAATCGCGACGTGAGTTATGACAGCCGTTTCTGGGGCTTTCTGCCTCGGAAAAATTTTATCGGACGGCCTATGTTTATATACTGGTCATTCAACACGCCACTCGATAGCCCGCGCGGATTTGCCTCTCTGGCCTATACCATCATTCACTTCTTCGATGAGACGCGCTGGTCGCGAACTTTCCGGGTCGTGCGGTGAAAAGTGCCGTGAAAGGTGCAGTGAAATTTCCGCGATCCAGTTTTCTACGATCCAAACGCAGCCTTGCTGCCATCGCGATTCTCCTGCTGGCTTTGTTCCTCTTTCGGCCCGCTGTGTATCATCTCCGTAACCGGATCGCCAATTCCGTCGGCAGCGCGCTGGGCCGCCGCGTCACACTGGACAACGTCCGTTTGCGCCTGTTGCCGCGGCCGGGCTTCGATCTCGAAGGTCTTGTCATCTACGACGCGCCCGCATTCAGCGCCGAGCCCATGATTCGCGCCGACGAAGTTTCTGCCGCCATCCGGCTCAGTTCCCTGCTGCGCGGCCGGCTCGAAATCGCGACGCTCAGCGCCACCGAGCCCAGCATCAATCTGGTGCGCAACGAACAGGGCCGCTGGAACCTGGCAAGTCTCATCGAACGCAACGCGCAAATTCCTGCCGCACCAACCGCCAAGCGAGTATCGGAGCGGCGTCCGGCCTTCCCTTATCTTGAAGCGACGGGCGCTCGCATTAATTTCAAGATCGGGCAAACGAAGAAATCCTATGCCCTGATGGATGCTGATGTAGCGCTTTGGCAAGATTCAGAAAATTCCTGGGGTGCTCGCATCAAAGCCGAACCAGTGCGCACCGATTTCCATCTTACCGACACCGGCATCGTCCAAATTAACGCCACGTGGCAACGCGCGCCGACGTTGCGGTTGACCCCACTTCAGCTGATGGTGCAATGGCGTTACGGGCAACTCGGGCAAATCACCCAATTGCTCAGTGGAAAAGATCGCGGATGGCGCGGCGGTTTGACCCTAACAGCGAATGTTGCCGGCACTCCCGCGGCCTTGCAGATCAAGAGCCAAACGAGTGTCGAGGATTTTCGCCGCTACGATATTGTCGGCACCGAAAGTGTGCGCCTGGCCACCGGTTGCTCCGGAGAATACAACGCAATGACAAGCCGGCTGGCCGATCTTCTCTGCGAATCGCCCGTCGGCGGCGGCACCCTGCATGTGCGCGGCTCGCTCGCTCTGCCGGCGCAAGCGCCAACCTTTGATCTGACGCTCGATGTCGAGAAAGTGCCTCTGACGTCGGTCGTGCGATTGTTGCGCCAAGCGAAAAAACAGATTCCCGCCGATCTCACGGCGAGCGGACTGCTGAGCGCAGAGTTTAATGCCCAACGTCACATCCCCAAAGCGGCAAATGATGCCTCGTCACTTTTCCCGCCGGAAGCGTGGACCGGTAAAGGATCGGCGACCAACGTAACTCTATCGTCGACCGCGGGGAAGGACGCAGTTACGCTCGGCACGATTCCGCTGGCTCTCGTAGCCGATGATACCGGCCCACCCATCGTCATGTCTGCGGAGATGGCGACAGATCTCTTACGAACGCGACGACATCGGGAGCCGCAAAAGAGCGCGGCGCTGAGCGACCTTCGCCTTCAGATCGGCCCATCAGCACTCACCGTGAACGGGTCCCCAGCGTTGAACACCGGCGGATGGATCTCGACCGCAGGTTATCTCTTTTCTCTGCGCGGCGACGCCCAGCTCAAAGATCTGTTTCGACTGGAGAGTATTCTGGGCTTGCCCGTAACCCGCGCGGCCGCGGAAGGCTCCGCGAAATTGGACGTGAGCATTTCTGGCGCGTGGCAAGGGTTTGCCGCTCCCTCGACGTTGGGAACTGCGCAACTGCGAAACGTTCGCGTCGAGATGCGCGGCGTAAACACGCCAATTCAGATTAGCTCAGCAAACGTTTCTCTCACAGCGAACGCGGCGTCGATGCAGAAGATTTCTGCGCATACCGGAAACACTCATTGGAGCGGCGGCGTTACAACTCCCCGTCACTGCGCCATTGCCAACGCCGCTGCTGATGCGGCTCTCGGCTCCGGACCAGGCGTTGGTCTGAACTGCATCTTTCAATTCGACCTCACGGTGGACCAGCTTTCAGCTGCGGATCTCGGTGAATGGTTCACGCCGCATCCCGCCAAACGTCCGTGGTACGGCATCTTGAATTCCAATTTGAGCAACGCGCTCGCCAGTTCGCCGCTGCTCGCGGTTCAGGCGCGGGGCAACTTGCGCGTCGGTCGATTCGCATTAAAGAAACTTATCGCCACACAGATTGCAAGCCATGTGGATGTAGATCGCGGCAAGATTTCACTTACGGCCCTGCGCGCGCAACTGCTGCAAGGCACTCACCAAGGAGCCTGGACCATCGATGTCCGCAACCACGATGTTTCGAATCACGACCACGACGCATCAGCTCACGACACCTCCCCGCAAGGCGTCCGTTTCCACGGAGACGGGACGCTCCGCGACATTTCGCTGGCGCAAGTTGCGGCATTAATGAATGAAGCCTGGATTACGGGAACCGCCGACGGGAAGTTCGACCTGGATGGATCGGCAGACAACTTTCGCTCACTCCTGGATCGGTCGGAAGGCGCGCTACAATTCGCAATTCGCAATGGAGGCTTGCCGCTTATCGAGATTCCTGGATCGTCCGCGCCGCTTCCAGTTCATCGTTTCACGGGAGAACTGCGCTTGAAACAAGGCGAATGGGAACTTTCCGGCGGAAAACTGGAATCGCGCGATGGCATTTATCAGGTGAGCGGAACGGTTTCCGCAAGCAAGGCTTGCGACTTCGTGCTGAAGCGCGGTGACGATCAATCGTGGGAACTAACCGGTACGCTCGCCGATCCTAGCATCGCTCCGGCAAATGGAACCATGGCCAAGCGCGCCGAAACACTGGTCAGCAAACCCTAGATTCGAAAATCCTAGATTCAAGCGATGGCGAAGCGCGCGGGCTGAGAGTCTTTCGCGCGCAAGATACAGATTGCTTCTTTCAGGGATGAGATCTCAAAGACCGAGTTGAGATGCGTTGCTTCAAGCAGGCGGCGAAAGAATACTGGCGGATTTACCAGCTTCATACTCGCACCGTTACGCGCAGCCCAACGACGCAGCAACAGAAGCGTTCCCAAGCCACCAGCATCGAGATGATCGACGTCGGAAACATCAAGCACGAGCACGCGGACGCGCTCAAGTTGCTCGACGCTGCGGCGCAATTGGTCGAGCGCGGGTCCGCGCACCATGCGTCCAGAGCAGTTCACGACGGCTACGTCCTGCAAGCGTTCGACTTGAAATTCGAGTTCCATTTGTGTGTTCATAAGATCCATCCTCAACGTCTCGTGTTTATTAATACGAATCACCCTTGAAAAAGTTCCCACCATTTCGGTCTTGGCTTATAGACGTGGGAACGTGCCAAACGTCACCGCTTGCGGACGAATCCAGCGACGCTGAAGTATTTTGGGCAAATGTTAAAAGCCTGTGAATTTACTGGCTAAGTTATAGAGGTTATGCAGTTACAAGCCCGCTTCAATGCGCGATCGGGGATCGAGCAGATCGCGCAACGCGTCGCCAATAAAGTTGAAAGCGAGCACTGCAAGCATCACCGTAAACGCCGGAAAGAGCACGAGATGCGGCGCATCAAAAAGATGCGAGCGCGCATCGTTGAGCATAGACCCCCAGCTCGCGGTGGGCGGCGGAACGCCTAATCCCAAAAAGCTCATCGTGGCCTCGGCAAGCACCGCGCCCGCCATTCCGATGGCCGCCTGCACAATCACCGGTTGAATAATGTTGGGCAAAATGTGCCGCGTGACGATGTGGAAATCTCCCGCGCCGAGAGCGCGTGCCGCCTCGACAAATTCATGCTCGCGCACGGCCAGCACCTGCGCGCGGACGAGACGCGCGTAGCCAACCCATCCGCCGAGAGAAAGCGCAAGGATGAGGTTGAAAATTCCTGGGCCGCGAAAGGCGACGAAGGCGATCGCGATGAGAATACCGGGGAAGGAAAGGAATGCGTTCATCACGACGACGTTGACGAAGCGATCGATGCCTCCGCCGTAATATCCGGCGATGCTGCCGATGATGAGGCCGAGCGCGAGCGAGCCTGCAACCACGCTGCCACCAACGAAAAGCGAAATGCGCGCGCCCCAAATCAGGCGGGAGAGAATGTCGCGTCCAAGTTCATCGGTGCCGCACCAGTGCTGGGCAGTGGGAGATTGCAGGCGGTTCGGCAGATCGATATGCGCGGGATCTTGCGGAGAAATCCAGGGCGCGAAGATTGCGGCGAAGACGAAGATGGAAACCAGCACGACTCCAATGGCGGCCAGCGGGTTGTGGCGCGCTACGCGCGGGAGCGAGATGGCAAGCGTGGACATGGCGTGCGCCCGTAGCCTTCTACCATATCTCAAGCTGGAATTTGCGGTAACTATCAATCATTTCGAAATCGACGCGATTTGAGGTGATCAGCCGAGCGCCGTGAGAACGCGCCGTGAGGGCGATGAGCACGTCGAAATGCAGATCTCGCAGTTTGTCCGCGGCAAAACCGCGATCGGCGCGAATTTCTCCCAGTATCTCGCCTGACTCCAGCCAATTCTTTTCCGTGAGAGTCAGCATAGGATGATTCTTGCCGAGAGCCCGCAAAAAATCCCGCTCCGCCGGCTTCACGACTCCTCGCCAAAGCTCGGCCATGACCACGGCAGAATTTCGGATGAGCCCGTGCAAGGTCTGGATTCGCCGCCGATAATGACCTGTGCGTAGATCGTCGACCAGAACTGACGTGTCGAAGATGACAAGCTCACTCATCGAGACCGGCGAACGAGAGTTTGCCTTCGTACTTTTTCATCAAAGCCTTAAAGCGCTTCAGCGCGACCAGCTCACGGAGCGCGACATGGACGGCCTCGGTGCGGGATTTCACGCCGAGAAGCTTCTTGGCTTCATCGGCTAGTTTGGTGTCCAGACGGATGGATGTCATGGTCGCAGCCATAGAGTGCCCCCTGATTCTATCGTATGTACAGGATGGTGTATTTGTATATATGCGTCAAGGGGTAATGCACTGGCATCCGCCTCAATCTAAGGCTCAATTACGGATTACTGACTGAGGCCAGAACGACAATGAAGGCCAAAGCAGCGGACAGGAGTGTCCGGCTCCACACACACCAGATCATTGTCTGATCCTCGGGTTCACCGCAGAGTACAGCAAGTCTGTAAGAAAGTTCACCGCGACATAGGTCAACCCAATCGCAAGAATGCATCCCTGGACGAGATAGTAATCGCGGTTGGCTATGGCTTGGATGGTTAGGCGTCCTATGCCGGGCCAGGAGAAGATGGTTTCGGTTACGATGGTTCCCGCTAAAAGCGCTCCGAACTGCAAGCCTACAACGGTCAGTATGGGGATCATGGCGTTACGCAGGGCGTGGCGATAGACTACCGTCCGCTCGGGAAGGCCTTTGGCGCGGGCGGTGCGGATGTAGTCCTGGCCTAACTCCTCTAACATTGAAGTGCGCACCATGCGGGTTAGGATGGCGGCTAAGGCGCTCCCCATGGTGATGGCAGGTAATACCAAGTGGGCTAAGGTGCCGGAGCCACTGACGGGGAGCCATCCTAACTCAATCGAGAAAAATAAGATCAGCACAGGGCCTAGCGCGAAGTTAGGAAATGACAGGCCGAAGAGACTTACTACACTTAGAGCGCGGTCGTCCCACTGATTGCGGCGCTGGGCGGAGCGGACTCCAGCGGGAATGGCTAAGACGATAGCGACTAATAAAGATGCCAGAGTTAGTTGTAAGGTGAATGGATAACGCTGGGCGATCAAGTTAGAAACTCCCTGGTTGAAGCGCAGGGATTTGCCTAAGTCTCCGCGTAAGACGCCTCGCCAGTAGTTCAGGTATTGCTTGCCCAGGGGGACATCTAGGCCATAAGCATGTCTTGCGGCTTGGATGTCTCCGGCGGCTGCCCCTTCTCCTAGCATCAATTGGATGGGGTCGCCGGGGACGAAATGGATTAGAAGGAAGACGGTAGAGACTACCAGCCAGATGACGGGCAAGGTGTAGAGGAGGCGGGATAGGATGTAGCGCGGCATGTGAATCAGGAAGCTTTCACCCTAAGCTTTTTCTCCCCTGCAAAATGCCTAGGTCCTTCGCTTCGCTCAGAGTTTGTGGACTTTTTTGATTTTTCGACCATTTTGTCGCCGTAACTATATTGTTTGCAGCGCTGATTTTTGGCGATTTTAAAAAAGTCACAAGCTCTCAGGATGACAACTGAGATTTGGCGAATAACACGCTCACTAATCACCAGCCTGCTCCACCGGCGCTGGCGGCGTCGTGGCTACCTGTGCCTTGGGCACGGGCTCGATTCTAATCGTGGCGACGCGATGGCCGTCCATTTTTTCTACCACAAAACGGCGGCCTTCATAGTCGAAGGCCTCACCGCCGGTCGGCATTTTCTGAAGGCGCGATAGGACGAATCCCGCCAGCGTCTCGTAGCCTTCGTCCTGCGGCAGTTGCGTGTCATATTGAGCTTCGAGATCGCGGATGTTAATCGCCCCGTCTAGGACTAGAGGTGCGTTGGCGTCGGTGACTGCCGGCTCGGGCGCGGCGATATCGTACTCGTCTTTGAGTTCGCCTACCAGTTGTTCGAGGACGTCTTCCACGCTGATGACTCCGGCGGTCGAGCCAAATTCGTCGACTACCACGGCTAGGTGGCGCTGGCGCTGCTGGAATTCGCTTAGCAGTTCTAGCAACGATTTGGTTTCGGGCACGACTAGAACGTCGTGCATGACCTGGCCGATTTTCATCTGAGAAATGCGCTGAGACGTGGGAAGAGCGGCGGCGGGGCCCAGGCGTTGGCGGGTCCAGCGCATGAGATCTTTGGCGTAGAGGACTCCGACGATGTGTTCCGGGCCACGCTGCGGATCGTAGACGGGGACGCGGGAGTGCTGATCGTCGACTACGCGCGAGAGGGCTTCGTCGAGGTTGAGATCGGCGGGCAGAGAAAAAATTCTGGTGCGCGGGACCATCACCTGGCGGGCCGTGATGCTGTCGAGTTCGAGGGCATTGAGCAGCATCTCTTCTTGCGCCGAGGAGAGCTGGCCGGAGTGGTGCGCGGCGGTGACGATAAGCTTGAGTTCGTCGGGAGAGTGGACCGAGCCGTGGCGGATTTCGCGAGTGCCGAAGGCGCGGAGGACGAATCGGGCGACGCGGCTCATGCCGACCGTGACCGGGCGCGTGATGGTGAGAAAGACGTCCATGGGTGCCGCTACGGCCAGGGCGACGCGCTCGGCGCGCTGCAAGGCGAGCGACTTGGGGACGAGTTCGCCGAGGATCACGTGCAGGCTGGTGATGGCGACGAAGGCAACGGTGACGGCAATGGCGTGGGCGTAAAGGATGGCGTGTGGGATGCTGCCGATCCAGGTCTCGAAGAGGCGCGCCAGCACGGGCTCGCCGAGCCAGCCGAGGCTGAGGCTGGTGATGGTGATTCCTAGTTGGACGCCGTTGACTACGCGCTGGAGTTGCTGGTGAAGTTTGAGGACGGTGCGGGCGCCGGCGCGGTGGGATTCGATGAGCTGGAGGATGCGGGTTTCGCGGACGCTGACGAGCGCGAACTCGGCCGCGGCGAAGAAAGCATTGGCCGCTACCAGGAGCAGGATAACGAACACCCGCAGCAGCACGTACGCAATCATGTAAGTGTAATTCTAACATTCCAAAGGAATAGGCAGGCGGGGATCAGGAAAAGCAGGCGGAAGGTCAAAGCTAACAGGCGGCAGGAAAAGCAGGAAAGACTGGGGACAGTGGATCGGCTTCGTGATTGAACGCGGAAAAATCGTTTACCACCAAGGGCACTAAGGATCACGAAGAAGAAGCCGGGCAACTGTTGGAAGCGAGTCTTCGATTTGGATCGCGTACAATAAGTGGATAGACCCTCGCCAGCGCGATTCATGCTTTCTTTTTCCTTTCTCAGCGGTCTAACTATGTACACCGGACAGAGGGCGATTGGGCGAATCCGGCGTTTGTGGGCGACTTCGTCGGGAACTTCTTAGGAACTATTCTGAGGTTTCTTCCGTAACAACAGGTGCATGGCAGTTCGATTTGAAATCAAGCAGGAGGCAGTCGTGGAAGGCAACAGCAATGGCAAGAGGAAACGGCGCAAGCGAATTATCATCTGGACCTCGATCGCAGCGGTCGTTGTAATCCTGGCGGTGGCCGGGGCACTGGCTGCATACAGCGGCGGCGTAAAGATCGACCCCTCGAAGCTGGCGAAGGTTGAAAAGGGAGATTTGGCGAAGAGCGTAGTCGCGACCGGCAAGATCGAGCCCATCACCAAGGTGGAGGTCAAGTCGAAGGCCAGTGGCATCGTGAAGAAGCTCTACGTCGACTACGGTGACAAAGTGAAAAAAGGGCAGGTGCTCGCCGAGCTCGATCGCGATGAGATTCAGGCGCGGGTCGATCAGGCGCGGGCGCAGTTGGAGGCTTCGACTGCGAGCTTGAATGGTACGCGCGCTGACCTGGAGCGAGCTAAGGTTGACGCTGAGGGTCCGGACGTTCCGCTGTTGAAACGGGCGTACGAGCGCGCCAATGGCATGGCTAAGGATGGCGTCGTTTCTGCGTCGGCGCTTGACGATGCCGAAAAGAATTACAAGATGGCGCTGAACAAGCAAAATGTATCCAAGGCGCAGTTGCTGGTTTTGCAGGCCAAGATTGGTCAAGCCGAGGGGCAGATGGCGCAGGATCGCGCCAATCTCAAGCAACTGGAAGAGCAGCTTGGTTACACCACGATTGAATCTCCGTTGGATGGAATTGTCTTATCGCGCGACGTGGAGATTGGCGACGCGGTGAGTTCGATTCTGGTGCTGGGCTCGACAGCGACGCTGGTCATGACACTTGGCGATACGAGCGAGGTTTATGTCAAAGGCAAGGTCGATGAGAGCGATATCGGCAAGGTTTATCTGGGGCAACCGGCGCGCATCAAAGTCGAGTCGTTCAAGGACAAGACGTTTACCGGCAAGGTGACGAAGATTTCTCCCATGGGCGTGGAGAAAGATAACGTTACGACTTTTGAGGTTCGCGTCTCGATCAATAATCCTGAGGGCGTTTTGAAAGCGATGATGACGGCGAATGCCGAGATCATTCTCGACGAGCACAAGGGCGTGCTGCAGATTCCAGAAGGCTCGATCATTTACGACAAGGATAAGAAAGCGTCGGTCGAAGTGCCCGATCCGAAAGCGAAGGATGGCAAAAAGAAACTGGCTGTTAATATCGGGATCTCGAATGGCGCGAAGACTGAATTGCTGTCGGGGCTGAAGGAAGGCGACCAGGTGGTGCTGCAGTAGGGCAGGTGACGGGTCGCAGGCAAGATTGCAGAGGTGAAAGACAGACCGATTTTTTACCTCTGTGATCTTGACTTTGAACTCTGACTTTGCTCCGGCGCGGCGGCATACATTAGGTCCTTCGCTCCGCTCAGGATGACAATCTAGATTTAGAGGATGGGCACTATGAATAACACTTCCTTGTTTCGGCGTCGAGCGGTTCGCACGCTGATTTTTGTTCTGGCTACCTCGCTGGCGGGGTTTGCTTCGGTCATTGGAACCTTTGATCGTTCGTTTCAGGTGAGTGGGCCAGTCGACCTTGAAGTGCTGACTCGGTCCGGCGACATCACCGTGCGAAACGGCGCTGCGGGCACGGTTACGATTCATGCCAAAATCCAGTCCGGCAATTCATGGTTCGGGGGCGACCACAAGGCGGAGGCGCAGGAATTGCAAAGCAATCCGCCGCTTCGGCAGAACGGCAACAGCATCCGCATCGACTACGTGAACATCAATAACATCTCCATCGACTATGAAATTACGGTTCCCGAAGAAACCGCGATTCGCGCCCACACCGGTAGCGGCAATCAGACGATTGAAGGGCTGCGGGGTAACATCGAACTGGAGAGCGGCTCGGGCGATTTGAAACTGGCGAGACTCACTGGCGACATGCGCTTCCAGACGGGATCGGGAAATGTGCGCGGCCGCGAGCTTGCCGGCCCCGCGAAGATCAAAGCGGGTAGCGGTGACATCGAGATCGAGGAGACGGGTGTGGGCGACATGGAGATTCGCACCGGCTCCGGCAACATCAACGTCAGCGGCATCAACGGCGGATTTCATGCCGAGGCGGGCAGCGGCGACATCCACGGCAAAGGCGTGCCCAAAAGTACGTGGAGCGTGCGCACCGGATCGGGAAATGTCACGTTGAGTGTCCCACCCGACACGGCTTTCGACGTCGATGTTTCGTCGAGTTCAGGAACCGTCACGCTGGGCCATCCTGTGACAACAACCGTGCAGGGCCGCATTCAGGAGATGAAGAAAAGCGTGGTGGGGAAGGTTCTCGGCGGCGGACCGATGATCTCCGTTCATACCGGCTCGGGCGACGTCGCTGTCGATTGATTAGCGGACTGGTCACCGCGCGACCAACCCGATTCATACTAGGTTCGAGAGCGCTTTCTATAATTCGTTCCGACAATAACGGTTAAGCCAGTGCCGAACAGAACCAGCGTGCTGGGTTCAGGAATAAACCCCCCATATCCAAAGCCGGTATGGCCGATTTGGATGGCGCCGCGATTGTGCCTCCATTCGTTCTGGGTCACATAAATGGTTTGCGACATCTCTCCCGCTATCGAGCGGCCGGTAAAGAGGGACCCGGCATCGCACCCCGAGTGACACCGACTTGGCGGTCTTTGTCATTGGCTGGGACATGATCTCTCCTGTCTCTCGCATTGAGGCCCTACGCCCCACTGTTAGAACACTCGCTTGACGCGCCGTCGCGTGACATCCGATACTTCGTTGGGGCTCCTTAAAATTTTCCCAAACTCAATGAGGTAGCGAATTGGCACGTACCGCAATCATCACGCTCACTACTGATTTCGGACTCAACGATCATTTCATCGGCGCCATGAAGGGCGTCATCCTCGAGATTGCTCCCGACGCGCAGATCATCGACATCAGCCATGCGGTGCAGCCGTTCGATATTCTGGATGGCGCGCTGACCGTTTCGCAGGCTTATTCCTACTACCCTTCCGGCACCATTCACATGGTGATCGTCGATCCGGGCGTGGGAACGGCGCGGCGACCCATCGTGTTGACCGGCGACCGCCATTTATTCGTTGCTCCCGACAACGGCGTGCTTTCTCTGATCTACGCTCGCGAAGAGCGGCTCTCGGTCCGCCACATTACCGCGGAACATTATTTTTTGCAGCCCCGCAGCAATACTTTTCACGCACGCGATATTTTTTCGCCGGTGGCGGCGAATCTTGCGAAGGGAGTTGCGGCCGATCGCTTCGGCGAAGAGATTACCGACTACGTCCGCTTTGGCGCGCCACGACCGAAGCCGGTCGATGAACGTACGCTTCGCGGCGTGGTGCTGAAGGTCGATCGTTTCGGTAATCTTATTACCAACATCACCCCGCAGGATGCGCCGCAACTTTTCGGACTGGATCCGCCGGCCTTCAAGATCGCGATCGGACCGAAGGCTCCAGCGACGCGCATTTGCACAAACTATGCGGAAGGCGCTCCGGGTGAGGTCTTCGGCATCCTGGGAAGTATGGGCTTTCTGGAAATCGCCGCCAATCGCGGGTCGGCGTTTCAAATGCTAGGTGCGGGCAAGGGCGCCGAAGTGAATGTGGTGATGGGATGAGGGTGGCGGCAGTTAGCAATCAGCCGGTCGCTGCGCCAATTCCTCTCGTTCATCCGGGGCACCAATATTCCCCGGTTTGCGGATATGACCAGAATTTCTCCCTGGCGGCGATTGCATCGCAGCGCGGCCAGCAGTAGAGTAAAGATGCTCTCGCGGTCTCCCACCTTCTCACTCCTCACCAGTGGTTTGCGCGCAATTGCTGCAGTGTCTGTGCAACTAAAGGCGGTGCTGGGATCGGCACCACAATATGTGGTGTTTTATTACTTGACCCGTCCCGGCATTCGCCATTAGAGTTGGTCACAAGCGTGGATGGTGTCCTTGGGTTCGCGGACGGCATCGAACGCTTATGACCAGCGGGAACCTTGGCAGTTAACAGCATCCGTTGACCGCCGAAACCCCGCGATTTGCAGCGCACTCCAGCCAGCACCAACCGAGTCCGCGGACGAAAATCTCGGCGTCCGCCCACGAAGGAGTTACTTTGCTCAAACTGAAGAAGCTGCAAATTCTAGGATTCAAGTCGTTCTGCGATCGCACCGAGCTGAAATTTCACGGCGAAGGCATTGCCGCCATCATCGGGCCGAACGGCTGCGGCAAATCGAACATCGCCGACGCGATTTCGTGGGTGCTCGGCGAGCAGTCGGCAAAGTCTTTGCGCGGCTCGCGCATGGAGGACGTGATTTTCTCCGGTACGCGCGACCGCAACCCCACGGGCATGGCCGAGGTTTCGCTCACGCTGATCGATCCGGAAATTTACGGTGGGCCCGATACCCATGCGCCCACGGAGATTGAGATTCAGGATGAGTTGTCCGCGGAGTCGGATTGGGATGAGGCTGAGCTTCGCGCGCAGGCTTCCGCCGAAACCGAGCGCGCCGTCGAAGAGGCTCAGCCGGGAAAAACAGAAGAGGTTGAAGGCGCGGCCATCGCGACGCCCGCCGAAGTTTCGCCCTCTGACGTAGCCAACGACGCGGCCGATGGTGATGCGACCGCTCAAGATGCGACCGTAGCCGTTGCCGGCCCGCAAGTGGTTTTGAAAATTCGCCGCCGCAAGTTTAATCAGCAGCAATACCATGCTGGAGAAATTTCCGTGACGCGCCGCTTATTTCGCAGCGGCGACAGCGAATATCTGCTCAATGGAAAACTCTGTCGCCTGCGCGACATTCAGGAACTTTTCATGGGCACGGGCCTGGGGCCGGAGTCCTATGCGCTGATCGAGCAGGGGCGCATTGGCCAGATCCTGAGCAGCCGCCCGACTGATCGCCGCAACATTATCGAAGAAGCGGCCGGCATCACGAAATTCAAAACCAAGAAGCGTCTAGCCGAAGCCCGTCTCGAAGACGCCAAGACGAATCTCAACCGCGTCAACGACATTTTTGAAGAAGTGACGCGGCAGATGAATTCGCTCAAACGCCAGGCCAGCAAGGCCGAGCGCTACGCCAAGCTGCGCGATGAGATGCGCGCCAAGCTGCGCGTGGTACTCGCCAGCAAATTTGCTCAGATGGATGAGGAGAGCGTCGCGCTAGATACCGAGATTAATCAGTTGGGCGAAGACATTCGACAGCAGACGGAGAGCGTGCAGCAATCCGAAGTCGAGCACTCCGAGGGCACGCAGCGCGGCTATGCGATTGAGACGGAGGCGCGGCAAAATCGCGAACGGCTCAACCAGATTGCCATCGAAGGCGATCGGAGCAAGGCGCGCATCCGTACCAATGAAGAGCGCTGCGCCGAACTGATCGTGCGCACGGCAGCGGCGGAAGCAGAGTTGGCGCAGGCGCAGACGCGGCTCGCTGCGCTCGAAGAGGAGCGGAACGGGCACCAGCAGTTGCTCGACTCGGCGGCTTCTGACCTGGCGGCGGCTCAACACGAATACGAACTCAGTCAGCAGGAAACCGCGCACGCCGCTATCAATCTTGCGTTGCTCGAAAGCGAGCAGGAGTCGCATCGCGCCGCGATTCTTGAGGCGGTCGGCCGAGCTTCGAATCTGCGCAATCAGCTCACGCAATCAGAGGAACGACTGGCGGGCATAGGCCGCGAAGAGCAGCGTCTGCGCGCCGAAATCGCAACCGCAACGTCGCAATCCGCAACCTTCGGCGGACAACGCGGCCAGATTGCTCTGGAATTCGAAAGCGTTTCGCAGCGCGCCAGCGGCCTCGCGGCAGAGATCGCCAGCCTGCGTGAGACCCTCGACAGCAAACGCGCCGCCGAGGGCGAAAACAAAAAACACCTCGACTCGCTGCGCTCGGAATATGCGACGGCCCTCGGCAAAAAAGGCTCGCTCGAAGCGGTCATCGCCGAGCACGGCTATTCGACCGAATCGGTGCGCCGGCTGTTTCAATCCGGCGCCATGCAGGGCGGAAATACTCCCGCCGGCGTGCTCGCCGACTTTCTCGAAGTTGAGCCGCGCTATGAGCGCGTCGTCGAAGACTTCCTGCGGGACGAACTCAACTTCGTCGTGGTCAAGTCATGGGACGCTGCCAACGAGGGCCTGCGACTGCTGCGCTCCGATGTCGATGGGCGCGCAACATTTCTCGTGCATCCGGAAGACTCGCAAGCCAAGTTTTCATTTCTCGCGGATGAGAGCCATCATTACTCTCCGCTGAGCGATACTGTTCTGCCGCTGAAAAATTCAATTCGCGTGCTGAACGGATTTGGCAAATCGCTTGAAGTAATTCTGCCGAAGCTGGGCAATGGATACATCGTGCCCGATCCCGCGGTGGCGCGCGAGCTTGCCCTATCCAGTCCCGACGCGTTTTTTCTCTCGCAGACTGGAGAATGCTTCCACAACGTGACCGTCACCGGCGGTAAGCAGCGCAGCGAGGGACCGCTGTCGATGAAGCGCGAGTTGCGTGACGTGTTGCGGCTGCTCGAAGAACTTGAGCGCGCCCTGCGCGAGAAAGAAATACTGGCGCTCACTTTGGCGCGCGAAATCAAGGAGCACACTTCTCTGCTCGATCGCCTTGAAGAAGACAAGCGCGAGGCCGAGAAACAGGCGATGACGTCGGGACATTTGCTCACCCAGCTCGATGGCGAAATGTCTCGCGTGCGCGAGCGGATCGCGATCAGCGAACGCGAACTGCAACGACTCGCGACAGAACGGCAGGAGCAGGAAAGCTTGATTGCATCGCGGCAAGCGGAACTCGCGCTGATCGAAGCGACGCGCGCGCGATCGGAAACGCTGCTCACCGCGGGACAAGATCGCCTCGCCGCTCTGCGCAACCAGCGCGACACGGCTGCTGAAGCCACTTCGCAGCGTGCGGCGCGTATGGCCACGCTCGAAGAACGCCATCGGTCGGCTACCGCCCTGCTACAACGTATCGAGACGCTGGTTGCCGAGATGCGGCAGCGGGCGGGCGTTTTGCAGACGCAAATGGAATCGGCTGGCGCGGAGATGGCACAGCGCCAGAATGAGAACGTGCAACTGGCCGAGCAAATTCTGCAGTTCGAAGCCGAGCGCAACGCCGGCGAGGCGCGCGAAGGCCTACTGCAACTCGAGTCGGAGCAGGTGCGGGCGCGGCTCGCCGAAATTGACGAACTGCTGCACTCCACCCGCCAGCAGCTCGATTTGGCGCGCGATCGCCGCGGCGAATTGTCCGCTGCGGCCGCCAAGCTGCAATCTGACCTGCAACACCTGGCCGACACCTGCCTCAACGAATTGGGTATTGACCGGCCAGTCCTGATAGCTGACACAACAATTGTCTTAGTAACAGGCGACGAACTCGCGACTGAAGATCATGCCCACCGCGAAATGCGTGCGCGGCTTGACGCCATGGGACCGGTCAACATGATGGCTCTCGATGAGTACAAGGAAACCGCCGAGCGCCACGAATTCCTGGCCACCCAACGGAAAGATCTGCTCGATGCGATCTCCGATACGGCAGCGACGATTCGTGAGATCGATCAAGTATCGCGGCAGAAATTTGAGGAGGCATTCAATAAAATTAACGAAAACTTTCAGGCCACGTTCCGCAAGCTCTTCGGCGGCGGTCACGGATTCATGCGGCTCACAGACCTCGAGAACAGCGCGGAGAGCGGTATCGACGTGGTCGCATCGCCTCCCGGGAAAAAACTGCAGAACGTGCTGCTGCTCTCCGGCGGCGAAAAAGCGCTCACCGCGCTTGCGCTGCTGGTCGGCATCTTCCAATACACGCCCAGCCCGTTCTGCATCCTCGACGAAGTCGATGCTCCCCTCGATGAGTCGAACATCGCGCGCTTCACTGACCTGGTGCGCGAGATGAGCGTGCAGACGCAGTTCATCCTGATCACGCACAGTAAGCGCACCATGAGCATCGCTCCCGTGCTTTATGGCGTGACCATGCAGGAGCCGGGCGTGTCAAAGCTCGTGTCGGTGCGGTTTGGGGCGGCATGACCGATCCGACCAGCAAAAACTAACGTTGACACGCCCGACGTTTTTTGCTTTGGCAAGTTGAAAACTCGCCGCCTTTTTTTCCAAAGCCTTCCTCAGTTTTTCCACATCGCTATCTCGCCTGAACCTGCGCCAGACAAGGTTTCTGCCTTACACTGGAACTGTCAACCCTTTTCTTTTTACCGCCCGCGGCCGAGCGACGCGCGAGCGACAGAAAGCGTTGACAAATTCTTGGCGAAGGCTAGAATACGCAAAGT
>Ga0209624_10001578_pt1 | contig 17593 bp, 14 predicted proteins | sample JacPinW_OM2H0_O1_FD_188565 | JGI IMG/M metagenome (GOLD analysis project Ga0209624, IMG submission 188565) | Forest soil microbial communities from Algoma, Ontario, Canada - Jack Pine, Ontario site 1_JW_OM2H0_O1 (SPAdes) (version 2) | ecosystem: Environmental > Terrestrial > Soil > Boreal...
GGTTCAATACGCCCTCGATTTTTTAGATTCTCGAAGCACGAACTCTTACTCCAAATCGGCCCAGCAGATAGCTGAAGGCTGATAGCTGAAGGCTGAATCCATGTCCATTCCTGACAAAGTCGCCGCCGCAAATAAAATCAACGGGTTCCTCCAGGCCGTCGTCAACCACGGTGGTCTCCGCCTCAAATACCGCATCGTCGTCGATCCGCCGCTGCCCGAGAACCGCGACTGGGAGAAGCCTGAGATCCTCGTCGATTTCTCGGGGCCAGATTCTGCGATGCTGCTCGACCGCGGCGGAGAACTTCTCCGCGCCCTCGAACTCCTTGCGCTTGAAATGCTGCGCCTGCCTTCCGGCGAGCACGAAAAGATCTCGTTCGACTGCCAGAACCACCGTTCTCTTCGCATCCAGGAATTGCGCACCGCCGCATCCGTCGCCGCCGACAAAGTTCGCAAGACCGGAACTCCGTACGCCTTCAGCCCGATGTCATCGCGAGAGCGCCGTATCGTCCACCTCGCCCTTCGGGAAGAAGCCGACCTGCACACCGAAAGCGAAGGCGAAGGTATGCGCCGCTGCCTGGTCGTCTACCCGAAGGACCAAAAGCCCGCAGGCCGCCCCGCCCCCCGTACTCTCCCGTAAGAGTTGCAGAGAACCTGGATTTTCATTTGAAGTTGCGTAGGGACGTCGAGCGCGCGCCGAAACCGCCGAATCTCTCCACTCTTGCCCACTCGATTGTGCGATAGAAAGAATCGCAGCGTAGGAAGCCATTATTTTTGGACGTTGGCCTCCCACTATTACTAAATAGGTTCTCCCCGATCCAGAGGAAACGAGAGAAAGCCCTTACTCCACTTTCTCGGCAAGGCGGTCCAAACGGCGATCAAGAGCCAGCGTTCACAGTCCAATCGTTCCACCAGTTAATCAACTTGATTCGCACCTTTTTCCGGGAAAAAGGAAAGGCGGCCAGAAGAAAGGCCGCCCCATGGACCAATCACTAGTCACTACTCACAAGCCACTGAAACTTGCCTCTGGCCCCTAACTCCTGACCCCTGTTCCTACCGTCCCGCCGCCGCTCCCGCAGCAACCGGCACCGCACCGGCCATGCTCGCAATCTTCGCGAGCACGTTCTCGAGGCTTGCTCCGGTATCCGTGCAACCATCCACATACGGATGCCGCGTGCCATCGGCGTGCAACACGAGGATTCTGGTCTCGGCGTTCGCCTTCTTTGCCATATAAGGCAGATGATGGCGGTCATTGCGCGTCAAAGACGCCCCCAGCACGACCAAATCAAACTTGGATTTCTTCAAAGCCTCGTCTATCCCCTTGCGTCCCAAGGCTTTCTGGACCGTGTGTCCAGCTTTTTCGATCGCAGTCGCCTGGTTCGCTAAAACGTCCTCATCCCCTTCGCCATAAAGAATTGTAAGTTTTGCTTTTGACATTCTGCTCCGTCCTCGCTTTGGTACCCGACGCACCGGTACCTGCAATCGACGGTAGCAACCGTCCCGCCCCCATGAAACGTCACTTAAGACCCATGGCCGAAGGAGACTACCCAAATGGGCCATCGTCGCCAAAGGCAACTCCGACGATCACAATTGCCGAAGAACCTCCGCATTGATCATCGATTGAGGGATTGAGGACCCCAGAGATTGAAGCCCCAGCCAGACTATTTGTCATTCCGACCCCTTCGCGTAGCGAAGGAGAGGAATCTGCTGTCCCCAGGCGGCTACGCCAAACGCCAAGGGTTCACACCGGCCGGGTCCCCAATGTTCCTCTGTGCCCTCTGTGTTGAATGTTTTCTTCTTCAGCCTTTCTCTAAACCTCTTCCCCAAAAAGCCCTCCCGGCGCTACACTTCTGCGCGGAGGCTTTCCGTCCCCATGTCTGCCACGATCGTCTGGAGAGCTGTACTCATATCGTTATTGTTGACTCCCTGCCTGGCCGCACAGTCCGGCTCCGCTGCAACTTCCACCACCACCTGCAATCTCGACGACGGACGCCAGGTCTATGTTCGCTACATCCCTGTCCCCAACAACAAAGAAAAGGTTTCGAACGGCAAGCCCTGGGCTCCCGGTGGCGTGCCCATGACTTTATTCACTGAGGCCCAACTTTCTTTCGGCAGCTCTCTGATTCCCGTTGGTGCCTACACCGTTTACCCGATCCCCGCGCGCGGCAACTGGACGCTCGTCGTCAACAAGAACGTTACTGCCGGCGCAGCCTACGACGAAAAGCAGGACATCGCGCGCGCTCCCATGGAGTCCGCTCAAGTCGAACAGCCTTCTGAAGCGCTCGAAGTAGCTTTCGCTCACGTCGGACCACGCTGCACTCTGCGTGTCTACATCGGCAAGACAGCATCCTTCGCCGACTTCACCGCGAAATGACCGCAGTCGTGGTATGGTTCCACCGCTCCTGTGCGCTCAGCAGAAGTTAGAAGCTGTTCCCCCGTGCGCCTCTGTGTCCCCTGTGGTGAAAGGTTTTTTGTCTTCGCATCGCCGGGTGCCCATTTCCGGCCGGTTTTACCGGAAGTGGGGATTTTGATTGAGCATCAAACCTCAAATCGCTGCTGAGCATTTACGAAGTCCTCTGTGTTCCTCTGTGTCCCCTGTGGTGAAAGGTTTTTTGTCGCCATGCGACAATCCCGCATGCGTCTAGCCCTGCTGTTAGCTATAGTCTCTGCCGCCGTAGCACAATCCGCGCAGATGCAAGACTCCCACTCCGCCGAGAGCTTCCGCGGCATCAGCGCCGTCTCGCGCAACATCGCCTGGGCTAGCGGAGCCCACGGCACCTACCTTCGCACCACGAACGCCGGGCGCACCTGGATTCCCTCTCAAGTCCCCGGCGCCTCCACTCTCGACTTCCGCGCCGTCGTCGCGTTCTCCGCCGCCGAAGCCTTCCTCATGTCTGCCGGGCCTGGCGATCAGTCCCGCATCTACCACACCGCCGACGCCGGGCAGCACTGGCAACTTCAATTCACCAACATCAATCCCAAAGGATTTTTCGACTCCATGGTTTTCTGGGATCCGAAACACGGAATCGTCCTCGGCGATCCCATCCCTGACGAATCCGGCAAATTGAAATTCGAACTCTTAATAACTGACGACGGCCAAAGCTGGCGCCCGATTCCGCCGGCTCAGCTCCCCGAAGCCGCAGAAGGCGAAGGCGCCTTCGCCGCCAGCAACACATGCATCGTGATCCTCCACTCGTGGAAGAATGACCACTCAAAGCTATATGAAGGGAGTTGGAACAGCGGCGCTTCAGCGTCGCGAGAATCGTCGTGGAAGAGTGGCCCTTCAGGGCCACGTCAAGCGCTGGAAAATCCCCGGGCTTCAGCCCCCGCCGACCCCAACATCTGGTTCGCCACCGGAGGCAAAGCCGCTCGCGTCTTTCATTCCCCGGATCGTGGCAAGACGTGGGAAGTCGCCGCGACTCCAATCCTCCATGGTCCCGAATCCGCAGGCATTTTCTCCATCGCTTTCCGCGACGCCCTTCACGGCATAATCGCCGGAGGAGACTACAAGCATCCCAAGGACGACGGCCCACACCTCGCCTTTACAAGCGACGGCGGCAAAACTTGGGAACTTTCCACCATCCATCCGCAAGCCTATTTCTCCGCCGTCGCCTACGATCGCAAAAGCCGCGACCGCGTTCTTCTCGTCGCTCAGGATTTCCTCTTCGACCTCCATCCGCCTCACAATCCGCGCCGCATCAGCCCAAACAAGCCGCCAGACGCCGCCTTCAACGCCATCGCTTCAGATCCCGAAGGCGGTGCGTTTGTCGTCGGAACAAAAGGTTCCATCGCTCATATTCCATAACCAAGAAAGATGAGGGATCTGTGGTTGAGGTTATGTGGGGACAGCCGCCCTCGGCTGTCCCGCAAGCGCGCAGCTAGCGAGTCGTCCCCTGTGCGCCCCTGTGTCCCCTGTGGTGAAAGCTTTTTTTCCAAAGAAGAAAGCAGAGAATCATCACTGCGCGGGACAGCTCCGGAAAGATGGGCTTTAGCCCATATTTCCGAGCGCATCCCGTGCTCTGCTCCCGCCATCTAATCGAAATCATCCGTATCCAAGAGGAACCATGCCCAAAGAAAAAGATCCAAACCAAGTTCTTCGCCAAAATCTCATCGATCTCCTGAACGGCGGCAATGCCCACGCCAAATTCGACGACATCATCAAAAACCTGCCACCCAAACTCCGCGGCGCCAAGCCGGAAAACTTCCCCCACTCGCCCTGGATGCTTCTCGAACATCTGCGTATCGCGCAAGAAGACATCCTCGACTTCTGCCTCAATCCAAAATACAAAGCTCGAAAATGGCCCGACGACTACTGGCCTAAGAATCCCGCTCCACCCAGCGATGCTGCCTGGACTAAAAGCGTCGACCAATTTCACGCCGATGCCAAGGCCATCACGAAGCTGATCTCCGATCCCAAGACCGACCTGTTCGCTCCGATCGCCTGGGGTGATGGTCAAACCATCCTCCGCGAAGCCCTGCTGGTGGCCGATCACAACGCCTACCACCTGGGTCAGTTGTTGGACGTCCGCCGCCTCCTGGGCGCGTGGAAGGACTGAAGATCAAGTGTTGTTTTGCTTGAAGCAAATGAGATTCACGGGTGCCCCACCCTTCTCGCGTTCTTTGCGAGAGGGTGGGGACTTTGACGTCCCGACCCAAAGTGGCAGTTGCAAATGGAGTTTCGTATCAGGGCACGCCTTTAGGCGTGCCGTCCAGCAAAGCAAGAACGGCTTTAGCCGCTGCCCGTCGTTTCCCACCAATTTGACAAATCCCAACTCTCCCGCGAAACTCTTGCCCTGACTCAGGCCCAGGAGAAAACTCCCTTGAAAAAATTAGCCGCCCTCTGGCTGATCGCACTCTTCCTGCACACACTCGTTTTCGCTCAAACCTCAGCGCCCGCGCCCGCCGCGCCTCCAGCCCCGAAAACAACCTACATCCTTGCCGGACATCTCTTCGACGCCACCAGCGACTCCGTCCGCCAGAACATGGTCATCACTGTCGAAGGCGAACGCATCAAGGCGGTCGCACCCCGCGCCAGCGTGCAGATCCCATCCGGTGCCACCGTGATCGATCTTTCTCAGGCCACCGTCCTTCCCGGACTCATCGATTGCCACACGCATCTCAGCGCTCGCGCCGATCGCTACAACGAGATCTACCGCTTCAAGGACACACCCTTCGACCACGCTTTCTTCGCCGTGGTCAACGCGCGCAAGACTCTTGAAGCCGGATTCACTTCCGTTCGCGATGTCGGCTCCCCGCCGTTTCTCGCCGTCGATCTGCGCAACACCATCAACGACGGCCTGATTCCCGGTCCGCGCATAGTCGCCAGCGGCCCTGGCATCTCCATCACCGGAGGCCACGGCGACCTCAACAATTTTTCTCCGCAAACTCGCGTCTCGATGTTCCCCGAGGAGCGTAACTTTCAAATCGCCGACGGCGTTGATCAACTCCGTCACGTCGTGCGCGCTCAAGTGAAATACGGCGTCGACGTCATCAAAATTCTCGCCACCGGCGGCGTGCTCTCCAAAGGAGACAGTCCCGGCGCCCCGCAATACACCCTCGAAGAACTCAAAGTCGCCGCCGAAACTGCGCACATGGCAGGGCGCAAAATCGCCGCTCACGCCCACGGCACCGAAGGAATCAAGAACGCGATCCTCGCTGGAATCGATTCCATTGAACACGCCAGCCTCATCGACGACGAAGGCATCCGCCTTGCCAAAGAGCACGGCACCTATCTCGTCATGGACATCTACAACGACGACTATCTTCTGAACGAAGCGCCGAAATTTGGATTGCCCCAGGAAAATATCGAGAAAGAAAAAATGGTGGGACGCCTGCAGCGTGAGAATTTCGAGAAGGCCGTCAAAGCCGGAGTAAAGATGGCCTTCGGCACCGACGCCGGCGTCTACCCGCATGGGGACAATGCCAAGCAGTTTTATTACATGGTGAAATTCGGCATGACCCCGGGGCAAGCGATCCGCGCTGCCACGTCCAGCGCCGCGGATCTAATAGGACGCGCCGCCGACGTTGGTACGCTCGAGCCCGGTAAATACGCCGACATCATCGCTGTTCAGTCCGATCCCCTGGCCGACGTCCGCGCCCTCGAGCACGTAGATTTCGTAATGAAGGGCGGCACCGTGTACAAAACGTCCCGCAACCAGCAGTGAGACATTCTTGAGGGTGGGAATTCCGAAACTGCGGGGTGCCCCACCCTTCTCGCGGTTTTTGCGAGAGGGTGGGGAATTTGACTTCCTAAGCCGGCTTCGCAAAATTCTCCCCCGAACTTCTCCGCTCCTCCGCATCTCCGCGCTGTATTCGACTTCGTTTGCGAAACACAACACGCACTCCCTCTCTCCACCGCTCGTCAATCCCGACGAACGCCCACTCAATCTCCGGCGAAACATACCGCAAGATCACATCGGTCGACGGATGTACATGCAACGCCGGCGCCACCAAAAATAATAGCGGCGCCTCCGCCGACATTTCCCGTCCCCCAAAATATCCAAACTTCAAAAACTCTCCTCGCCCGTGATGCCACTGAACGCGCGCCCAATAATCCAGTCCCTGCAACGGCAAATGGATATCCTCATCCGCTTTCAACTCCACCACCGCCAGCCTGCCCTCGTGCGTCAGCGTCAGCACGTCGATCATCGCCCGGTCCGCCGCCGAAAATGCCGGAACCTGTTCGTACACCGACTCCGCCTCCAGATGCTCATCAATCACGCTGACATCTGTCATCACCAGCGATTCCAGCCACCGTTCCGGATGCATCCGAAACAGCCGCTCTCCCCTCGGTCCATACGGATGCCGCGCATCCCGCAAAGCGGTGAGTAGCTGAACAAACAAGGCCCAGTTACGATCCTCCAGCACACGCTCTTCCGCGCCCACGCCAAACACGATTTCTTGTTTGCTGCGAAACGTTACTGCTTCAGCCCCCATTCGAGCCCGAGCAAACTCCAGCCCACGCCACCGAAACGAAATCTCCGCCGGAGACAACACCGCAACCTCGCAATTAGGAAGCACGGTTCTTACCCGCGCAATCGAATCCGCAAACCTCTCCAGCGCCGCGGACTCATTCGTCGCATGGACGAGTCTCGTTGCCACATTCCCTCGATCCGTGCAATCCACCTCGACCACCGCGTCATGCCGTTCGTCAAACTCAAACAATCTCCACTTCGCCGCCGCCCGGTTCAGATTCGCCATCCGCTCCCGCACCAGCGCCGAACAACCAGGAGGAACAAATAGGATGAGCCCTTCGACGAAACAAGCTCGAGGGTGCCCCATCCTTGTCTCCGCGTGTTTTGCGGAGACAGGGTGGGGATTTTGATTCTCCCGGCAAACATTCATCCACAAAATCCCAAACGTCAAAGCTGCATCAATCGATCCCTGTGTCTCCGACCCATTTACTCCCAAGACCGCAAACGCCGTCTGCCCCTGCCGCAGCACTCCGCGCGCATAAATCGGACCAAACGACTTCTCCAGGTCCACGCCCGACGTCAGCCGTGTAACCGAAAACCCCGGAAACTGCCGCTCCAAAGCCCTCTTGAACTTGTGCTCGTAACTCGCTCGCGCCGCCTTCTTCGCCGACGGAGACCGCCGGTCCCGCTCCCGGCAAATCTCCAGCTTCGTCGGACGCGCTTGCCCCAGCCTCTGCACCGCCAGCCGCAGCGTCCCGTTTTTCACTTCCGCATCCAGCACCCGCCGCACCGTATTCCGCTCCGCCGACCACAAATGCAGCAGGCACTTGTTGTATTCCCCCGATATCGAATACCGCGCCTGCGCTAGGTCAAACGCCAACGCCCCATCCTCCAGCACCACCGCGCCAGCCGCCTCTGCCAGAAAGTCCGCCACGGTCCGCTCAAGCATCTCAGGAGTCATACCGCGCATTGTTCACAAAAGCCCCATCCGAGTCTGTGACGAATGACCATCGTTATTCCCGTGCCTGTGGAAGCCTCGAATCCGAGCGACCGGATCGCGTCCCTGTGGGATAATCATAAGAACGGACCTGTATCACCACCGTGGAAGAGCGGCCCTTCGAGGGCCGCGTAAAAGAGCTCAGCCGAGAGGACTTTAGCCGCTGTGGGCCTTTACTCTCTCAACAGGAATGCTGGCTGTCCAAACCTATAAAGGATTTGCCCCCGAGTCCCAACCAAACTCGCCGGCATCTAATCAACGTGGAAAAGACAAAGATTAATAACGACAAAGCCCGCTTCTTCTTCGAGCATTACGGACTCACCGAACACGACCTCGAGCGCTATCTCGCCGCTGCCCTCTCCGCTGGAGGCGATTACGCCGACCTTTATTTCGAATATCTTTCCTCGACCTCATTGATGGTTGACGAGTCAATGGTGAAATCGGCCAGTCAGGGGATCTCCGCCGGCTGCGGCGTCCGCGTCGTCTCCGGCGAACGCACCGGGTATGCCTATACCGACGACCTTTCCTCCGATCGCATTCTGCACGCTGCCCGCACCGCCGCGTTGATCGCCAGCGCCCCCGCGAAGACTACGGTCACAGGCTTCCAGAAGTCGGCTGCGCGTAGTCTTTATCCCGTGACGCTTCCGAGCGTCGACGCCGAAATCAGCGCTAAAGTCGAGCTCGTTATGCGAGCCGACAAGGCCGCTCGCGCCTACGATCCGCGGATCAAAGAAGTCCGCGCCAGCTACGCCGACGAACTCCGCAACATCTTGGTCGTCGCCTCTGACGGCACTTTCGCCGAAGACTCACAGCCGCTCGCGCGCATGAACGTCTCCTGCATCGCCAAGACAGAAAACAACTCCGCCCGCGGATCCTCTGGTGGCGGAGGCCGCGTCGCCCTCGACTTCTTCTTCGGCGACAAGAATCCCGAATTCTTCGCCAAAGAATCTGCCCGCCAGGCGATTCTGCAACTCGACGCCCGCGAAGCTCCCGCCGGAGACATGGAAGTTGTCCTCGGTCCGGGATGGCCCGGCGTCCTATTGCATGAAGCCGTCGGCCACGGACTCGAAGCCGATTTCAATCGCAAGAAAACTTCCGCCTTCGCCGGCCTGATCGGCAAGCGCGTGGCCAGCGAAGGATGCACCGTCGTCGACAACGGCACCATGCCGTGGCGTCGCGGATCGCTCAACGTCGACGATGAAGGCAACTCGACGCAAGAAACCGTGCTGATCGAGAACGGAATTCTGAAAGGCTATCTGAGCGACAAGCTTTCCGCGCGCCTCATGGGAATGGCCAACACCGGCAACGGACGCCGCGAGAGCTACGAGCACATCCCGATGCCGCGCATGACCAACACCTACATGCTCGCCGGACAAGACAATCCCGAGGACATCATCCGCTCCGTCAAGCACGGCGTCTACGCTGTCAACTTTGGTGGAGGCCAGGTCGACATCACCAACGGCAAATTCGTCTTCTCCGCCAGCGAAGCCTACATGATCGAGAACGGCCAAATCACTGCCCCGATCAAAGGCGCGACGCTGATCGGTAACGGCCCCGACGTCCTAACCCGGGTATCGATGGTGGGAAATGATCTGAAGCTCGACGAAGGCGTAGGCACCTGCGGCAAAGATGGACAGGCCGTCCCCGTAGGCGTGGGCATCCCGACATTGAAAATCGATCGCCTGACCGTAGGCGGCACCGCCAGAAAAGACCCCGGCGGCTTCATGCAGTAGATATCTTTGAAAGGGCGCGGCTTCAGCCGCGCCGGGCTGATTAGCTTCGCTTCTTGTCATTCCGAGCGAAGCGAGGAATCCGTTTTTCCTCTGTGCTCCTCCGTGCCCCCTGTGGTGAAAGATTTTCTATGACCCCAACTGAACTCGAAACGAAAAGCGCTAAAACCGAAACCAACCTGAAAGACATCGCCCAGGACATCGTCGCCCGCGCCATGAAAGGCGGAGCCACTGCCGCCGAATGTGTAGTCCGCGAAGGCGACGAATTCTCCACGCTCGTCCGCCTCGGCCAGGTCGAAACCCTAAAAGAATCCGGCTCCAAGTCCATCGGAGTCCGCGTCTTCTTTGGACAACGCGCTGCCAGCACCTACTCCTCCGATTTCTCAAAAGCCGGTCTCGACCGCATGGTCAGCTCTGCTCTCGAGCTCGCCAAGATCACCTCCGAGGATCCCTTCGGCGGAATCCCCTCGGCTGATCAACTCGGCCAACTTAAAGGCGATCTCGATCTCTACCACGAAGACGTTTACTCGCTTCCCGGCCCCGACCGCATCGACTACGCCCGCCGCGCCGAAAAAGCTGCGTTAGATTTCGATCCGCGCATCAAGAACTCTGAAGGCGGATCCTTCGACGCCGCCACTGGACACAAAGTCCTCGCCAACTCTCACGGCTTCGTCGGCGAATACAGCCGCTCCTATTGCTCCGTCGCCGCCGTTCCTATCGCGCAAACGCCCGAAGGCGCGATGCAGCGCGACTACTGGTACTCCGTCGCGCGCATGCTGAGCAAACTCGACGCTCCCGAAAAAGTCGGCAAGATCGCCGCTGAGCGCACCATCCGCCGCCTCGGCGCGAAAAAAGTGAAGACCGCCAAAGTCCCGATCGTTTTCGATCCCATGGTCTCGACTTCAATCCTCGAGCACATCTTCGAAGGCATCAACGGAGACTCCGTCTACCGCGGCGCATCCTTCCTCGCCGGAAAGCTCGGCCAGAAAATCGCCGGCGACAACGTCACCATCATCGACGACGGAACCATTCCCGGAGGATTCGGCACCAGCCCCTTCGATGGCGAAGGCATCCCAACTCGCCGCACGGTAGTCGTCGAAAACGGCGTCCTCAAGTCGTATCTGCTGAACACTTACACAGCGAAGAAGCTAGGCCTGCAAACGACCGCGAATGCCTCGCGCGGATTAGCGGGCACTCCCGGCATCGGCCCCGGAAATTATTTTCTACAAGCGGGCTCGAAATCCCCGAAAGATCTGATCGGAGAAATAAAAGAGGGTCTCTACGTCACCGAGTTCCTCGGTCAGGGTGCAAATCTCGTCACGGGAGATTATTCCCGCGGCGCCTCCGGCATGTGGATCCAAAACGGAGAGCTCGCTTTCCCGGTCGAAGAAATCACGGTGGCGGGAAACTTGAAAGAGCTCTTCTTCAACATCTCCGAAATCGCCAACGACCTGGAATTCCGCGGCTCGGTAGCCGCCCCCACCATCCGCATAGAAGGCCTAACTGTAGGCGGCGAATAACCTCGTGGAGCAGCGGACGCATTTCGTCCGCTCCGCGAGCAAAGCGAGCGCCCTCTGCCTGATATGAATGTGGGGACAGCCGCCATCGGCTGTCCCGCGAGCGCAGCTTGCCCGCCGTCCCCTGTGTTCCCCCGTGCCCTCTGTGTTGAAAGATTTTGACCTACGAAACCAAACCCTCTCGCGGCCGGCAAAAGCCTGAAAGCACCGTGGAAGAGCTGCCCTTCCAGGGCCGCGTAAAGCGGCGAGAATGGAACGGGGCTTCAGCCCCGTGCTCGATTCTCGCTAACATTCCTTGCAGCAGAAACCTGATGAAAGCGCCGTCCCCTGTGCCCCCTGTGTTGAAAGATTTTGACCTTGAAACCAATCCCTCTCGCGGCTGGCCAAAAGCCCGAAAACACCGTGGAAGAGCGGCCCTTCCAGGGCCGCGTAAAGCGGCGAGAATGGAATCGGGCTTCAGCCCCCGTGGTCTCTCTTCTCGCTAACATTCCTTGCGGCAGAAACCTGATGAAAGCGCCGTCCCCTGTATCTCCCCGTGCCCTCCGTGTTGAAAGATTTCGTACTCCGAAAAACCAATCCCTTGCCTTCGTCAGCAAAAAGGTTTAGACATTCCTTCGCACCGCACCCGGAGACCCTATGAACCGCCGCTCATTCCTCAAATCCGCCAATCTAGCCGGACTCACCCTCGCACTCCCGCATTCCACCTTCGCCGATTCGCAAAAGAAAACTCCAGCCAGCGGACCCAACCCCAACACGCTTCTCCTCAAAGACTACCGCCCTCGCTCGATCTATAAAATCCCCGTCACCCAAATCACCAAAGCAAAATTCCCCATCATCGACATGCACTCGCATCCCTACGCGAAGACCGACGCCGAAATCTCCACCTGGCTCCAGAACATGGACGCGGCCAATGTCGAAAAGACCATCATCCTCACGATGGCTACGGGAAAAGAATTCGACGACATCAACAAGAAGTACTCGCAGCACCCCGACCGCTTCGAACTCTGGTGCGGCCTCGATCTCACGCAATACAACCAGCCCAGTTTCCACGCAGCCGCCACCAAAGAGCTCGCGCGCTGTCACGACGCCGGCGCTCGCGGCATCGGAGAAATTCACGACAAGGGCAAAGGCCTGCAATCGGGAAAAATCAAAGCCCCCGGCATGCACCCCGACGATCCCCGCATGGACGCCGTTTGGCAAAAGGCCGCCGACCTCCACATGCCTATCAGTCTCCACGTCGCCGACCCCATCTGGATGTACCAGCCGATGGACAAGCACAACGACGGCCTGATGAACGCTTACGAATGGCGCCTCGACAATCAGCCCAACATCGTCAACCTCGTCGGCATGATCGAAATCCTCGAGCGCACCGTGTCACGCCATCGCAATACAACGTTCATCGCCTGCCACTTTGCCAATCTCGATTACGATCTCGCGCACCTCGGCGAACTCCTCGACCGCAATCCCAACCTCCACGCGGACATCTCCGCCCGCTATGCGGAGACCGCGCCCATCCCCCGATTCACTGCGGCTTTCTACTCGAAATATGCGGACCGTCTCGTCTACGGCACCGACATGGGATTCGATCTCGACATGTACCACATCACCTTCCGCATCCTCGAATCGCAAGACGAACACTTCTACGAAACCGACCAGTTCTCCTACCACTGGCCGCTCTACGGCCTGGGCCTAAGCGACGAAATTCTCCAGCATGTCTACCGCGACAACGCCAAGAAACTCTTAATGGAAAGAGAGAAGTAAGCGCATGGGTGCCCCGTCCTTGTCGCGTATTTTGCGACAGGGTGGGGTTTTTGACATCGTTGACAATCTACGGATGCCGGGTGCCCCATTTCCGGCTGATGTTCCCGGAGGTTGGACCTTTTCACTCTCGAATTCCTTCGTGAACCTTAGCGTCCTTAGAGGTAAATGTTTTTCCCCTGTGAACCTTTGTGTCCCCTGTGGTGAATGCCTTTCGCCTGCTCGGCAACGTGTCGAAGAAGTTGGCAGGGACGATTCCTTCTCACCTACGCGCTTATGACGAGAACGCCAAGAAACTACTTGCAGCGATAGCGCCAGATTCCTTCGTGAACCTTAGCGTCCTTAGAGGTAAATATTTTTTCCCTGTGAACCTCTGTGTCCCCTGTGGTGAATGCCTTTCGCTCGCACGGCAACGTGTCTAAGAAGTTGGCAGGGACGATTCCTTCTCACCTACGCGCTTATGACGAGAACGCCAAGAAACTACTTGCAGCGATAGCGCCAGATTCCTTCGTGAACCTTAGCGTCCTTAGTAGTAAATATTTTTCCCCTGTGAACCTCTGTGTCCCCTGTGGTGAATGCCTTTCGGACAAACTTTCCAGAGACGATTCCTCCCAATCGACAACGAAAATCCAACAGCCTACAATCTCCCTCATGGACTCCCTCGGCCAGCCCACCGCGACTACCCCAGAACGCGACTCTAGCCGCATGATCATTGTCGTTGCGGTCGTTGTCGTCATCGGAATCGCTCTTGGCGCTGCGTTGCTCCTCCGCCAGCCTCCCAAGCCAGTCGTGGCCCCGTCGCCCTACATTGCGAAACTGAAACTCTCCGACTTCAAAATGTCCGCCGCCGAAAATTTCATCGGAGCCACCGTCAGCTACGTCGACGGCACCATCGCCAACACCGGAGACAAAACCGTCACCCACATCATGGTCCAGGTCAATTTCGAGGACTCCATGGGACAACTCGCACAGCGCGAAGAACTCCCGCTCCGCGTAGTCCGCACCAACGGAGCCTATCTCGAGCCCGTCGACCTCAACGTAGCCCCGCTAGCTCCAGGCCAATCCATGCCCTTCCGCCTAACCTTCGACAGCATCTCCACTCAGTGGAACCATCAATACCCGGACATCACCATCACCGACGTGACAGTGAAATAGACGTGACCGTGAAATAGAAGTGCGAGAGTTTGTTGTCATCCTGAGCGAAGCGAAGGACCCATGTAACGGCGCCCTGCAATGCCGTATCGTGTAATTTCGAAAGCGTTGTTTCCTTCGTGGACCTTCGTGTCCTTAGTGGTAAAAAGTTTTTCCTCCGTGCCGTCTGTGGTGAATGTTTTCCCGTCCCGCGTAGAATGGCGAAGTGTCAGAAACAAAATCATTCCGCCTAACGGAGTCTGTTAAAGCCGCGGGTTGAGCGTCCAAGCTGAGTCCGGCGGTGCTGGACACGGTGCTTGGGAAATTAGCCCGGCAACACGACCCCAACGTTCTAGTCGGCTTCGATCACGCCGACGACGCCGGAGTGTATCTGATCGCTCCCGACCTGGCGCTCGTGCAAACCGTCGACTTCTTCACGCCCATCGTCGACGATCCATACACCTTCGGACAGATCGCCGCCACCAACGCCCTCAGCGACGTCTACGCCATGGGAGGCCGTCCCGTCACCGCGCTCGCCCTCGTATGCTTTCCGGATAAAGCGGACATCGAAATTCTCGGACGCATCCTCGCCGGCGGTCTTTCGAAAATGATGGAAGCCGGATGCACTGTGATCGGCGGCCACAGCATTCGCGACGAAGAAACTAAATTCGGCTACTCCGTCACCGGCTTGATTGACCCGAAAAAAATCTACGCGAATGCCGGAGCCAAACCCGGCGACGCCCTGGTCCTCACGAAAGCGCTGGGCACCGGCGTGATTTCAACGGCGATAAAAAAAGGCAAAGCAGAACAATCCTGGATCGACGCAGCCATCGCCTCGATGACCACGCTAAATAAAAACGCCGCCGAAGTAATCACGGGAGCCAGCTTTAAAGATGCCCCTGTGGGGACGGCCGGCCGTCCAGCCGACCAGAGCTTGACAGCCCAAGGTCGAGCCAACGACCAACGACGAACGGCCAACGACGCCTTCCCCATCAGCACCATGACCGACGTCACCGGCTTCGGCCTGATCGGTCACGCCAGAGAACTGCTCCTGGCCTCAGATGTCTCAATCAAAATCCACGCCAGCAAAGTCCCCATCCTCGAAGGTGCCCTCGCCTGCATCCACGCCGGCCACATCCCCGGAGGCCTCACCAACAACCGCGCCTTCGCTGAATGCCTCGTCGAATACGCCCCCGACGTCCCCGACGATCTCCGCACCATCCTCTACGATCCCCAAACCGCCGGAGGCCTCTTGATCTCCACTCCCAACGGCGAAGCCCTAATACAAGCGCTCAACGCCGCCGGAGTTCCAGCCGCAAGAATCGGCGAAGTCCTCCCCAACACCAAGCCCCGCATTCAAGTCGTCCGATAAACCTGATCATCGCGAACGGCTATCCCCCAATCAACTCCAGCATCCGCGCCAAATGATGATCATCATGCTCCGCCACAAAATAAAGATGATCCACCAGTCGCATCGGCGTCTTCATCCTCGGATGTAGCATCGTCCGCGCCATCCCCGTAACCTCGATCCCGGCAACTCGCTCGACCAACGCCGCCCTCGCCTGTCGAAACTCCCGCAGAATCTCTTCCACCGGACGCGAATTATGATTCGCCTCATGTGTCTTGGTGTTTTTCAAATCCGCCGCCGTCAGCTCATCACCGCCCCGCACAAAATCCTCCACCCGAGCCAGCCACAGCGGCTCCAAATCCAGTAAGTGCCCGGCATGCTCCTGCGCCGACCACTTTCCTGATTCTTTCCGCGTCAGAGTTTCTCTCGACCCGCCGCGCAAAAACTCCTCCATCCGCGCCGGAGTGCCCCTCAACCGCGCCAGCAGATTCGGATACAACTCCACCGGAAACGTAAACTCAAACTTGCGCTCAAACCAAGCCGGTACGTTGCTCATAGTCCCTCATCGCTCTCGCAAGAAGAGATGCCCCAAAACTCACAGCGACTCCCCGAATCAAATAAAAAGTATTCAAGACTGTAATCATCGACATACTCCCGGGGTGCCCCATTTCCGGCCGCCTTTGCCGGAAGTGGAGATTTACGGGCCAGTGTCGGACATCAAAGCCCGTTCGATTTCCCCCGTGTTCCTCTGTGCCCCCTGTGGTGAAAAAGATTTTGTCTTCACATCTCAACTGCAGATCAGCGATAACGGGTGACCCCATTTCCGGCCGGTTTTGCCGGAAGTGGGGATTTACGGGCCAGTGTCGGACATCAAAGCCCCGTTCGATTTCCCCCGTGTTCCCCCGTGCCCCCTGTGGTGAAAGATTTTGCTTTCCACCACGACTGCAGATCCAGCAGGTAACCTGGGAATTTCCTTTCTAGAGAAACGCCACCCCTGCACCCTCCACCGCATCCCCGCATCTATCAACTAGGATTCTTCCCGCAAGGAGCCATCATGCAATCTCGTACTCTCGGCCGCACCGGCCTCAAAGTTTCTGCCCAGGGCCTCGGCTGCATGGGCATGTCCGAGTTCTATTCCGGACGCGACGACGCCGAATCCGTCGCCACCATTCACCGCGCTCTCGAACTCGGCATCAATTTCCTCGACACTTCCGACGCCTACGGACCGCACACCAACGAAGAGCTCGTCGGACACGCCATCAAAGGCAAGCGCGACAAAGTCGTCCTCGCCACGAAATTCGGTATCGTCCGCGATCCCAAGAATCCCACCGCTCGCGGCGTCAGCGGCAAGCCCGACTACGTCCGCCAATCCTGCGAAAGCAGTCTCCGCCGTCTCGGCGTCGACACGATCGATCTCTACTACCAGCACCGCGTCGATCCCAAAACTCCCATCGAAGAAACTGTCGGAGCGATGGCGCAATTAATAAACGAAGGCAAGGTCCGCTACCTCGGTCTTTCCGAAGCTAGCCCCGACACTCTCCGCCGCGCCGCGAAAATTCATCCCATCACCGCGCTGCAAACCGAATATTCACTCTGGACCCGCGACCCCGAAGAAAACTCAGTCCTCTCCACTTGTCGCGAGCTTGGCGTCGGCTTCGTCGCCTACAGCCCACTCGGCCGCGGATTTCTCACCGGACAATTTCAGCGCTTCGAAGATCTCGCCCCCGACGACTACCGCCGTCAGAGTCCGCGCTTCCAGGGAGAAAATTTCCAGAAGAATCTCGATCTCCTCCGCAAAGTAAAAGAGCTCGCGCAAGAAAAGAAGTGCACTCCCTCACAGTTCGCTCTCGCCTGGGTATCGGCCCAGGGCAACGACATTGTCCCCATCCCCGGCACCAAGCGCAGAAAATATCTGGAAGAAAACGTAGCCGCCGTCGAAGTAAAGTTGACGAAAGAAGACCTCGCCCGCATCAACGAGGTCTTCCCTCCAGACTCCGCCGCCGGCAACCGCTATCCCGAACACATGATGGCCCTGATCAACGGCTGAAATCTAAACGAGGGTGCCCAGACGAACTGGGGGGATTTTGATCTCCGTGCAGTATCCCGGCCCGGGGTGCCCCATTTCCGGCCGCTTTTGCCGGAAGTGGGGATTCTTGACTGCGCATCGGACTCTAAAATCGCTGCTCAGCTTTTGGAAGTAC
>Ga0209624_10001579_pt1 | contig 17591 bp, 17 predicted proteins | sample JacPinW_OM2H0_O1_FD_188565 | JGI IMG/M metagenome (GOLD analysis project Ga0209624, IMG submission 188565) | Forest soil microbial communities from Algoma, Ontario, Canada - Jack Pine, Ontario site 1_JW_OM2H0_O1 (SPAdes) (version 2) | ecosystem: Environmental > Terrestrial > Soil > Boreal...
ATTCGTGGGCGTCTCGATGTGGACCATGCGGGTGTTCTTGCGAATGGCGCGCTCGACGTTCACGGCGTCAGAGGTGTCGACGTAGGAAAATTCGAGGCCGAAATTCGCCATCACGCTGTTGAAGAGGCGCGGAGTTCCGCCGTAGAGGTCGTCGCCACAAACCACGTGATCTCCGGACTTCAACAGGGTGACGACGGCGTTGATTGCGGCCATGCCGCTCGCGAAGACGCGGGCAGCGACTCCGCCTTCGAGGGAGGCGAGGTTTTCTTCCAGGCGCGCGCGCGTGGGATTAGACACGCGGGAATACTCGTATCCCTTGTGCTCGCCGATTCCCTGCTGGACATAGGTTGAGGTTGGATAAATCGGGACGGTAACCGCTCCGGTGAGCGGGTCAGGTTCCTGACCGGCGTGGATAGCGCGAGTGGCAAATCCTAAGTTTTTCGGTGGCTTCATCGATGCTCGTTTTGGGAGTCCTTCAGTTTCGGGGGTACCCCTCCCCCAGGGTTCTATTGAAATCTTGGAGTTAGGGGAAAATCGTCAAATAGTCCATGTGGTGCAATAAGATACGGGCAAAATATTGATTCGAAGGGAGTTACGCTTTCTGCGTAGCGGTAAGTCCTTTGGAATCAGTCCGCAATTTTGCAATTTCCCCGCAAAATCTTGAGCGGTTGGGAGTTAGGAGGCTTTAGCGGTGTTACGCCAGACATTTGCATCCTAACGTGCCTGACCTAACAGGGTCAGGGAGGGGTCGCGGTGAAGTCAAGTACATCTGAACATTCGGAAAGTTATTTCTGTTTAAAAGCTCGGGAGCGGGGGTGAATGATGAACGTGTGCCGTCCCTAACGGGACTTGTTCCGGTTTTCCGTGTGCTACCCGGGCGTTGTGCTATGCCTGAAGGCATAGCCTGATACGAATCAGGGCGTCGCCAATGCCCGAAGGTCACAGTCTGATGCGAACCCGCGGATGACTTTAGCCACGACATCCCCGAAACCCACCGTGAAGACATCCGCTCCTACAAAACTAGATGCCACCATCGAAGATGTTTTTGGAGAGGTAGCGCTCGGCGGAGTCGGGGATGATGGTTACTACTCGTTTGCCAGAGCCGAGTTGCTTTGCAACTTTCAGCGAGGCTGCGACGGCGGCGCCTCCGCTGGATCCGGCCAGCACGCCTTCCTGGGCAGCCAAGGTTTTCACCGTCCCGAAGGCGTCATCGTCCATTACCATCAGGACTTTGTCGCAGACCGAGCGGTCGAAGGTCTTCGGAATGAAACTCGCGCCAATACCTTCGACTTTGTGCGGGCCGGGCGGGCCGCCGCCGAGAATCGATCCCTGGGTCTCGACTGCGTAGGCCAAGACGCTCGGCAATTTTTCTTTCAGATAGCGCGCGACGCCTGAGAACGTTCCGGAAGTTCCGCAGCCGATCACGACAGCATCGATGCGTCCATCCATCTGCTCGAAAATTTCGCGGGCGGTGGTTTCGTAGTGGTAGTCGGGATTGGCGAGGTTTTCGAACTGTCCGGCCATGAACGCCGTGGGATCGTTGGCGACCAAAGCCTTGGCTTGGCGGATGGCGCCCTGCATGCCCTCTGCGTCGGGAGTACGAGTCACCTCAGCGCCGAGGGCGCGCATGATCTTGACCTTTTCCTCGGAGAAGCGCTCGGGCACGAACAACTTCACTTTATAGCCGCGATTGACGCCGATGAGCGCGAGGCCGATGCCGGTGTTTCCGGCAGTGGCTTCGACGATGGTGCCGCCCGGATAGAGCTTGCCGTCTTGCTCGGCGCGGCGGATGATCCCGATGGCTGCGCGATCTTTCACGCTACCGCCGGGGTTCAGGTATTCGAGCTTGGCGAACACCTCAGCCGATCCCGCGGGGACGAGACGCTTGAGTTGCAGCATGGGAGTCTCGCCGACCAGTTGGGTGATGTCGTCGGCGACACGCAGGCGGGACATTTCTTGATTCTTGTAAGGCACCTTACAGGGTACGAGGGGAGTTGGGAATCGTCAATGCAGGGGCTAAAGCCCTTCTCGTAAGTGGGCGTCAGACGGCATGCCTGAAGGCATGCCCTGATACGAGGCTGTTCGATGCGCGGCTAGCGTGCCTTGGGACGGATTCTTTCAACCGATACGGACCACTCTGATGGCTCTCCTTCGAGTGAGGAACGGTGGAAATATTCAAAAGCTTTAACCACGAAGGACACTAAGTGGCACGAAGGAAGACAATCCCACTTTGCCTTGGCGGATATAATTGGCGCCCACTTCTTTACCTGAAAGGAATTGCATGCGACGCTTCGCCGCTGTGGTGCTGGCTTTTGGATTCATGATGCCATCGGTATCTCTTGGGGCAGATACCGCTCCGCTTGCAGGATTTTCTGCGCAGTCCAGCCAGGCCGAACGCGATTGGGAGATGAAGTTCCGGGCCATCCCTGATCCGGCAAGCATGCGGGAGAATATGCGACTGCTGAGCGCGCGTCCACACCATGTGGGGTCTCCGTATGACAAGCAGAATGCGGAGTGGATTCTGGCACGCTTCAAAGAGTGGGGATTCGATGCTCACATCGAGACGTTCAATGTGCTGTTCCCGACTCCGAAGGTGAGGCTGCTGGAGATGATTGAGCCCACGAAATTCACGGCAAAGCTGGAAGAGCCTGCGCTGGCGGTCGATCCGACGTCGAATCAGAAATCGGAGCAGCTTCCAACGTACAACGCGTATTCAATCGATGGCGATGTGACGGCGCCGCTGGTGTTCGTCAATTACGGATTGCCCGAGGACTACGAGAAGCTGGACCGGCTGGGAATCTCAGTGAAGGGCGCAATCGTGATTGCGAAGTACTTGCACTCGTGGCGCGGAGTGAAGCCGAAAATTGCGGCGGAGCATGGAGCGATCGGGTGCCTTATTTATTCGGAGCCGCAGGACGATGGCTACACGCGGGACGACGTGTTTCCGGAAGGGCCAATGCGCAATCGGGAAGGAGTACAGCGCGGCAGCGTGATGGATTTTGCGTCGGTGAGTCCGGGAGATCCGCTAACGCCGGGGGTCGGTGCGACCGCGGATGCCAAGCGTTTGCCATTGAGCGAAGCCAGGAGCCTGACGAAGATTCCCGTGCTGCCGATCTCGTACGGCGATGCGCAGCCGCTGTTGGCCGCGCTGAAAGGACCGATGGCGCCGGAGAGCTGGCGCGGGAGTTTGCCAATTTCGTATCACGTGGGCCCAGGCCCGGCGAAGGTCCATCTGAAGGTGGCGTTCAACTGGGATCTCAAGCCGGTCAACGATGTGATCGCGAAGATTCCGGGAAGCCTGGCTCCGGACGAGTGGATCGTTCGCGGGAACCATCACGATGCGTGGGTGAATGGGGCGGAGGATCCGATCTCGGCGCAGGTTGCGATGCTGGAAGAGGCGCGCGCTTTGGGACTGCTGATCAAGCAAGGATGGAAGCCGCGACGGACGATCATTTATGCGGCATGGGACGGAGAAGAGCCCATGTTGCTGGGATCTACCGAGTGGGTGGAGACGCACGCGGAGGAGTTGCGGCAGCATGCGGCGGTGTACATCAATTCGGATGGGAACGACCGCGGGCTGCTGAACATGGGCGGCTCGCACAGTCTGGAGCGGTTCATCAACGGAGTGGCGAAGGAGATTGAAGATCCTGAAACGAAGATGACGGTGTGGCAGCGGCTGCAGCTGTCACGGATCGCGCAGGCGAAGTCTCCGGACGACCGGAAAGAATTACGACAACGTGGGGACTTGCGCATCGACGCGCTGGGGTCGGGGACAGACTTCACGGGATTTCTGGATCATCTGGGAATTGCAACGCTCGATCTGGGATATGGAGGCGAGGACGAGCAAGGGATATATCACTCGATCTACGACGATTTCTACTGGTACATGCATTTTTCAGATCGCGAGTTCGTGTTTGGACGGGCGCTGTCGCAAACAGCAGGGACTGCCGTGCTGCGGATGGCGGATGCGGAAGTGTTGCCGTACGACTTTGTGGATCTGGCGGATACCGTGCAGACTTACACGAAAGAGCTTGAGAAATTGCTGGCCGATAAGCAGGAAGAAATTCGAGAGCAAAACCTGGAGCTGGATGAGGGGGTGTTCAGGGCAACGCTCGATCCGAGGCGTCCGACGACTGCGCCGGAGCGGGAAGAGGTGCCTCCACACCTGAATTTTGCACCGATGCAAAATGCCGTGGATTCTTTGACGCGGAGCGCGGAGCACTATCGCAAGGCCATGTCACAAAAACAGTCGGCGATTACCGAGAGCCAGGCGGACGCGCTACGGGCACTGAATGCGAAGCTGATCGAGAGCGAGCGGAAGTTAACGAACGAGGCTGGGTTGCCGCGGAGAGCGTGGTACAAGCATTTACTTTATGCTCCCGGAGTTTATACAGGTTACGGAGTGAAGACTGTCCCCGGAGTGCGGGAGGGGATTGAGCAAAAGAAATATGCCGAGGCTGAACTTGAGATTGCGCGGGTGGCGAAGGCTCTGGAGGAAGAGTCGGCTTTGATTGAGTCAGCGGCGGGGTTGGTGGAGCAGGCTGGGAGATAGTTTGGGATCAATATTCTCACTTAGACAACATTCAAAATCCCCACTCTAACGTCGCACAAAACGCGACGTTGGAATGGGGCACCCTCGGGAATCGTTATGACAGCCGAGGGCGGCTGTCCCCACATAGATCATTTTTCTCTCTTGGGATTTATTTTGCGCCGGCGGAAGCGGGTTGGGCGCCTGCGTAGTAGCCCGTCTTGGTGCGGACCATCAGCTTGCTATGGCCTTTCGCTTTGGCATCGACTCGGATCTGACGGTAGCCGCCAGCCTGCTGTGGATTGGTTGGCTTGTAGCCGATAGCGTATTGATTGCGAATGTCGTTGGCGATGGTGCGGCTAATGGCATCCACTTCATCGAGAGTCTTGGGAAAGAAAGCGATGCCGCCGGTACGATCGGCGATGATCTCGAGGGCCTTGCGGGCGCGCTTGGGATGCTCTTCGTCCCCGAGGACGCCGATAGCGTAAACGGACGGACCATTTTCCTGCTGCAACTGCTTGACGGCCTGCTCGAGGGTCTCGCTGCTGGCGTTGTCTTCGCCGTCGGTCACAACGAAGATGACCTTCTTTTCCAGGCGCGCATTCTGCTTCAGGTGATCGGCGGACGCGACGACGGCGTCATAGAGCGCCGTGCCTCCACGGGCGTCGATCTTCTCCAGCGCCTCTTTCAGCTTTAAGAGATTGTTGGTGAAATCCTGGTCGAGGTATTGCTCGTCGTTGAAGTTGACGACGAAAACTTCGTCCTGCGGATTGCTGGAACGCACCAAGTTCAGCGCGGCCTGATTCACCTTTGCGCGTTTCTCGCGCATGGAACCGGAGTTGTCGATCACGATGCCCATCGCGACGGGAATGTCAACGTGGTGGAACGAGATGATGTTCTGCTGCTTTCCATCTTCAAAGACATTGAAGGCGGTGCGATCGAGGTTGGTGACGATGTGTTGCTTGTCATCGATAACCGAAGCGTGCAGAAGGACTTCGTCGACATCTTTCTTGAAGACGAAGACGCCTTGATCGTTGAGTTTCTTGTCGTCGACGGATGGAGCGTTGGTGACTGGAGGCTTGTCGGGCTTTTGGTCGGGCTGCGCCTGTGTTTGTGGCGGGGCGGGAGCGGACTGGGCGCACGCGGACAGAGGTATCTGTACGGCAGTCCAGATGACAAACGTGAGAAGAAACAGAACCCTCGCGGCCCTATTCCGCAGGCGCGTAATATCCCGTCCTGGCATACACCCGTAGAGGCGGCAATCCTTTCGGTGGCAGCAGCTTCACTTTTATCTTACGCCATTTGCCGTCGCGCACAACTTTGGTGGGACGGTATCCCAGCACGTATTGATTGCGCAGTTCGACGCCGATTTTGGTGGCGACGTCGCCGAGGTCGTTGGGGTTGTCGATGGTAAAGGCGCGTCCGCCGGTGAGTTCGGTGATGTCGCTCAAGAGCTGCGGGCCGAGGCGTTCTTCGACGGCAGACGCGTAGCGGTCAAAGATTCCGATGGCATAGATCATCACATCGGCTTCTTTCACGAGCGACTTAATCTCATTCTCGGTGTAGCGGCTGTGGTTGTCGCCACCGTCGGAGATGATGAGCAGCGCTTTCTTCGGATATTTGGCCTGGCGCATTTTGCTCACACCCATGTAAATGGCGTCGAGCAGCGCGGTGCGGCGTTGCGGCACGGCGAAGACGAGCTTGTTCTGGATCTCGTCTACGGAACTGGTGAAGTCGGTCACGTCTTCGGGTTCATCCGAGAACGTGATCATGAAGAATTCGTCCTGTGGGTTAGCCGTCTTGAAGAACTCGATGACCGCTTCCTTGGCGCGGTCCATTTTGCTGCTCATACTGCCGCTGGAATCGAAAATCACGCCGAGCGAGACCGGAGCGTCTTCGCTCGAAAAGGAGCGAATTTCCTGAGAGGAACTGCCTTCGTAGAGCTGGAAGTTTTCTTTTTCCAAACCGGTCACCAGGCGATTCATGGGATCGGTGATGGTCACGGGGACGAGGACGAGATCGACATCGACTTTCAGTGGACGCACGCGAGCGCTGAGTCCGGAGGTAGTGGTCGCCGTGGCGGAAGACATGAGGTCCGGGTTCGAGGACACCAGATCGGGCTTGGGAGTAGGAGTCGCATCCGCAGGCTTCTCAACCTCGCGCGGCTGGATATGGACGTCATTCACGTCGGTCTGGCCGATGGCGGGAATGCCCAGGCACAGGCAGGTCAGCAGCGTGAGGAAAACAAATTGTCCGAGCGCGACGGGAGTCAGGATCGCATTATTTTTCCGCAGGAAGTCGGGAATCGGGTCCCAGGGGAGAACCGAACAGGCAGGTCGAACTAGGGCCGTCGGGTGAGATGACCGAACCTTATTGGAAAGGTAGGCCATAAATACCTCTTATGCCGCGGATGTTAGCACAGGTTTTACCTGACGCGGCATAGTTTTTGTCAAAACTTAGAGACAAAGTCCCAAAACGTCCATCGGGAGCGGGATTCGCGCCGATTCAACTGGTTGCTGCGCCCTGTGGAGCGACATTTCCACCGATCGTGGGCCGCGATGCTCTCCGCTATCTTGTTACAATCAAAGGTTTCCTATGGCAGACATACATCCCTTTCGTGCTGTGCGCTATAACCTGCCGCGAGTTTCCGCGTCGCAAGTCGTTACCCAACCCTATGACAAGATCACGCCTGCCATGCAGGACCGCTATTACGAAGCCAGTCCTTATAACCTGGTCCGGATCATCCTCGGTCGGCGCGAGGCAACGGACAATACGGTGGAAAACGTATATTCGCGGGCCGCGGGATATGGCAAGCAATGGAGAGCGGAGGGAATTCTGCGGCAGGATTCGGCTCCATCGGTGTATGCGTATTCGCAGGCGTTTACCGCCCCTTCGGGCGCCCGGTTTGAACGACGCGGATTCATCGCGTTAGGGCGGGTGGAAGATTATTCGGCTAAAGTGGTTTTCCGCCACGAGCAAACGCTGGCGAAACCTAAGGCCGACCGACTCGACCTGCTGCGAGCCACGCGCGCGCATTACGAACAGCTCTTTCTTCTATACGAGGATTCCGGGGAAATAGATTCCCTGCTCTCGCCAAAACCTGGGACGCCGCCGACCATCGAAGTAACGGACGAGTATGGAGTGGTACACCGGGTGTGGCAGATTTCCGATCCGGCGGTGATAGGTGCTGTTCAGGCGGAGATGCGAGGGCATAAGTTGGTGATTGCCGACGGACATCACCGCTACGAAACCGCACTGAACTTCCGAAATGAGCGCCGGGCGGCTTCGGGAAGTAGCGACCCCGACGCTCCGTATGAGTTCGTGATGATGACGTTCGTCAATATGAACGATCCGGGACTGCTGGTGTTGCCGACTCATCGCGTGGTGCATTCGCTGGCGACGTTCTCGGCAGACGGATTCGAGAAATCCTGCCGAGAATTTTTTGAAGTGCAGGAGGTGGACGCTGACCTTGACGCACAGAAGGCAACTGCGCTGCTTGAGGAGCGGGGACGGAAAGGCACGGCGCTGATGGCAGTGACTGCCGGGCGAAGCTTCCTGTTGCATTCTCCGAAACCAACGACTTCGAAATTTCTTGGCGGACTTTCTCCGCGGCAGCAGTCGCTGGATGTGGTGCAACTGCATAAAAGCCTGCTGGAGGGAGTGCTGCAGCTCTCGGAGGAATCGATCCGCAATCAGGAGAACCTGTCGTATCTGCGCGACGCCGGCGAGGCGATCGGACAAGTACGAAATGGCGCTGCAAATATCGCTTTCCTGATGAATCCGTGCCCGGTACAGAAAGTGAAAGACGTGGCGTTCGCCGGTGAAGTGATGCCGCAAAAATCGACCGACTTCTATCCGAAACTGATGAGCGGACTGACGGCGTATGCCCTGGACTAGAAACATCCAGAGCGGCGAGAACGTTAGCGAGTCGGCGGTAGAAGGAGCGTCTCGCCCGCATGTAGCTGCGGTCGCGGTTGTTCTTCTTGCACTTATCTGGGCGCTATGGCTTCCAGGCGCTCCTTCCGAAAAACATCTTTCTATTTATTCCACGGTCGCGAACTACTCTCTGCCCCTGGTGCAGCGTGAGGGACGGGATTATGTCGGACTACTCGAACTGTTCGAGCCTCTGGGAAAAGTGAGCGCGAAGTCGGACAGCCAGCGCTGGCGTCTGCGGTATAACAACGTCGAAGCAGATTTTCAGTCAGGCAAAACTCACGCGCAAGTGCAAGGGCGCGACGCCGATCTGGGCGGCAAGTTTCTACTGGAGAACGGACGAGGTCTGGTACCGGTGGGTTCGCTGGGCACGCTCATGCCGCGTGTGCTCGGAGGCCCGGTCACCGTGCACGAGGAATCGGCGCGCGTATTTATCGGAAGCGTAGCGACGCATTTCACGGCATCGCTGACGGGCGATCCGCCACGGCTGGTCTTGCACTTCACGGCTCCGGTAAATCCCAGCGTCGCAAACGAACCGGGAGCGCTGCGCATGACGTTCGCACACGAACCGCTGGTTGCGCCGGCGTCTCCTACTCTGACTTTCGGAAGCAAGACGATTCCTTCCGCGATTTATAGCGAGAGCAACGGGATGGCGATTCTCACCGTAAATGCTTCGATTCCGGTGATGGCTGCATTTGGAAATGACGGGAGAACGATCACCGTTTCTCCGGCGGCCACCCCGGCGAATGCGACTCCGAATCCGGCGACACAAAATATCCCGCCAGGGACGACTCCTGCGGCGGCGACGCCTCCTCAGCCAACGCAAGCGGCTCCGGCGACGCCTGCGGCAGCTTCTGCGGGTCGCCGCTATTTCGCGATTGTCGATGCCAGCCATGGCGGCGACGATCATGGCGAAACCTTGAGTACGACACTCCTAGAAAAGGATGTGACGGTCGCGCTGGCGCGCAGCCTGCGGCAGGAATTGGAAAGCCGCGGCATCACGACGCTGGTGCTGCGCGACTCCGATGCAAATTTGTCTGTGGATCAGCGCGCGGTTTTCGCCAACGCGGACCGTGCCGCCATCTATATCGCGCTGCACGCCGCGTCGAGCGGGCACGGAGTTCGCGTCTACACCTCGCTGCTTCCCATTGGCGACAACGATCGGGGACCGTTTCGTTCGTGGAGCACAGCACAACATTCGTCGCTGCAGCTGAGCCAGAGTACGGCTAGCCTGGTGGCTGGAGAAATCCAAAAGCGGCAGATTCCCGTGCGAGATCTAGCGGCCCCGCTGCGTCCGCTGAATGATGTGATCGGTCCAGCGATCGCGGTGGAAGTTGCGCCGCAAGGCTCCGACGTTTCGCAACTGACCGCGCCTGACTACCAGCAACTGGTCACGAGTGCGGTCGCGACAGCGATCGCTGCGGCTCGCGACCAACTGGGAGGCGCACCGTGATCCCGCGCCATCTCAAGATCGGCATGGTAGTGCTGTTGCTGGCTGCGCTGGGACTGGGTGTGTATGCCTGGCAGATACGGAAGACGGTTACGGCTACGGCGGTGGTACCGACCGATACTCGGCCGCTCGCGCCTCCCCCGACTGGCCCGACCGAAAGAGTAGTTCTGTTCGTGGCGCACGACGAGGACGGCACGCTGCGTCCCGAGTCGGCGCAGATTCCCATGCCTTCGGGTCGGCAGCAACGTGCCGAGGAATTGTTGCGAGCGTTATTGTCGATCTATCTCGACAAGTCGTCGCCGCACGTGTTGGGTGCGGGCTCGGAGATCCGAAGCGTGTTTCTGGTCGATCCAGGAATCGCGGTGATCGATCTGAATGCTGCTTTTGCGAACACGCATCGATCTGGCGTGCTGGTGGAGGATCTGACAGTGGCGTCGCTGATCCACACAATTTCGGCGAACACACCCGGGATTCTGAAGGTGCAAATCCTGGTCGACGGCAACGAACGCGAAACGCTGGCCGGGCACGCCGATCTCTCTTCGTACTACGACGTATCGGCGGTGAACCAACTCGCGGTCCAGTTGCAGCCTGGGCAATAACAGAACTCCGAAAATAAGCGCGTTGTCATTCTGAGTAAGGCGAGGGATCTGCATTCTTGGAGAGCGGAAGAGCAGATTCCTCGCGCCAAAAAACGCGCTCGGAATGACAAAGCTATGGAAGCGGCTCGCGCGCATTCGAGCCGCTTCGTCACTGCACACTACAACTTACGACTTACGATTTTTCCAGATTCTCGATTTCGCGTTTCGTGCGCTCGAGAATTTCGCGGATCTTCGCAACTTTTGCCGAGTCGTGGGAGCCTCGGGTTGCGGCCTTTAGCGCAGTCTTCATCAACTCGGATGCCGGACGCATCACCTCGGCGCCTTCCATGCCCATCCACGGGGCCCAGTCTCCGGCTTGCTCGGCGCGCTGCCAGATGCGCTTCACAGTTTCTGACTCACTTTTGAGCTCAGCCTTTCCAGCATCAGTGAGCGAGTAGCTGCGCTTCCCTGCCGCTGCGTCGGAAGTGACCATTCCTTCGTCCTCAAGTTGCTGCAGCGCTGGATAGATCGCTCCCGCACTGGCTTTGTAAATGCCTCCTGATTTGGTTTCGAGTTCTTTCATCAACTCGTAACCATGCTTCGAACTGCCTTCTAGCATTGAAAGCAGCGCCAGCCGGATTTCTCCGGGGCCAAAAAAGCGTCCCCAGCGACCTCCGCGGCCACCGAAGGGAAATCCTCCGCCCATAAATGGTGCGGCCATCGCTCCCCGAAACCAACCACCACATCTTCCGTACATATCTGAAACTCCTTTTCGTTTGATCTTGCGTTAACTATATCTTTAGATACATCTATTGTCAACGCGATTCAAAATCGCACTGATTTACAATCGCTTGCATGTTCTATCGGTCCGACAATCGCGCTCCCGACCAGCTCCGTCCGGTGAAGATCACACCTGAATTCATCACCACCGCCGAGGGATCGGCATTGATTGAAGTAGGCAACACACGGGTCATCTGCACGGCCTCGATCGAAGAGAGCGTGCCGCAATTCATGCGGAACGCGGGCAAAGGATGGATCTCGAGTGAGTACAGCATGCTGCCACGCTCGACGCTGACAAGGACGCCACGTGAAGTGTCGAAGGGCAGGCAGAGCGGACGGACGCACGAGATTCAACGGCTGATCGGACGCTCGCTACGGGCGGTTACGGACCTGACGCGGCTCGGAGAGCGGACCCTGTGGATCGATTGCGATGTGATCCAGGCCGATGGTGGGACGCGAACGGCGTCGATCACCGGAGCATTCGTGGCGCTTGGACTTGCGCTGGAGAAATTAGTCGAGGCAGGAACGCTGCCGGCTGTTCCGCTGAAGGATTTCGTGGCTGCCGTGAGCGTGGGGATGGTGGACGGAGAGATTCTGCTCGACCTGTGTTACGAAGAAGATTCGCGAGCCGACGTCGACATGAATTTCGTGATGATGGCGAGCGGAAAGATGGTCGAGTTGCAGGCGACAGCCGAGCACCAAGTGTTCGACGATGCGCAGTTGGCCAAGATGATCTCGTACGCGCGTAAAGGCGTGAATGAATTGATCGCGCAGCAGCAGGCGGTGCTGAGCGCGCTGACGCTAAGACAATGAGGTGTAGCTTGCCCTCATCTGCGTTACTCCTCGGCATCAAGACCAAATAGGCGCCTCAGATAGCCGCGCACCGTCGGCAATTTCAAACCAACAGGCATCAGCGCGTTTTGACCATACCTGAAGGTTCCGGCATACAGTTGGACCATTTTCTGTGTGTTGTCTGAGCGGGCCTTCGAGTACACGTATCGATCACAGATGCTTATCAAGGCCTCATTTGTTTTTTCGACGACGTCGTTCGAGACAGTAAGAGACTCAGGCCCCGCGAGGACACTTCCGACTACTAAGCACTTGCCCGGGGAAAGGGGAAGGGCAGTGAGTACCCCAGGCCTGTTAAATCCGTGGCCCGGGTGAAATGGCCCGTGGCTAAGAGGAATGAAATTCACCACGGGATTGTCCGAAGTTACAAACTCCACTCCGCTCGGAGATCTCCACACTTGCCACCGCCTCGTCAGCAGGAATGTACTGAAATACTCGGCGAGATCGCGCAGATTGGAGACGAACTGCGTGTTTATGTTCTTTGGATCTCTTCCCTGTCGTGCCAGTTCTAAAACCCTGTCGCGCATGGATTCCGGAGTAAACACCAGCATCCTCGCTGCAGTGTTCACGGCCTCCGCAAACTCCTGCATCAGCTTCGTATCGGCGGCCTCCTTTTCAAGTTCGTCAACTATTTGGAGCCCCACGGTCGCGGAGTGAGCACGGCGGTGGGTTGCCGTGCATAAAGAAATCCGATATAGAGGGCCAGCTTGCGCTTGTTCGCTGATGACGACCAATCGAACAGGTCGCTCCGTGAGCAGAACAACACATCATTGCATTCGTTCTCCAGATCGGTCACTTCTGCTTCGGCAGTTTCGTCGTCGATGGCACCGTTCTCCTGCAAAACAGCGAAGTACCCTTTTTCATTGCCTTGTCCCCTGAGACTCCGTTCTTCGGCCTCTCTGCCTGTCTCGTAGACCCACACTAACCCATGCTTTTTCCCGACCGGTGATTCTCTAGTGAAGGGCTGAAGATAGAACACCGGGATGGTATGTGAACCGATGGTCATTGAACGTCCCTAACTTGATGTAGCGTGGCGATTAACCGATGTCGACTTCGTTTTATCGCTAGGATTCCGGCCTAGTGCTCGAGGAGTTATTTCTGTAGCAAGTCTGCCAGCAATTCATTGAGCTTCGAGGCGAACGGATTCGTCACCGTTACGCCATTCCAGGTGAATCCCTCGTGCAGGTCCTCGGAAAGGAGCAAGCGGCATCCAGCCGCAGCGCCGGCGGACAAGACAACTGCGTCCCAAATGCTGAGCCTATGGTCGGCGCTGAGATCGATCGCGGATTTCAATACGGATGGCGACGTTTCAATCTGTGGAAAGGTGTCTTGCCAGCTAAGGATCGCGGCCCGCGCCTGTTTTGGAGGACGCGCCGCTTTCCGCACAAGCACATGGAAGAGTTCTCCTAACACCTGGACGGGCAAGAACGTGCTTTCGGCTGGAAGTTTCTCGATAGTTTCCAGCGCTGACTTTTTACGCGATGTCCCATTTACGCCCTCGGCATAAGCGAGAATGTTGGTATCAAGAGCGACTCTCACCCGGGCCACCTAGTCGTACAACTCATCGCGCTTCCATCGTCCGACGTTGGTGACAGGTTCTGAGCGCAAACGCCTCAACAGAGCGTGCATGGCGCTCACGGGCTCGTGATTGGTGGCAACGGGGGTAAGCCGGGCCACGGGCCTCCCATGGCTGGTGACCACATAGCTTTTGCCTTCGCGCACGTCCCTAAGGAGCTGGGAGAATTTCCGGTTGGCATCGGCAGCGGAGATAGTTTTTTCCATAAAGTAGTCATATTACCTACTTTATAGGATTTTATCAAGGACCTGCGATCGGCTGCCTCGTCGACCGATACAAGTCGCAAGAGCGGCAGCCGATCTTTTGTGGAGAAAAGCTATTTCTGCTCGGCCTTCTTCTCTGCGGCTTTCTTCTGAGCTTCGACGGTCCAAGGCGGGACAATGCCGTTTACACGCGCGTAGGCGATGACCTGGCCGAGGTGCTCGTGGGCATCGGCGACAAGAATGTAGATGACGTCCCCGGCATTGGCTTGGGGACCGAGTTTCGGCAGCAGCTTAGCGAAATCGGCATTGGTCATGCTGTTGATATTCTTCTGGGCATACTCCCACGATTTGTCGAGCTCGGCGACGATGCGAGCTCGGTCGGTAGTAGATTTTTCAAATCCCTTGCGCTCGAAGCCCGCAGGAGCTTCCGCTCCCATCATTCCGAGAATTCCATAACGCTCGCCGGCGACGTGCAGGAAGACTTCGGCAAAAGAGCGCGCGTCTGCCGATGGACGCCATGTGAGTTTGTCGGCCGGGACAGCGTTGGCGAGATCCACGAACTTCTTCTGCACCGCGGCCAAGTCGACCATAGCCTGACCTTTCATGTCGTAACTGGGAGCGGTGTGATCGGTGGCGGCTGCGTCGGCAGTCTGCGCCGGCTCTCCGATCGCGTTCGTGCAGATCCCCACTAAGAGCAGTAACAATGCCAGAGACACTCTTTTCATATTCGTCCCTCCTTGGGAGACGCTGGCTGCTTGGACGGCACAGCCGGGGAAAGGTTGACGGAACTGGAACCTTATTTCGGTGGACTCGTACCGAGCGCCGGCGGTTTGTCCCTCGGATTGGCAAGAAATGAAAGATTGGTAAGGAGATCGCAGTCCTTGTGCGTGCTTCCGGATTTAGGAGCTTCCCGAAACTGAAACTCTACCCCTCACCTTTGGGTGGCAACTTCCGATTCCCCTATTTACTGCATGATCCGGCGACATTAGGGTGGGAAAAACGCCATGAGCAATCTTCGCAGCATCGACCGGCGACGGGAAGCACGCAGCGACACGGATCTGACTGTCACCGTATGGGGCGTCGACACGAAGGGCGATCGCTTCCTGCAAGAGGCGCGAGCTGGAGAGATTAGCTTGAGTGGAGCACTGCTGTCGGGGCTGGAGGTCGAGCTCCGATCCGGTGATGTGTTGGGCATTCTGTACGGCAAGAGGAAAGCTCGCTACCGCGTGGTTTGGGTGCGGTATGGCGGCGAGAGTGTGAGAATCCAGGCGGCGGTCCATCGGATCGAGCCCGACGTATGCCCATGGCAGGACCTGCTGTCGGAACAGGGAGAGATCCGCCAACCGAATGTCGGGGTGGATGTCCCGTAAGGGCAGGCGTCAGGGGGCTGTTTTCTGGGCAGCTTTACGCGATCCAGACTGTTTTGGCGTTCAGGAATTCGCGGATGCCGACCGCTCCCATTTCACGACCATGACCGGATGCTTTCACTCCGCCAAAGGGGATGCGCGGGTCGGAGGCGACCATCTTATTAATGAACACCATTCCGGCCTCGAGCTCGTTGATGAAGCGTTCGCGCTCTTGATCGTCGTTGGTCCAAGCGCTGGCGCCTAAGCCGAAGCGAACGTCGTTGGCGATGCGAATGGCTTCGTCCTGATTCTTAACTCGGAAGATCGATGCCACCGGGCCAAAGAATTCCTCGCCGTAGGCCGGAGAGCCTTTGGGAACGTTGGTCAGGACCGTTGGAGCGTAGAAATTTCCCGGGCCCTTCATTGGGTGTCCGCCGGTCAGAAGCTTCGCCCCGGCCTGCATTGACTTTTGGACATCGGCATCGAGGTCTTTCACGGCATCGGGCGTCGCGAGAGGGCCCACGTCGGTTTTGTCGTCGAAGGGGTCCCCCAGCTTCAGGCTCTGCATTTTCGCGACGAACTTGCGCTCAAACTCGTCGGCGATAGGTTCGGCCACGATGAAGCGCTTGGCTGCGATGCAGGATTGCCCGTTGTTCTGCACGCGCGCGGTCACCGCCGTGGCGACGGCGGTGTCGAGGTCGGCGCTCGGCATCACGATGAAGGGATCGCTTCCGCCTAATTCGAGAACAACTTTCTTGATGCGTTTGGCGGCGCCGACGCCGACTTGAATTCCGGCTTGCTCGCTGCCGGTCAAAGTTGCAGCAACGATCCGTGGATCATTTAGAAGTGCGTCCACCTGGGCTGAACCGATCAGCAGGGTCTGGAATGCACCTTCGGGAAATCCGGCTTCCAGAAAAAGACTCTCGATCGCCAACGCGCACTGAGGCACGTTGGAGGCGTGCTTCAGAAGACCGACATTGCCCGCCATCAAAGCGGGAGCGGCGAAGCGGATGACCTGCCAGAAAGGAAAATTCCACGGCATGACGGCCAGGATGGGGCCGATGGGCAGATAGCGGACGAAACTCTTCTTGGCTCCAGTTTCGACAATCTCGTCGGCCATGAACTGCTCGGCCTTTTCGGCGTAATAGCGGCAGGCGGTCGTGCATTTGACGGCTTCGGCGACAGCAGACTTGTAGGTCTTGCCCATCTCGAGGGTCATCAGGTGGGCGAACTTTTCCTTGTCGCGCTCGAGGATTTCGGCGGCTTTCAGCATGCGCTGGGCGCGGACCGCGAAGGGAGTCTTCTTCTCCGCCTTGAAGATGTTTACCCCCAGTTGGAGCTTCTTTTCGATTTCGGCTTCGGAGAGTGCCGGGAAAGTTTTGATCACTGCCCCAGTGGCGGGATTGATGGTCGCGATTGGCATATGAAATTTCCTTGCAGGGTGGTCCGGACCCGAGCGAGCGCAGATACACCGACTTATGGAGTCTGCTCCATTTGAATATGTTATCGGCCCTCTGGGACGCAAATAAGGGCTGACGCACCCAAGCGGTCATACCACTATAACTCTCTCCAGTAGAGAGGATTCGCAGTCTGCACGACTTTAGGGCTCTGACGCTGACATCAACCTGAAATTCGACTAGACGATTGTGCAGTTTGCCAAGGGCAGTCAACTACCTGGGTTTCGGGTTCCGCCAACTGGAACGCTCTTCGCTGATTCTGTGGTCTGGATGCACCCACATGTCGTGGAACTCGGAGAATAGACCGGCACAGATCAGGAATATTGCTCCGCCAGCACAGCCGAGCATAAGAACGAGAAGCATCATCGTCACCTCAAGCTGTCGATGGAGGCAGGTGACTTTCGCGGCAATAGTATTTGCGACAGATAAGGGGCGCTGTGACGCTCGTCACTGACAATGAGCTGAGATTTTCCGCTTTCGACGCAACGCCGTTCTGAATCCTTATCGACTTCACCGGCTTATGCTGGGTCTTGGTTTACAATGTTTAGTACTTCCAAAGCACTCATCTTTCATTCGCATTCCGAGGAGGAAATCTCATGAAGCTCACCCCTGGCAAATTAGCCGGTCTCAAGAAAGTCTCCAATGAGCGTGGTGTGATTGCGGCCGCCGCCATGGATCAGCGCGGTTCGCTGCAGAAGTCGCTGGCCAAGGAAAAAGGCGGCGAAGTGACCGACGCTATGATGGAAGAATTCAAATCGCTGGTCACGGAAGTTCTAACGCCGCATGCCACTGCGATCCTGCTCGATCCGGAGTGGGGACTGCCGGCATCGAAGCGCCGTGCGAAGAATGCCGGCCTCTTGCTCGCGTATGAAAAAACCGGATACGACAAGA
>Ga0209624_10001580_pt1 | contig 17588 bp, 19 predicted proteins | sample JacPinW_OM2H0_O1_FD_188565 | JGI IMG/M metagenome (GOLD analysis project Ga0209624, IMG submission 188565) | Forest soil microbial communities from Algoma, Ontario, Canada - Jack Pine, Ontario site 1_JW_OM2H0_O1 (SPAdes) (version 2) | ecosystem: Environmental > Terrestrial > Soil > Boreal...
TCCGCGCGCTCGGTGCGCTCGCCCTCACGGCGCTCGTCGCAGCCGCGCTGCCGAACGTCGCAACGAGCGCTCGCGCGGCCGGCGCGCCGTCGGCGAACGCGCCCGCGATCGATCCGGCCAACCTCGACCCGACGTGCAAAGCGTGCGACGACTTCTACCAGTTCGCCACCGGCGGCTGGGCGAAGTACGCATCGCTGCCCGCGGGGCGCGCGCGCTGGGGCGGCTTCGACGAGCTCGCACAGCGCAACCGCGACGTCCTGCACGCCATCCTCGAAAACGCCGCGAAGGCCACGAGCGCGCCGGCCGGCAGCGACACGCAGAAGCTGGGCGCGTTCTACAGAGCGTGCATGGACACCGATGCGATCGAGAAGGCGGGAACGGCGCCGGTCGCGCCGCTGCTCGCCGAGGTCGCGGCGGCGCACGACGCGCCGTCCCTCGTCACCGCGATCGTCGCGCTGCAGCGCAGCGGCGTCGACGGCGCTCTCGCGCTGCGGGCGCGCGCGGACATCAAGAACTCCTCGAAGCAGATCGCCGGGATCGGCCTGGGCGGCCTGGGCCTGCCCGACCGCGACTACTATTTCAACGACGGCGACCGGGCCGAGAAGATCCGGGCGGCGTACGCGGACTACGTCGCCGCCCAGCTTGCGAACCTGGGCGACGATCCGGCGAAAGCGAAGGCAGAAGCCGCCGGCGTGATCGCGCTCGAGACGGCGCTCGCGACCGCGACGCCCAAACGCGCCGACCTGCGCGACCCGTACAAGAACTACAACCCGACCCCGCTGGCGCAACTGCCGGCGCTGGCGCCGCACGTTCCGTGGAAGGCGTACTTCGCCGCGTACGGCGCGCCGCCGGTCGAGACGGTCGACGTGTCCGTCCCGTCGTTCGTCACCGCATACGACCAGCAGCTCGCGACCACGCCGCTGGACGTGTGGAAGTCGTATCTGCGCTTCCACGTCGCCGACGCGTACGCGGGCACGCTGCCCAAGCGCTTCGAGGACGCCGGCTTCGCGTTCCGCAACGGCGTGCTGCTCGGCGTGAAGGAACAGCTGCCGCGCTGGCAGCGCTGCACGGCGTCCACCGACGCGGGGCTGCGCGACGTGCTCGGCAAGGCCTACGTCACCGCCGCCTTTCCGCCGTTCGCCAAAGCGCGTGCGCAAGCGCTCGTCGACAACCTGCAGGCGACGCTGCACGACGACATCGGCACGCTGTCGTGGATGAGCGCGCAGACCAAACCGCGCGCGCTCGAAAAGCTCGCCGCGTTCACCAAGAAGATCGGCTATCCCAACACGTGGGAAGACTATTCGGCGCTGCAGATCGCGCCGGGCGCACCGTTCGCGTCGAACGTCATCGCGGTGCGCCGCTGGAACGACGCGCGCACGATCGCGCGCATCGGCACCGCCACCGACCGCGCGCGCTGGGGCATGACGCCGCCGACGGTCAACGCGTACTACAGCCCGTCGAACAACGAGATCGTGTTCCCGGCGGGCATCCTCGGGCCGCCGTTCTTCAACGCGACGGCCGACGACGCGGTGAACTACGGCGCGATCGGCGCCGTGATCGGCCACGAGATGACGCACGGTTTCGACGACCAAGGCCGCCAGTTCGACGCGCAGGGCAACCTGCGCGACTGGTGGCAGCCGTCCGACGCCGCCGCGTTCAAGGCGAAGGCGCAGTGCATCGTTGACGAGTTCGACGCGTTCGAGCCCGCGCCGGGCGCGCACGAGAACGGCCGGCTCGTCCAAGGCGAAGCGATCGCCGATCTGGGCGGCCTGACGATCGCGTACAAGGCGTTCGAGCGGACGGCGCAGGCGAAAGCCCACAAGGACATCGACGGCTACACGCCCGAGCAGCGCTTCTTCCTCGCCTACGCACAGGTGTGGCGCTCGATCGCCACCGAGGGCTATATCCGCCAGATCGCCGCGACGAACGAGCACCCTTGGGACAAATACCGCGTGATCGGCACGCTCTCGAACATGCCCGAGTTCCAGTCGGCGTTCAAATGCGCCGCGAACGCCGCCATGGTGCGCAAGGACCGCTGTCAGATATGGTAACCAATGTGAATCGCGTCGCGCTGCTCGCGCTGGCGCTGCTGATGACGACCGGCGCCGCACCACGCCCCGCGCCGGGTGCGACGACGGACGTCGCGATCCGCACCTCCGACGGCACGATCGTGGTGCGGCTCGACGGCGCGCATGCGCCCGGCACCGTGAAGAACTTCCTGCACTACGTCGACGCGCACAGCTACGACAACACGACGTTCTACCGCACGGTGAGCCGGGCGCGCGAGCCGCAGTCGAAGATCGAAGTGATCCAGGGCGGCCTCAACCCGCAGAGCACGAGCCCGATGATCGTGCCGATCCCGCTGGAGCCGACGAGCAAGACCGGCCTGCACAACACGGACGGCGTCATCTCGATGGCGCGCACGTCCGACCCGAACTCCGCCACGACGGAGTTCTTCATCTGCATCGGCGACAACCGTTTTCTCGACGCCGGCGGCCCGCTGGGTCCCGGCTACGCCGCGTTCGGCCGCGTGGTCCGCGGCATGGACGTCGTCCGCAAGATCCAGCGCGCGAACGCGCAGGGGGAGACGCTGACGCCGCCGGTCCGCATCCTCGGCATGACCCGCGTGCGCTGAGCGAAGGAGGGCTCCCCCGGCCCACGCCATGAACAACCGAGCAGCACTGCTCTTTCAGGGGTGATTCTGCCATGGCGATGACACCGGACCAGTGGACCGCCGAAGTGCGCCGCCGCATCGGCATCAACGAAGGCTGCCGCCTCACGATGTACTTGGACACGATGGGCATTCCGACGATCGCGTACGGCTTCAACCTGCGCGACGGCAACCCGCAGGCGGTGCTCAAGAAAGCGGGCGTCACCGACGTCGCCGGCGTGATCGCGGGCCGCGTGCCGCTCACGCAGGCGCAAGCGGACAGCACGTTCGCGCAGATGCTGCCGGGTTACATCGCGAACGCGAAGACGACGCTCAACGCCGGCGTGTTCGACAAGCTCAGCGACGCGCGCCGCTTCGTCATCGTCGACATGGTCTACAACCTGGGCGTCGCCGGTTTCCTGGGCTTTCCGTCCGCGCGCCGCGCGATCAACGGTGCCGTCGCGGCGACCAGCGCCGCCGCGGCGCGCGCGCTGTACGGCCAAGCCGCGGACCAGATGGTGGACTCGGCGTGGTACACCCAAGTCGGGAACCGCGCGAAGCGCAACGTCGCGATGATGCGCACGAGCAACTGGGTCGACGCGAACGGCGACGGCTCGAACTAAACCGGCACCGCTGCCGACGCGGCGGTGACGCCACGCACGAAACCGAATCCGCCGGGCACAAGCGAAGCGAAAAATGATAGATTGAGCGTGGGCGGGTGCAACCAGCTTCCCATCAGATCGGGGTGTACCATGCCGAAACGCGGCGTATTACTCTTCTTCCTCTGCGGAGTCGCGCTGTGCTTGGGCGCGATGACACCGGCGGCTCAGGCGCAAGCGACGCGCACGTGGGTCGCCGACTTCGGGAACGACGCGAACACGTGCACGCGCGGGTCACCGTGCAAGACGTTCGCCGGTGCATACAACAAGACGGCCGTCGGCGGCGAGATCGACACGGTCGATCCCGGCCCGTACGGATCCCTGACCATCACGCACGCGATCACAGTCGACGCCGGCAGCGCACTGGTGACCTCGGTGGTCGCCGCGCCGGGTGTCAACGCATTCACCGTCAACGCCGGAGCGAACGACCGGGTCGTCTTGCGCAACATCGGCATGAACGGCGTGAACCAGTCGGGCATGGCCGCAACCAACGGAATTCAGTTCAACTCCGGCGCGTCGCTTGCCGTCGAGCACTGCATCATCGAGGGCTTCAGCACCTACGGAATCGACTTCCGGCCGCCGATTCACGCGCACCTCACGGTGAGCGACAGCGTTCTCGTCGGCAATGGCTCCTTCGGAACGGCCGGCACCGGCGCGCTGATCGCGTCGACGGCGGCAGGACTGGGCAACGTCAACCGCATCGGCATCGTGTCGACGGTGGTCGACCTCGGCACGTCCGGCATCACCGCCGGCCAGAACACGAAGGTGGAGCTCGACCGCGTCACGGTCGGCCGCACGGGCCAGGGCGGCGGTGACTACGGTATCACCGCGACCGGGCCCGGCGCGGAGGTGAGCGTCGATTACTCCACGATCTCGGGCAACCTCCTAGGCGGGCTGCATGCTGCGAACAACGCGAAGATGTACGTCGCGAACTCGTCGATCACGTACAACGGCACGAATGGTATCCTCTCGGACACCGGCGGACAAGTGCTGTCGTACGGCAACAACCGCGTCGCCGGCAACACCGGCGGAACGACGTTCTTCGGAACCATCCCGCTGCAGTAGACCACGCACGTCCGAAACGGCGAAGGCCCGCGCCATACGGCGCGGGCCTTCTTCCATGCTCGCTGCGGAGACGAAAGGTTACTTGACGCTGACCTTCGCGCCGGCTTCCGACAGCTTCTTGGCGATGGCGTCCGCCTCGTCTTTGGGGATGCCTTCCTTGACCGGCTTGGGCGCGCTCTCGACGAACGCTTTCGCTTCGGTGAGACCCAGCGAGGTGACTTCGCGAACGGCCTTGATGACCTTGATCTTCTCCGGGCCCGCCTCTTCGAGGATGACGTCGAAGTCGGTCTTCGCTTCGGCCGGGGCTGCTGCCGCGGCGGCAGGGGCGGCGGCCGCGACCGGCGCGGCGGCGCTCACGCCGTACTTTTCTTCGAGCTGGTGCACGAGGTCCGCGAGCTCGAGGACGGTGAGTTTGTCGATCTGATCGATGAGTTCGGCTAGTGCCATGACGACTTATGCTCCTGGTTGCGCAGCGGGCTGATCCGCGGACTTTTGCTCGCGAATCGCATTGAGGACGCGGACGAGTCCGCTCTGGTTGCCGGACAGGACCATGACGAGGCCCTGCAGCGGGGACTTGAGCGACCCGACGAGTCTCGCGAGCAGCTCCAGCTTGGGGGGAAGGGCGGCGAGCGCCTGAACCTGCGCCGCGTCGACGAGCTTGCCGTCGATGTACGCGGCTTTCACGCCGACCGGTTTGGTGGTGTCCGAAAAGGTCTTGATGGCCTTCGCCGGTGCGACGGGGTCTGCGCCGGCGAAGACGACGCCCGTCGGTCCCGCGAGGATATCGTCGAGCTGCGACGCGAGCTCGGGGCCCGCAGCGCGCTTGAAGAGCGTGTTCTTCACGACGCCGTAGGTGCTGCCGTCCTTGCGAAGCTCGTTGCGGAGCTTCGTGATCTGCTCGACGGTCAGGCCTTGGTAGTTCGTGAAGAAGAGGTTCTTCGCGCTCGCGATCTGCTCGCGGAGCTCTTCGATCGTCGCTTCTTTTTTCGCGGTCGGCATCGTGTGCTCCGAAAGGGAAACAAAAACGCCTCCGCCGACATTGGGCGAGGCGCACGAGCCTGAGCGAGTCAAAACGACGCTGTCGTCATCCTGAGCTTGTCGAAGGACGCGTCCTCGGCAGGCGTGCGTTCGCTGGGAGCGCACATTATCGACGCGGAGGTCGACCTGCGGTCATTGGAGCCAAAGCACCTTATATCACGCGACGTGGCTGAAAGTCAACGATGATTCCCGACCGCGTCACCGCGACGCTCTGGGCTGCTTTCCTGCGCAACCGCAACGTCGATGCCGGAACGGCCGGCGACGGCGCCATCCCGGTCGCGGGCGGCTATGCGATCTACGTCGCCGGGACCCGCCTCGACCACGTGCTCGGCGCCGGCACGACGCGCCCGCTGCGGGAAGACGACCTGGCGGTCGTCGAGGAGTTCTATGCGACCCGCGCCCACCCGGCGCGGTTCGAGCTGGACGAGACGGCCCTGGCACGGGACGCCGAGCTGCTGCGAAGCCGAGGCTATGTCGACGACGACCTCACGCTTGCGATGGTCGAGGGGCCGGTGAGCGCCGGCACGGTAGCCGCCGACGGCGTATCGGTTCGAGCGGTTGCCGACCGGCGCGCCTGGACGGCCCTCGCCACGCGCGCGTTCGCCGACACGTCCGCGGACGTCGACTTGCTGCACCGAACGCTCGCGGTCGAGTCGGCAGCCGCGCACGTGCTGGTGATCGCATCCGTCGACGGGGTGGATGCCGGCGCCGCGGCGCTGTCGACGCACGGCGACCTCGCCGTGCTGTTCGGCGGCGCGGTCCTGCCGGCGTTTCGCGGCCGCGGCGTGCACAAGGCGCTCTTCGCCGCCCGGTTGGGGATCGCGTTTGCGCGAGGCGCGACGCGCGGCTCGGTCAAGACAGCCGTGGATTCGCCCGTGGAGCGCACGGCCGCGCGCTTCGGGTTCGCGCGCACGGGTCTGCGGCGGCGCGTGCACCGGCGCGCGGTCTGACCGAAGCGCCCCACGTGCGGGGAACGTTCGCGTCCCGGCGAACCCGTCCGCCATTGGGGTGACGGTGTGGGCGCTGAACCGGCAATCGTTCGGCTCGAAGGCGAGCACGACATGACAACGCGAAGCGAACTCAAGCTTCAGTTCCAGCGCGTGCGCAACAACCCGCGCGTCATCGTCGACCTCACCGGCGTGAACTACATCGACTCGTACGTGATCGACGAGCTGTACCGCGCCGAGATGCGCGCGACCACGCTGCACGGTAAGCTCGTCATCATGGCGCGCAACCAGCGCCTGATCCGCCTGCTCAGCATCGCCGGCCTCACGACGCGCACGCCGATCGTCGACACGCTCGACTCGGCGCTGCGCCTATTGCTCAACGCGTAGCAGAGCGGCTCACCGCGAGCGCGCGGGCACGAGCACGCTGCGGCCGATGACCGTTCCGGCGCGCAGCGCATCCAGCGCCGTTTGCGCGTGCTCGAGCGGTTTGCATTCGATGTGCACGTGCGGCGCCGTACCGGCGCGGGCCAGCGCCAGCAGGTCCGCGAGCTCGCGCAGCGAGCCGACATAGGAACCGACGATCGAGATCGCGCGCAGCGGGATGAGCGGCAGCGCGAGCTCGAGCGTGCCGCCGTAGAGGCCGACGACGATCAGCTTGCCGCCCTTGCGCACCATCGACAACGCGTGCTCCGCCGAAGCTGCGCTGCCGACGAAGTCGATGACCGCGGCGAAACCGCCGCCGGCTTCGCGGCGGACGGCCTTGCACGCGTCGGCGTCACGCGGATCGTACGCCGTTCCCGCACCGCTTTCGCGTGCGTTCTCGCGCTTGCGCTCGTCGATATCCGCCACCGCCGGACGCACGCCGTACATCGCGCGCGCGAACCGGATCGCGGACTCGCCGACGCCGCCGGCCCCGACGACCAGCAGCGGGCGCTCTTCCGACACCGGCGCCGCTTTGCGCAGCGCGCTGAACGCGGTCAGCCCAGCGCACGCGTACGTCGCCGCGAGCTCCGGCTCGAGCTCGCCGAGCTCGAAGAGGTACCGCGGATGCGGGACGACGACGTGGTCGCTGAAGCCGCCGTCACGCACGAAGCCCAGCGTCTGCGGCCGCGCGCACAGATGCTCGTCGCCGGCCCGGCACGGCGCGCACGCACCGCAGCCGATCCATGGATACACGATCCGCCGAACTCCCGCCGGCACGTCCGCCTCGGGCCCCGACGCGACGACCTCGCCGGCGATTTCGTGCCCGAGCGTTCGTGGCAGCCGCACCGACATGTCCATGCGGCGTCCGCCGCCCAGATCGAAGTAGCCGTCGGAGATGTGCAGATCGCTGTGACACACGCCGCTCGCGAGGATCCGCAGCAGAACCTCGGTGCCTCGCGGCCGCGGAATGTCATCCGTCATGCGCTCGAGCTGCCCGCCGAACGCGGTCACGCGGTAGCTGGTCATCACGCCGTTCGCGTCCGCGGCCGCGTGCGTCAGAACGACCTCGGCATCCCGAGCACGTGCTGCCCGATGTACGACAGGATCAGATTGTTCGCCACCGGGGCCGTGATGTACAGCCGCGTCTCGCGGAACTTGCGCTCGATGTCGTACTCCTCGGCAAAGCCGTAGCCGCCGTGCGCGTCGATCGACGCGTTCGCCGCTTGCCACGACGCTTCCGACGCCAGCAGCTTGGCGGTGTTCGCCTCCGCGCCGCACGGCCGGCCGGCGTCGAACAGCGCGGCGGCCTGCTTGCGCACCAGATCGGCCGCGAACACCGCCGCGTGCGCGCGCGCGATCGGGAACTGCACGCCCTGGTTTTGGCCGATCGGCCGCCCGAACACGACCCGCTCGCCCACGTACTTCACCGCGCGCTCGATGAAGAAGTTCCCGTCGCCGACGCATTCCGCCGCGATGAGGATGCGCTCGGCGTTCATCCCGTCCAGGATGTAGCGGAACCCGCGCCCTTCTTCTCCCACCAAGTTCTCGGCCGGCACCTCGAGGTCGCGGATGAACACTTCGTTGGTCTCGTGGTTCATCATCGTGCGAATCGGCCGCACGTCGATGGTCCCCGGCGGCGCCGTGCGCAGGTCGACCAGCAGCGTCGACAGCCCGAACGTCTTCTGCTTGGGATCGTCCGACGGCGGCGACGTGCGCGCGAGCAGCAGCATCAAGTCGCTGTGCTGGACGCGCGAGGTCCACACTTTCTGGCCGTTGACCACGTACGTGTCGCCGCGCCGCTGCGCGGTCGTCGCGATCTTGGTCGTATCGCTTCCGGCGTTGGGTTCGGTGACGCCGAACGCTTGCAGCCGCAGCTCCCCGCGCGCGATCGCGGGCAGATACCGCTGCTTCTGCTCCTCGCTGCCGTGCCGCAACACCGTGCCCATGATGTACATCTGCGCGTGGCACGCCGCGGCGTTGCCACCCGAGCGGTTCACCTCTTCGAGGATGATGCACGCTTCCGCGATGCCGAGGCCCGCGCCGCCGTACTTCTCGGGGATGAGCGCCGCAAGGTAGCCGGCTTCGGTCAGCGCGCGAATGAACGCGTCAGGATACGCGCGGCCGGCGTCGAGCTCGCGCCAGTACGCGTCGCCGAACGACGCGCACAGCTCGCGCACCGCGTCGCGCAGCACGCGCTGGTCCTGCGTGAGGTCCAAGCCGGCCGGAATGTCGTGGGCGATCACGCTGCTCTCATGCTCCTAGGTCCGCGATGAGGGTCCGTACGTCGTCGAGCGCTACCCGGCCTTGTGCCTGTTCACGGTCGCGTAGGCGATGCTCTTCGCCTCCGCCGGCGCTACGCCGCGCTGCTCTTCACTCTCAGCGATGTGCTCGGCTTGGCGCTTTTCCTTGGCGGTGTAGCGGTGCTTGCCGCCGCTTTGCTTCACGACCGTCGCGTAGCCGACGGCCTCCGCCTCGGCCGGCGACATCCCGCGCTTCACTTCGCTCTCCTTGATGTGCTCGACTTTGCGGTGTTCCTTCGCACTGAAAACGTGGCCCTTGCGCGGCATTTCTCAACCTCCGTCGATACGTCCCAAACCATTATTCCCGCCCCCGCGCCGTGTGCTCGCCGGCCGCCCGCCCTCGCCCGACGGCGGAAAGTCCGTCCGCGCCGGCCAACCGGCGCGCTGATGCTAAAATCGAGAGGGCTAGGCCGGCTCGCCGCTCAAGGGGCGTCGCATGAACTCAGACGCCGCTGTGCGCGCCGCGCTCAAAGGATCGTGGCTGCATCCGCGAGATGGTCGGGTCGTGCTGGATGAGGTTGGCCTTTTCCGCGGGCAATCGCGCGTCGACCTGGTCGTCATCAGCGATCAGCTCGAGGCATACGAAATCAAGTCGGACGCCGATTCCCTTAGCCGTCTTCCGGCACAGGTCGAAGCATACTCACGCGTCTTCGAGCGCGTCACGCTCGTCTGCGCGTCACGCCATCTCGTGCGAGCAATGATGATCGTACCCGATTGGTGGGCGATTCTTGAAGTTGGCCGCGGCGACGAGACGATGTTCGAGCGACGCCGGGAAGGTCGCGACAACCCCGAGATCGACACGCTCGCCGTTGCGCAACTGTTGTGGCGCGATGACGCGTTGGACGTGCTCGATCGATACGATTGCGCAATGGGGTTGTGGACGGTGACTCGGGCCAAGATCTGGGATGCACTTTCGCAGCACGTGCCGGCCGACGACCTCTTGTCGGAAGCTCGTTCATTCTTCAGACGTCGTGCGGCGCTGAAACCTGCTCTATCGTCAGCGTTATGTGGTGGACCGTGCACCAGCGGCGCCAGCCGCCACTCACGACGTGTGTTAGCGCGCGTTGCTCCGGGTCATGCGGTTTGGCAATCGGACGACTTCCGTCTTTCCGCTTCTTCGGCTCGCGCAGCGGAGGAGGTTTCACGAACTCGATGAGCGGCGTGTACCTCCAAAGCTGTGCCAGCTGTCCGGCACTCCGCCGCGGCGTCGACCGCTCCTAGTCGGCCTCGCTGCTCGTGGTTCCGTTCTCGGTGCGGTAGCCGGTTAGCTCGAGCTCCACGCGCTTGGGCTTGCCGCTCTCGCGCGCGAGCGCGCCCGCGCCTTCGGCTGCGAATGCGGTCAGCGGGATCGCCACGCGCACGTCCGCGCTTTGCTTTGGCGGCACGTCGGCGTTTGCCGAGAAGCTCGCGAGGCCGAGCCGGTGCAATCCTGCGCCGCCGTACACGATCACTCCGCCGTCGATGTGACGGATCGCGCGCGTGCCGTGATTGGTGACGCGCACGACGAACCGCTCGACCATCGAGTTCGCCGGCGTGACGTCGCGCGCGGTGCCGGTGACGACGCGCGCGACGGCCGCGCGCTGCCGCGCGGCGTTCGCTCGATCCTGCTCGACGAGCTGCGCCTGCTTCGCGCGCAGCGCCGACTCGTACGCCGACGGCGAAGGCGGCGGCGAGATCGCCGTGACGGTCAGCGTGTCCCCGCCGCGATGCGCGCACGCGGCGAGCGCGCATGCCAGCGCGGCCGCCGCGAGCGCACGGCTCAACATCCCGAGACGATCGCCACGCTCATGAGCGGATGGATCTCGATTCCGTTCGGCGCGACGCCGGTCTGCCCGTGCAGCAGATCGAACATCGGGACTCCGGTGAAGTCGGCGACGATCGTCTTCCCGGGCGTCGTGAACGACGACGGCGCGCTGCCCAGGCACGCGACGAGCGCGTTGCGAGCGGCTTGGTACAGCGAGCCGTAGCCCGACGTGCACGCACCCGAGCACGCCGACGACGGCGGCTCGACGATCATCGTCTCGCTCGGCTTGGTCATGTCGGCGATGACGACGTGATAGTCGTTGTCGGACTCCGTTTTCCAGCCGACGAACGTCGCGCGGACGCGCACCGCCTGCAGCTCCCACGGCGCGAACCGCACGTTGTCGGACGACGCGGAGAGCCCTGAGGGCACCGCGGCGTGCACGAGCGTGTCGACCGTCGTGATCTGCACGTTGCGGTTCACCTGCGACGCGTATGGATCGCTCATCGTCTTCACGTGCCAGCGCTCGACGCCGCACGACGAGCCGCACGACGAGCCCTGACCGCCGGTCGGGAGCGGAATCGGCGTCGGTCCGCCGGTCGGCGTCGCCGTCGGTTGCGGTGTGGGAGTAGGCGCGGGCGTCCCGGTCGGCTTGGGCGTCGGCGTCCCGGTCGGCTTGGGTGTCGGCGTCCCGGTGGGCCCCGGCGTGGGCGTCGGACCCGGTGTCGGCGTCACGCCAGGCGTGGGCGTCGCGGTCGGCCGCGCGGTCGGCGTCGGTGTTGGCGTCGGCGTGCCGCTACCGGTCAGGCTGACGTCGTCGACGTACAAGATCGTGTAGTTTCCGGTGTAGCCGTCGCCGTGAACGCCGAAGTAGAGCCACAGCGTCTGCCCGGCGTACGCCGACACGTCGAACGTGTGCTGCACCCAGCCGTTCGTCTCGTCGACCGCCTGCCAGAGCATCTTCACCGTGACGCCGCTGGCGTCCATGAGCTCGGCCTCTTGATACGAGTACGTCGTCGAGCTCTCGTTCGAGAACGCGTACACCCAGAACGACAGCGAACCGCTGGCCGGAATCGTCACCTGCTGACAGACACCGGCGTCGCCGTTGATCTCGCCCGACGTGCTGCCGGCCGAGCCGCCGCGCGCCGCATACGTCCCGGTGTGCGCGTGCGTGGTCGACATCGCGGCGTTCACGTTGCCGCACTGCGACCAGCTGCCGAACCCGCCCGACTCGAATCCCGGATCGCTCAGCACGTTCACCGACTGCGTGCGGCGAGCCTGACCGTTCGCCGCCGTGCGCGGCACGCGAATCTGCCGCATCGTCTGCGTCCCGCGCGGCGTGCTGGTGTTCGGCGCGACGTACGCCTCGGGATCCCGCGTCGGCGGGACGCTCCCCGCGCCCGAGCCGCCACCGCAGGAAGACAACGTCGTCGCGAGCACCAAGCACGCGACCGCCGAGAAGAAACGCCGCATAGGAAACCCCGAATCCGTGAGCGAGTGCCGTTGAACCGAGGGTGTGCTCAACCGGCCCAAAGCTCCTCCACGCGCCCCCCGGCGCCGCAAAAAAGAGACGGAGCGCATGCGCGCCCCGCCTCGGTCGGTCTGACTATGCTCGGGTCGACCTTCACGCCCGGGCCCATCGTCGAGCCGGCGTGATCGAGCGATCGAATTGTCAGATTCCGAGAAAATCGCGCGCCGTCGCCAGACCGATTCGTTCGTCCGCGGCAGGTCGAACGAGATGCGGAATCAGCGCAATGCGCGCGCGCCCGGAGCCGATTGCGGTCTCGAAGACATTGTACGTACTGCCGCCGCGTCGAGCGCCTCCGCTGAAGGCGCACCGATGCCGGCCTCACCGGAATCGTGCACGACCCCTGCAGCACGGCGCGCCAAGCGCCGATTACTCGCCAAGAAATCTCCCGGCTTCACTCTGTTGGTTCGGTGTGTTCGCACCTCGAATTCGGTACGCGAATGCGGGTGCACGATATCCACGATGAGATCCCGTTGAGTCATGACGACCGACGCATATTTGCGCTCGAGGCTCTGTTTCACCGCCAAATCCATGTTCGGCAGCGGCGCTGCCATCGCGCGCAGCCGCGCGACGGTTCGGGGATCGGGACGCAAGCCGGCGAGCACCTCGATGAAGCTCGTCTCCAGTGAATCCGCATAATAGCCGGTGCGGAAGCGGTATTTCAAATCATCCCAACGGCCGGGCGTACCGGCCAAGAGAACCGGCAACGGCGCATAGGCGAGCGGATCGGAACCCCAGCCGACACGATAGATCAGCCGGGGCAGCGGTGTGCGATGGAACGGCAATGTGGAGCTTTACTTCGTCGCAAACCGAACGGCGGAACGCACGATGGCTGTACGCGCATCAGGCGTGTTCTCTTCGAGTACGCTAATCGGGGACCTGAAGTCGAACTCGCGCTTCTGGCCGATGAACCACGCTTGCGCCGCTTCCGCGCCGCAGAGCGTCGTGATGATGTACGCCGCACGCCAGGCTGCACGAAGTGACGCCGGACGGCGGGGTCTCGTACCTTCGATCCACGGCCGTACGAACCGAGTCTCCCGAACGCCGCCGGCCATCGCGGTCAAACCAAGCCCGAGCCAACCCACCAGGTCAGTTACGATCACATGGATCGGCAGCCGATCGGCGCGTTCCAGTTCATCAAGCGCGTGCTCGCGGTCTAGGTCATGGGTCCTGGTCACGAACTCGGTCATTGCCTCAGTCTCGGAACACATTCTATCCCATCCCCTGGCCCGGGGTCAAGCCCGGTTGCCAGCACACCTCTGACCGTTGGTAGCCGGGGTGCGCTCCGCACCAGAATGAAAAGAGACGGAGCGCATGCGCGCCCCGCCTCTCGTGCTTCGGCCGTCCGCGGTTAGGCGGTGGTCGCGGTCGGCTTGACCCGGCTCGGGTCGACCTTCACGCCCGGGCCCATCGTCGAGGCCAGCGTGATCGAGCGCAGGTACGTGCCCTTCGCCGCCGCGGGCTTCGCGCGCACGATCGCATCGAGCAGCGCGCCGACGTTCTCGGTGAGATGGCGCTCGTCGAACGACGCCTTGCCGACGATCGTGTGGATGATCCCGGTCTTGTCGAGGCGGTATTCCACCTTACCGGCTTTGATGTCGCGCACGGCGTTGCCGATGTTCGGCGAGACCGTGCCGGCCTTCGGGTTGGGCATCTTCTGCGCGAGGATGCGGCCGAGCTCTTTACCGATCGACGGCATCATGTCGGGCGTCGCCACCGCGACGTCGAAGTCGCTGAAGCCGCCTTTGACGCGCTCGATGAGGTCCGCTTCGCCGACGACGTCCGCGCCGGCTTCCTGCGCCGCGCGCGCCGCGTCGCCGCGAGCGAACGCGATGACGCGTACGGTGCGGCCCGTGCCGTGCGGCAGGTTCACCGTGCCGCGCACGTTCTGATCGGACTTCTTGGGGTCGACGCCGAGCTTGATGTGGATCTCGACGGTCTCGTTGAACTTCGCGTTCGCGTTGCGCTTGACGATCTGCGTCGCTTCGAGCGCGTCGTAGAGGCGCTCGCCGTCGAACGCGGCCTCGAGCGTGCGGAAGCGCTTTCCGTGCTTGCGCATCAGCTCGCGACCTCCACGCCCATCGAGCGCGCGGTGCCGGCGACGATCTTCATCGCAGCCTCTTCGTCGTTCGCGTTGAGGTCGACCATCTTGGCCTGCGCGATCTCGCGGACCTGAGCCTGCGTGAGCTTGCCGACCTTGTTGCGGTTGGGCTCCTTGGAACCCGACTCGAGCCCGAGCGCGCGCTTGATCAGGAACGACGCCGGCGGCGTCTTCGTGATGAACGTGAACGTGCGGTCCTCGAACACCGTGATCTGGACCGGGATGATGAAGCCTTCTTGGGCCTTCGTCCGGTCGTTGTACTGCTTGCAGAAGTCCATGATGTTGAGCGAGTAGGGGCCCAACGCCGGACCAACGGGAGGCGCAGGGGTCGCCTTCCCGGCGGGAAGAGCGAGACCGATCTTCCCGACGACTCTTTTAGCCATGTTGTCCTTTCGACTCGCGCCGGCTGCGCCGGAGCGACTCTCCCCCGCTGGTGAACGCGCCGGCCGCCGGGGTGTACGGCCGAACGCGGCCCGGGACGCCCGGGCGCAACGCCCCAGTTTACCATGCCGGCGTGCCCCGGGCAAGGCGCGGCCCGGCGCACCTGCCGGCGATGCCCTCTAGGAGCTAGCCAAGCTGGCGCTCCACGGGGCGCGCCGGCGCGCGCTCAGAGCGTCTCTTTGCCAATTCCGCCGTGGAGCTGCTCGTCGATCTCCGCTTTACAGCCCGGGTGTCCGCAGCCGCACGTGATGATCGCCGGATCGCGCCCGTCAGGTGAGTCGCAGTAGTCGCTGCACACCGCTTGTGCGATCGGGACCGTGCACAGGCAAGCGAGATTGTCGCAGCGTTTGGAGTCGTCGGTGTCGGACATATCGATCTCTCCCTTACCCTTTTGCGAGCTCGGCTTCGATCGTGCTCACCAGCGCCGGATCGTCGGGTGCCACGGTAGGCGCCAAGCGCGCGACCACGTCGCCGTGGCGGCCGACGACGAACTTCTCGAAGTTCCAGCGGATGTCGTTGTTGCCGTCGAGCGGCTGCGCGCGCGTGAGCTCCGCGAAGAGCGGGTGCTGTCCTGCGCCTTTGACCACTACCTTCTCGAACATCGGGAACTGCACGCCGAAATTCGTCTCGCAGAACTGTGCGATCGCGGCGTTCGCGCCGGGTTCTTGCGCGCCGAACTCGTTCGCCGGGAACCCGAGCACGACGAGCCCTTGGTCGCGATACCGTTCGTACAGCGCTTCGAGTCCCGCATACTGCGGAGTCAGGCCGCACTGCGACGCCACGTTGACGATGAGCTTGACCTTGCCGTCGAATGCGGCAAGGCTGGTCGGCGAGCCGTCGATCCGGTTCAGCGGGATGTCCGCGAGTACGTGTGCCATGTCGCCGGCTGTTCGCTCCGGACGCAGCGTCCCCCACGTCCGCGGCCAGGGAAACGCCACGCGGCGGGCGCAGCTTGCGCGATGACGCCATTGGACCTCACGCTGCGGCCGCCGCGCTCGTGCCGTGCCGAGCTGGACGGAATCGCATATCTGCCGCGCGCAATCGACAAGGCGCGCGCGGAACTCCCGGGCGGCAACCTGGGTGCATATCTCGTGCTGCATCCCGGCATCGTCACCATGAGCGGCCTGTTCTACCGGCGCATGGGCATCACGCCCGAAGAGTTCACGGCCGCGGTGCGCGATGCGGCGACGGAAGACGACGTCGCAGCGTGGCTGCGCCCGCGAATCGACGCCGAGAAGCTCGCGAAGTGGCACCGCCAGCTGCTCGAAATCCGCGTCTGCGACGTCCCGAGCCCGGCGAAGGAGATCATGCTCGACAACCATCCGGGCGCAAAAGGAATGCCGGACACGACATACTTGGTCGACATGTTCGACGCCGACGACGCGGCGCTGTTCGCGAAGAGCTGACCGCGAAGAAGCCGGCCTGCGCTTCTTCCGCCCTACTGGCGGCGGCCGAGCTCGATTCCCAGCGGCGCAAAGCCGCTGCTCGTCGATGATGTCTGAGGCGGCGGCACGGCGGCTGCGCCGTGCATCGTCGTGAGCGTGATGCGGCGCGTTGCGCGGTCGACGCGCCGGATCAGCACCTCGATCGCCTCGCCGATCTCATAGTCCGCGGGGTCGGCATCGCTCTCGCGGACGCTGCCGACGACGCCGGGCGCGATCTCGACCTGCAGGCGCGGCTCTTTGCCGACGACTTTGCCTTCGACCGTCGAACCTTGGCGCAGCACGTTCGCATGATCGCGCCACGGATCCGGAAGCGCGTTCCGCCGCGAGAGTGAGATCTTCTTCCCGTTCTCGTCGATGCGCAGCACTTCGACCTGCAGCTTCTCGCCAATCGTCACGACGTCGCCCGCTTTGTCGATGCGCTCGAACGCGAGCTCGCGCATCGGGATCAGGCCGTCGACACCGCCAAGGTCCACGAATGCGCCGAAGTCGGCGAGCCGCACGACGACGCCTTCGCGCACTTGTCCGACCGCGAGCGAGTGCAACAGCTCGGACCGCTTGTTGCGGCGCTCTTCTTCCGCAGCGCGGCGGTGCGAGACGACGATGCGGCGCCGCGTCTGATCGACATCGATCACCTTGAGCGGCACCTTGGTCCGGACCAGCGTGTCGATCGCGGTGCCGATCGGCACACGTACCTGCGACGCGGGCAAGAATCCGCGAATCCCGCCGACGTCCACGAGCAAGCCGCCCTTGACCGCGGCCGTCACCGTCCCGTTCAGAACCTCGCCGCTCTCGCGCGCGCTGACGACGCGCTCCCACGCCTGTTGCGCGCGCTGGCGCCGCTCCTCGGCGCGCGGATCCGGCGGCCGCTGCACGGGTTGGCTCGGAGCCGGAGCTCTCGGTGCGGTCTCACCGGCCGCCGCTGTTTCAGCTACCGCGGTCGTTTCGGCAGCTACCGGCGCTTCCGCAGTCGCAGGCGCTTCGGCAACTGCAGTCGATTCGGGGCTTTCCGCCTGCGCTTCGTCGATCGCAGCATAGGCGGGATCGGCGCGCGGAGCTTCTCCCTGAAGGCCGGGCCCAGGCTCCGCTACCGGGTTTTCAGCTTGGGCTTCATCGGCTTGGCTGACCTCGGGAGCATGCTCGGTCTGCACTGCTCCCGCAGACGCTGATTCGGGCTCACGCGCCGGCTGCTCGGCCGGAGGCTCCGCCTGGGCTTCAGCGACCGCTGCGGCAACCTCGGGAGCTTGCTCGGC
>Ga0209624_10001581_pt1 | contig 17581 bp, 15 predicted proteins | sample JacPinW_OM2H0_O1_FD_188565 | JGI IMG/M metagenome (GOLD analysis project Ga0209624, IMG submission 188565) | Forest soil microbial communities from Algoma, Ontario, Canada - Jack Pine, Ontario site 1_JW_OM2H0_O1 (SPAdes) (version 2) | ecosystem: Environmental > Terrestrial > Soil > Boreal...
ATTCCCCGTCGGAGCAGTTTGGCTCAGAGCAAAAACTGTAAATCGTGCTGACCTTTCCGCTGGGCGTCATTCGGAAAATGTCACCCCGACTGTTAGCCCCTCCGCCGTCAGTGCCGTAAAAGTTTCCGTCCGTTGCCTGGACCACTCCTGTGGCGGCCCTCAGATTGCCAGTGAACTGCGTGACGAAGGTCACGGTTTGTGCCTGGGCGCTCACCGCCAGGCTGAAGGAGGCTGCGCATGCGAGTGCGAGACAAAGAGTGCGGAAAGTCTTTGAACTTTTCATCGAAGTATCCTTCCAAAAAAGTGCCTCGGCAAGACGATACGGAAAAGGGTAAAAAAACGGGCCCGGATGCCGAGGGGGTCTCCGCCCGGGCCCGTTCGCGACTGCTACTTCGTCACGACAAACTGTGGATTGCTGTTCAGAGTTCCCGATGGGGTGACGACTGAAACCGTGCCCGTCGTCGCACCCTCAGGAACCGTTGCTCGGATGAAAGAATCTTTCTCGACCGTGAACTCTGCGGGCACGCCATTGAACGTGACGCTGGTCGTTCCGGTCAGTCCGTTGCCGAGGATGAGAACGCGTTTTCCAACTTTTCCGGCTGTAGGTATGGTTTCCACCAGCGGACTGAGACCGTTGGACAATGAAAAGATAGTGCCATTGCTGCTGCCGGTGTTGGGGTCGGTACTTCCGTATAACAAGCCATCAGTGCCCTGAAAGAGCGGCGCGTATGGCGCGTTGCCACTAACGTCAAACGTGTAAAGAAGGGTGAAGATTCCCTCGGGAGTAATCTCAAAAGCGGTACCGTTGCCGTACTTCCCGTCGAGGTTGACGCCATAGAGATTTCCGTCATTGGCCAGCGCCAATCCTGCGTTAGGATCGTCCCCGTCCACAGGAGGATCGAAGCTGTGAAGGATTTTGAACTGGCGTTCCGCGGTCAGCTCGAAGACGGTTCCGGAACCGTGGGCGCCGCCGAATGAGGTTACGCCAAAAAAATTTCCCTTCGCATCTTGGACCAACGGAAGAATGACCCCGCCATCCGCGCAGTTGCCCTGCGAGCAGAAATTGTGTATCACCTGGTAATCGCCGCCTGGGCTTAGCTTGTAAATCACACCGCCGCCCTGTGCTCCTCCTCGGGCCGTTGTGCCATAAAAGTTTCCATCTTGTCCCTGGATTGGCCACAGCGGGAATGAGCCGTCCAGGCAGCCCGAGAGCGCACAAAAAGAGTGGAGGACCTTGTACTTTCCGGTCGGGTTGATCTGGAAGAACACACCGTTATTAAATTTTCCGCCGTAAGCGGTTGTGCCGTAAAAATTCCCATCGCTGCCCAGACCGAATCCGTTCGGATTCTCGCCGTCGCTACATGTGGAGTCGGAACAGAAGGTATGGAGCAGCGTGAACTCGCCGCCTAGCGTCAACCGGTAAGCGGTTCCGGAGAGCCCCACGCCACCGTAGATCGTCACTCCGTAAAGGTTCGCGTCGCTTCCGAGGACGAGCGAGTATGGTCCGTTTCCGTCGCTGCAATTGCCTGAACAGAAACTGTAAATCGTCTTGAGTGCTCCGCCGGGCGTCATTTGGAAAACGGTTCCCTGGCCGTAAGCGCCGCCGAAATAAGCGGTGCCGTAAAAATTCCCGTCTGTCGCCTGAATCACTGCATTAGGAGAATTCCCGTTTACGCCATTGAAGTTGGCGAGGAAGTCGACGGCTTGGGCCTGGGCGCACACCGCCGGGCTGAAGGCGAAGGCAGCGCATGCGACTGCGAGACAAAGCGTACGGAAAGTCTTTGAACTTTTCATCGAAATATCCTCCTAAAAAAATGCCTCAGTGGGACAACACAGAAAATGACTAAAAAGCGGGCCCGGAAGCAGAGGGGGTCGCCCAGGGCCCGTTCGCGACTGCTACTTCGTCACGACAAACTGCGGATTACTGTTGAGCGTTCCTGTCGGTGTGACGACAGAAACCGTCCCGGTCTTCGCGCCTGCCGGAACCGTTGCTTTGATATAGGTGTCGGACACCACTGTGAACGCCGCTGACTTACCGTTGAACTTCACGCTGGTGGATCCAGTCAGGTCGTTGCCGAGGATAATGACCTGCTTGCCGACTTTGCCGGCGACAGGTACCGTTTCTACCAACGGGCTGAGTCCTTTGGAGAGTTTGAAAACGGTGCCGAAATTTTCTCCGCTCGTACCGCCGAACATGGTCGTTCCATAGAAATTGCCATCAGTACCCTGAAATACGGTACCTTCCGGGTTGTACCCACTTGTGGGATCACCACAGCCGCAAAACGTGTATAGCGAGGTGAACTCGTCTGTTGTACTGATCTCGAAAATGCTTCCAAGGCCGTCACCTCCGTCTGAGGGGCTGCCTCCCCCAAACATTCCATAGAGGTTGCCATCGCTGGCCAATATCAGCGCCTGCGCCTCTCCTGTGCCCCCAACGGAGAAGTTCGGCAAGACTTTGTATTTGCCTGCTGAAGTGATTTCAAATGCCACCCCGGAGACAGTTGTGCCAAAAAAGTTTCCCTTCGCATCCTGTACGATGGTGTTCGGAACCGAGCCTTCGGAACAAGTTACCTGACAAAAATCGTGAATCACCTGATAAGTCCCTGTTTCGGTGAGTTCGTAGAAGACTCCCGTTCCGTCAGTTCCTCCTCCATCCGTCACACCATAAAAGTTGCCGTCGCGGCCTTGAACAGGCGGAACGCCTACATACGCACCATCGACACAATTGGTTTGAGAGCAAAAGGAGTACAACACCTTATAGGTGCCTGTCGGACTAATCTGGAAGATCGCGCCATAACCTGCACTTCCGCCGTAATTCGTCGTGCCATAGAAATTTCCATCGCTGGCCAGGATGATACCCGTCGGCAGATCGCCATCCGTGCATGCGTTGGAGGAACAGAAGACGCGAAGGACCGTGATCCTGCCATTGAGCGTCATCTTGTAGAGAACGCCGCCTCCATTGCCGTTGCTCCCTTTGCCCCCAGTCAACGTGACTCCATAGAGGTTTCCATCGCTTCCGAGGATGGGCGGTGTTTCGGGAGTCTGCCCATCGGCGCAGTTCGTCTGGGAGCAAAAGCTGTAGATCGAGGTGACCTTCCCGCTGGGCGTCATTCGGTAGACATTCCCGTTTCCATTCCCGCCATGGGCGGTGGTACCGTAGAAATTTCCGTCGGTCGCCTGGACCACCGGTCCGAAAGGTTCCGACCCGTTATTGCCGTTAAATTTGGTGAGGAAGTCGACGGTTTGGGCCTGGGCGCACACCGCGAGGCTGAAGGTGATGGCCAGAGCCATCAAAGCGAGAGTGGGTGAGAAACGCTGTCCGTTGCGCTGCATAAAGCCTCCTGAGGCGTAGCAGAGTTGCTATCGCGGAAATTGCACTTGAGTTCGACCAGGGTGAGCTTAGCGGGGCCCGGAGCAAATGTTCACTTGGGGATCATCAATCTACTTCAAGCGAATCCGGGCTGTCAATAAATAAAGATAAGTTAATTATCTATTTTAGTGAGCTCTCGGCAAGGCGACGACATGGAAGAATGGCGAGATAACCACTACCACTTCGGCGGGATGCCACTCCGTTGGAACCTACCGAGTGTGACTGACGGTCACCCGGCCACGGTTGAGAGAAAGCCGCGGATCGCCGCGAGTAGCATTGATAAGGGCGAGAGCGCGTTGGCTGTTGCCAACCAGTTTTTCAAGAGTCTTGCATAGACGCTCAAATTCAGGGCGGGAGCCCAGTTCAAAGAACACGTCGTTAATTTGCTGCAGTTCGGGAAACAGCGATTGGAGCGCTTTGGCCCCATTCGGAGCAACGGAAAGAAGAGAAACCCGTCGATCCTGGAGGTCGGAACGCCTTTCCAGGAAACCTTTCTTAATAAGTTTCCCCGACTCCATGGTCACGAAGGGACCCGTCACGTGCAGGTATTCGCCAACTCGGCCAACGCTCACCCCAACCTTTCCCTGGAGTTCGGCAACGGCCATCATGATGGTGTATTGGGGTCCGGTGAGACCCAACCTTTCCCCCAGATAGCGCTTGACCGTTTCCAAGCGCGCGGAAACGGTGAAAAAGTCATACAAGAGTTTTCGTAAGGAATGGTCCGACTTTCCAGCTACGAGAATCGGACTGGTCGCGGTGAGTGGGAACTTAAAATCTGCTTTTTGCCTAGCCATTGATCGGGGGAGTTTCTCCAGTTCTGCAACCTACTGCGTTCGAGTATAGGCCACGTTTGAGCTGCAATGTTCCGCGCCGCAAACAGATTCCATTGCTATTGTTTTGTTCGAAGCTTCAATCTGATAGTAGGTTGCATGTCGCGCGGCTGGGCAATCATGCGTAGCGACCCGAAGAGCGCCGCGGTACAACAATATGGAGCACAATGCGCGAGTTACTTGCAACATTCTGGAATGGCGATTGGCAATCGGGCTTAGGCGCGGGCCGGGATCGGGCTTCCGAATCTTCGGACGCTGAAGGAAATCGGCAGGCCGACTACGATCATGTGCACGACTAATCCGAGGATCAGGTCGTGAAGTTCATAGGGGCCTCGGGCGTGGAGGGCGGAGAGGGGCAGCACGACGAGATTCATGACCTCTTCCACCGCGGCGCCGAAGAAAAGACCGCAGACCAGCGGGTGTTCGCTCAAGAAAACGAGCCGGCGGCTGGCGGCGTAATAGGTTGCCGCAGCGGAGCAGGCGATGAAGAAATGCAGCAGGACTCCGAGAACATAAGTGCCCGGGCCTCCATGAATGGCTTTCGGTCCGAGCAGTCCCGCGGCGATCACGAACGGGATGTCGCGTCCGAAAAGGATACAGGCTTGAGTGAGATCTAAAGTTCCGGCGACGATGCCACCAACGGCGATGGCTCGGAACGCGCTCCTTTTCGGGGACGACAGCGGTGCAGACGCGGCGGTCATGCGACCTCCTCGATGGGAAGAATTTGTCGAAACTCTCGCGGCTGAGGCCACCAGCCAGCAGAATGCTGAAGAAGGAGGCAATCAACAGCACGCTATACTCCGTGATTCCGTTCAAAAAAACCTGCTGATAACAATTCTGTCTACCTCTGTGTGGTTCCGGAAGCCAAGCCCCTGTACGGTGAGTTGGACTTTGCCCGGCTCGCATTTACGATAGCCAGCGTGTTTCTGGAAGTCCTGAACGCGGTCTGAAATACTCTGAATACTTCTGAAACCATGAATTTCTCAAAGCTTCGCGTCGGCGACTGGTGCGTGGATCCGGCGTCAGGGCAGATTTCGAGGGATGGGCAGAGCGCAAGGGTCGAGGCGCGGACGATGCGGCTGCTTCTCTGCCTCGCCGAGCACGCGGGCGAGGTCGTCAGCATCGACGAGCTGCTGAACCGGGTCTGGACAGACGTCACTGTGAGTCAGGACTCGGTGTATCAGGCAGTGACCTCGCTGCGGCGCTTGTTGAGAGACGATCCCAAGCAACCGACGTATATCGCGACTGTTCCGCGGCTGGGATATCGAATGGTGGCGAGTGTCAGTCCGTGGACGGAGTCGCAACCAGAACGATCGGGCGACGGCTTGGCGGCGCTCTCATCTCCGGCGCCGGGATCTCGACGAAGCGGCGGATTCACATGGGCTGCGGGAGCTGCAATTTGTCTGGCTCTCGTAGTGGTGGTTGTTTTCCTCGAGCACGGCAAGGTAGCGAACAAGAATGCCGCGGCCTCCGTTGCGGCTGCGACTCAGCATAGGAAATCGGTTGCGGTGCTGGCGTTCCTCGACCTGACCGAGGGGATGCATGAAGAAGAATTCGCCGATGGGATGACTGAGGAGTTGATCGACAAACTCAGCAAGATTCCGGGGCTACAGGTTCCCGCACCGACATCGTCGTTCTACTTCAAAGGAAAACAAATTCCCGTCGCCGAGATCGCGAAGTCCCTGGGAGTTGCGTACGTGCTCGACGGGAGCGTGCGCAAATCAGGAGAGCGGCTGCGCGTCGCAGCGCGGTTGGTGCGCGCGGATAGCGGATACGTTGTCTGGTCGGAGAGCTACGACCGTCCGATGGACGATTTGTTGATGGTGCAGGACGACATCGCGGGAGAAGTAACGAAGGCGCTGACTGAATCGATTGAGGCCGGTTCGGGCCCGTAGTGACTAGTCCGCTAACGGCGGCGCGGGTGAGACATATGCGCGTTAGCCGGAGGGGCGCTGGCACAATCTTTAGAAACCCATTTTTCCATTATGCAACCGGATGGTTGCTTGTTGCGTTTGGCTGAGGTATTATGCAACCAAGAGGTTGCATATATGAATAATACGATCGAGAAACGGATTGAGCTGAAGGCGCCGATTTCCCGGGTATGGCGAGCGCTGACGGATTACCGGGAGTTTGGCGAATGGTTTCGGGTAAAGCTTGATGGGCCGTTTGTGGTCGGGCAGGTTTCACGCGGCCACATTATTTACCCGGGATACGAGCACGTGCAATGGGAAGCGGTGGTGCAGAAGATGGATCACGAGCGGCTGTTCTCGTTCACATGGCCGCATCCCAAATCGTTTCGCAAAGAAGATTATCCCGTCGATTTCTCGAAGGAGCCGCGAACGCTGGTTGAATTCAGACTGGAGAAGACGGCCGGTGGGACGTTACTGGTCCTGACTGAGTCGGGCTTCGACAAGCTTCCTCAAGACCGGAGTCTGGAAGCCTTCCGCCGGAATGAAGGTGGTTGGACGGAACAGATGAAGAATATCGAGAACTATGTCACGCAGAAGCCATAGCGGACTAGCGGCAAAACGAGGCGCACAGGCGGAAGTCTTCGCCGCTTTGGGGGACGAAACGCGGCTGTCGCTGGTAGCAAAGCTGTGCAACCGGTGTCCTCATTCGATATCGCAGCTGACGCAGGGTTCGAGATTGACGCGACAGGCGATCACGAAACACTTGCGGGTGTTAGAGGGGGCGGGCATCGTGCGGTGCGTGCGCGCGGGACGCGAAAGTAGGTTCGAGTTGGATCCGGAGCCGATCGAAGGAATACGAGCGTATGTCGACTTCGTTTCGGAGCAGTGGGATCAGACGTTGTTAAGGCTGAAGTCGTTTGTAGAGGAGTAAGGACGGGGAGTGTGTAGGGCGCGTTACCCTACAGTTTGAAGCATCTGAAATTCCCACCCGTCGAAAATCGCGACGGGTGGGGCAGCCTTTTTGTGCTGCTTCACACCTTTAGGCTTTTTGGGACTCGCGCTTCAGGGCGCGCTGGAGAGTTTGGTCCAGGGCGGCCTTGGTCTTTTCGTATTCCTGCTGGCTGATGCGGCCTTGTTTGTGTTCGACCTCGAGGTCGAAGAGTTCGTCTTTTAGTCCTTCCAGCAACATTGATGTGCGCGACGCGGGTTGACGGTCTGCGGCTGCGGGAGTCTCTGCAACGGAGGCTGCAGGCGAACGGGAAGCGCGCTTCGCGGGAGCGGCCGGGACCGGGAAGTCATCGTCTTCCATAGCGGAAAGTCCGGTGGCCGAGGCGCGGACGGCACGGTTTGCAGCTTGCTGGCGCGAGGCCACGAAGACTCCTCCGATGATGAGGACCGTAGCGAACCCACCGAGAATCCACCAACGATATTTCTGAAGCGGGTCGGGAGCATCGATCGGCGGGCCCAGTCCGCCGCCAGGGCGATTTTCGTTTTGCGCGGAGGGAGATCCACCCTCGCTTGGTTGACCGTTTTCGTCGGCAGGCGCGGCGAGTGAGCCTTCGCCGGTGAGCTTAAAGGCGAGCGGTGCTCCCAGCTTGGTGTTGGACGCAACTTCTACGTTGGCGTCGGGCTGTCCGGGATAAGGAGCGACCTGAAAATTCGACCCGGGCGCGCCGGAGAATTGTATTGCCTTAGGAGCGATCGCGACGAAATGCTCGAGCGGATAAACGCTCTTGGGATCGATGTTGATGCTTCCGGTGTAGGGCAGCGTGTAGACGACGCTGAAACGCGTCTCCCCGGGGCGAAGCGGAAACAGGAACGCGTATTTATTCTTGGCGTTCTCGCCTTCGGGGACCGGAGCGGAGTTCACGGGCTGTCCGCCAGCGGTCATGGCCTGACCGTCGGTGACTTTGGCTCCATCGGGCACAAAGAACTCGAGGTTGTGCTCGTTCATCTGCGTGCGCGGAGGCTTGGAGTTGTTCTGCACGGCGAAGGTGCGCTCGACCTGCATCTGTCCCTGGCCGGCTTGGAAGCGCATGATATCCGCGACGACTTCGATGCCTTCAATCTTTTTGCCGACGTCGTAGACTTCGACTTCGACGGATGTGGTTCCCGGAGGAGCCATGCGGTGATACGTGACTTCTTGATGGATCACGCGCACGAGGTGCGGTCCGTCGGCCTCGAGCTTGAAAGAAAAGTTGCCCTTGGCGTCGGCCTTGGTGCGTCCGGCTTCTTCCATACCTTGACCGAGCGTGATGAGGACGACTTCGTCACCTGCACCGGGCTTGCCGGTAGTCGCGTTCTTCACGATACCGGTGAGGGTCTGGGCGGAGGCGAGGGTTGAGAGCAGGAAGAGGCCGATGAGCGAAATAAGGAAGGTCGCTTCGCGCTTATTGCGACGCAAAAAACGCGTCGAGGCGCGGTGGCTCCCCCAGATCCTTCGGACCGCAAATGACACTGCCCTCAGGATGACAAGCTGTGGTGATTTCGGGGATTGGGACAGGTTCATGATCTCGCTTTTCTTGGAGCAGCGGCGGCTGCGGCTTCGAGGCGGGCGATTTCGGCCAGGAGTGCGGCGGCTTCGTCCTGCAGGGAGGCTTTCATCGATTGGTAGTCAACGTCAGGAATTTTTCCCGCCTTATATTCGAAGTTGAGGTCGCGCAGATTTTCGTAAACAGCATCTTTGCGTTCGCGGAGATACGAGGCGCGCGTCTTCTCAGGCCCGAGGTAGAGCTTGCCCGGCAGATAGAAGACATAAAGAAGAGAGGCAGCGGTGACGAGAAGGCAGCAAGCCCATTCGAAGCTCATATATCGGTCTCCTTGCGCGCCTGGTCGCGAAATTCTTCGAGTTCCGCGCCGCGGACCGGGCGGACACCGTCGGCGAGCGCGGGGGTTGGGCGATTTTTCCAGGCGCGGATTACGAGAATGACGATGCCGAATCCGGCGAACAGGGCGACGAAGGGCATGATCCACGCGGTGCGATCAAAGCCGGTGCCTGTGGGAGCGGCTAGGACCGTCGGGCCGTATTTCTGCACGAATGATTGCTCGACGAGGCTGTCGCTGTCGCCGCGGCCGACGGCGGCCATGAGCTCGTTGCGCATGCCGTCGGAGTCAGGGCAGCCAACGTGGTTGCATTCGAGAAGGATCTGGCCGCAGCTGCAGATGCACATCAGTTGATGGCCGAGTTCTCCGAAGCGCGTGGCCGGATCTCCGGCGCCGGCGAAGGCGAAGACGGCGAGCGAAAGGATGGCGCACTGCAGAACGCGGCGGGAGATCGAGTTGGATTTAAATTTCATTACCTGCTAATTTCGCGAATTTCAGCGGCTAAAGCCGCGTTCTTTTTCGACTTCTAACGGCACCGCTAAAGCCGTGCTCTGATACGAACCATTCCGAGCTCCGCTCGGCGGACAGCCGATGGCGGCTGTCCCCACATTCAAATTCACATCCAAAGTCCCGTTAGTCTCCCGCGACCGGGGCTGGTTGCTCGACCATTCTTGCCGGGACGGGCGCGCGGACTGGAGCCGGGGCATTCGGGATCAGCGCCAGCACGGTGCCAACGAGGATGATCCAGACGCCGAGCCAGATCCACATCACCAGCGGATTCAAGTGCGCCTTGATGATGGGCTGTCCCTTTTCGTTCTGGCCTTCATAGACCAGGTAGAGATCCTCTTTCATCGTGGAACGAATACTCGGCTTGGTCGAAGCTTGACGGCTGGCCTTATAGAAGAGGCGCTCCGGGGTAAGCGTGTCGACCTTGTTGCCATTTTGATAGACGTCCATGATGGCCCACTCGCTGGCGTAGTTCGGGCCGTCATCCTGCGTGTAAGAGCGGCAGACCAGGTCGTAGTTGCCGATGTGCATCTTGTCGCCATAGGCGAGGCCGTTGCCCGCTTCCTGATCCTGATTGAATGCCGAGCCGGCGAATCCGATGATGACAACGATGACACCGAAGTGAACGATGTAGCCACCATAGCGGCGCGTGTTGCGATGCGTGAGCTGGACCATGGAGGTGAACATGCCCTGGCCGGTGTGGTTCGAAATTACTTTGCCGCCCCGGTAGTACTCGCTGGCGATGGTGAGCGCGACCAGGACCGAGAGGCCGATCGCCATCAGCGAATAGAAGTACGAGACGTCCTGCCAAGGGCGGAGCCCGAAGGGCGATCCCCACGAAGCGGGCGTGATCATCAGGAATCCCATCACGGCGATCGCGCCGATCGAAGGCCACAGGAAATTCCGTTTCAGGCTTTCAAAAGAAGTCTTGCGCCACGCCAGCAGCGGGCCGACCGCAGTCAGAATGAGAAGCAGCAGCGCAACCGGAATCGCAACTCGGTTATAGAACGGCGCTCCGACTGTGACTTTGTTGCCTTGCACCAACTCGGAGATCTTCGGGAACCATGTGCCCCAGAGCACGGTGAAGCAGAGCAGTACGAAGAGAAGGTTGTTGAACAGGAAACTCGACTCGCGCGAGATGAGAGATTCGAGCTTGTGCTCGCTGCGCAGATGCTCTTTATTCTTGACGAAGAAAAAGACGAAGACCGCGAAGCTGATGGCGAGGAACCACGCGAACCAGTTTCCGATAGACGACTGCGCGAAGGCGTGGACAGAGCTGATGATGCCGCTTCTCGTGAGGAACGTTCCGAGAATTGCAAGCCAGAAGGTGGCGAAGACCAGCCACATGTTCCAGACCTTCAACATGCCGCGCTTTTCCTGCATCATGACGGAGTGCAGGAAGGCGGTGCCGACGAGCCAGGGCATCAGAGAAGCATTCTCGACGGGATCCCACCCCCAGTAGCCTCCCCAGCCGAGTACGGAGTAAGCCCAGTGAGCGCCGAGAAAAATTCCGCACGTCAAAAATCCCCACGTAACCATAGTCCAGCGGCGAGTGATGTGAATCCATTTCTCACCGGGATACTTCATGATCAGAGCGCCGAGCGCGAAGGCGAAGGGGACAGTGAATCCAACGTAGCCGAGATAAAGCATCGGAGGGTGGATCACCATCTCGGGATACTGCAAGAGTGGATTCAATCCACTGCCGTCGGCACGTGCGGGGCCTTCGAGCAGGCCGAAGGGCTGCGCCGCGAAGTTCACGAGCGCAAGAAAGAAGATCTGGACGCCGGCCAGAACAACCGAAGCATAGGCGAAGAGGCGAGGATCGGTTTTGTAGCGAAGGCGGAGAACGAAGCCGTATCCGGAGAGCAGGAGCGACCAGAAGAGCAGGGATCCTTCTTGTCCGGACCAGAGCGTGGCGAATTTGTACGGGCCCGGGAGGTCGCGATTGCTGTGATGAAAGATGTAGGCGATGGTGAAATCGTCGCGGAAAGCAGAGATGACGAGGGCGAGTGCGGCGAGGAACACCGCTCCAAAGACGGCGACTCCAGCGCGGCGTGCAGTCTCGCCAAGGCGCTCGGACTTTGAATCGTCCGGATACAGAAGAGCCAGAAGGCCGCCGCCAAAGGAATAGACGCTCAAAGCTAAGGCGAGCAGCAAGGCAAAACTACCGATTTGCGCCATGTGGAACCCCAATGTATTTTTTCAGAAAGTCCTGATACAAGCAAACTTAAAGGGCATAGAGCTAGAGATTGAGGGTGAGTAAGGAAGGGCTGGAAAGTTGAACGAAAGACAGGGGAAGATGCTAACGCGTAAACGTTTCCGCCTCCAGGCGGCGGCCGGGGCTCGGCCGCCAGGCGGTGCTAGGAGCGCCTAGGCGCTCTGTTGGTGATAACGCTGGCGGATCTCGTGTTCGGCGGTCAGCCAGTCTTCGGTTTCGTGGCCGGGTTCAAATCCGCGGCGCTCGGAGAGTAAGTAGGCAAGGCGGCGAATTTCTTCGTCAACGTTGATGGGGACGAGATTGGCGCGTGCTTCGCTGCGAACGATCGACGGCTTTCTCAATGTAATTGGGGTTTCGGGTTTCGGTTCCGATGCGCGGGTTTCGACCGCGGGAAGCGTGGTAGTGACCGCTTCGACGGGCGTGACAGCCGGTTGAGCATTTACTTTCTTCGGGAATTTCGATTTCGCCATTGTCGGGTACTCCTTACAGACTCCTAAATTTAGGAATGATTGGATTTGTTGATGAAGGAACAACATACACGTCGCCCCCGTGAACTTCCGGTTAACGATCCATGTAGATCAGCGGATATCTAACTATAGCTCGATTTGTCCTGTGGATGCAGAGAGTTTGCATAAAAAAATCAGATACACCGGCGCAGGAATCCTGAAATGAAACAGGGGGCAATTTCAAAAAGCACTCACCACGGAGGACACGGGGTCACACAGGGGAAGACGGGCTTTGTTCTTCGTAAGACTTGTGCGATTTCGCGGCGGAAGGGCGAAGCAGCGCGATTCCGGAAATCAAAAAATCGTTTGTTATAATTTAAGCTCGTTTCCGGGGCGCTATCGTCTAGGGGTTAGGACGGAAGATTCTCAATCTTCAAACCCGGGTTCGATTCCCGGTAGCGCTACCAACTCCTCTTAACCTGCCAAGCTGCTCGCCATTTGCCCGTTTCGGTCTTCTTTTCGGTAACGATCCAGTTTTCGAGGATTTCGCTGGGAGGACAAGACGGCGTGAGTTTCTTCGGTTTTTTTCACTGAAATCGTCCGGTAGCTGGTGAAAAGTCGATTTTCCCTCCATGAGAAGGCGTGTAATGCCAACCGGAGCTTTTGGTTTTGCGCTTCGATTGTGTGCCTTCGTTTCATAGCGGAGAGGGTCTCAGCAGACGGGCCAGGGTTCAGTCACAGGTCGAGCGAAGCGAGCCGGAGGGCAACCTTGACGGGTTCCTCGCCTGTCTGCACGATTCGCTTCAAACGAAGGCGAAAGCTAGCGCGAAAGCGCTGTCCCATGATTTGCATGTAGGAGGAGTTTGAGTAGGAAGTGAAGGTTAAAGAGGAGCGTAATCAATTAGCTGCTAACGGCAAGATTTATACGTCGTCTACTAACCCCGAGGAGATCTGCTGATGCGCTCTGGATTCCTGGCACCCATTTTATGGGTGTTGCCCTTATTAACTCTTTCGCGGTCACAAACAGTAGAAGCTCCACAACTCATTCAAGATGTTCGTGTATTTGATGGTGAGCACGTCCATGAACATCGGAACGTGCTGATCGAAAATGGAAAAATCACACGGATTAGCGACGCCTCCTTGAAAGTCCGAGGCGCGAAAATTGTGGACGGGCGAGGCCGAACGCTATTGCCAGGGCTTTTCGACGCGCACGTGCACATGCCGAACAGCATGGAGGATGCCGCGAGGCAGGCGCTTGAGCTTGGCGTGACCACGCAGCTCGACATGTTCACTAGCGAGGATCGGCTTAAGAGAATAAAGAAGATGGAAGCGGAAGACACGCCTGACCTCGCTGACGTGCGAAGCGCGGGTGTCGGAGCGACCGTACCCGGAGGACACCCAACTCAGATGGGCGGCCCGCCCATCCCGACGCTTGCGAAGCCTGAGGAGGCACAAGCATTTGTAGACGCGCGGATTGCGGAAGGCTCTGACTACATAAAGATCATTCATGACGATGGGAGCACATGGCCTTGGCCGCATAAGCCAGTCCCGATGCTCGACAACGCTACTATGCGCGCGGTAATTGAAGCGGCGCATAAGCGAGGCAAACTTGCGGTCGTCCACGTCCTCTCGGAGCCTCAGGCACGCGATGCCGTCGAGGCTGGTGCGGACGGATTGGCGCATATTTTCGAAGGGGAGCCATCGAGCCCAGACTTCGGCCAATTGGCTGCGAGTCATCACATCTTCGTCATTGCCACTCTTTCAACGATCTACGGCGACTGTGGCAAGTCCGAAGGGCCTACTCTTCTTGCCGATCCGTACATCGGACCATTCATCCTCCCGGCATGGCGTCATGGAATGGAAATTCCTAAAATTGATCCATCACAGAACCACATTTGTAACATCAGCGACGATGCGATACATCAGCTACTTGCTTCACACGTACCGATACTCGTCGGCACCGATGCGCCTGTGCCGGGTACGACATATGGAGCCTCCGTGCATGGCGAAATGATGCTTCTCGTTCGGGATGGGCTAACGCCAATCCAGGCACTAGCCGCGGCGACCTCCGTTCCGGCTCAGATGTTTCATTTGAATGATCGCGGGTTGATACGGGAGGGGCTCCGGGCAGACCTGGTGCTTGTGCAAGGAGACCCAACCGAAAATATTCTTGCAACGAGGCGGATCGTTCAAGTGTGGAAAAAGGGCGTTCCAGTTCAACGCAAGCAGAGTGAATAGCCCTGCGCCGATATAGATGTTCTCTCGTGACTAGAGTGAGTTGGGCCTCGACCCGTCGATGGGAAGCAACGGATAGAGGTCGTGGTTACCACGAACTATACGGCGTGCCTTCAGCACTGATGGCATCTGAGCCGCTGTGAATCTTGAAGTCATCGGCTGACTTCTCGATTCGCCAAGTGTCATTCCGACCTGTAAAAGGATCGGTGGGAAGTTGCTTTATGTAAGTGCTGGATATCAATTCAGCCATGGATCCCGGTGTTCGATGATGATCGAGCGTGAATTGTGAAACCTCGGCTCGAAGCAGAATAAGTGATTGCCGAAGCGTTTCTTCTTGTGCTGACCGCTGTGGCGCGCAACTTCCAGCAACCGAAGCCACCGTCAAAATCAAAGGAAGAGCGAACGTTCTTAACATGCCCAGTCACCACGGACGAACTGAATAGAACGTGTTTCTTGACGGTCCTTGCAGTCTTGATCCGAACTTGACACGATGTCGCTGTTCGCTTCATCGAGGGGGCCTGTGCCTTGGTGTCCCTGCCGGACAATAGATAAGTAGCGCTGCGTGGGACTCGCCGCTGGCCAGCATCAGCGACCTGCGACCTTTAGGTCTGTGATTCCAGTCATGGTCGTCCGCTCGAAAAACAGACATATTGAAGACATCTATGCCCAACGCAAGGGCAACGATGCGTCTCAGCGCTAGTTTCGGCTCATGAGCCGCACGCGCCATTGGGATCAGGGACCAGAGCATGCCGAATCGGGACGGATCGCCGGAGAACGTCGCAGTAAATAGGAACTTCGTTCGTCTCACGTTCGTAGCTTCGATTATGAGGCGACTGGCGGGTAGCTTCGGCGAAGTGTTGCGTGCCATGTGGACGCACAAACTTCGGTCGTTCCTCACCATGTTTGGCATCGCGTGGGGAGTGGGATCACTGCTGCTCCTGGTCGGCTTAGGCGAGGGCTTTCGCGCGGGAACCGCGAAGGAGATGGCGAGCTTCGGCGAAGACTTCATGCAGATTTACAACGGGCGGGTGCCCGCAATCGGCGGCAGCCAGCTGTCGTCGCGTCAGTACTACCTGAACTACCAGGACTATCTGGATATTCGCAGCTCGCGCTTTGTGCGCAATGCGACGCCCGTGATTTATCGTGGCGACCTGCGTTTGGTCAGCGAATTTGGCAGCAGCAATGGATATGTGGATGGCGCCGAGCCGCAGTTCTCCGGCATTCGGTATCAGCCGATCGACCAGGGGCGCTACTTAGATTGGAATGATGAACGCGAGCGCCACAACGTGTGCGTGATCGGCAGTGAATTTGTGCGCATATTGTTCCCCGGACATCCGGCAGTGGGAAGCACGTTGCTGATCAACGGCGTGCCGTTCGAGGTCGTTGGCACGATGCGAAAGATCGGTCACGGAAACAACAACGATCAGAACATGCGCCTGATCATGCCCTACACAACCATGGGCATTTATTTCCCGATGCAGGGAGCTGGCAACGCGAAAGCGATCAAGTATGTTGCCTACCAGCCGATCACGCACCATCAGCATGCCGAAGCCAAGAAGGCCGTGCGGGCCATCGTCGCAAGAAACCATGGCTTCGATCCCGAGACGCCTGACGCCTTTGACGATTGGGATTCGATCGCCAGCGCCGAAATGATGGGCAAAATCTCCGATGCCATGGACGCGTTTCTGGGAGCCGTCGGCCTGGTGACGCTCGGCCTGGGCGCGATCGGGGTGATCAATATCATGCTGGTGTCGGTCACGGAGCGTACGCGGGAGATCGGGCTGCGCAAAGCTTTGGGCGCGACACACCGCAACATTTTGTTCCAGTTCTTTTTGGAAGGGCTGATGCTTACCGGAATCAGCGGCGCGATTGGAGTAGGCGCGGCGTACGTGGCCACTGTCCTGTTCGGACTCGTGCCGCCGATCGATGGATTCGAATTGCCTCACATTTATCCAGGGACGGCGGTGCTCGCCATGGGCAGCCTTGCCTTGGCCGGCATTGTTTCTGGGCTCTATCCGGCGCGGCGGGCGGCCTTGCTTCAGCCGGTCGAGGCGCTTCGCCAGGAGTGAAGAATGATCCATGCGAAAGACGTGTTCTCGGAAGCGTATGGATCGCTCCGGCAGAACCGTCAGCGAAGCGCGCTCACCATGTTGGGGATGGCATGGGGAATCGCGACGGTGGTGCTGTTGCTCGCGTACGGCACGGGCTTCTCAACGGCCATCGTCAACATATTCCGTAGCTACGCCAGCACGGCGGCGATGGGTATTGCGGGCGGGCGCACCTCGATGCAGGCGGGAGGAAACAAGGCCGGCACCAGCATCCGTCTGACCAGGGATGACGTGGACCGTGTCGTCGTGAATGTGCCGGAAGTGACGCGCATCACTCCAGAGTCGTTTTTCGATGCGCGGGTGGGATACGAGGGGCGTTCCTACACTTGGACTGTTCATGGCGGCAATCCCGCGCTGCAGGAGATCCAGAACCTGCAAATGGATCTCGGTCGTTTCTACAGCGCCGAAGATTTGCAACTGCGGGCGCGTGTCTGTGTGCTGGGCTCGGAGTCGAAGGAAAAGTTATTTTCCGGCCGGTTTCCCTTAGGGGAGAAGATTCGGATCAGCGGCATTCCTTATGAAGTAATCGGAGTGCTCAAGCCGAGGCCACAGGAAGGCACCGAGAACAGCATCAATCGCGTCGTCTACATTCCGTTCGCTACCGTGAGCGATTTCCGCAGCACGTATTACATCGACATGATCTGGCTCGATTTTCTTGGCTACAACTACGGAGGCGTGGAGAAGTCGGTTCGTAGCACGCTGGCGGCACAACACAACTTCCGCGCGGACGACAAGCGGGCTCTGTTCGTTTTCAGCATGATGGAACAGCTGTCGCAATTTCGGATTATTACGATGGCGCTGCAGGTGATGCTTGCGTTTATCGGGGCTCTGACTCTTGGAATCGGCGGTGTGGGACTCATGAACATCATGCTGGTGAGCGTGACCCAGCGCACGCGGGAGATTGGGGTTGAGAAGGCGTTGGGCGCGCGTCGCTTCGATATCCTCGTGCAGTTCTTGTCCGAAGGGCTGGCGATTACTTTCCTGGGCGGCATGCTCGGAATTTTGCTCGCCTACATTATTTCGTTCTCCGTGGGAAATCTCACTTTTTACAGCGCGTTAGCCAAGCACGGCGAGGCGGGCGACATCCGATTGATCATTTCATCCACCAGCGTGCTAGTTGCTACCGCGATCCTC
>Ga0209624_10001582_pt1 | contig 17573 bp, 9 predicted proteins | sample JacPinW_OM2H0_O1_FD_188565 | JGI IMG/M metagenome (GOLD analysis project Ga0209624, IMG submission 188565) | Forest soil microbial communities from Algoma, Ontario, Canada - Jack Pine, Ontario site 1_JW_OM2H0_O1 (SPAdes) (version 2) | ecosystem: Environmental > Terrestrial > Soil > Boreal...
GATTCGTCGAACTTCCCATCGAAGCGAAAAATGCACAGGACGCGCGCGGATACGCGACCGCGCAGGACGACGCATTCTATGCCAAGCAGCGCGAACTGATCGGGCGGGTGGTGGCGGAAAACGACGTCGTCATCACCACCGCCGTGGTGCCCGGGAAAAAGGCCCCCACGCTTGTGACCGCGGAGATGGTCCGCGGAATGGTTCCGGGGTCGGTGATCGTGGACCTGGCGGCGGAGCGCGGAGGGAATTGCGAGCTCACCCGGGCGGGGGAGACGATTCAAGTGAATGGCGTCACCATCGTCGGCAAGATCAATCTGGCGAGCAGCGTGCCGTACCACGCAAGCTCGCTGTACGCGCGCAATTTGACGTCTTTCCTGGTGCACCTAGTCAAGGACGGCAAGCTCAACCTGAACCTTGCGGACGAGATTACGCGTGAGACCTCGCTGACGCGAGGCGGAGAAGTGGCAAACGCGCGGGTACGCGAATTCTTTTCGATGCCCGCGCTAGGGACCCAGGCGTAAGGAGGGAATCATGCCTTCGGATTTTCTATCCAATCTCTACGTGTTCATCCTGGCGGGATTCGTGGGGTTCGAACTGATCAAGCGAGTCTCTCCGCTACTGCACACGCCGCTGATGTCGCTCACCAACGCACTGGATGCGATCGTGGTGGTCGCTGCGATCATCATCGCCGGGCGGCATGAGACCAAACTATCGGTCATTCTCGGCCTGATTGCGGTCGCAGCCTCGTTCAGCAACATGGTCGGCGGGTTCTTCATCACCGACCGCATGCTGCGCATGTTCAAGACTGGCAAGCCCAAGAAATCATGAGCGCCAACATCATTCAGATCATTGACGCCATCTATATCGTCTCGGTCGTTCTGTTTATATTGGCGATCAAGTGGCTCAGCTCGCCGGCAACGGCTCGGCACGGAATTCTGGCCGGTGAGATCGGGGCGGCGCTGGCTCTGGGTGCCACGCTCTGCGATCCCCAGGTGGAACAGTACAAATGGATCCTGGTCGCGCTGTTAGTCGGCGCGGGAATCGGCATCCCCCTGGGCATGGTGAAAATGACCGCCGTGCCCCAGCGGACCGCACTCAGCCATGCCTTCGGTGCGCTTTCGGCCGCGATGATTGGAATCGCCGAATATTACGTCGGCGTCCCGCACGTCTCGCGTTTTGGAATGGGCGAGATCGGTCTTGAAGTGATCATCGGATCGCTCACGTTCACCGGCAGCCTGATCGCCGCAGGCAAGCTCCAGGAGATCCTGCCGCAACGGCCGATCGTCTACAAGGGGCAGAACTTCGTCAGCCTGTCGGTGCTGGGCGCAGCGTTGCTGTTGGCCGTGGCACTGGTCGTAAATCCCGAGCAGCCCTACCTGTTCCCGATCATGGTCGTGGTCTCGCTTGCGTTCGGTGTGATGCTGGTGACGCCGATCGGTGGCGCCGATATGCCGACGGTAATTTCGCTTTTGAACTCCTATGCAGGCTTTTCCGCCGCACTGCTCGGATTTGTGCTCAATAGCAAGGTACTGGTGGTCGCCGGAGCGCTGGATGGGTCATCCGGTTTCATTCTGTCGGTGATCATGTGCAAGGCGATGAACCGGTCGTTCACAAACGTCATGTTTGGAGCGTTCGGACAGGTGCAAACCTCCAGTGCCGCGCAGACCGAGACCAGGACCGTCCGCAGCGCTTCGCCGGAAGAGGCCGCTGGAATTCTGGCCGCAGCCAATAAGGTGGTCATCGTCCCGGGTTACGGCATGGCGGTCGCACAGGCCCAGCATAAGGTCCGCGAACTGTACGATATCCTGACCAAGAAGGGCGTGGATGTCACCTTCGGAATCCATCCCGTGGCCGGCAGGATGCCGGGGCACATGAACGTGCTATTGGCGGAGGCGGATATCCCCTACGACCGGCTGCTTGAGATGGACGACATCAACTCGGATATTCCGCAAACCGATGTTGCTCTGATCATCGGGGCAAACGACGTCACCAACCCTGCTGCCAGGACCGACACCAGCAGTCCGATCTACGGGATGCCCATTCTGGACGTAGACAAGGCCAGGACCGTGATGGTGATCAAGCGCAGTATGAATCCGGGATTTGCCGGCATCGACAATCCTCTCTATTACCTCGACAAGACCCTCATGCTGTTTGGCGACGCCAAAGGGTTTGTAAGCGATATCGTCCGCGAGCTTTCTGGCGGCACGCAGCACTAGGAACCTGTCACGAACAGTCTGCCTCGCCCGGCTGTCCGGGTCTAAGTGGTGTCCTGCTACCGGCTTAGCGGCCGGCGCCCAAGCCTTGCCCTCGCGGCGTCACCTGATCTCCCGAGACACCCATCCGGTCGATCATTTTCTGCCGCAGTTTGCCCTTGCGCGGTTTAGAAAGCAGGGCTTCCTCTAGGCGTTTGAATCCTCAAACTGAGACGCGCGTGGCCAGAGCCAAATAGGCTCCCGACGGCTGCGATTTGTGTCCTTCTCGCAAACCGTAGTGACGTTTTGGCACGCAGGCACCAATTTGTGGTTGTGCCTCCGAGGACGTGCACATAGTTTAGATAGCACCGGTCTGCTTCTTAATATGAGCAGGGCTAGCGCGACCAAAATCTCTCGCGTGTGGTACTAGGCGTCTGTTGCGGGGGAAATCAGGACGAGTATGCCGATATTGACCGAAATTCCGGGCCAGGGCCTCCAGCGTAGCCGCAATGTCGTGTCACGGGTAGTGGCGGACGAAGCGATCGTTGTACCCATCCGGCGCGGTGCAGCGGACATGGATTCGATCTATACCTTCAACGAAACCGGCACGTCGTTGTGGGCCCTGATCGAGACAAACCAAAGCCCCGCTGAGCTGGCTAGGCACCTTCAGTCGGAATATGGACTTTCCGCGGAGCAGGCGGCTGCGGACACCCAGAAGTTTCTCGCGGACCTCTCCGAAGCGGGATTGATCGAGCAGTCGTAACCGGGTTGGCAGAAATACGGCTTTAGGCGGCCGGAACTTGGGATGAACGAAGCAACTTACGCGACATTCAGCCGCGCAATTCATGAGCGGCATTTTGGCAAACGCACGCCCGTGGAAGTTTCCATCGAGGTGACGCGCCGATGTCCGCTTGAATGCCTGCATTGCTACAACAACCTCCCGATGAACGACGCGGGGGCCCGGTCGCAGGAACTGACCCTTGAAGAGCATTGCAAGCTCCTGGATGAGTTGGTCGCCGCAGGCAGCCTGTGGATCTGTTACACGGGCGGCGAGGTGTTTGCGCGCAAGGATTTCCTGGACATCTATACAGAAGCCAAAAAGCGCGGCTTCCTGGTCACGCTGTTCACAAACGGAACCCTCATCACGCCTCGAATTGCCGACTATCTTGCGGAGTGGCGGCCGTTTGCGATCGAAATTACCCTCTACGGAGCCACGCGCGAGACCTACGAAACACTGACGCAGATTCCCGGTTCCTACGATCGTTGCATGAGGGGCATCCGGTTGCTGCTCGAGCGCGGGCTCCCTGTGAAGCTCAAAACCGTGCCGACGAGCGTGAACCAGCACGAAGTCTATGAAATGAAGCGTCTGGCCGAAGAAGAATTCCACGTCGAATTCAAATTCGATTCGCTGATCAATCCCCGGGTGGATTGCTCGCAAAGCCCGGTTGTCGTAAGGCTGACCCCGGAAGAAGTGGTGGCTCTGGACTACTTCGACCCCAAACGCGCGCACGAATACGGCCGGCTGATTGAGCGCGAGCTTGCGGCGCCCCTGGTTGCGACCCCCGACGACGACCATCGCTACTTCTGCGGCGGGGGCATGAACGGCTGCGCCATCGATCCGACCGGTGAAATGAGCATTTGCGTGATCTCCCACCAGCAGGATTACAACATTCGCAGCAAGGGTTTTCGCGAAGGGTGGGAAGGCCCGCTGCTTGAGATTCGCAACCAGCCGCGAACGCGCCCGACGATCTGCGACCGCTGCAAGATTCGTTCGATTTGCGGGATGTGCCCGGCCAATGGCGAGCTGGAAAACGGTGATGCGGAGTCGCCTGTGGATTTCCTTTGCCAGGTAGCGCATCTGCGTGCCTACGCGCTCGGATTTGACGTCCCCGACCACGGGGACTGCTCCTGCTGCAAACCGGGCCAGGTGCACGACGAGCTGTTGGCCTCGGCCGAGCGCATTCAAAAGCAGGAATCGGATCCAAGCCTGTGGGCTGGCGGCAAAACGCCGCCTCCAGCGTTCAACGTGCTGCAGCCGGCAGGCGGATGCGCAAGCGGTGGCTGCGGATCGTGCGCGACCCATCAGGCGTCATAGGGACCAAAACGGCCAAGGAATGAGCGACGGGAATCGATCAGAGAAAGAAGATCGGAAGCCTTATGAGGCTCCCCGGATCATTCGCGTAAGTTTGCGGCCCGATGAAGCCGTTCTCGGCCATTGCAAGATTTCCGGCGTGGCCGGGCCCGGCAACAGTTCGTGCGGCGCTTTATTCTGCCGGACGCCGGGCTCCTGATAAAGGCGAGTACCCCTGTGCCAGTCATCCAGTCAAAAATCGCGCGCACCGAGGCCGTTGCCCGGCCGAAGCCGACCGAAAGACAACGGCTCGCCTTTCGGGTGGGCGGGACCAGTTTCGGCCTGTTTAGCGACGACCCGATCAAACTGGCGCTTGATCCGAGCATGCGCGACTTTGTCGTGGAACCGAGCCTGGGCGATATTCAAATTAAGGTCGGGTGGACGACAAATCTCGAGATTCCTTCGGGGGAGCCACTATTCAATTCCGGGGGGTTGTGGAGGCTTTTTGAGGACTCAGGCGGTTATCGCTTCTATTTTTCCACGCCGTATCTGGGTGCCTCGCCGTACAAGACCGCTTGGTTTGATCGCGAATTCAGCCGCGGGCACCTGCTTCTGTTCCGCCCTTATTTTGACGAGGGCAAACCGATCTACCCGCTGGAATATCCGCTCGACGAGCTTCTGATGATTCACCGTCTGGCCTGCGGCGAAGGTGTTGAGATGCACGCAGTGGGAATCGTGGATGAAGCAGGGCTTGGCCACCTGTTTCTGGGGCATTCCGGCGCAGGCAAGAGTACGACAGCTCGTCTCTGGAAGTCGGAGTCCAACGCCCAGATTCTGAGCGACGACCGGATCATCCTTCGCGTGCGTGACGGGCGGGTCTGGATGTACGGAACGCCCTGGCACGGCGACGCGGGCATTGCCTCTCCGGAATCGGCTCCGCTTTCCAGGCTGTATCTGCTCGAGCACAGCAACCAAACCGAGCTAGTCGCTTTACCGCCGGGACGCGCCGCTGCCGAGCTTTTCACCCGCAGTTTCGTGCCGCATCACTCGCCCAGAGGCCTGCAATTCACCTTGCGATTTCTAGACCGCGTAGCGCGGGAAGTTCCGTGCGCGATCTTCCGATTTCTTCCGGACAAAAGTGCAGTGGAGGCGATTTCCCGTGAGGGAGCCTAGGAAGCTTGAATCGCGCGACTCCCCGCAGTTCGCAGTCGTGTGCGAGACCGCACTTGACGATGGCTTGCGGGTGCGTTTTCGCGCTCGCGGGCGAAGCATGCAGCCGAACGTGCTCGACGGCGACACGGTGGTTGTCGCGCCCATCTCGGCAGGCAAGCCCGAGCGCGGCGACATCGCCCTCACCCGAGGCGGTTCAGGGTTTGTGCTGCATCGGGTGGTCGGATGGGACCCAGAGACCGGCGCGATTGTGACACGCGGCGACGCGGGTCAGCAGAACGATGCGCCTGCGGCAAAGGTGCTGGGCAAAGTGATTGCGATCGAGCGAGGCGGCAGAACGATTTCGACAATGGCCCCCGGAACAAGTCTGTTGCATGGCTTTCGCACTCAAGTGCATCGTGCGGTGCGTGCCTGGGCGCGCAGAGCGAACCGCTTTCGCACGGCGCTTGCTCCCGTCGCGTTCATGCTTTTCGCCGTGCTGCTGCACGCCTCTGGGGCGGCTGCGCAGGCAACGCTGACCATAACCGATGGCGCGGCTCCGAACCCGGTGGCGTCGGGTGCCAACATCACCTACACCCAAACCGTTGCGAACACGAGCGCAAACGCAGCAACCGGCGCGAATCTAACTCAAAATACGCCGGCCAACACCGTTTTTGAATCCGTCACTCCACCGGCAGGATGGACCTGCGGCACGACGCCTGCCGTCGGGGGCACGGGTGCCATCACCTGCACGGACGCGAACGTCGCCGCGAATTCCTCGGGAACTTTCAGCGTTGTTGTCGAAGCCAGTCCGGAAGCCACCGGCGGGACAACGATTACCGACTCGGTCACAGTGAGCTGGACGGGCCCGCGAGGCGGAGGCAGCAACAACGCAACTGCATCGGTGACCGTGTCGGGAGCCGACATCTCCATGACCCAGGCGGTCGCGCCTTCAACTGTTGCGCCCGGCGGGACGATCACATACACCGAAACGGTCACAAACAACGGGCCGAACACGGCAAGCGGAGTCACTCTCTATCAGCAGACTCCGACAAACACGACGTTTGCGTCGATTACGGCGGCAGCCGGATGGACCTGCACGTCGCCTGCGGTCGGCGCGACAGGGCAGGTAACCTGCACGATTGCGAGCTTGACCAGCGGAACCTCGAGCGGGAACTTCACCTATGTGGTGACCGTTGGCGCAGGCGTAGCGGCCGGAACGACGATCGTCAACACGGCCGATGCGAACTCCGGGACCAGCGATCCGGTTTCTTCCAACAATGCAACGACGACATCGGTTCTGGTGGAAGTCGCTGCAGATGCCGATATGGCGCTTTCGATGCAGGTTTCGCCTTCGCCGGTTTACGTTTCCTCACCCATCACATACACCATTCAGGTCTCGAACCTCGGACTGTCGTCCGCATCGGCAGTCTCAGTAGTGGATACGCTTCCCTCGACGCTTACAGGCGTTTCCGCCACCACGTCTTCGGGAAGTTGCGGAGCCCCAACCGGCGGGACGCCCAACACGATTACGTGCAATCTCGGCACCGTTGCGAGCGGAGCGAGTCCGATCACGATCTCCGTTACGGGAACGTCTCCCGGTACGGCCGGAACTCTGACGAATTCAGCCACGGTCAGTACGACAACAACCGATCCAGTCTCCTCGAACAATACAGCGACGGTTGTCACCGTGGTTCAACCCCTGGTGTGCGGAACGCCGGGTAAGGATGGAGCGGGCGGAACACTGACTGGCGTCGTGAATACGTATTACGCAGGCGTCGGCACACCGGCCGCCGGAACTGCCAGTCTCACGGTCACCACTCCGTCGTCGGGGTCGGCGACGCAAATTGGAGTCAATGACCTGGTGCTGGTGATCCAGATGCAGGGCGCACAAATCAATTCCACGAATACAAGTTCCTACGGGGACGGAGTCTCAGGCGATCCCGGGTCCGGTTCGACCAGTCTCGGCAACTCGGGACAGTTTGAATTTGTGACTGTGACGGCAGTTACGGCGGGCACTGGCACCGAGACGCTGACGATTCAAGGCAGCGGCGCAGGCGGCGGCCTGCTGAACAGCTATGCGAGCGTGGCCGCGTCGAACACCAGCACCCCGCCTCAGGGAATTCAGACGTTTCAAGTCATTCGCGTTCCGCAATACGCGTCGGCGACGCTGAGCAGCACGCTTGTGGCGCTCGCATGGAATGGCGCCGTCGGAGGCGTGCTGGCACTGGACGTTTCTTCTCAGCTTACCTTGAGCGGAACGGTCGTCCTTGACGGCCAGGGTTTCCGGGGCGGCGGCGGTAGGAGTTTGGCGGGTGCGACGGGCCTGCTTTCAACCGATGACGTAACACTTTCGACGCTGGCCGCGAACGGCTCAAAAGGCGAGGGAATCGCCGGCACTCCTCATTACATTGCGCCGTCGACCGCCTCGATTGCCCCTGCCACCACCGCGACCAGTACAGCGCAAACGTATCTGGAGGGGCTGCCAAACGGGAGCTACGCCCGCGGCGCGCCAGGTAACGCAGCCGGCGGGGCAACCGACGCACACCCCTCGGCCAACGATCAGAACAGCGGCGGAGGAGGCGGCGCCAATGGTGGCACAGGTGGAATAGGCGGGTTCGGCTGGGACAGCGCCGGCATTGTCGGAGGATTCGGGGGCGTGGCGTTCCCGGCGTCGACCGCAGCCGTCGTGATGGGTGGAGGCGGAGGAGCGGGCACCACGAACGACGGGTCGTACTGGAATCCGACCACCAATGCCGGAGGCGCCGATTGCGGGACAAACTGCACGGGCATCTACAGCAGCGGAGTTGCCGGCGGTGGAATCGTGATTATTCACGCTGGCTCCTTCACCGGCACCGGCACCATCACCGCGAACGGCCAGAATGCCCTTGAAACCGAAAACGACGGAGGCGGAGGAGGAGGAGCCGGCGGTTCGATTCTCGTGTCGGCAAACAGCGGAGGATTGACAGGTCTTACCGCCAGTGCCGTTGGCGGAAACGGCGGAGTCACCTGGCCGGAGGAAGCTGCCGGCACGCCCTTTCCCGGCAATCGCCACGGCCCGGGAGGCGGCGGTGGTGGCGGTGTAATCATGACTACGTCCGCACCGGCGGGAGCGAGCGTCAGCGGCGGAAATGCCGGATGGTCAACACTGGCCGACGATGCCTATGGCGCGACAGCGGGCCAACCCGGCGTATTTACATCCGGGCTCGCAAACTCGACAACGCCCGGGACGCAATCCGGCGCCTCGTGTGCGGGAGCCGATATAGCGGTGACGAATGCGGGCGCTCCGAGCCCGGTAGTCCCCGGCAACAACATTACCTACACGCAAACCGTCACTAACAACGGTCCACTCGCAGCGGTCAACGCGTCGATGACCGAAACGATTCCCATGAACACGACGTTTCAATCGATTGCGATTACCGGAGCGGGAGCCGCTGGTTGGAGCTGCGCGACACCAGCTGTGGGCGCCACCGGCGTGATCACCTGCACGAATCCGAGTGTGCCGTCTGGAGCGTCGGGCGCGACCACGTTCACCGTCGCGGTCCAAGTGAACCCCGCGACCGTGTCCGGCACGCAGATTACCGATACGATATCGGCTACTTCAGGCACGAGCGATCCAAATCTCGCCAACAACTCAGCCACCGTGCTGACGATTGTAGGCGCGGCAACGACAGCCAACCTTGCGATCACCAACTCGGGGGTACCTAATCCGGTTCTCGCGGGGAACAACATCACCTACACCGTAACTGTCACCAACAACGGCCCTGCCGCATCGAGTACGGTTGCGTTCACCGAAGCCGTTCCGACAAACACGATCTTCGTTTCGGTGGCTGCGACCTCCGGTACAGCGGGCTGGACCTGCTCTGCGACCGCCATCTCCTGCACGATTCCAACTTTCGCTGCCGGTTCGTCAACGACATTCACGGTGATTGTCACTGTCGGCGCAGGCACTGCCTCCGGCACAGTGATCACCGATACGGCGAACGTCTCGGCGGCCACTACTGATCCGAATCCATCGAACAACGTCGCGACCGTGACGACCGTCGTGGCCACTGCAGGTCAAGCCGACCTGGCCGTGACCAAGACGGGTACGCCGAACCCGGTTCTGGCGGGGAATAACATCACCTATACGATCACGGTGACGAACAACGGACCAGCGGCCGCAGCAACTGTGACACTCACAGACACTCTTCCTGCCAACACCGCCGTCGTTTCGATCAGCACACCGGCCGGCTGGACGTGTCCTGCGCCTTCCGGCGGGACTCAGAAGTGCACCAACCCGTCGGTCGCGGCGAACGCCACGGCGACGTTTACGTTGATACTAAAGGTAACCGCGGGCACCCAGCCCGGCACCGTCATCACGAATACAGCAAGCATCGCTTCTTCCACGACAACCGACCCGAACAGCGCAAACAACACGGCGTCGTCGAGTTCCACGGTTGCCTCGCCTTCACAGGCCGACGTCGCAATCGTGAAGACCGCATCTCCGGAGCCCGTAAATCAGAACACCAATCTCACCTATACGCTGCAGGTGACCAACAATGGTCCCGCCGTCGCCCAGGGCGTGACCGTGACCGACGCGCTTCCTGCACAAGTGACGTATACGTCTGTTTCCGTTCCTGCGTCACAGGGCAGCTGCACCTACACGGCCGCTACGACAACCGTCAACTGCTCGCTCGGATCGATCAGCGTCGGCGGTTTGGTGATTATCACCATCAACGTGAATGCCGCGACATTCAGTTCGGCCACCACATCCTCGAACACCGCGACGGTCACCGCCAGCACGACCGATCCAAACATGACGAACAATTCTTCGACCGCCATCTCGACGATCCAGGCGGCCACAGCAGTGGATTTGACATCGTTCAAGGCGAAGTCCATTTCCGGAGGCGGAACGCTGCTCGAATGGCAGACGCGCGAAGAGTCCAGGAATCTGGGATTCCATCTGTATCGCGAAGATGCCCAGGGCCGCCACCAGATTGATCCATCGCTGATCGCCGGATCGGCGCTGTTGTTCCGCGGCGGTCAGCCGCAACACCGCGCAAAGAGCTACCAATGGATTGACCCGCAGGGCGGGTCGCAGTCCTCCTACTGGATCGAGGACGTGGACCTCAACGGTACGCGCACGCTGCATGGACCGATCTATGCAGAGCCTGCATCCCCGGGTGCAGAACCCGTGTCGCAGGCGCGAACGCTGGGACAGATGAGCCAGTCGCTCGCGCTTGCAGCTCCGGCGTTCAGACCGGCCGTGGAAATCACACGAGGGCTCGCGACGCCGCCGCACGTCTTGGTTCCGCAGGTGGCACCCCAGGAATCCTCGGCGTCACTCAACGGCGAGCTGGCGGTCAAGATCTCGGTCTCAAGCGAGGGGTGGTATCAGGTTACGCGAAACCAGCTGGTGGCGGCGGGCCTGCCAGCGGGAGCGGACGCTCGCTTCTTGCAGCTGTACGCGGAGGGCGTCGAGCAGCCGCTGCTGATTCTCGGGAAACAGTCTGGGCCTCTCGGTGCGAATGACAGCATCGAATTCTACGGCACGGGCATTGATACTCCGTTTTCAGGCACCCGCGTCTATTGGCTGGTGCGCGGCTGGCGCCCTGGTACGAGAATTCCAGCTGTGCCCTCGGCGGGCGGCGGACCTGGCAGCGCTTCCAGCTTTCCGTTCACTCTGCTGTTTGAGCAGCGCACTACCTACTTTGCCGCGTTGCTGAACGGTGTAAACAACGATAACTTCTTTGGAGCGATTGTCACCTCCGATCCAGTCGATCAAGTCATCAATGTCGCCCACATCGATCCGACCTCCGCCCTGCCGGTCACGATCGACGTGACGCTACAAGGCGTGACCGACCAGCAGCCACACAGCGTCTCGATTTCCTTCAACGGCGCTCCGGTCGGCGAGATGGATTTTGCGAACCTGGCCAATGTCACCAACACCTTCGCCATCAGCAACAGCCTGCTTGAGAATGGCGCGAACACCGTCACTCTCACGGCTCTTGACGGCGACAACGACGTGAACCTGGTGCAGTCAATCGCCTTGCACTACGCGCATACCTACACGGCCGATTCGGACTGGCTGAGCGCAACGGCGTCGTCAGGCAATACCGTACATATCAACGGGTTCAGCAACGGGCAGATCCAGGTGATGGACATCACCGATCCGCTTGAGATCACGCAATTGACGGGTAAGGTCGCATCCGACGGATCAGGCTTTGGGATTACGCTCGAGGTTCCTGGATCACCGGGAGTCCAACGCACGCTGCTTGCGTTCTCAAGCGATCAGATCTCGGCGCCTGCGGCCCTTTCCTACCACGCACCCAGTTCGCTTGACCGGCCGCAAACAGGCGCGGACCTGGTCGTGATTGCCTATCCAGACTTCGCAGCGAGCGTAGCGCCGCTGGTGAAGCTCCACGAGACGAAAGGTGATTCCGTCGCCGTGGTGACGACCGATCAACTCTTTGACGCATTCAACTACGGCGAGCGGAGCCCATTCGCCCTACAAAGTTATTTGCAGCTTGCTGCGACCAGCTGGCACACGCGCCCACAGTCGGTTCTGCTCGTTGGCGGAGCGTCGTTTGATCCTCGAAACTATCTCGGCTTGGGCGACACCGACTTCGTTCCCTCGCGAATGATTGAAACGGCCGCCTTCAAGACCGCTTCTGACGACTGGTTGACCGATTTCAAGCAGACTGGTTTTGCGACAATACCGACCGGGCGACTGCCCGTGAACACCCCGGCTGAAACGGCCCTGGTGGTTTCCAAGATTGTTGGCTACGAGCAAGGGAGCGGCGCCGGCAGCTGGAACGAGCAGGCACTGGTGATCGCGGACCAGAACATCGGAGTCGACTTCACCACGGAAGCGAATTCTGCGGCCGCCGATCTCCCGGCGTCACTTGCGACAACCAAGATCCTCGCCGACGGCCAGGATCCCGCGGCGATCAAACAACAGATCCTAGCCGCCCTGAACAGTGGGGTGCTGCTGGTGAACTACACGGGTCACGGATCGGAAGAACAATGGTCTTTCTCCGATCTGTTTGACGATACGACGGCCGCAAGCCTTTCAAACGGTGACCGGCTGCCGGTGTATCTGCTTATGGATTGCCTGAACGGGTTTTTCCAGGACGTGTACGATACCGCCCTTTCCACCTCGTTGATGCTCGCACCCAACGGTGGGGCTGTGGCCGTGTGGGCATCGTCAGGCTTCACCAACGCTCCTCCTCAGGCAACGATGAACCAGGCGCTCCTTGGTGAATGGAAGGCCAATCCGAGCCTGCCGCTTGGCAAAGCGATGCTGGAGGCCAAATTGGGAATCGTCGACCCGGACGTCCGCCGCACCTGGAACTTGTTTGGCGATCCGATGATGCAGCTGCAGATTCCGGCTGGCGCGCAAGCCCGGACTCCCGTATCGCGGAAGCCGTCGAACTAGAAATCCTCACGGGGAGCCCGGCGGGTCACAGCAGTGCCCCCGTATTGATCTTCGCCCCGCGTAATGGCATGTTGAGACAGGATGGCCTCCGAGGCGCAGCGATCGAGCAGTTCATTTACCCGCACGCTGGTCGTCAAGACCTCACGCCGCACCGAACTCAGGGACGTTACCGCCGAAGTCGAAGCGGCCGTCCGCGAGTCCGGCTGTACCGACGGCATGTGCCACCTGTACGTCCCCCACACGACCGCGGGAGTTCTGGTCAACGAGGGCAATGATCCTGCCGTCGCACGCGACATCGAAGCTGCGCTCGACAGGCTCGTCCCGCACTCCGCCGGCTATACGCACGCCGAGGGCAATGCCGATTCGCACATCAAAACTGCGCTGATCGGTTCCTCTGAGACGGTATGGATCGAGCGCGGCAGGCTCCTGCTGGGCCGCTGGCAGGCGGTGTTCTTTGCCGAATGCGACGGCCCCCGCAGCCGCGAACTGCACATCAAGATCGTATCCGACGGCGTGCCCTGATCTTCGGGCTGAAGAAGCGGCCGGCGGCCCCCGCCTAGCGTACAATCGTCGTTGCATGTCCTTCCGATCCGGATTCGTCGCCATTGTGGGCCGCCCGAACGCGGGGAAGTCGACGCTCGTCAATACCCTGGTAGGACGAAAGGTCGCAATTGTGTCACCGCGGCCGCAGACCACGCGGAATCGCATCCAGGGAATCTTAAACCGCGACGGGGCGCAAGTCGTCTTGATCGACACGCCCGGCATCCACCAGGCCAAGAATGTCCTCAGCCGGATGATGATGGATGAGGCGCAGCACGCGATCGAAGGCGTAGACGTGCTCTCTCTGATCGTGGACGCCGCGGCGGAATTCGGTGCAGGGGACCAGTTTTCGCTTGATTGGGTCCAGCGTTTTCACGGGCCGATCTTTCTGCTCCTCAATAAGGTGGACTGCGTCCGCAAACAGCTTCTGCTCCCACTCATCGAGCGCTATTCCGGGCTGCATGATTTCGCGGAGGTTTTTCCGATTTCCGCATTGACCGGAGAAGGGTGTCCAGCGCTGGTGGACGGGTGGCTCGGGCGGCTGCCTGAATCGCCCCCCTATTTCCCAGCGGACCAGTTTACCGATCAGCCGGAGCGGTTTCTAGCAGCCGAACTGATTCGAGAAAAGGCCATACAGGCGACGCGCGAGGAGGTGCCGCATGCGATCGCCGTGCTGGTGGACACCTTTGAGGAAAAGAAGGAACTGGTGAAGATTCGCGCAACGCTCTACGTTGAGCGCGAAGGGCAAAAGGGAATTCTGATCGGCGCGGGCGGCGAGACGATCAAGAAAATCGGCACACAGGCGCGCAAGGAAATCGAAGCGATTCTGGGCACTCAAATTTTTCTGGAACTGTTCGTCAAGGTGCAACCCAATTGGCGGCAGAACTCCGTGCTTGTCCGGCAGCTTGATTGGCACAGGCAGCTGGAACAACTGGCCGGGGAGTGAGACCCTGGCCGGAGGTGCGCTAGGAAGCCTTTGACGGAGCGATGCCGAGCGAGCGCATCTTGCGGTACAGGTGGCTGCGCTCGAGGCCGAGCGCCGATGCGGCCTTGGTCATGTTCCAGCGATTCTCTTCCAGTTTGCGCAGGACGAATTCTCGCTCGTACGCCGAACGCGCCTCGTGCAGGCTTTCGTAGGGTTTCTGCGGGCTCTTCGATGCGCCGCGAAATAGCTCGGGCGGCAGATGATGCGGCTCGATCCGGGGCGAGGGGCAGATGATCACTAGCCGCTCGACCAGGTTGCGCAATTCCCGAACGTTGCCGGGCCACGGATACACCAGCAGCACTTCCATCGCAGGCGCGGTAAACTCCTTGGGCTTCTTGCCGTAGGCCTCGCAGAACTCCTTCAGAAAGTGCCCTGCAAGAATGGGAATGTCTTCGGTCCGCTCGCGCAAAGCGGGCACGTAGAAGGGAATCACGTTGAGCCGGTAGAAAAGATCCTCGCGAAACGCGTTGCGGCCGATTTCGACCTCCAGTTTCTTGTTGGTGGCCGCGATCACGCGAACGTCCACGGTCACCGGCAAGTTCGAACCCAGCGGCTCGACGCGCTGCTCTTCCAGTACGCGCAGCACCTTGGATTGCGTTTTCAGGCTCATGTCGCCGACCTCGTCGAGAAACAGCGTGCCGCCGTCAGCCTTCTGAAATTTTCCGACCTTGTCTTCGCTTGCGCCGGTGAAGCTGCCCTTGCGATGGCCGAACATCTCGGATTCGATCAGTTCTTCGGGAATCGCAGCGCAGTTCACTTCCACAAACGGCTTTTCGTTGCGCTGGCTGCTGGCATGGAGCGCGCGCGCCACCAGTTCCTTGCCGGTGCCGCTTTCGCCGTAGATCAGAACGCGCCCGGTCGTTGGCGCAGTGAGGGCGATCTGCTGACGCAGCGCCTTCATGGGAACACTTCCCCCCAGGATCTGGTGCCGCTCTTCGAGTTCAGCGCGCAGACGCCGGTTTTCGTCCTCCAGGCGCACGTATTCCAGCGCGTTTCGTACGACTACCACGATTTTTTCGAGCGAAAGCGGCTTTTCGACAAAATCGAACGCGCCGAGCTTGGTCGCGCGGACTGCGCCTTCGATATTTCCGTGCCCCGAAATCATCACCACGACCGGCGCGCCGTCCTGCGACTGAATGCGTTCGAGCGTTTCGATGCCGTCCATTTTGGGAAGCCAGATGTCGAGCAGGATCAAATCAAACGTGTCTCGCTCGATTTTCGCGAGGCATTCCTCGCCCGATGCGACGCTGTCGACCTCGTAGCCTTCATCGCGCAGCAGGGCTCCGAGCGACTCGCGGATTCCGTCTTCGTCATCAACGATGAGTATGCTTGGCATGGTTCGGTGGGTATCCTCAGCCGGCCTGCGTGGATATTCCTACTTCGGCGGCAGGGAAGCGGATCAGGAAACGGGCTCCGGCGGGCATGTTGTCCTCGACACGAATCGTCCCGTTGTGCTCGGCGATAATGCGGCTCGCAATCGCAAGGCCGAGTCCCGTGCCGCGTCCTTTGGTTGAAAAATGCGGCAAAAACAGCCTGGCCTTGTCTTCCGGTGAAATTCCGCGTCCGCTGTCGGAGACCTCGATCACAACGGCATCTCCGTCGCTTTCGGCGCGAGTGGAGACGCGCAACCGGCGGAGCGGCGAACCCTCCATGGACTCGGCCGCGTTGTCGATCAGGTTTGCCACAACCTGCCGGATGAGTTCCGGATCTGCCTTCACGGAAGGCAGTGAACCTGCAAGATCGGTTGAGACCAGAATGCCATCGAGCCTGCCCTGAAACAGCTCAAGCGCGCTTTCCACGATGGGGTTCAGGTCTGCTGGCGAAAGCCGCGCGGCGGGGAATCGCGCAAACTGCGAGAATTCATCCACCAGGGATTCCAGCGTCTGTACCTCGCGCTCGATCAGGCCCGCGCATTCGGCCGACAGCTTTTCAAATTCGGTGCGCTGCGCCGTCGGGTTCGCCGCCGCCGAGCGATCCAGGAAGCGCAGCAGACGCTGCGCCGAGAGTTGAATGGGAGTCAGCGGATTCTTGATCTCGTGCGCGATCCTTTGCGCCACTTCCTGCCAGGCTGCCGCTTTTTGGGCCCGCAGCAGATCCGTCAGGTCGTCAATTACCACGATGAAGCCGGGATTTGAGCGCCGGGGTCCGAGCGAGGTGACCGTTACCGCCGTCCGAACCAGGCGTCCGCCGGTGGCGATTTCGATTTCACTCGATGCCGCGCCCATTCGCAACGATCGCCGCATGAGGTGCAGCATGGCACGCGCCGCCTCCTCTCCAACAAGTTCCGGAAGAGTATGCGCGGCGCGCGCCGAATCTCCCAGGATCGTGACAACTGCGGTATTCACGCGTGCCACGTCACCGGATGCGTCCAGCGATACGACTCCGGTCGGAATATTCTCAAGGATCGCTTCCATCAGCTTGCGGCGACGTTCGCGTTCTTCAATTGCCTGTTCCAGGCTTTGTGTGAATTCGTTGATCTGCCGGCGTCCTTCGCCGAGTTGCTCGGTCATGCGGTTGAAGGAGCGCACCAGAGTGCCCAGCTCGTCCTGCGCCTGCACTTCGATGCGATGGTCAAAATTCCCGCGCGAAATTTCCCGCGTGGCCTCGGCGAGCGCCTGAATCGGCACGGTCACCTGCTTGGAGAGAAAAAGCGCAACCCAGGTGGTCGTGAACAGCAGGAGCAGCGTCACCAGCATGAGGGCCAGCAGAATCTCCCTTTTGTAGGCCCGCAGATGCTCCTTTTGCTGATGGTAGGTGTCGGTTTGCGACTCGATGGCCGCATATCGTTCGGAAAAATCACTGGGCAAATGGCGTGCGACATACAGCGTCCCGTCTTTCAACGGAGCGCTGCCTGCGAGGTACAGTTCTCCATTCACCTTCCAGACTCGCGCTCCGCTTCGGATGGTCTGGACCGATTCGGGGAAAATCGCAATCGAATCGGTGTGTCCTGCGCCCTGGACGTTTGAGTCAACCGTGGCCGTCTTGGTGAAGTCCCAACTGGAAATTACCCGTCCGGTCGCATCGGCGACCCAGGAAATATCAATGGCGTGGTTGCGACCGAGAAAATCGTCCACCGGCGCCCCGTGAACCGCCGCCTCTGAGGCCAGGCGATTCAGACGGTCGAATTCGGTGGTTTCAAAGTGAGTCAGCAGAATCTGGCTCTGTTCGTTTGCGATTTCAAGCGGGCGCGGGAACCAGTTGTTCAAGGTTCGGTTG
>Ga0209624_10001583_pt1 | contig 17569 bp, 21 predicted proteins | sample JacPinW_OM2H0_O1_FD_188565 | JGI IMG/M metagenome (GOLD analysis project Ga0209624, IMG submission 188565) | Forest soil microbial communities from Algoma, Ontario, Canada - Jack Pine, Ontario site 1_JW_OM2H0_O1 (SPAdes) (version 2) | ecosystem: Environmental > Terrestrial > Soil > Boreal...
GGACGCAAATTGGGACCTTTTGATCGTGTGATTGATGTGCACGTCAGCAATCTGCGCAAGAAACTGGGAAGCGGAGAGCAAGGCGAGCGCATCAAGTCCGTGCGGAACGTCGGTTATCTTTTCGTTCTGAGATCGCAAACTGCCTGAGGTGTGCAAATCGGAGCTAAGCGAAGCCCCTCTGTTCTCGGACACGTCTCATTGGGTCAGCGGTAGAACGATACATACGAACAACCCGCCGTCATTCGCATTCTCGGCCCAGATTTTGCCTTTGTGGAGACCAATGACGCGGTCGGCGATCGCCAATCCGAGGCCGCTTCCACCTGACTCCCGATCACGTGCATCCGCAATGCGATAAAAAGGACGAAAAATACTCTTCAATTCGTTCTCCGGAACGCCCGGACCAAAATCACGAACGGTAATCAAAACCTCCGGAGCTGTCTCTCCTGTCCGTTTGAGTAGAACTTGAACCGTACTGCCGTCCGGGCTATACCGCAACGCATTTCGAATGACATTTTCGATGGCGCTATGCAGTAGTTCGCTATTTCCTAACACTCGGCATTCAGCGTCTGCGGCAAGCTCTATCGATCGATCCTTAACCCGACTCTCGAAATGCGCGTCATCAACGACCCGCGACACCAATTTTGTCAGGTTGACTCTTGTCATTGCTATAGCGCCTACCGACGTCTCGAGGCGTGCAACCGTCAACAGACGCTCCACCGTTACGTCTAAAAGTTTCAGATCTTGTTCCATATGTTCGAAGGCGGGATCGTCTCCCTTGCGCTCGCGCGCGAGATCGAGCGCCACATTTAACCTGGCAAGAGGCGAACGAACTTGGTGCGAAACGTCGTAGAGGAGCTGTCTCTGGCCCGCGATCAACTCTTCGATGCGATCCGCCATAGAATTAAAATCGCGCACCAAACCGCCCAATTCGTCATTTCGCAACTCCATGTTGGCAGCCGCGCGAGTGTTGAACTCGCCGCGCGCAAGATGATGAGAGGCTTCTCGCAGCTGCATTACTGGTTTAGTGATGTACCGTGTGAGCAAATAGCAGATAAAGCCTGACACCAGAAGTGCAACTCCCCACCTCAACGCCATCGTCGGGCCATGGATGCCAACTGCGGCAGCGCGCGGACCTGCCGGCAGTTCCGTAGCAAACACGTAGGTATGCCCGGAGGGGCCCTGCAAAAGCATGCCCACTCGCACGAGACCATATTTGAACGAAAAGTCAGTGCGGTGACTTGAAACGAGTCGAGCGGAAACGTCTTCAAAACTCGCGCAAGCTTTCCCGGCAAGCGGATGTCCCTGCTCATCGAACAAGCAAGCACTAACGCCACCGCTGATTCTCGATTTTTCGAGATACGCTGCGGCCCCGGGAGATCCCGCTTGCTCGAATGTCTGTACCGCGGTTGTTCCTGAAAAACGTGCGGCTTCAGCGAGCATGTTGTGCCACTGCGTAGGCACACTGCCGTGCTCCAGGACAAACGTCAGCACCAGCGCGATGCCGGTCAGTATAGCCGTGGACCAAAACCAAAGAAAAATCTTCAGGAACAGACTGCGCATAGATTGCTTGTCACACAGTCGAACAGAGCGAGATGGTGCGTCCTAATGCGCTTCTTGCGAAACTGTGAGGCATTGTGACTTCGATACTAGCGCATCCATTCGCGGCGCCCTGCATCCTTTACAAAACTTAACTCCGCTAAACGATTCTTGATCGCACTCGCCCGCTCCCGATGATGGAATGAGGCCATCAGACAAACCGAAGAAGGAGTGAGTCATGAATCGGATCGCTACATCGGCACAACTTGCAATTGCTTTCCTGCTTGCAGTCACTTTGTTTAACCCAGCAGCCTCGGCACAGGCGCTTGCTGCGGGAAAGATTTCCCTCCCGTACCAGGTCGAATGGCTGGGCAGGACCGTTCCGGCTGGGCAGTACGTTTTCTCCGTCCAAGATGGCGTCCCACGTGGGTTCCTTGTCCTCCGGAGCGTTGGGAATCGCTCCGGGATCGTTCTAATGTTCGAACCCGGGGTCTCCTACGACTATTCTTCAGAAAACAGCGTCCTGAACATCGTCACGGTTGATGGCAGGCGCTACGTCAAGTCTTTGGGACTCGCCCCGTTGCGGAGAAAGTTTATTTATCAAACCCCAAAACACAAGGTTCATGAATCGCTTGGCAAGATAGCTTCGGCCCAGTCCATTCGGGTTCAATGATGCCATCCGCGATATTGCTTATTCGCAAGGCATGAAACCGGCCGCGGAACGTAGTAGCAGCTAAGGAGAAGCGAAAATGAATCTTGGAACGCAACCATCGACTCTGACGAGGCTGACCGCTGCCGGTCTCGTATGTAGCGCACTAGCGATCTGGATCCAGTGGCTATCCGGAGACCCCGCTTACCGCGGAATTCCTCCGGGCCCCATCCTTTTTGTGCTCTTCGCCGGAATCATAGTGGCGGCGGCGCGCTGGTGGTGGAGCCCCATGCTCGGAACCCTTATATCAGCGCTCACCACCGTCGGATGGTTTGTCAGACTGCCGGACGAGGCTCTGCGGCTTATCCATCCCACAACGATTGGCAGGTTTGCGCCCGGAATATTTATTGGGACGCTCTTTCTGATCCTCTCCTTATTAGTCACAGATGTCGCCGGCCTGGCTGCGACCATACAGAACTATCGTCGTACAACCGATCGCACGGGCGGAGCAAAGATCATCTTGATTCTTCTCGGTATGATCTTCGTTTTGCTCGGCGTGATGATGCTCTTTCGAGGCACAGCAGTCGACCAGTATCACAATTTGCTGCACCTCACCTGGGGTGGTGCAGCCCTCGCCCTAGGGCTCTTCGGAACAAAATCAGCCGGCAAGACTTTTTCTGCTGTGTCTGGCGTTTTCTACTTTGCGCTCGGACTTATGGGTGTCTTGTTCGGAGATCCTGCAATGAACAGGGCGTGGCATCCTGGCCCCTTGCACCTGACCACCCCCGACCACTTGTTTCATATGATTCTGGGGACCGTACTACTGGCGGCCGGATTTGTTCCGGGGCGGCACACGCTCCGCTCTGACACAAAAACAACGGCCTAGCGCAGACGCGTCCCTGTACTCGAACGAATGCCGGAGGCAGAAAGTTGAAATTGGGAGTCGGAAAATTCAATCCATGCACGACGGAGTACAGTCTGGAATGTCTTGCCTTCGCAAGAAGTTGTACGACGTATCGGCCGTCTGTGTCATAGAGTGTGATTAGTGGGCTTATTCCAGCAAGGTAGCTGAATCGTGCTTTTACGAGACGGAGTCCGAAGAGATGCGAGATCCAGAACTCTGCGCGTTGCGGCGGGCGGCAAAGGCAAGAAGCACGATCAAGCCGGCGGTGAATATCGCGTTGCCGATGCGAAATCCGATTCCTCCGTTGCCGATGGCGGGGTGTTGAACGAAAGAGTGCCACGCATAAGTCAATGCGGCGCCACCGGTGAGAGCGAGACGATGGCGGCCGTCCCAACCGGCACGATGAGACAGGACGGAAACTGCTGCGATCACGAGGAAATCCAAAAGCAGATAGATTCCGACCGTAAGCCATCCCCACGCGCTCGGGACCATGATGAAAATGGAACCTGCAACCAAGGCACTGGCCCCGACGAGCAGCGGGCTGGGAACCCATCCGGCGCTGTGAGTGACCGGCCGCACAGGCATACGAAACGCTGCGGCGATCGCCAGGACGCACACAACGGCAGCGGCCACGAATTGCGGAATCGATGCGACAAAGCGATCCTGCCTGATCTCGAGGGCGGTAGATGCCACCGCGCCTAAGATGAATAAGACGCCGGTGACGGCTAAGCCGAGCCCCGTGAGCCAGGGCGCGGTCGCGCGGTCGGGTACCAGGGCTTCGACCAGGGCGATCGAAACCGAAATGCTCCAGACGGTGTGCAAGGTGAGCACAAATATAGTCCACCATGCGCCGATCCCAAGCGCGGGAATGTAGGCCGGCTGAAGAAGATGCAGATTCAGGTGGAGGTAATTTGAATTGAACAGCGTCTGAGTGGTGAACGCTTCCTCCAGGACGGCATAGGCAAATGCCAGCACCAGAATGGTCGGCCAGCCCCGACCAGTGCGGCGCACAACTTCGCGGATGAGCAAAGCACCGCCGCCATACATGGGCGCCAGAATCACCAGCGCGCCCAACAGCTTGATTGGCAGGTCGCCCAGCAAGAACTCTGCAACCAGCGGAGCGACGAAGAATAGTCCAATTGCCGGAGCCAAGCGCCTTATTCCGGGATTCGACATACTCAGTCAAGGTATACCGCGTCGAATTGGACACGCAACCCGAGCTGCCTCGCTGCCCGAAGCGTCACCCAGGAACCCAGGATTGCAGGTTAGCATGATTTCTTGGCGGCTCGGGCCATGGCCTCGATCCCACCTGGATTTCGGCATGGCGTTGCCCCTCGGCCTGATCTTCCGACGGTCCCTCCCTAGGCTCGGAGAACCGCACCCTGTCTCCGGTCGCGCCGCTCAAGAAGAAGAATGCCGATCTCGAGTTCCAAAATCGAGATGACTGAGAGGTAGAGGCTTTCGGCGGGGAGGCCATCGGACCAAGCTCGGACGCGCGGATGGGCGTTCTTCGCTCTTCGTAATTCCGAAACTAGGTTCGTATCGACGAGGTACATCAGGACAAATCCAGGGGCTCGTGCCGGAACACGGAGTCAGGAAAACTGAGCACTCAAGGAGACAACGTCAGTTCTAGGATTGTCCCGCCTTGGGCCGGAAATGGAGAGAGCTTTGTAAGCGCTTCCTTTTAAGGGTCGATTGGACTACATATTATGCGCAAAGCCATGCGCAATAGCCAAAAACCGAACTGAGCAAAGCCGAGTGCTAGTGCCTCGCTAAGAGTAGAAAATTAGAGGGTTATGTCATTCCGCAGCCTGTTTCTTAAGTCGAAAGCATCTTGGAGCGACGAGCTACAAGTGCTGTCCCCTTAGAAGTCCTGGCTGGTAGGGAGGAACCATGAAGCAAACCGCCCTGGTCATATTCGCGGTGTTAGCCACGTTGCTCCTCGGAGCGGGGCAGAGCTACGCCAATGGAATCACCTACACGCTATCCGATGCGTCAGTCACCGGCAGCATCGGTGGGACATCCTTTACCGACGCATCGGTGAGCATCACATTTACCGGAAATACCTCGAACGTCAGCCTACTCTCTCCCGGTACATATACAAACACCCTGGGGACAGCGACGGTGAACATATCCGGCGTCGGATCGTTCGCGTTTACCGACTCCTTGGGGGCATACGTCAACCAGGGTAACGAAAATGCCGGGATTTATGATCTCACGGAGTCAGGCGCCGTCGTGTTGCTCACCCACAATCCGTCTTTCGCGACGTACGGTCTAACGTCCTCCATCGGGCCTATTACCGGCGCTTCGATTATCAGCTCCGGTCTGTCCCTGGGCACGACCGACGGCTTGCTAATCTTCAATAGCGACAGTGGTAGCTCCACTTTTACGGCTACGGCAGTAGTGCCTGAGCCCAACTGCCTAGCGCTCTTTGGAACGGGCCTAGCTGGACTCGCTATGGTTCGCCGCCGTCGGCAGGCGTGGGGGCGTGCCCCCTTGTTTCCTGGAGTATGAGCTTCTCCCACTTACGCAAGCCGAACCAAGCTTGTTGTATCAGCGCGGGGCGACCCAGTCGATTTTGAATTCCCCCGTCTCATCTTTCACCGTGTAGGCTGGGGGAGGTTCGAACAGGCTCGGGTCCGGCTCATTTCGGTTGATGTCGACGAGTTTGTAGGTGTGCCTCCCGCTTCGCGGATCATCCGACTTTCTGAGGATGGTCTCTTTCAGCTCTGGGGAGGTCCACGTCTCAGACGTACTGACGATCGGACGGTCGTTGCCCATCGTACCCACTGGCCAGGTTGTCGTGTGCTTCTTACCTTCTGCTTGGACTCCCTCGATGATCTGAGTCCCTAGATCTTCCGTGATGATCTGTGGGTGGTTTGGGTCGTCCACGCCGTGGCGGACAGCTGCCGATGGGGCGCTCGCGCGAACGGGAGGAGCCGGCGGAGCTTCAGTCTCTCCACTGCGACCAGAAACCGCAACCACGCCTGTCGTCTCACTCATTACGGCGTGGCCAGTCTGCCCATGATCGGAAGCACGCCGCGGGCTATCCGGCAACTCCTGGCGATGAACTACCGGTTCATCCAAAATGAATACGTATCGGAAGTGGGCAACGGGATCGTTGATCTCAACGACGATCGGACTTTTTGACAGGTTGGGGTGCCTCTCGACCGGACCCATGAGCGCATGGTGTTCCTCGCGAGTTCGGCCCATCGAATCCCGGTAGATTTTCTTCTCCGGAAAAGTCTGGGAGATACGGGTCCCATCGGCGAGCGTCTGAAGGTGCTCGTCAACCGTTTCCGCAGAGTAAGGAGCGCCCGTAATTGCTGCCCCGTGATAAAACGCCGCCTGAAAGTGCATCGTGCCGTGCACGCCATTGGGCCCGGTCGAAAGCGAAGAGGAGATTTGGCACAGAGTAGACGCTGAGAAGAGTAAAGTGCAGCTGAACGAGGCGAGGATCGGATTCGTCTTCCACCCCCTTGTTTCCCCGAAAGTATAGCTAAGCTGGTTGCCGTCCACAAGCAAGGTTGGTACGGTTCATTTGCCACTCGGGTACTCGCTGCTCGTCGCGGGAGAGGCTGCGGCGCTGGAAGATGAAGACGGCGAGGAGAAAAGATACGAGCGCATAGTCGAGGCCGTAGGTGAGGGCCGTGAGGTGGTTGGTCCAGGGAAATGGACGCAACGAGGCGCGAGTGATGACCATGAAGCGCTCCTCGGAAAGCAGGCTGGTTAACGGAAGAAGCCCAAAGTGTCAACCAGGACGGCAGGTTGTCATAACTCAACTGGGCCCGCCGCAATCTGTGCTGTTTTAGGTGTCTCCGGGCACCGCAGAAAAGCCAGCAGTGGCCCCGGCAGCGGGCATTTCCCAATCGCGTTGTTCTTGTGGCTCAGAAGTTGTGACGTTCTCCAATGGATGGTCTGTATGTACGCTCTACTGTAGGACGTGCCAGTGGAGTCCTCCAGGCTTCGTTCTTCAGCCAGAAAACGTCTAGGCGAAGCTTTGTCCCGCTTCAGCAGAAAAAGGGATAGAGAACAAATTCATGAAGGACGTCCTTGATCCTTCACCGCCTCGAACAAGGCTCCAATCTCCCGCGGGTTGGCAGCATCCTTCGCGAACGTGAAAGTCCCATGCTCCTGCATCTCTCGAGCTGCGCGAAGGAAGGCGCCCAGAGCGGTCCGGGCTAGTGCACTGCCGACGCTGATGCGCTTCACGCCCATTGCCGAAAGTTCCGCCAACGTGAGCTGAACACCCCGAAGTCCCATGACTACATTGACAGGCCGGTCAACAGAGCTGACCACAGCAGCAATGTCCTCCTTCGTTATCAGACCGGGAGCGTAGAGAACATCGGCACCCGCTTCCTGAAATGCCTGCAAGCGCCTGATCGTGTCCTTAATATCGGGGCGACCGTGCAGATAGTTCTCTGTCCGAGCCGTTAGCGTAAAAGCAAAAGGAAGGGTATGAGCGGCTTTCGCAGCGGCCCTGACGCGCTCCGCCGCATGTTCCAGTTCATAGATCGGCCTATCGATCCGACCGCTATAGTCCTCGATCGAACCACCCACCAGCCCGGTTTCACCCGCCAGGCGGATGGTTTCTGCAGCGACTTCAGGCTCGTCGCCAAAACAATTCTCCAGATCGGCGCTCACCGGAAGCTCCGTAGTAGCCACGATCTCGCGCGCGTGCGCGAGAGTCTCATCGCGCGTGATTTTCCCATCGCGCCGCCCCTTCGAGAAAGCATAGCCCATGCTCGTGGTCGCCAAAGCCTCAAACCCTAGTTGCGCCAGAATCCGCGCGCTTCCCACGTCCCACGGGTTGGGAATAATGAAGGCACGGTCCCGCTGGTGGAGCGCGCGAAAAGCACGTCCCTTTTCATCTTGTGTCAACATGGCAGCAGTCCTGGTACCGGGACTTCCAGATTCGGGCCGTCGCCGGCGAACGAACGACCTCACGACTATTTCTAGTCTATAAGCGGACTCCATGCCTTTTTCTTTTTGGATATCGTCAGATTGGCTCCTCTTGCCCGACGAGGAAAGCGCGAGCCGTTCGGGACATCTGAGGACACCAGAACCGCAAGGAAGCAGCAGGAGATCAGACCATCCAATAGCGACGTTATGGGGCGTAAGTGGTTGGGATTGATAAGTCTGGCGGAGAGGTCGACCCCCGATCACGGATGGCGTTAAGCTACCGGTGATCAACGCACTCTAGGTGCAATCACAGCGGATAAGGAGATCGACCTTGAACAAGCATAACAATTCTGGAAAGAAGAGTGGACCGACAACGAAGCGGGCAAAGCCGCGAGACCCGATGCGGCGGGATACAAAGCAAGTGCTGGCGGAACTAGTGGGAAAACTGAAGGAAAAGCTGGATCCGAAAAAACCCGCAGCAACGAGCGTCGGAGAAAAGCCTAAGCGAGGTGAGCTTCGCCCCATCTCGATCATCTGAAGTGCGTTGCGAGGCTGTCAAGGGTCAAGATGAACGGCGCCATTCGGCGGCGCCCTTGACAGCCTCGCAACGCACCAGCCGAGATCTATGCAGCACGGAAGAAAATTCGCAAGGTTTCACCGGAAGACAGACAAAAGGGGGGATGCTGTGGGTCGTCCAAGTTGCCAATCGTCGCTCTGAGCGATCCTAACGCAAACTTTTCTGTGAAAATGTGGCGGAGATCAAATATAAGGAGGGCCGCCACGTCGGCGTTGACTTTTATGACCTTCTCATAGAAGAAATGTCCCCATTCTTACGACATTAGAAATGACCCCTTTTCTTAGTAAATGAAATGTCCGGCAATTCTTCGACGCCTGCGAATGCTGCGACACAGCCGTTGGTGTCATACGACACGGAGCGACCGAAGAGGTCACGCAGGAGGTGGGCAATCTGGACTCGTAAAGGACGTGGTATTTGGGCGTACTCGTAGACATCCAGCACTTCGTTGCGAAGTACCTTCTGCCGTTTCGAGAACAAATCGATGATGGCCATGTCCGACATCCTCTTAGTTTACGCCAAACGCCAAACTGTACACTCCAATGTGTCGGAGTACAGCACGCTTCGACTTGCTTTCCGAAAATCTGGTGTTTAAGGTAGGTGTTCGGCACAGCCGACTGGAAAGAGGGGGATATGGATGAGCATCAAATTGTTGCAATGATTGCCACTATTCTTGAGTTCTTAAAGAGCGAAGAAACGCCCGTCGCTAACTATATTGCCCTCCGATACCGGGCAAATTTAGGGATTGCTCAACAACATGTATTACCGCGGACAACGGGTACACTGTGAACTGAACGACGGGGAAGCCAGATTCGTAGACCCTTCGCTCTGGTGGAATGACGTTTGCCACTATCGGTCTGACCAGACTTGCACTTGCGCAAAGTCGAACGGCTTAGTTCCACCCGGCGAAAGCTGAAGAACTCCGCCCTTGGTAAGCGAGCACCGTCCCGCTGGGCGGGAGATGCGTGGTGATAGGTGCTCTATGCGCTCCCAATAGCACTTGGTCAGCGCATGAAATTCCTTGGGACTATCGCCAGAAAGTCCTTCTTGCTCAAGCCCAAATTCACGTGCGCTATGACTGAACCCATCGAGAAAGCCAAGCGGTACTCTTTCTTGCCAAGGGCGATGGTCACAGATGGGCAAATTCTCCTCATCCAACATTGCTTCCGGAGTGGTAGACATAGAACCTCTAATAGAATGGAATTGGTAAAGCAGGTGCCACGTATAAACCCCGTGGGCGGTGGGTTACTGACGGTCAGAGGTAGGCGGAACCAATCGCTTGATCCCGCCCTTCTGTCGCGCGGGGAAACTGAGGAGCCTGCGGTATAGATGCAGGGCCCGGAAATCGAGAGCTTGCCAGCGAATGTAACCTCTTTGTCGTACTGGACATCCATGGGGATTTCGCTGACGTAAGCCGAGAATGTCCAAAATCCGCGTGAATTTGGCAGGGTGATGGTCCACACGTTGAGGCTGCCTTGGTCCTGTGCTTCCTGAAGGAGTATCTGACTGGCATCGTCCGGACCAAACACGCCGCTGAAGTCAACGTCGCCCGGCGATACGATGGTGGGCAATGTTTCCTCGTAGATCAGCCCGCCTGATACCACACGTGGGCTGTCCGTGTTCGTGATGTCCACCATTTTTACTTTTTTGCCAGACCGCTCGGCGGTACGGAGTTGACCAATTTCTGTGATTACTACGGGAGAAGCGCCAACACTTACGCTTAACTGAAAACCACTGCCAACTACTGCATCTGTTGCTATGAATGTTTTCCCCTTACAAGCGATGGGTTGAACCCATCATGCTTAGGGATTACGTAGATGGGTTATTGCAGCGCCCGAAGCTTAGAACATCCCCGTCGTCTACGGCGTCAAGGTACCGGCGACAATGGAGGCGGTAACGGCAAAGCCCACCACGCCGTCCCTCAGGTTCAACAGGCCAGTTTGCAAAGCAACCAGCCCGGCGAGTAATGCCGTTCCTAACGATTAGCGTAATCGTTAAACAAACAGCACATCTATTGTGTTCTGTTTTGAACACCCATTGAATTGAAGTAACTTGGTGTGCGAAGCTACAAGAACGAGCGCGACCTGACGGTTAATTGGAGAACGCAAGGCGCACAGGATGAAGAAAAAGCCAAAAAGCGTGGGGACCATACTGGAGCGAGAATGCGAAACCGCAATCAAAGAGTGGCTGAGGCGGGTTAATCTGCTCCCAGAACTCACATGTATTTCGCTCAGCGATGGGGACCGCACGCTCCATCTGCCCAAGCTGTTCCATGACGTGGTTTGCCGTTTACGCCTTGGCGATGGTGCCAAGCTACCCGTCTCTACAGCCGCAACTGACCACGGACGAAGGCGACGACACCAAGGTTACACTGCCTCGATGCTTGTTGAGGAGTCAAGGCTGTTCCAAGTGGTCACGTTCCAAACGCTACACCTTCATCACGGTGAACTCGATCATGACCAACTGCTTTTGGATATTGCGGTCATCGCGGACGAGGTAGATCTGCAGCTTATGCAAGCTGTCCGCTGCTGGGAAACGCAACTAGCTCAGCCCGCTTGGTGAAAAGAAACTACTTAAAAAGCCGCCAAACGGCGTGCGGTAAGGACGGATCGCAGTATGGCCGTTACTTCCTGAGGAGTTAAGGTTTCAATCATGTTGTTTTCCTCAATGTGTCCGACCAAATTCTTATGTCGTTTGAACTACGCTATTAACATTCTCGTTTGACAGATGTGTAAACTGCGTTTACACAACCTACCGCCGCCCATCCCCGGAAGGACGGTCTCTTGTGCAGATGTAGCACGCTCAGGAGGCCAACCGCCTTGGCACTTCACACTATCAAATGCTGCATATGCAACAATGCAATCCCCATCAGCGAATGCAAATTCGATGAGTTTGGAAAACCTGTCCATGAGGAATGCTCCGTAGCTCGGATTTCGCTTCGCAACGTAACACAGAAACAAGCAACTCGTCCGAGGGGCTTTTCACCGACCGAAGAGTAAGAAATTGCGTGTTTGAACGGTACCGCGCAGGCACCGTCTCGACTATGTTCAGGGTACTGCCATGTATTGGTCCATGGTGTTGTTTACTTGGCTTTCTTCGCTCGAATCTTTGCCCACCTCGCACGCTGCGCGGCTGCAATTCTCTTGCGGCCGGCTGCTGACAGCTTGCGCCGTTTGCGTGCTGGTTTTGCTCCTGCGTACACCCCTGCGAAGGCGGATAGGGCTGCATTTAATCCTGACAACTGCCGCTCTACGAGGTCGCGTTCTTTCTTCAACTGCTTCACAATGTTCGACACGGTTCCCATTTGGTTCCCCCCGGCCTCAGATTGGCCTTAGTTTTGCGCCGATTCGACGCGCCGGATGCGGCTCAGAACGGGGTCGGCCGGTTCTCAGTTCGCATTTCTGACCAGAAGCAGCGCGACAAGTCGGACAACGGATAGCGAGTACCTGTTTTGGTTTGGGGCGCTTTTCCACGGTGAATAGTACCTCAAACCGCTGAATAGGAGTGGTCAAGATCGCACACTCCCGCACGTAACACCGACAGTTAGTGTCGCAGCCAAAAAAGGGGCCCTGTGCGATCTTCCCCTTCTTAACCAGTTACTTAGCCAGAGTTGTTGGCGTCATAGGCAATTGGATGTCCAAGATAGAGCGGAATACATAGCCGCCCTTGCCTTCAGCCAAGGGGTTGTCCATTTCGTTCTTGAGGAAGGATGCACGGATCGCGGTGCCCTCAGCCAGCACGGCGGAATAATCCGTGGAGCACTGATTTGACCGCATCCTTCAGGCGAAGCGCATCAGGGTAATCCACCGCAAGGCAATCAAACTGGATGGTCCGGTATTCAAGGGCGGCTGTGCTGTCGGTCTTGATGATGAACGAACTGGTGACCACGTTCGTCCTGATAGCGGGCAAGGTGTAGCCTTTGCGCAGTGACCCATGATGGATGCTGCCATTCACAAGGTCGTTCACGGCGGGCGTGATAGCAATACATTGAACAACCCTTCCATAATCATTTCGTCGCCTCATCGGAGCGCAGGTTGACACATTGACACATTAATCCGCAGCCAGCTTCACTTCACCACTTGATCAGCAAATTCTCAGGCGGCCAGTCTTCGTCCTCCGTTCACGGCGGATTACTGCCGGTCATGCCCGTCACTCGGGCATGATCGAAAGGAATGTTTGGAAATCAGGGTTGGGGAGTTATCCGTTCACTCGTCCATTTGTGTGTTGCTGCAACGAAACGGATGGAGTCGAGCGCGAGGTAGCGAGTGGCGATCCGAGTTCATCCTCCCCGTCAGAATGGCATTTCTTCAGGTACTAACGACGATGGCGAAACTCCGGCATGATTCCGCCGTGGCCATTAAATCCACGAGCACTGGCACTCCCTGATCGATGTTCAGTGCTCGCCGTTTCCTGGTTGCTGATAACCCTTTCCCATCGCCGCCCAGGCCACTCCCAACAGATTCGCGTCGCCACCCAAGCGGCTCACCGCGATCTTCACCTTTTTCGCAGCAATCGGCTGCGCTCGTTCTTTCATTCCCCTGCACAGTGCGTCCAGAAACAAGTCGCTGGCACCGGCCAATCCTCCCCCAATGACTACTATCTCCGGATCGAACAAGCTCACCAGGTTCGCCACGCCATATCCCAGCAGTCGGCCCACTTTTAGATACACCTCGATCCCCACTATATCGCCGCGTCGTGCTGCCTCCGCCACTTTGTACGCGTCGATTCTGTCCGCCGAAATTTCTTTCAACAATCCGCCTTTGCCCCGCGCCAACTCCTTTTTCGCTGCGCGCGCAATCGCGGGACCCGCCGCTAGCGATTCCAACTGGCCCAGGCGTTGCACCTCCGGCCCGGGTTCGTCTGTGACCACCATCCATCCGGCGCACCCGGATAACTCATGCGCGCCCCGCACCAATCTTCCCCCGCTTAAAATGCCCGCGCCAATCCCCGTTCCCAACATCAACACGATCGCGTCCCTTTTCCCGCGTGCGGCCCCGCGCCATCCTTCCCCCAGCACAGCCGCGTTCCGGTCGCTTTCTACGACCACGGTTACTCCAAGCGCGCCCTTCAATCGCCGCGCCAACGCCATTTTCTTCCATCCCGGCAAATTCGGCGCCCACACGCTTCCGTCTCGCCGCACAAGTCCCGGTACCGCAACCCCGGTCGCCGCGACCCTACCTCGTAAACTCTTCCCGCCCACCAATTCCCGCGCCAATACAATGATTTGCTTCACTGGTGCCAGGGCGGAGCGCCCGTCCACTTGCACGCTCTTCCGCGTCAAAACTTTTCCATCGGAGTCCACCAGCGCCGCCGCCAGTTTCGTCCCACCCAAGTCCACCGCCAGTACGCAGGTCGCCACCATTCGATTTTTCACCTTCTCACTAACTTTCTCCCCTCTGCTCCGTCCACAAAACCCTTCCCGCCAATAGGCAAATTCCAGCCGCTCCCGCAAGCGGCACCACCATGCCATAGCGCACTCCCAGTCTTTGTGAAATCTGCCCCACCGCCCATGGGAAGGACATTCCGCCCACGAGCGCAATCGCAAACAACAATCCGAACACCGTCCCCGTCATCTTCCTGTAAGTGTCCCCGGCAATCGCCAATACCGTTGGAAACACGCCAGCGTACGACAAACCAATCAATAACACCCCCGCCACCAACGTCACTTCTAGTCGGCTCGCCAACAAAACTGCTCCTCCTACAAGCGCGCCCAGTCCGCTTCCCAGCACCAGTTGTCGTTTCCCTACGTCCTTCAATATGCGCGCCACCAACAGCCTTCCCACCATCAACGCCGCCCAATACCCCGCCAAGGTCAACGTAGCTGTCCTCGCTCCCAGCCCCATTTCTGCAGCATACGTCGAGGTCCAACCGCCGATGCTCGCTTCGTTGCCCGACTCACAGAACAACAAGAATCCCAACACCAACACGCCGCGGAACCGCGCAACCCGTACTACCTCGCGCCACGAGAAACTCTGTGCCGCGCTCGCCTCCGGAAATTGCATCCCCAAAAACAGGAGCGCGCAGGCTCCCGCCAACCCCGCGCAGATCAGCAGTTGTGGTGCAATCGGGAAATGCCCTGCGATTACCGCCGCCAGCAACGGAATGCCTAGCGCGCCAATCCCGTAGAAAATTCCCAGCACGTTCAACATCGGCCCTCGATCCTCGTCGTACAAATCGGACACCAGTGCGTTCGTCGAAGTGTTCAGTCCTCCGCCGCCTAATCCCAGCAGCACCGCTGGTATCGCGGCGCTGCCAAACGAATGGGCGTAGGCGAACCCCGCCATACCCGACGCCACTAGAGCCGCCGACGTCAGCAGAATGACCTTGTTCCCAACCGAATCAATCACCGGCCCAGCGATGAGCGTCGCCAGCAGAATTCCCACATAGAGCAAAAGGAACACATTTCCCTGCTGCGACAAGTCGATCTTCAATCGCTGGCGCATCGCCGGCAACCCAAACAGGGTCCCCAGCACTGCCATCACGATGCCAAAGACAAATATCCCCGTTGCCGCCCCGCCGAACAGAATCCTGCGCCGACTGGTCTTCAAGACGCTTCACCTCTTCAATCGCCGTTCGTTAGTTGGTAATTGGTCCCAGGAGACCTTTGGAGATTATGTCGTCTGCCGAAATGAGTCCTCCCAACGAGATCCCACGACAAAGCAACATTGCAGAATGTTGGAATGTTGCATTTCAAGAACGCAAGTTGCCCTTAGTGCAGAGTATCAAGAGCGGGTATCGCCAGGCCGCTATGGCGTGCGAATATGCTGGACACGTTGCTCCGCGGGCGACATCAATGCGACCGCACGCTTAAAATTGCTCAAACAGCCACGCGTAATAGCGAGGCTGCCATAGTAATCGTTATAACGGAATCCGGTTTCGCCCCGCCACATCGGAAATGCGCCACATGCATTCAACCATCGGTCGAATACAGAGGTTATATCCAGATAAGTATCCGCCATGAAGCCGGTTGCATCTTCCCAGTTGTCAGCAAACAGTAGCTTCCTCACTTCATGGGCTGGCTCTTTCCGAACGAGACTTGGGAGTCCAGCGTAGAAGATTGCATCTTCAACGATGTCATAACAGGCCTGGTGATCCTTATGCCAACTCCCTTTCCAATGGGTTACGATTGTCACCGGCTTGTATTTTCGAATCAAATCACACACAGCAAACTTTGCCTCGTCATTGACTGGAATTTCTCCATCAGGATAGTGGAGGAACAGCGCTTTTGCACCGAGCAATTCCGCAGCTTTCTGCGCCGCTTCCCGTTGAGATGATCCGTATTGCTCGGGGGGAATTGAGCGAGAACCTTTCTCTCCCAGTGAGAGACTCAGCAAGGATCCTTGCCCTCCGAAATGAGTAGCGACGCCCACCGGAGCACCCATGGCAAAAAAAGCGTCTCCCGGATGTGCGGCAATCGCCATTACATTGAAAAAGTTTCCATCTTGCCAACCCGTAGTCTCACTTGGTGATTGTCCTGGCAATTGCCCAGCATTTAAGAAGTCAGTTCCCATTGAAACGGCTGCTACACTGCCACCAGTTGCCATTAGGAAGTTGCGCCGTGTGGTAGAAGACATGATCCGCTCTCTCCCTTCTCCGAGCTTCACCTTTTCAATCGTCGCTCATATTCCTCGTACACCCGGTTTGTATTGTCCACGGGAATTCCCTGCACGTTGGGCGACACAAATACCGGTGGTGTTTGCCCTTGCGCCGCCAGGTTCGCCGCCACCTGCGCAATGATCGACATTGCAATCGTAATGCACGCCACCGTCGAACCCGCCGCCACCGGGGCTTTCCATCCCTCAATCGCCACCAGCGCATCTTCCGCCGGCGTGCAGTTGTCGATCACGATGTCCGCGACGTCCGCCAGCTTTTTCCCCGAGGAATGCACCGCCTCTCGTTTTCGGTAATTGTCCAACGAGGTCACGCCCACGGTTGTCAGCCCGCGCTTCTTGGCCTCCATCAATACTTCAATCCCGGCTGCGTTTAATCCGCCGTGGGAGAACACGAGCATCACGTCACCCTTACGGATCGGTTCGTTCTCAAACAGGACCTGCGCGTAACCCTCTCTCCGCTCCAGCCACAGCAATCCCTTCGCGCCGCCACTTCCAATCACGCTGGTCCACATCAGGCGCATGTCCATCAGCGGACGGAAACCCGGAAACGCACCATATCGCGGAAACATGTCCTGCACCGGCAGCACCGAGTGACCGCTTCCGAACATGTGCACCAGCCCGTCCTTCGCGATTGTCTCCGCCATCGCCGCGGATGCCTTCTCAATATTCCCCATCTGCGTTTCCCAGATCTTTCCCAGCACTCCACCAATCCGCTCCCGATAAACACTGGCGCTCACAATTCCTCCCATGATGTTCTTGCTGCTCGGCCATAAACGATCTGGCAGATCCGCACTGCGGGTGCCTCCCCTTTTGAGAGCGGGCTGTGAATTTCACTCTCCACTGCGTTAAAGCCATCTCTTCTGCCACTTCTCAATAATCAATCCTGTAAATCCTCACCCCCAGTGCCGGGACTTCCGTCTTCACTGCAAGTCTTTTGCCCTCCACTTTTCGCGTCTCTCCAATCACGATTTCCCGCACGTTCCCGGCCGACCGATCTAACTCCTCCGTAAACTCCACTTCCGCCGCCTTCTCTCCGTGATTAAAGAAAAACACGAATCGGCCTTTCTCTCCGTCCATCTCCCGCAGTTCCACGAATGTAGGAGCCTTCAGTGCCGGCTCCGTCAGCCCCGCCCATTTCGCCAGGATTCTTCCCAACGGGTGCATCGCCACCGGTTTCGCCTCGTTCGACTGCCCCACAAAGGTCCCCAGCAGAATCGCGCTACCTTTTCCATACGCATGCTCGTAGCCGGCCGGCGTTCCATCCGCAAATGTCGCCAGCGGCTTCGCCTTCTCATCGAGCACGCTAAAGTGCTCCGCGAAGCTCGTGCCAGTAAACTCTTGCGTGCCCCACTTCACCTCAACTTTCTTCCCTGGGTCGATCGAACTTTCCC
>Ga0209624_10001584_pt1 | contig 17561 bp, 15 predicted proteins | sample JacPinW_OM2H0_O1_FD_188565 | JGI IMG/M metagenome (GOLD analysis project Ga0209624, IMG submission 188565) | Forest soil microbial communities from Algoma, Ontario, Canada - Jack Pine, Ontario site 1_JW_OM2H0_O1 (SPAdes) (version 2) | ecosystem: Environmental > Terrestrial > Soil > Boreal...
GAAATTCGCTCCGGTAAAATATTTCGTGAACGTCTTGCCTACGGCCGCGCGGATTAATTCGCGGGCGATATTTTCTGCGCCGCGAAGTTCGCCTTCGTACTCCAGCTCGAATTTACCGGTCATGGAGGGGATGGCGGCGTACACGTCGGAAACACGCGCGACGATCGTGGAATCATGAGTTCGTATGGAGCGCTGCTCGGCGCTACTCATTACATTTTCAAGAGTGCTGATGGGAAGACGCTGGCTCACACCAGAGCGCCGGTCGACGCGCTTGTCTTCGCGGGCCTGGAATGCAATTTCTTCCACGACTTCGCGAATGTAGTCCGGCAACTCGGCGTTACGTTTTCCGTCGCGCTTAGTCCAGGACTCCTGCGAGGTGATGGACATGCCTTCGGCGAGGGTTGCGGGATAATGCGTGCGAATTTCAGAGCCGATGCGGTCTTTCAGCGGAGTGATGATTTTTCCGCGCGCGGTGTAGTCCTCGGGATTGGCGGTGAAGACGAGGAGGACGTCGAGAGCCATGCGCACGGGGTAGCCCTTAATTTGGACATCACCTTCCTGCATGATGTTGAAGAGGCCGACCTGAATTTTTCCGGAGAGGTCCGGCAATTCGTTGATGGCGAATATTCCGCGATTGGCGCGCGGGAGCAAGCCGTAGTGAATAGTCAATTCGTCGGAAAGATTGCGGCCACCGCGAGCGGCTTTGATGGGATCGACGTCGCCAATCATGTCGGCGATGGTTACGTCGGGAGTGGCTAGTTTTTCGACGTAGCGATGATCGCGCGTAAGCCACGCTATAGGTGTGGAGTCTCCTTCCGAAGCGATGCGATCGCGGCAGGCGCGGCAGAGGGGAGCGTATGGATTGTCGTGAATCTCGCAGCCTTCTACGACGGGGACCTGCGCGTCCATGAAGCCGGACAGGCCGCGCAAAATTCGCGATTTAGCCTGCCCACGCAAACCCAACAGAATGAAATGATGGCGCGAGAGTATAGCGTTGATGATTTGGGGGATGACGGTATCGTCGTAGCCGTGGAGGCCGGAGAAAAGCGGTTCACCCTTTTCCATTTTCTCCAGCAAGTTTTCGCGAAGCTCCTGGCGTACCGAGCGATGCGCGATTTTTTCTTCCGACCAATTGCTCCGGCGAAGTTCGCCAAGCGTCTTTGGCATCGAAGTCATGAGGGCCCCATTTTTTATTGAAAGGACGCGCCAAGAAAGCGGCGCTGAGGTCATTATAGTGGAAGGCGAGGCGCGAGCATAATTTCGTTTGGCGAAGCTAGTTGAGGCCGTGGCCGTTGCCGCCGGCAACTTGTCGCAAACGCTGCCTTTGGGCGAGCTGAGGGAGAAGGTCGTTAATTTTCAGGAGCAGGAAAGCCCGTCGAGCGCTCTCCTGGCGGATTTCGAGCAGATTCTGTTTGGTTTCCAGCTCGAGAGGCAAGCGCGCGGCCATTTGAAAGGCCAAGGAAATTTCATCATCGCGGCTGGACACAATCCATGGCTGGCCGAAAACGAGATTATGGCAAACCTGGAATCGCTCGATCAGGAATGCTTCCTTCTCGGAATCCTGCGGGAGGGTATCTTCAGGCAGATATTCGGCGACGACTTCCTGGTATTCCCGTTCATTCAGTATTTCGACTACGCGAAACAGCGCGCGGCCTTCGCACAAGATATCGCTGCGTCCATCGGGATATTCTTTGAGCTTCTCGACGATTTCAGCGGTGCAGCCCGTCTTTACGATTCCTGCTTCGGCCGCCAGAATTATGCCCATCTCGAGGTTCTCTTTGATACATCGCGCGATCATGATTCTGTAGCGGGGTTCGAAGATGTGCAGAGGGAGGGGCATACCGGGGAAAAGCACAACCTCCAGCGGGAACAGCGGAATGCGAGTCGGTCTCATTTATGTCGTGCCAAAATGTAATGCTAAACAACTTTGCTTTTGTTAGCGTAATGCTGAGAGTGCAGCCTGCATTTCGTCTCTGGCGTGCATGTCGCCGGCATTTTGAGCGGCCACTACGCCGTCGGAGAGCAGTTTGCGCGCTTCATCGAGGCGGCCGACACGGGCCAGAAACTGGCCAAACTGAAAATATCCCGCGACGTAGCCGGGATTGGTTTCCAGAAGCTTCTTGAAATTTTCGGAGGCGGCTGCGTCGTCGCCCAACTTGGCGCACTCCAGAGCCAAGCCGTAACGCGCGAATGCATCGGTTGGTTTGTCGGCGACAAATTGTTCCAAGACTTCACGGCGGGACTTCTGTGTTTGGGTCATGGGTTGAATGCGCGTATTATAACGAGCTTGCGGACGCGCGCCAAGCATTGAGCTGCTTCGGGAGGAGAAAGAAATTCGCAGATGGCTAAGGTGAGCAAACCGAACGTTGCGAATCCTGACAAAAAGGCGGCGCCGGCTTTGGGACTTCCGGGAAAGACGGTAGAAGCTTCGAAGTCCGAAATGGTGGAAGCGGTGCTGCCGAACGATGCGAATTCGCTGGGGGCGATGCTGGGCGGGCGCGTGATGCATTTTATCGACATTGCGGGCGCGCTGGCGGCGCATCGGCATTCGAATAGCCACGTGGTGACCGCTTCGGTGGATTATCTCGATTTCAGATTTCCGATCAGCGTGGGCGAGTTCATCGTGTTGAAATCCAGCGTCAATCGAGTTTTTAAGAGTTCGATGGAAGTGGGCGTGAAAGTATTTGCTGAAAATATTCTTACAGGCGAGCGCAGACATACCAGCAGCGCTTACGTCACGTTTGTGGCGATCGATCTGAATCGCCGGCCGCACGCTGTGCCGCCGCTGATTCTGGAAACCGAAGATGATCACCGGCGGTTTCGCGAGGCGGGGGAGCGGCGGCGCGTGCGTTTGAATATGCGGCACAAGCGGCCGCTGTCTGACGCGTAGATACTCCGGCGGCTCGGGCGCGTTACGATCTGTCTCGATGGCTTGTCTCCATGACCTATCGAGGCGATACAGTTCAGGATTTCATTTGCAGGTAGTTCTGCACAGCTTCCGCGGTTTGGAAACCGTTCTCCACGCATTTACCTAGGGCAGGACCTTCCAGATAATTTCCAGCGAAGAATATTCCGGGCAGTTGACGTTCCGCGTCGCGAATCGCTTCTACTACGTGGCCGTGGCCCAGATTGTATTGCGGCAAAGCTCGCGGATAGCGCCAGACTGCCGAGGTGATTGGCGAACCAACGATCTTCAGTATGTGTTCATTTTCGCTTTGAATGATCTTTGCAATTTGATCTTCTGGTTCATTCGAGATTTCCGGATTCGTGGCACCGCCGGTGAAACTCGTCACGGTGACCGCGCCTTCGGGAGCGCGTCCTGGGAAGAGCGAGGAATTCCAAACTGTGCCGAGGGTGTGCAGTTTTTCGCGGCGCGGAACGAGGAAACCGAAGCCGTCGATTCGTTCGCCAACCTGCTGCTGGTAATAGCCGGAGGCGACGACCGCTACAGGCGCGTATGCGATGCCGGAAAGCGTGTGGCCCAGCTGGGCCGAGAGTGATTCGATCAGGTGCGCGGAAACGTAGGCGGGCGTGGCGAGAACGATTGCGGAAGCTTGTGCCGTGGCTGATTCATTTGCGCGCTGGGTGTTGACCTCGAACAGTTCGCGATTACTCGGGGGGAGACGATTTAGAGATTTTGCGGTGACGCCAATTTGCATGCGATTGCCGAGTTTTTCTGCGATGGCATTTGGAAGGCGAGCAGCGCCCTGGCGGAACGAACAGAGGGAGGACGGTGGTGCGTTTGCGCCTTTTCGCGCTTTTTTTGCACCGCGCAAGACGCTGCCATATTCGCGCTCCCATTCGTCGAGCGAGGGAAATGCGGCTTTGAGGCTGAGTTTTTCGGGATCGCCGGCGTAAACTCCGGAAACAAACGGGCCGACAAGGTATTCGAGAATTTCATCTCCGAATTTACGGCGTGCGAACTTCGCCACGGATTCTTCTGCGGCGGGCGGGCGGGTTTTGCGAAATGGCTCGGAAAGAATCTTCCAGCGAGAACCGACACCCAGCAGGGAACTCGTAAGCATGGCCTGCGGTGAGGTGGGAATTTTCTGGAGTTTGCCGTGAAGGAGGATGTAACGCGGGGCGCGTGGGTCGGCTTTTTGAAGGTCACTTTCGATACCGAGCTCGCGAATCAGGCTGAGGATGAGATCGGTGGTTTGGAAACTTTGGGGGCCGGACTCGAAAAGAAAGCCGTCTTTCTGAATGGTGCCGATGAGGCCGCCCGCGTGGTTGGAAGCTTCCAGCAGAGTGACATCCGAGCCCAATTGGTTCAGGCGGTACGCGCACGACAGGCCTGAAATCCCAGCGCCAATGACGATGACGTGTTTAGAGCCGGGCATTGTTTGTTGTTTAGAGCGTCTTCGAAAAGAGGGGACGCTGGTCCATCTGCTGCTCGTGCAGGTAGCGATCGAAAGTCATGGCGATGTTGCGAATGAAAATTCTGCCGAGCGGGGTTACACGGATGTCGCCGGACGATAGAACGACGAGGCCTTCCTCGCGCGGGGTTTGCAGGCGGAGCAACTCCGCTGCAAAGTATTCGTCGAAAGTGATGCCAAATTCGGCTTCGACCTCGTGTTTGGGAATTATCGTGTGGCAAAGAAGGCGGCCGATTACGGCGCGGCGCAAAACGTCGTCAGCGGAAAGGCGGTAGCCGCGCATGGTGGCGACGCCACGGGTTCCGACCGCGGATTCATATGCGGGGACTTCGCGGCGGTTTTGCGCGTAGGCTTCGCCGACTGAGCTGATCGCGCTGACGCCCATGCCGTACAAATCGGCTCCTGCTTTCGTGGTGTAGCCCTGAAAATTTCTGTGCAGCGTGCGGTTTTGCTGCGCGATGGCTAACTCGTCACCGGGGCGCGCGAAATGGTCCATGCCGATATACAAATATCCCGCGCTGAGAAATTGCTCGAGGCCGGCGCGAAAGATACGAAACTTTTCCATTCCTTCCGGCAAATGCGCTTCGAAGGAGCCCTGCTGTTTTTTCAGCCAGGGCACGTGAGCGTAGCTGAACATGGCAACGCGGTCGGGGCGAAGCGTTAGCGCCTGATCGATGGTGGCGCGAAAACTGTCGGCGGTTTGGTACGGGAGGCCGTAAATCAAATCGATGTTGATGCTTTGAAAGCCGATTTCGCGCGCGGCTACGATCAGGTCACGCGTCATTTCATAGGGCTGGACGCGATGGATGGTCTCCTGAACTTTTGGCTGGAAATCCTGGATGCCCATGCTCAGGCGGTTGAAACCGAGACGCCACAAAGATTCCAGTTGAGCGCGGCTGGTTACGCGCGGGTCCACCTCGATACCGATTTCGGCGTCCGGGGCAAAAGAAAAACGGTCGTGCGTGTATTGGAAAAGATCTTCCATTTGCGCGACGGACAAATAGGTTGGCGTACCGCCGCCCCAGTGGAATTGGATTACCGGACGCTTGCGCGAAACTTTTGTTGCGACATGATTGATTTCAAGCTTTAGAGCGTCGAGGTAGGGGATGGCGACTTTCTTGTCTTTTTGTATGGAAACGGTGCAGGCGCAGAACAGGCAAAGGTTTTCGCAAAAGGGAATGTGCATGTATAGCGAGAGAGGAGTCGCGAGCTCTTCGGCGCGAGCGTAATATTTTTCGAGATCGTCGGGGCCGAAATCCTCTTTCCAGACAGGTGCGGTGGGATAACTGGTGTAGCGCGGGCCGGGGCGATTATATTTTTCGAGGAGAGCGTCGGAAATCTGGGCGATCTCGTTGGGGTGGAGAGATGTTTCGGCGGATTTTGTCGCGTCGTGTGCCATCACTAGTCCTGGCTGCCGATTTGCGCGGGCGCCATGATTGGCGCGGTCTGTCCTGCTTCCACAAATGCTTTCGCGTTGGCTACGGGTGTGCGCGGCAAGATTCCGTGACCGAGATTCAGAATATGGCCTAGGCCTCCCGTTTTTTGGACCGCGTCGCGAGCAGCTTGTTGAATGTCCGATTCGGGGCCGAGCAAAATGTGCGGGTCGACGTTTCCTTGCAATGCGACTTGGCGGCCAAAGAGGTGGCGCGCGCGCGCAAGGTCGGTCAGCCAATCCACGCTGATCACGTCCGCTCCGGATTTCGGCAAGCTTTCGAGGAAATGGCCGGAACATTTGGCGAATAGAATTTTCGGTACGCTGTCACGGCCGCTCGCTTTCGTGAGAGATTCGAACACCATTTGAGTGGGCGGCAATTCAAATTCTTCGTACTGCCGTTGGGTCAGTTCTCCGGCCCAGGTATCGAATAGCTGGATGACATTGGCGCCAGCTGCGATCTGCATCTGCAGATAGGCGGCGGTGGCTTTGGCGATACGCTTGAGCAATGCGTGTATGAGCGCGGGCTCCGTGCGCAGCATTTCCTTGGCTAGCGAAACGTCGCCACGGGTGCGGCCTTCTATCATGTAACACGCAAGCGTCCAGGGAGCGGCGGCGAAACCCACTACCGGCACGTCCGAGCCAGCTTCTTTGCGAATGGCGCGGATCGCGTCGCCGACGAATTTTGTTTCGCGCTCGGGATCGAAATCGCGCAGATTGCGGACGGCTTCCGCGTTTCGCACTGGATTTGAGAGCACCGGGCCGGAATCTGGAACGTCGAGCGGCTGGCCCATGGCTTCGGCGACGATCAAAATGTCCGAGAAGACGATAATTGCGTCTACATTTAGGACGCGAAACGGTTGCATCGATACTTCTGCTGCCAACTCCGGCGTCTTGCAAATCTCCAGGAACGAATGTTGCGCGCGCACGGCTTGATACTCGGGCAAATATCGTCCGGCCTGGCGCATAATCCATACGGGGACGCGCTCGACCGGTTCGAACCGGCAAGCTCGCAGAAAAAGTTCTTTTTTGGTGAGGCTGGCGCGCGTCGTTCGGTGCATAGCTCTGAGCCATGATAGCAGATGGGATAAATGGCCGCACGCGAGGCGTGGACTCTGGGCTGAACGTCGTAGGCGGCCCGAATCAGCGCTGTTCGGCGGTATAATATGCAGGTAACGGGGAGCATCCACCTTTAATGGCACAACAACTGGGCTACCTGAGCCTGGCAGTGTACGTGGCGAGTTTTCTTTGCTACGTCCGGAACTTATACGTGCCGAGCCTTTGGATTGGACGTTTGGCGACGTTTCTTCTTGCGAGCGGGATTGTGGTGCAATATTTTTCTTTGTACCAGCGGTCGCTCGTGCTGAAGGCTGTGCCGTATGACGACTTATACGGCTCGATGTCGTTGTTCGCGTGGCTGCTGGGAATTACGTACCTCGGCTTGGAATTATTCCATCGCCAGCGGGCTGTGGGCGCGTTTGTGACGCTTCTGCTGGTGGCTTGGGTGGCGAGTTTGGGATTTATCAACGCTGGGGCGCCAACCGCGCGTGTGGCGGCGCGAGGTCCGCTGTTTGCATTTCACGTTACGTTGAATACCTGGGCTTACGCGGCATTTGCGCTTTCGTTCGTGCTCAGCTTGGTCTATTTGGTGCAGGACCAAGTTTTGCGTTCGCGTCGATTGGGCGCGGCATTTTGGCGTTTTCCGGCGCTGGATGTGCTGGACCGCATGGCACGCAGCAGCGTCTATGTGGGACTTGTGGCGCTGGCGTTCGGCGCAACAATGGGATTTGTGTGGGAACATCGGCTGCGCGGCACTTATTCGTTTGGCGATCCGAAGGTAATCGTGACGTTCGCGATTGTGGTGGTGTATGCGGCGTACCTGCTGCTTTCGCGCAACGCTACATGGCGAGGGGCGCGCGCGGCGATGTTATGCGCCATGAATTTCGTGATCGTGATGTTCAGCTATACTTTTGTGAACTTGTATCTCACAAAGTTTCACCGGTTTTTCTGATGCCTGCGATAACAAAAGCAAATTCGGGGCAGCCCGGCGCGATTCGTATACATGTTGCGCTGATTGGTTGCAATCATCGCACGGCGCCTGTAGAGCTACGCGAGCGCATTACGTTTACACCGCAACAAGCGTTGCAAGCAGCCGATGAATTACGCGATCGCGGAATTCTGGAAGAAGCGGTAGTGCTCTCGACTTGCAATCGCAGCGAACTTTACGGTGTTCCGGGCGATGCGAATTCCGCTCCGGCTGAAGCGATGGAAGATTATTTCAGGTCGTTCCATCGCATCGGCAAGGCAGACCTGGAAGGCCGCGTTTACCGCTGGACTGGACCTGATGCGGTGCGGCATCTTTTTCGCGTGGCGGCGGGTGTGGATTCGATGATGTTGGGCGAAGCAGAAATTTTAGGGCAGCTTCGCACAGCTTACAGTCAGGCGCTGGATCACGGTGCGACTGGTCCGGTGCTGAACCGTGTGTTTCAAGGGGCGCTGGAAGTAGGCAAGCGGGTACGCAGCGAAACTGAAGTTGGCGCACGGCCAATGTCTGTGGCGCTGGCTGGAGTAAAACTTGCCGAGCGGGTATTCGGAAATTTGAAAGGTCATTCGGCGCTAATTTTGGGCGCGGGAAACGTTGCGGAGCAGGTGATCGAATGTCTGCGTAATCGCGGGATTGGGAGTTTGCGCATTGTGAACCGTTCGTTCGATCGCGCTGCGGAGCTAGCAAAAAAAGTTGGTGGCGAAGCGGTGGCCTGGGAATCGCTCGAAACTGTGCTGGGAATTCCGGACATTCTGGTTACATCGGTGGGCTCGTCGGGGCCGGTGCTTACTCGCGGACTTTTGGAACGCGCCATTGCCGCGCGGTCCGGGCGTCCTGTGTTCGTGGTGGATCTTGCTGTTCCGCGCAACGTGGCTCCTGAAGCGGCGGGACTCTACAATCTCTATCTCTACAACATCGACGATCTGGGCGAAATCGTGGAGCAGAACAAAAAAGCGCGCGAAGCGGAAATTCCGCGCGCTGAAGCCATAATTTCAGAGCACATCGCGAAATTCGAAGCATGGCGCGCGGCGCTGGAAGCTGGGTCTATCGTTGATGACCTGCGCGGGAAATTTCACAAACAGCGCGAACTTTTGATTCGTGAAAAATTGGCGGAGATGGATGATGTTTCGCCGGACGAACGCGCGCGCATCGCGCACATCACTGAAGAACTGATCGAGCGCGTGCTGGAGCAGCCATCGGACAAAGTTCGACATGGACGCGGCATGCGCGGGCGTCTCGCCGGCCTGGAAGCGCTGCGGCACCTTTTTGGCCTGGATGAGGACAAAGAGTGAAGCCGTTGCGCATCGCCACGCGAGGCAGCGCACTCGCTCTGTGGCAGGCAAATCACATACGCGAACGCCTGATGCAGTTGCACGGCGTTGAATCCGAACTGATTCGGATTCGCACATCCGGCGATCGCTTTCAAGGCGCATCGGTTGCGCAGGTGAGCGAGCAGACCGGGACGAAAGGCATTTTCATCAAGGAGCTGGAAGAAGCTCTGCTTGCCGGGACCGCGGACCTGGCGGTTCACAGCATGAAAGATGTGCCCACCGAAAATCCCGCGGGCCTTATATTTCCAGCGATAACAAAACGTGAGGACGTCCGGGATTGCTTGATTTCTCGCGACGGAGCGAAACTGAAAGATTTGAAGCCCGGTGCGCGGATTGGGACCAGCAGCTTAAGGCGGCAAGCGCAACTGCGTCATCACCGGCCGGATTTGGAACTGCTTGATTTACGCGGCAATGTGGATACGCGGCTAAGGAAAGTCGCAGCCGGCGAATTTGATGCGATCGTGCTTGCTACTGCCGGTGTAAAGCGTCTTGGCGCCAGCGACAAAATAACGGAAATTTTATCGACGGAAATTATGCTGCCTGCCGTCGGTCAAGGCGCTCTGGGAATTGAAACTCGCACGGACGATCGCGAAACATTGCGATTAGTGGCGGGGCTTGACGATGCGGAAAGTCACGCAGCGGTAACGGCCGAGCGGGCGTTGTTGCGTGAGCTGGAAGGCGGGTGCCAACTTCCTCTCGGCGCGTGGGCGCGTCATGAAAATGGCGAGTTGCGGCTGGAAGCATGTGTTTTTTCGGCGGACGGCAAGGAATTTGTGCGCAATGAACTACGAGGCGAGGTGGGCGACGCCAAAAAACTTGGCGCGCGGCTTGGGAAAATGCTGATTGAAGCGGGTGCGGATAGAATTTTGCGACTCGCGGGACGTTCTGTTGGACGCAGTTAAAAAGCCACTGGCGGGGAAGCGCGTGGTGGTCACGCGCGCGACCGGGCAGGCGCACGAACTGGCGCACTCGCTTACGGCGCTGGGCGCGGATGTTGTGCTGCTGCCGACGGTAAGTTTCGCAGCGGTGGAAAATTCGCAAGCACTTGATGCGGCGCTTCGGCGTCTCGCTGAATTCGACTGGATTCTGTTTACCAGCCAGAATGCGGTACGATTCTTTTGCCAGCGGATTCATGGATTGGGTATGAAGGTGGCCGCGTTGCAAAATCCGCGACCGTTGGTGGCGGCAGTAGGCGCAGCGACAGCGGCTGCAGCAACTGAAGAAGGGTTTCGCGTGGACACAGTTCCCAAAAATCACAGCGGCGAAGCGCTGGCCCAGGAATTATGGGGCGCGATCGGCGACCGCAAAATTCTTTTGCCGCGAAGCGACCGTGCCGACGATCGTTTGCCGAATGCCTTGCGCGAGGCCGGCGCGCAGGTGACTGAGATCGTCGCTTATCGCACAGCCGCGCCTTTGTCGCTTGATCCCACAATTCTACAGAGCATACGTGATGCGCAAGTTGACGCGATTGTCTTTGCCAGCCCATCGGCGTTTCGATTTTTATCGGGATGCGTTGGGGCGGCGGAGCTCGCTGAACTTTCGAGCCGCGTGAGGTTCGCGGCGATTGGCCCCACGACAGCGCGCGCTTTGCGCGAAGAGGGAATGCGCGTGGATATTGAAGCTACACAGTCTTCTGCTGCAGGCTTGGCGGATTCTATTGCTAAATTTTATCAGCGGCAGCATTCGGCAGCGAGGCCTGCATGACATTTCCTACGCATAGGCCACGGCGGCTGCGGCGCAGCGAGGCGCTTCGAGGATTCGTTCGCGAAACTCGGCTCACCACGGGCGGTTTGGTGTATCCGATGTTTGCTTGTCCGGGGACGAAGGTGCGCACCGAAGTGAGTTCCATGCCGGGCATCTATCAACAATCGGCGGACCAGATTGTGGAAGAGTGCCGCGAAGTTGCGAACCTGGGAATTCCTGCGGTGATTCTTTTTGGTTTGCCGGAGCATAAGGATGAACTTGCTTCGGAGGCTTACGACGCGAATGGCGCGGTGCAGCGGTCTATCGAAGCGATACGGAAGGCGAAACTCGACCTGCTCGTGATTACGGACGTTTGCTTGTGCGAATACACGAGCCACGGGCACTGCGGCGTGATTAAGGGCGAAGAAGTGTTGAACGATCCCAGCGTGGCGCTGCTCGCCGACGCTGCGCTTTCGCATGCGCGCGCGGGAGCGGATATCGTGGCGCCGTCGGACATGATGGACGGGCGAGTGGGCGCCATCCGCGAGAAGCTGGACGAAAATGGGTTTGAGAACATCGCGATACTTTCTTATGCGGCGAAGTATTGCTCGGCGTTTTACGGTCCGTTTCGCGAGGCGGCGCAGTCTTCTCCGCAATTTGGAGACCGCCGGAGCTATCAGATGGATCCCGCGAATGCGCGCGAGGCGTTACGCGAGGTGGCGCTGGATTTGGAAGAAGGCGCGGACATGATTATGGTGAAGCCGGCGATGCCGTACCTAGACGTGATACAACGCGTGCGCGAGAAATTTGACGTGCCAGTAGCTGCTTACAACGTGAGCGGGGAATACGCGATGGTGAAAGCGGCGGTGCAACGCGGCTGGCTGGATGAAAAGCGCGTCGTGCTCGAAATTCTTACCGGAATTCAGCGAGCGGGCGCCGACATGATCCTGACTTACCATGCGAAGGACGTCGCGCGCTGGTTGAAGGCTTGTTGACCAGCAAACGCGAGCGTAGCGCGATCCGGAAATAAAATCCTGGCCTGAAATTTCCTACCTGCTAGTTCTTCCGCATGGACGCAAGGCTTTCGTGGGCTGCTGCGATGGCGCGATCGATATCTGCGTCGGTGTGTGCGGCGGAAATGAACAGCGCTTCGTACTGAGAAGGCGCGATGAAGATGCCGCGGCTGAGCATGTGGTGGAAGAACGTGGCGAAGAGCGCGGAGTCTGATTTTTTTGCGTCGGCATAATTGCGTATTGGACCATCGGCGAAAAATATGGTGAGCAAAGAACCGGCGACGTTTACTTCGCCGGGTATTTTTGATTCTTTTAGGGCGGAGCGCAATCCTTCGGCCAGGCGTTGCGTTTTGCGATTGACGTCTTCGTAGAAACCTGGAGCTTCGAGTTTGGGTAGTGTGGCCAGCCCTGCGCGCATCGCGAGTGGATTTCCAGAGAGCGTGCCGGCCTGATAGATGGGGCCCAGCGGCGCGATGTGTTGCATTATTTCGCGTTTACCGCCGTAGGCTGCGACGGGAAGTCCGCCGCCGATAATTTTCCCCATTACGGTTAGGTCGGGATCGATTTTGTAAACGCTTTGCGCGCCGCCATAGGCCATGCGGAAACCGGTTATCACTTCGTCGAAGATCAGAAGGGATTTTTCTTTTTTGGTGACGGTACGCAAGCCTTCGAGAAATCCTGGAGCGGGAGGGACTACTCCCATATTCGCAGCCACCGGTTCAACGATTACAGCTGCAATTTGCCCCGGATGTTTTTTGAAAACATTTTCCACGGCTTCTAAATCGTTGTACGGAATATTCAGGGTGAGCGCGGCGAACGCGTCGGGAACACCGGGAGACGCGGAAATGCCGAGAGTGGCAAGCCCGGAACCCGCCTCTGAGAGGAAGCCGTCGGAATGGCCGTGGTAGCATCCCTCGAACTTGACGACCAGGTCGCGTTTAGTGAACCCGCGCGCCAGGCGAACCGCGGACATGGCGGCTTCCGTTCCGGAGTTGACGAAACGGACCATTTCGACCGCGGCAATTGCTTTCGTGATTTTCTCGCCAAGCTCTATTTCGAGCGGGGAAGTCATGCCGAAGCTGGTGCCGCGGGAAGCTTGATCGGAAATAGCGGCGACAATATCGGGATGCGCATGCCCCAGGATCAAGGCGCCCCAGGAACACACAAAATCGATGTACTCGCGGCCGTCAACATCGTAAAGACGCGCGCCCTTGGCATGGTCGATTACGAGCGGCGTGCCTCCTACGGCGCGGAAGGCGCGGACCGGGCTGTCGACTCCGCCTACAAGAGTTTTCTTGCCGCGCTCGAAAATTTCGGTTGAACGAGGACGAAGTTCTTCGGGCTTCGAATTTTGTGGATCTTTCATTGCTCCGCTAGCCATGGAAATGCGCTTTCTCCGTCGATTGACTGTGGCTCATTCGCGTTTTGTATGAGTCATCTTAAAGACGCGCAACTCGAAGCGCAAGCACGGTGGACATTTCGCAATGCAGAAGAAACGTCGGTCGCGCGGCACGGAAAGTTCAGCGCGATGAAAATTGTTGCTGGATCGATGGCGTGAAGGCGAAAGAAGCTCGAAGCCCGCATTTTCGTCCGTGGGAGATGGCCGGAAAGACTTTTCCGTATTGCTTCGAATTAAGGGCATTGTTACAGACAACCGCCCGCTGGAAGCTCTGCCATCTGGTGCAAACAAACACGTTAGCGTTGCGATGCGATGGTGCGGGCAATGCTTTTGTATATATGAGTTTGATTAGGAGTAACCCCTTCCATGGTGTTAGCGGTTGCAGTCTTTTTGCTACAGCTTCAGCCAGCGTTCACGGTTTGTACGCCGGCGGACGCTGCGACGACTTCAGACCGGTCCGCATCGTTGGATCGAACGCGCCCGAAAACAGAGGACCTCACGGCCACGGCCAACATTTTGAATTCTGCTTCGGACGCTGCGGCGAAAACGGACGCAGAATCGAGTTCCTTGTCTGGAGCAGCTCCTGTGAAGATGGATTCGATCTATTCGGACGACAAGCCAGGCCGGCCTGCTTCATCTGGTGTTTTACTTGCGCAAAATTCACAGTCGTTTTCGACCATTCGAATTCCGGAACCAGATGAGAGGCGGTACGCGATTCGCGAGGCGGAGTCGGCACCGGCGCGACGAAATTGGCTGATGCTATCTATCGTGGAACACAGTGCGGCAACTTTCGATGCCTACTCGACACGGCAAGCGGTTTCCCGCGGCGCAACGGAAGAGGATCCGTTGATGCGGCCATTCGCGCACTCGCCTGCAATTTACGGCGCAATACAAGTAGCGCCGGTTTTGTTTGACCTGCTCGCGCGCCACATGCAGCGGAGTAATTACAATTTTGAACGCCGTGCCTGGTGGGTGCCGCAAACGGCAAGCACGGGGATGTCGATTTTCGCGGGAGTCCACAATTTGAACATCAAGGAACATCGGAAAACGGTTCCGTAGGGCAAGCGATTACAAAATTTTCCTCTGGCGGGGAAGATAAGCAAAGGACACCCGATTTCCCTCTCCCGGGTGTCCTTTTTATTTGGAGGCACAGAAATTGTGGATCGCATAACGCACGAACCGGCGCGACGTCGGGCTCTGGTGAACGTGACTGCTGTTGGCGAATTACCTCGAGACTCCAGCTGCCGAGCGCGCTGCCGAAGGAGTTGAGCCGGCCATGCGCTTCTCGGTCCAATCCGCTGCTCGGCGAGATGCTTCCACTGCTGCATAAACTAACGACTCAGGACCGACGGAATCGGTGTTTGCGAACACTACGCGCTCAAGCGGACGGTTCGCCGCTGGAATTACTTTGGTAAAGATTCCGGGTGCGGACAAAAACATGGGGTGGCCGCGGCGATAGACGTGGACTTCGATCGGGTCTGGAGAGAATTCAGGCAGCAACTTTTGAAAGTCGCGCAAAACGTTCTGGGCGATTTTTTGGCAACCCGGTATTTGCAGAAGTTTGTCGCGATGTAATTCTGAAACCGGCGTGTAAAACGTGAGGATGTTGTTCTTTTGTTTGTAGCCCTGCTGGTTTAGCGCCACCCAATCGGCGACGACTACATCGCAAAACGTGTTGCCGGGGCACCACGAATCATAGGCGCGATTGTAAACAGGCTTGTCGTAGATCATGTTGATCACGAGATATGGGCAGTAGCGGAATGAGCGCATGGCGTCGGTTTGAGCGTCAGAGAGGCCGGAGACGATTCGCGAGGTGATTAACTTGGGCGTGGCCATGACTACGAATTTGGCGGCGACTGTGTGCAAGGCGTTTTCGTGAAAATAAGTTATATGGACTTCTGTTTTCTGAGGATCCACGGAAACGATGGTCGCGCCGTTAGTCATTCTATCGGCGGCCTTCACGCGAAGAGTGTCGAAAAGTTTTTGCGCTAATACTGCGTTTCCGCCCGGCAGCGTGATGCGAGTGTCGTGTTCGGCCGCGCCAGCCATATCTTTTAGCTCGTCGAGCACGACCATCGTCGAGGCGTCCTCGGACGCGGCGCCATAGTTCGAAGGGCCATAGGTGTCCCACCACTGCTTCACTTCGGGAGCATAATTTTTCAGGTACTTTGAGAGCGGAGTGTTGTCGAATTGCTCCTGATTTTTGTCCGCAGCGAACTTCAGCATATCCGTGCGGAATTTCTTGAAACTTTCGCGCACGGAAATAGGGTAAGGAAGTTCGTCAAGACCGGCGCCCCAAGTATCCGCAACCCATTTGCCGTTGACGATCGTGGGGTCCGGGCTGTTGATTGGAAGAGGAGTGAGGCCAAGCTCGCGCGCCAGGTGGTCGCTGGCGGTGCCGACATAGTCAAAAGCGGAGCCGCTACAAAACGGCTGGCCTGCGTATTCCCCCATGGTTGCGTTGCCGCCCCAGTGCGCTTCTTTTTCGAGCAGAAGAAAATCGTGTTTTTGCAGGAAGTAAGCTGCGCTTAATCCGCTGATGCCTCCACCTACAATTACAACGTCGTGGCGTTTTGAAACTGGGGGCTTCGCGAAGGTTTGGCCGTCGCGAACCTGATGGCAAATTTCGAAATGGTCGCCGCTTATTTCCGGAGTTGGCGCATCTGGTCCGACAAGGAGAGACAAGTCCACCGGGCATCCGGCAGCGACAGATCCGGTAACGATAAATTTCAAGAAATCTCGTCGAGTGTCGCTCATGAGCTTTCTCCTTCAAGGGTGGAGGGCAGCAATGCTGTGGCGGGTTGAACTTCGCCGGTTGCCTGGGCGCGTGTACGCAGCCGGTACCAGAAAAGAATGGTGCCGATGGAGAACAAAAGAATCAGTGTGGAGATCGCGTTTATTTCAGGCGTGATTCCGCGGCGCAAGCGCGACCATATTTCCAGAGGCAGGGTGTTGTCACGTCCAATCAGGAAAAAAGTGACTGCGATTTCGTCGAGTGAAAGGGTAAAAATCAGCAGAGCCGCGGCAATCAGCGAGACTCGTAGATTTGGAAACGTAATTCGCCAGAACGTTTTCCAATGATTTGCGCCCAGGTCAAGAGATGCTTCTTCCTGTGCGCGCTCCATTTTTTGCAGGCCGGCGAAAATTTCGGTAGTGGCCACCGAAATCAGGGCAGTGCCGTGACCGATAATCACGGTGAACAAGCTGAGGTTCCTGCCCATGCCGGCGAACAACATCAGCAGCGATAGTCCGGTAATAATTCCGGGAAGAATGAGCGGCAGGAGGACAATGCGTCGAAACAGCGCTTTTCCGGGAAATTCGGCGCGGTCGAGCGCCAGAGCTGCGGGTAACCCAATGCCAAGGGAAATGCATACGGCCACTGCCGCAACGATCGCGCTGTTGCGCACGGCCTCCCACAGAGCGGAGTCAGCAAAAAGCTGGCGATACCAGTCGAGGGTCCAGGTGGAAGGCGGAAACCCTCCCACGCCCGAGCCATTAAACGAATAGACCACCAAAACCAGGATCGGGAAATAGAGGAAAGCGTACACGAGCAACGCGTATGCGGTGAGGAATGGAGCACGCTGGGATTGGAATGCGCCGCTCATGAAATTGTGAACCTTTTTTCTATCCGTTCAGTGACCGAAAGGAGCGTCACCACGAGAAGCAGCATGAAGAACGAAATTGCAGCGCCTAACGGCCAGTTGTAAGCAGCGCCGAACAAGCTGACCACGATGTTGGAAATCATGATGCCGCTGGGCCCGCCCACCAGCAGTGGCGCAAGGAAATCTCCAAGAGTGAGGACGAATGCAAAAGTCGCGCCCGCGAGAATTCCGGGTAAAGACAGCGGCAGAATCACGTGAAGGAACGTGGAGAACGGAGACGCGCCGAGATCGTGCGAGGCTTCCACCAAATTGCGCGGCACGTGTTCGAGCGAAGCGTAAATCGGCAAGAAGGTGAACGGCGTATAGATGTGCGTGAGCGTGAGAATAACGGCGAAAGGGCTGTAGAGAAAAAATTCCACCGGCCGGTGAGTGATGTGAAGGTATTGCAGAAACCCATTTAGAACGCCGTCGCTGCCAAGAATAGTTTTCCAGGCGTAACCGCGCACCAGATAGCTGGCCCACAGCGGAATGATCACGAGCTGGTAGAGCAGGTCCTTACGTTTTGCTGCGTGGAACGAAAGGTAGTAAGCGAGAGGATATCCGAGTAGCAGCGCGAGTAAAGTTACTGCTCCGGCGATTCTGATCGAACGCAGCAACACAGTGAGGTACAGCGGGTTCCGA
>Ga0209624_10001585_pt1 | contig 17558 bp, 15 predicted proteins | sample JacPinW_OM2H0_O1_FD_188565 | JGI IMG/M metagenome (GOLD analysis project Ga0209624, IMG submission 188565) | Forest soil microbial communities from Algoma, Ontario, Canada - Jack Pine, Ontario site 1_JW_OM2H0_O1 (SPAdes) (version 2) | ecosystem: Environmental > Terrestrial > Soil > Boreal...
CCGATCTAAGGCGGATGGCCGCTGACGGCGTTTCTCACCCCGGATGGAAAACCGTTCTACGGGGGAACATATTTTCCTCCGAGCGATGGTTACGGCAGGCCGAGCTTCCGGCGAGTGCTGCTAAGCATTGCCAATGCCTACAAAGAGAAGAACGGCGATGTGGTGGAGCAGGCACAGATGGTGGAATCGGCGATCGCGCAATCGGAGTCGTTTGCGGGTAAGAGCGGGCGGATCACAGGCAACGTGATTACGGCTATTCGGGAATCGGCGTTCAAGATGTTTGACGCGCAGCATGGAGGGTTTGGACAAGCTCCGAAGTTTCCGCATCCGTCCGCGCTGGATTTGCTGATTGAGACGTGGGCCAGAAGCAGCGGAGCTTCGCTCCGCAGGGAGGACGAAGGCGTCCGCCCCTACACGAGTCGTGACGATGGCGACAGCTCACTTCGCAATCTGATTGTCACTACGCTTGAGCACATGGCGAACGGTGGGGTTTATGACCAACTGGCGGGAGGCTTTCACCGGTATTCGGTCGATGAAAGTTGGGTGGTGCCGCACTTCGAGAAGATGTGCTACGACAACTCGGAGCTATTGAAGAATTATGTGCACGCATATCAAGCCACGGGCGAGGAATTCTTCGCCGACGTGGCACACGACATCATTCGTTGGATGGATGAATGGCTGAGCGATCGCGAGCGGGGCGGATTTTATGCGTCACAGGATGCCGACATCAACATGGACGATGACGGTGACTACTTCACCTGGACGCTGGACGAGGCACGAGCGGTGTTGACCGAGGAAGAGGCGCAGGCGGCCGCGTTTCGCTATGACATCAATGAAATTGGGGAGATGCATCACAATCCCGCTAAGAATGTGCTGTATGTGCGAACTTCCGTCGAGGAGATATCGAAGCGCATGAAGCTGACGCCGCAGCGAGTGGAAGAACTGCTCGCATCGGCGAAGAAGAAGATGTATGCGGCGAGACTGCAGCGTCCCACGCCGTACGTTGATAAGACGGTGTACGTGGGATGGAACAGTTTGTGCGTGTCGGCGTATCTGGAGGCGGCCCGAGTGCTGAAGCTGGATGGAGCTCGGCGGTTTGCGTTGCGGAGTCTGGACCGCGCATTGAGCGAGGCGTACAGGGCGGGTTCAGATAGAAATTCGGGTGGGGACGCAGCCGCCACATCTGCCCACGGCACATTGATGCATGTGGTTTCGTATTCCGATCCAAAGGCGGAGCACCGCGAGGTTCCGGGGATGCTCGAGGATTACGCGTTTACGGCGCTGGCGTGCCTGGACGCTTACGAGAGCACATCTGATTTGACGTACTTCAAATTTGGGCGCGACATTGCGGACGCGATGATCGCGCGCTTCTATGACGCAACCTCGGGGGGATTTTTCGACAGTGAACCAGTGTCGGATAAGCAACTGGGCGTACTGGGAACGCGGCGTAAACCGCTGCAGGATTCGCCGACCCCGGCCGGAAATCCGATGGCGGCGATCGCGCTGATCAGGTTACATCACTACGCAGGAGATGCAAGTTATCGCGACAAGGCGGAGGACACGCTGGAGACGTTCGCGGGAGTGGCGGAGCAGTTTGGGATCTTCGCGGCGACGTACGGGATTGCGGTTGCGCATTGGCTGGAGAATTCGGTGCAAGTGGTGGTGATTGCTGGTGAGGCAGAGGGCGATGCAGCCGACGAATTGTACGCTGCCGCTGTTGCGCCCTTTGCGTTCGGGAAAACGGCATTGCGACTGGCCACCAGTCAGGCAGTAGCCCAAAATATTCCTCCTGCGCTGAGAGAGACTATCCCAAACCTTCCGCAGCTCCGATCGGGAAGATCGTTCGCAGTGCTGTGTTCGGGTTCGACGTGCCAGCCTCCGATTTTCGAGGCCGCCGAGCTCGAGAGAGCCCTGTCGCGAACTTAATCACACCTACGGGATTCACCCGAGACAAAAAATGAGGGCTGGCGGGTTAGTATGAGTCCCGTCAGCCCGAAGATTGCAAGCCCTGGTTTTTGGCCCAAGTTGCAGTTACCACAAGTTACTTTGGTGACCTTGCAGTCACCGCCTGCTTAGCATTTACTGAGGTGGCAGGGTTGTTGAGCAGTTGGATGTTCTCGGTGGGCACAGAAACAGCGGGCCGCCGTCCTGGGCGGGAACCTGTTGGACGGCTGCTGCGATGAATGTGCCCACGATTCCTACCATCAGGATGGAAATCCTGATCGCACGTTTCATGGGTTCGTCTCCTATTGATCCGCGTTAGGCTCTATCCGAAGAGATAGTCCAGCGCGGAATGGCATTATAGGGCACGTGTCAATAGGTGTGTGCATGATTTTTCACCCATGAGTGCCTCCCAGTCGCACCCCACATAGAGCTGCAACCTACCCCGTTTTAGTAAACGATTTCCCGTCAAACATTTAAAGACATTTCTACGGCCTTTGATTTAAGAATCATGAAAGCCCTGGCAGAGGTGTCATTGAAAAGTGGGAAGTTACAAATTCCGAACAGACAGGGTTCTATTCAAGGCGATTTTGATTCAGCCGGTGTGGCCCTGCAGATCGGATCGAAAAACAATTGGGGAAACTAAGGCTTGGATCGAACCGAAGTCGCAGGCAGACTAAAGCCACTTGAGGCTGCGGCTCCCTTTGCGGCGCCATTCGGACTATCCATGTGGTGCATGGACGATTCCTGGTGGGTACGGGATAGCGCACGATCGACCATCCCTTCGAACATCGGGATGAGGGAGTCGGCAGGAAGCGGGTGGTGGATATCCGACAAGCTCTGCTCCCAGCGGTGGGTGTGAATCAGAGAGATCGATCCGTCGCGTGCCGGGCGCTTGACCGCGACGTAGGCAAGCCATAAGCCGAGGCTGCAGTCGTAGGCTGCCATGTTCGCGATGCTCATCCAGGGGCCGGTCAAGTGGTTTCCCACCCAGGAACAGATCAGGATCAATTCAATCACTGCAAACGAACCGAAGCCCAGAGCGATCCCAAAGCTGTACTGACGCCGGCTCACGCCGACGTAGTGGGCAAAGAAGAGCAGGAAGAGGATCATCCCGACCTGGATCATGCGCACGCAGCGTTGAGAGGTCACGATAGCCTGCATCCACGGCGCCACTTGGGACGAGTTCGTGGAGACCGAGACTACAGCGGCGACCAGCAGCATCACTAGTCCCGCCCATTTGAAGAGCACAGTGCCCAGATCGCGAAGAGTGTGGAAGGCGCGGAAGACGTCGACAAAGACTTCGTGAATGACCAGGAATCCGAAGGCTACGCTAATGGCATTAAAGCCCCACGACAGGTAGAAAGCGGCGGAATAGCTCTGCCAGTAATAGGCCGGGAAGACCATCGCGAAAGTCACGATTTGAGTCAGGATGTAGGCGAAGAAGAACTTGAATTGACGCAGGATTCCGCGCCGATACATAAAAATGCCGATGCCCATCTGGAGGACGGGATGGGCGATCCACAGCGCGTAATAGAGATACTTAAGTTCCCCACTCATACAGTTCCTGCGGTTCGCCGAAAACGGATAAAGGAGTTCCGGATTCGAGATCCGTGAAAGTCTGTCCTGGTCTTCCTAACCTGTAGAGCCAAGGTAGTCGTTCGCTATCGAATGTTCAATGGACTGAAGTAATCCTTAGTAACGTTACCGGTATGCATACCCCTCGGCAAGTTACCTTCGTGCTAGGGGTCGATATGGCACTTGAAGGGTCCGGCCCATTGTGTGGGGAATATCGTCGGGACTGTCCGATGGGCGCGGCACTCTGGCCTAAACCCGGGTGATGGGCGCTGGGCTGTATCCGCCTCGCAGGCGCACCTGCGGTTTTGGGCTGACGAAATGGACGAACGCGCCGTTTAGGCGTCCGGCATGGAGTGAATGTAGGCGCGCATCATGCGTACCTCGTCATCCTTCTCGCTCAAATCGTGCAACAGGATGTCGCGGAGCGAAACCATGCCGACGAGTTGTCCTTCATAACAGACGGGGAGGTGGCGAAAACCGTGGCGTCGCATGAGCGCCATGCAGTTTTCGAGGTCCTCCTGGGTGCTAATGGTCAAGGGATCGTCGGTCATGACCTCGGCCATGCAGGTGCTGCGGGGATCGCGGCCCTCGGCGACGACGCGCCGCATAAGGTCACGCTCGGAAAAAATTCCGACAAGTGCGCCGTTGTGGAGGACGGGAACCGCGCCAATGTTGCGCTCGACCATAGCGCGGACGGTGACAAGAACGGTGTGACCGAGTTCGGCCTGATAGGTGTCCTGATCTTTGATCAGGTCGCAGATACGCATTTGATACCTCCCGGGTACTGAAAGTCCGAGCTGTTCCAAAAGCATCTACCGGGGCGCGAGTATGTGCCCAAGTCAAGATGTAAAGAAAGGGAAAAAGGTTGAGAGAAGGAAGAATTTGCTATGAAAAGTACAAACCCTGAACGCTAGATCAGGGAAACCCCAGGCTCTTTGGGCTGCCTGGATTCAGCGGCGAAGACGAAGTAGGAAGAGTTCCAGAAAGCCACGGGCACGCTGCCACGAGCGCGAGCGGTAACGACGATGTTGTATTCATCGGAAGCGCCGAGGTTCATTTCGCGCAGCGATTCTTCGCTGTTTGCGCCGCCCGCAGTCTTGTTGGCAGGTTCGATTACGGCCAATGCGGCGAGACACTCGTGGATATCGCGAGTGCGCGGATGTCCGGGGACGACAAATGAAACTTCCGCTTCCTGATTGGAAAAGTGCCAGGCGAGCGAGGCGGTGAGGTTGATCGCGCGTTCGTAGGCTCGTTCCGAAATTGTGGCTGCTGGCGGATTATCGAAGAAGATGCAGATGCGGCGCTCGTCTTCGCGGGCGAATTCGCGGACTTTCAGCGAACCAGATTTCGCAGTGGCCTTCCAGTCGACGTGGCGGGCGGAATCCTCGGGCATGTATTCGCGGATGCGATACAACTCGGAACCGCGGCCCCGGATAAAACTTTCCCAGTCGCCGCGGACCACCGGGAGGATCTCCATGACTTCCTCCGTTGGCTCGATGCGCGGGTAGACCAGCACTTCGCGGGGCAGCGCCACGTGGCGGGTCTTGGTAAAGAACGCGAACGGGAAACCGGTCGCGAGTCCGAAACTGTCTTCGCGGTAACAACCGCGTTGATCGAAGCGCAATTCGAGATCGGCGGAGGCTTCGGATTGTGGCGGCACAAAAGGAAAGTAGGCCATCCCCTGAAAAATTCCGGGAGGCGGCGGAAGCACCGTAACGCGGCGCAAACGGCGGTCGGGCAGCCGTAGCCATTGCTGCTCTGCAGGTCGGTTAAAAGGAAAAGCGAATGTGGTGGCTTCCCATTGCCACTGCTTGGAAACTTTTTTCTTCCTTTTGTGCGTGGATACGACGCGGACGGAAAACGAAGGAAGCAGGCGACGCGGGTTGTTGAGCACGATGCGGCCCATCACGGGGCGTCCAGCGAAAACGTGCTCGGGCAAGCGGACGTCGAGTTCGAGATAGCGCAGTACCCAGGCCGAGACGATCCCGGATACAAGAATCGCCGCGAGCATGGCCGCGACCACGATGTAGAGAAGATTGTTGCCGGTGTTTAGTGCAGCAATGCCGATCACGAGAGTGACGAGAACGTAGACGATGCCAGCGCGGGTAACGTCGTAATCGAACGACTCGCGCAACCGCTCGACCGCGACTCGGCGCGCCAAGTAGGGCACGGTGACCAGGCCGACCAGCGTGGCCAGAACCAGAGATGTGGATGCCAGAATAAGCGTCGCCCAGAGATTGCCGGCGTCGCGGGATACCGTGGAGAACAATGCTGTGGCAAAGGCCAATCCCAATCCGACGAGGGCCAATAGGAATTTCACCCAAACTTCGGCAGTGGCGGACTGCAGCCACAGAGCCAGACGCCCGGGAACGGAAGGGCCAGATTTCAACGGATTGGCGTACGCAGAACCCACTGTTGGGAGCCTAGCATCCAGCAGCTAGAACGGACAATGCGGTTTCGCTGGCGGGGAAAGCGTTCGTAACTTGGATTCATTGGCTGGAAAACCCTCTCACCACAGGGGACACAGGGGTTCACAGAGGAAAGCAAAACTGTTCCCACTTCTGGTTCGGATTCTATTTGTGCTACCCTTTTTCCCTCTCAGGTCTTAAGCCCCAGATTCCACTTTCCACACTTTTGAAGAACCGAGGAGAACGACCATGCCAATCGGGAAACGTGCAGCAGCGGAATTTTTCGGGACATTTTGGTTGGTTTTTGGCGGATGCGGCTCGGCTGTATTGGCGGCGGGGTTTCCGGCGTTAGGCATCGGCTTCGCCGGAGTTGCCCTGGCATTCGGACTTACCGTGCTCACTATGGCGTATGCCATTGGACATATTTCGGGCTGCCATTTGAATCCTGCAGTGAGCCTGGGACTGGTCGTGGGCAAGCGCTTCCCTGCTTCCGAGTTGTTGCCTTATGTGGTGGCGCAGGTAGTGGGAGCGATTGCGGCCGCAGGGGTGCTGTTCATCATCGCCAGCGGAGTTCCGAGCTTTGATGTGCACGCCGGATTTGCTTCGAACGGGTATGGAGCAAATTCGCCCGGCGGATATTCCCTGCTGGCTGGTTTCGTTGCCGAAGTCGTGCTGACAGCGTTTTTCCTGATCGTGATCATGGGATCAACCGACAAACGCGCTCCTGCGGGATTTGCTCCGATCGCAATTGGACTCTGCTTAACGATCATCCATCTGGTTTGCATTCCGGTTACGAATACTTCGGTGAATCCGGCGCGTAGCACCGGACCAGCAATCTTCGCGGGAGGATGGGCGCTGCAGGAGTTGTGGTTGTTCTGGGTAGCGCCGCTGATCGGCGGAGCGCTGGGCGGCGGGATTTACAGCATGCTATTTGGAGAGTAAGAAAACCAGCCACGGATTTTCACGGATCGACGCGGATAAACCACAAGAGAGTCCTTGCGGCTTATCCCAGAAAACCCGGGTTCATCCGCGGCTTGATTCTTAGTACTCCGATAATTCTTTCATTGCCAGGTAGAGATCATTTGGCTGTGGAAGTATCGCGTCCTCGAGGATCGGCTGGTAGGCGACGAATACGTCTTTCGCAGCGACGCGGCGGACCGGGGCATCGAGCTTATCGAAAAGCTGGTCGGCGATGCGCGCAGCGATTTCTGCTCCGTACCCCCAACTCAAAGTGTCTTCGTAGGCAACGAGCACGCGATTCGTCTTGGCGACGGATGCGGCGATCGTGTCCCAGTCAAAGGGGTTCAGGCTGCGCAGATCGATGAGTTCTACTTTTACGCCTTGCTCGCGCTCGAGCTTCTGGGCAGCCTGCAGAGCGCGGGGCACAACGGCGCCGTAGGTGACAACGGTCAGATCGGTACCGGGATGGACGATCTTCGCCTTGCCAAATGGGATCATGTAGTCGGGGCCGGGATATGCCGACCGTCCATAGGACTCGCGATAGAGACGCTTGTGTTCGAGGAACAGGACCGGGTCATCGCAGCGGACGGCGGTGCGCAAAAGACCCGCGGCATCGAGTGAGTTCGACGGAAAGACCACGCGCAGGCCGGGGATGTGCGTAAAGATGCTCTCGCCGCATTGCGAGTGATAGATGGCGCCGCCGGTGAGGTAGCCGCCGATGGCGACCCGAATGACGACCGGGCACGAGAATCCATTATTCGAGCGCCAGCGGATCACGCTGAGCTCATCGCGAATCTGCATCATCGCGGGCCAGATGTAATCGAAAAACTGAATCTCGACAACAGGCTTGAGTCCGCGAGTTGCCATGCCTGTGGCACGGCCGACAATGGCGGCCTCGGCTAATGGGGAGTTGAAGACGCGGTCGTTGCCGAATTCGCACTGCAGGCCGAAGGTGAGTTTGAAAACTCCGCCCTTCCCTTTCACCAACTTCTGACGGAGATATTCTTCGCGGCTGCAGTCAGCGACATCTTCGCCGAAGATGACGATGCGTTCGTCGCGCTTCATTTCGTCGCGGAGCGTCGCGTTGATGAGGTCCGCCATGGTTTTGGCGGCGGGCTTTTTGCCGTCTTTGCCTTCCGGTGGTTCCGCTGCGGCCTGCGTATCGAAAGCTGACGACGTCGCGTCGATGTCGGGGGAATAGATGAAATTCATCACCGACTCAGGCGCGGGAGGAAGCGCTTCGAGCGCGCGATCCACCGCGATCTGAAGCTCAGCCTCGACTTCCTTTTCAAGCTGGGTGATTCCCTTGTCGTCGAGAATGCCTTCACGCAATAAGAACATCTGCGTGCGCGTAACGGGATCGCGCTGGGCATCGCGCTCGCGCTCGGTGTCGGGACGGTAGAGGCGCTCGTCGTCCGAAAGAGAGTGCGAGTACGGCCGAATCACGTGGGCATGAACGAAGGCCGGACCGTGGCCTTCGCGGCAATATTTCGCCGCGCGGGCAAAAGCAGCATAGCTGGCGACCGGATCGGTGCCGTCGACTTCTTCAAAATGGAAATTCGGGAATCCGGAGACGAGGCGCGAAATGCTTCCGCCTGCAGTCTGAACTTCTACGGGAACGGAGATTGCGTAACCGTTGTCTTCAACGCAGAAGATGACCGGCAGTTTGCCGAGAGCCGCAGCGTTGAGAGCCTCCCAGAACTCGCCTTCGCTCGAAGTGCCGTCGCCGAGAGAGACATAAGTTACCTCGTCCCCCTTGAAGCTGACGTTCTTGAACTGGCGGTAATCTGCTGCGCCGGACGGAATATTGGCGGCGTCGGGATGATGGGCGAAATAACGTCCACCTTCGGCGCAACCAACGGCCTGAAGGATTTGAGAGCCCGTAGGTGACGATTGCGTGACGATGTGAAGTGCGGGGTAACTCCAGTGGGAAGGCATCTGGCGTCCGCCAGAACTGGGGTCGTCGGCCGCACCCACGCCCTGCAGAAACATGTTGTAGGGTTCGACGCCGAGCGCCAGACATAAGGCGCGATCACGATAATACGGATAGAACCAATCGTATCCGGATTTCAAAGCCAGCCCGGCGGCAACTCCAATGGCCTCATGGCCGGCGCCCGACATCTGAAAGAAGATCTTTTGCTGGCGTTTGAGAAGGATCTCTCGATCATCGATGCGGCGGGACGTGTACATCAGGCGGTAAGCCTGAATCAGCTGTTCCCGGCTAAGTCCTTCGTAAAACTTGGGTTTCTTGTTGCTATTGGCCACCAAGGCCAGCTTAGGGTCGGTTTTTGTCGTGGCCATCCGGTCTGATCCCTTGCCTTTTAGATTCCCACTGGGCCTGCGGCGATTCCATCCCGACTGGCGTGGAACCTGTTGGATTGTAAATGGTAACGGCGGGTTGGAAAAGCCAGGAAGTTTTCCTTTTTAAGAGAAGCGGTCGGACCATGTGACCGCAAACATTAAATTGAAGATCGGCAGCTACATATGGGACCGACGGAGTGGGCTAGAGTGCATACCCAGCCCATGTTTCACGATGGCATTCTCCCGACAGAATTCGATTGCTCCAGGTTGTCGCAGTTCCGGTGTCTGCAATCGCGGGAACTGCGAAAAGTGTTCCGACGGGGTCTCACTTAAGTCCGATTTCGTTGAGTTCTTTCTTGAGAGCAAAGGAATCGAGGGCTGAGAGCGGAAGGCTCAGGAAAAGGCCGATTCTTCGATCGAGTAGAAAGAAGGCGTCGCGAAAGGCTCGCTCGACTTGTTCTGGAGTGCCCTTCACTGCGGCGGGATCGGGGATGCCCCAATGCGCGGTGATCGGCTGGCCCGGCCATACCGGGCAGACTTCGCTGGCGGCGTTGTCACAGACGGTGAAGACGAAATTAAGGGCAGGAGCGTCGGATTGGACAAACTCCTCCCAACTTTTGCTGCGGAATCTATCCGTCGGGATGTGAGCTGACTCTAGTTGCTTGATTGCACCGGGATGCACTTTGCCGGTTGGGTGACTGCCCGCGCTGTAGGCGGTGAAGTTCTGCTTCCCTTTCAGATTGAGAATCGCTTCAGCCATGATCGAGCGCGCCGAGTTGCCTGTGCAAAGGAATAGGACGTTGTAGTGCCCAGACATTTGCTTCTCCTATTTCGGCGAGCATTTACTGACAGCACGTCGGACTGCAGCACGCTTCTTTGGCAGCGTTCGGCTTCACGGCGCGGATGAAGGCGCTCAGGAACTTTCCATCCACTTGAGGGGCGAAAACGTCGACGTCGATTCCCTGCCCGGAAAGGAATTCGCGGGCGTCTTCGGCGCGGTAAATCCGCGTGGGTTCGGTCTCGATCTGTTCGAATCCGCTTCCGGCGAGCTTGTTGCGGTAGTCGTTTTCTTCTAACGCTCCGGCGATGCAGCCGACCCATGCAAGCACGCTCTGGCGGATCTCTGGAAGAATTTCGCCACGAGTCACGACATCGGAGACGGCGAAGCGGCCTCCAGGCTTGAGGACGCGGAAAGCTTCGCGCAGAACTGTATCTTTGTCGGCGGAAAGATTGATGACGCAGTTGGAGATGATGACGTCGACCGAATTGTCAGGAAGAGGAATACTTTCGATCTCGCCTTTAAGGAATTCGACGTTCTCGACGCCGGATTTGCGTTTGTTATCGTTGGCGAGCGCGAGCATCTGGTCGGTCATGTCGAGACCGTAGGCCTTGCCGGTAGGGCCGACACGGCGAGCGGAAAGGAGGACGTCGATGCCACCGCCGGAGCCCAGGTCGAGCACGGTTTCTCCCGGCTTCAACTCTGCGAGTGCCGTGGGATTGCCGCAGCCGAGCGAAGCCAGGAGCGCTTCTTCGGGGATTTGTCCGATCTGCCCCGCGTCATAAAGATTGGTGGTGATGGGATCGCAGCAACCGGTGGAAGCGGTCGCGCCACAGCAGGAACTCCCTCCGGAGGTCACGCGGAGAGCGGCTTCCCCATATTTTTGTTTTACGACTTCTTTGATGTCGGCGGTGTCAGTGCTCATGAATGAACTCCTATTTACAGATTTGAATGATGTTCTGGGGCTTGACGGCCTTGTTGCGCGTGCAGCACTCGGCATAGAGGAACTGCAAGAGTTCCTGCAGAGCGGTCGTGTTGGCGGTGTATCGAAGGAAGGTACTTTCACGCTGGACTTCAACCAAGCCTTCATTCTTCAGCTTGTCGAGATGGTGGGAGAGCGTGGAGTTGGGGATTTCGAGTTCACTTTGAATCTCGCCGACGACCAAGCCTTCAGGATGGGCGGTGAGCAACAACTGCATGATGCGGAGGCGCGGCTCGGTTCCCATGGCGGAAAACATGTCGGCGTATTTGGCGATGCGTTCGCTGGCTTTTGTCGGGGTGGGAGCTTTCGTTGAGGGCGTTACCATATTTCGATAATACCAGAATTATGGATAAATGACAACGATCAAAGGAAGTGGCCGAGCTTTGCTTGTCCCGTGGGTCTGAGTCCCCGATCACACGAGATCGTTCGGCTGACGGCTGAGTGCGGAGTGCTTTATTCTGAAGACTCATGATTCGAACGCAACGCGCCTTTGATTCGCACTCCATCAAGCTGGTGATTTTCGACCTTGACGGCACGCTCATCGACTCTCGCCTGGATCTCGTCCATTCGGTCAATGCGGCCCTCCGCCATATTGGCCGGAACGAATTGCCGGATGACGTGATTGCCAGCTATGTCGGAGATGGGGCTCCAATCTTGATCCAGCGGGCGCTAGGCGGAGAAATCGTCGACGAAGCGCTGGTGCGGAAAGGACTCGAGTTTTTTCTCTCTTATTACCGGGCTCACAAACTCGACCATACGACCGTATATGCGGGAATCGAGCAATCGCTGAAAATCATTCAGGACGGGACCAACGGGATGCCGCGCAAGATGGCGGTGCTTTCGAACAAGCCGGTCGTTCCGTCGCGGGCGATTGTGGAGGCGTTGGGTTTAGGAGGGTTCTTCACGCAGGTGTACGGGGGAAACAGTTTCGCGACGAAGAAGCCGGACCCCGAGGGCGCGCGCAAATTGCTGGAGGAAAGCGGAGTCCGCCCGGAAGATGCTGCGATCGTGGGGGATTCGCATACTGACGTAGAGACTGGGCGGAACGCAGGCTTATGGACGGTGGGCGTCACCTATGGCTTCGCGCCGCAGACGCTCGCCGACTCGTCTCCGGACGTGGTCGTTGACCATCCCGAGGAATTGGCCACTGTCTTCTCAACGTAGGTCGGCCAGGTTTTTCTTCGAAGAAAATCTGCGCACGACTCGTGCGCCAAAAGTAACTTTCCTGCTCGTCTTCGCTGGAGTTAACCAATACTGGAGTGGCACCTTAAGAGGAAAACAAGCTAAACGACGTCTCTCCCACTACACCCCACATGACTGCGCGAAACGGTCTTCGGATCATTCTGCTCGGTGCAGCCGTCCTATCCCACTGCGCCTCCGCACAGACACCCGAAACCTTAACTGTGTCTCCGGGCAAGGCCACCATGCTGGTTGGGGAAACGCGCATCTTCCGGGCCGTGGGAAAAGACGGGCGCATTTGCCACAACGTCCGCTGGAGCATTTCTCCTGAGCACGCGGCCAGCATCACGGCGAATGGCGACGAAGTGACGGTTGGGGCTCGCGAACCTTCACCTAGCTTGCTGCTTACCGCTTACGCGGCAGGTGATTCCGCTGACGCCTCGATTGAGATCCGGCCTGCTGGCGATATGCCGGTCGGCACTGCGATATGGTCGGTTTCCCCAACCCCGGGCTGCAAGGCCACAAAGATGACGCAGGCGGTGCCGAGCGCTAATGGACCTGACCTTTACGTGGAGGAAACCTGCCCGGAGGGAACGATGGTTCGCGCCCTCACTGCTGATGGCCGGGAGTTGTGGCGGCGGTTGCTCGGCGGCCCTGCTGCGGCACCCCCAAACGCGGCAGCTCCTATTAGCAAGGGTCCTTATATCGGATTCTTTCCTAATGGCTCGACCTCGAAGGCGCCGGGCAAGCCAGATGAGCCCACCGGTGAGCGCATCAACTCGCACGCCAGGTCGGTGTGCGATGCCATCACGGTGGGCATGTCACGAGATGATGTGTCGAAGGCAGTGAGCCAGCGCAATGCCGCACTGGACCCCAGGCAACGATCGACCGACACATGGCTGATCGAGGAAGAGGGCTTCCGCTGCACGATTTCATTTGACGCCAAGACGAGCGCCGTGGTCAAAAAGAAGAAGACCATCGTCACCGACTAGCGAGGAACCCCACCCGTTGCCCGCCAATTCGAAGGGAACTGCCGATTCTGGTTTCACATCTTCAACTTTCACTCCTGCAGAGCTGCGCAAACTGCGCAGCATGAAGAATCCGTACGGAATACAAAAATTCCTGGACGACATGCCATATCACCTGGAGGATACGGCATGGTCTCCACGGAAAGTGCTGGCGGAGCGGTCGTCTCACTGTCTGGAAGGAGCGATCTTTGCGGCGGCGGCGTTGCGGGCGAATGGATATCCGCCACTGTTGCTCGATTTCGAGGCGGAGCACGATACCGACCACGTGATCGCAGTTTTTCGCGAAGACGGGTGCTGGGGGGCGGTGGCGAAATCGAATTACACCGGCTGCCGGTGGCGCGAGCCGATCTATCGAACGCTGCGTGAGCTGGCGTTGAGTTATTTCAACGCATATTTCAATTTGCGGCGCGAGCGAACCTTGCGCAGGTATTCGGTGCCGGTGAACTTGAAGCGCTTCGATTCACAAAACTGGATGACGACCGAGAAGCCCGTCTGGTTCATCGTTTATCACTTATTCGATATCAAGCATTATTCGCTGATGACGAAGGCACAGGAGAAGCGGCTGCATCGGATCGACGAACGGCTTTTTCAAGCGGAATGTTTGGGGAAGGCATACAAGGTCAGGGATTAGAAAGCAGAAGATCAACAGATTCCTCCCTTCGGTCGGAATGACAATGTAAGTTTGAATTACGGTTGAATTAGGTTCCAGGCAGATCAACTTTACAGTTTCCGTCGCTTAAAGTTTCCCCTTGAGAATGCCGATTAGGGAGCAAGGACTTCATTGTGCTTGCTTTTGCTTGCCGCAGGACGCACTCTGAAGTGCCCCGTTCGGTTAGTCCTATTCCTGCATCGAAAGGGGACGGCATTGGAAGAGTGCAGTCGGTTCGAAACTGGCCAGGCTCGAGAATTTGTGGAAGCTCGCCGCCATCCCCGTTACAAGCTGGAAGTGGACGTACGGGTCTATCCCCGGAACGCGGCGGTGGTGCGCGGACATTCGGTCGACATCAGCGAGTCGGGAATTTCGGCGATGTTGCGCGTGGAAGTTCCTGTCGGCGAGGTGGTGAGATTGGAGTTCTCGCTCCCTCTTGGACCGGTCGAGGTTCACGCTCTGGTCCGGCAGAGGAATGCCTTCCGCTACGGACTTCAGTTCGTAGAAGAGGGCCCTGGACAGGGAGTCGTCGCGCGGACCTGCCGGGAACTCGCCATCGAAGAGACTTTGCGGAATGATTCGGTTGTTTGAAGGCTTGGAAACCACTCACCACAGAGAACACAGGGTCCCACAGGGAATTCAAAACCGGATTGCCCTATTTGTTTAAGATAGGTTGATGTGGGTCCGGGTTGGTGCATTGGTGCTTCTGGTTTTGCCTCTGCCCGCGCTCGCGCAGCAGGATGTTCCTCCAGCAGGCAATCCCTCTCCACAATCTTCGGCTTCAGATCGACCTTCGTCGACCGGCGAGTCAACGACTGCCAAACCCGATTTAACTCCTAGCCCAGATGGCAAACTTTCCCAAGAGCAGATGCGGGAACTGACTCGCGTTGTGGCACAAAACTATCGCGACAACTACAACCGGGAGCGGGATTACACGTTCGTGCGGCGCGACGTCGAACACAACATCGACGGCAACGGCCAGCCTAAGTCGTCCGAAACTAAAACCTATGAAGTTCTGCAAGTGTATGGCGAGCAAGTTTGGCGGCTGATTCAAAAAGATGACAAACCGCTCGACGCCAAAGAGTCGGCCAAAGAAGAGGAAAAGATCCAGAAGGTCATCGACAAGCATAAGGACGAATCGGACGAGGAACGCCGCAAGCGGGAGGAGAAACAGGCCAAAGCCCGTGACGAAGAGCGCAAGTTTGTAAGCGAAGTGGCCGACACCTACGACTTCACTTTGGTGGGGATTGAGTTGGTCGACGGGCGTGAGGCATGGGTAATCGATGGCGAACCGCGTCCGGGCTTTGAGCCACACGAAAAAGATGCGAAGTTTCTTTCGAAATTTCACGGGCGCATGTGGATTGACAAAGCGGATATGCAATTGGCGAAGCTGCATGTCGAAGCGCTGGACACGGCATCGGTCGGATGGGTGCTGGCCCGGATACACAAAGGGACGCAGTTTACGTTTGAGCGCACCCGCATGACCGATGAGATTTGGCTGCCGCTGCATCTGAGCTACAAATTCGACGCGCGCGTCGCGCTGTTCAAGGGATATAACGTCGAGGGAGATTCGACGTTCCGCGACTACAAGAAATTCAGCGCATCGTCGAAGATTGTTGGAATGGGCGAGGCGCCGGAAGAGAAATAAGCTAAGTGCCCCGCTGAAACCGGGCTCTGCTTCGCGGCTGTATTGGCATGCCTGAAGCATCCCTGAACAAATCGCACCGTCTATGTGCATGCATCATCCTTGGCGCGTTCATGTGTCTCGCGCTTTATAATGCGAGGTCCTGAGAGGACGGTGATCTTCACTATCGATACGTTCCCTCTGGAACTTCGTTTTCCAATTTCCGCGTGAGGTAAAGAAATGCCGACTCTCACCCGCCGTGATCTGATCCGCTCTGGGATTGCACTCTCCGCTTCCACGCTGGTGCCGGGAGCAGTGCAGCGGGCGCACGCCTTGTTGGAGGGATATCCGGGACTGGGCACGGCCGAGGGTTCGTCGGCAATCGCTCCGCGGGAACGATTACTCTTCGATTTTGGCTGGAAGTTTTTTCAGGGGAACGGAGCTAATCCGCTGCTCGATTTGAAATTCGGCATGGGGCAGGGAGATTTTGCGAAGTCGGGAGACTTCTCTTTTAGCACAGAGAAGTTCGATGACTCGAAGTGGCGGGATTTGAATTTGCCGCACGATTGGGCCGTGGAGCTCCCGTTTGTCCATGATGAGGAGCAGCAGTCCCATGGCTATAAGCCTCTGGGGCGGCGTTATCCGGAAACGAGCATTGGATGGTACCGCCGGACATTCGATATTCCCAAGGAAAACGAGGGCAGACGTATCTCGATTGAGTTCGATGGCGCTTTCCGCAGTGCGCTGATTTTTCTGAATGGCTATTTCATCGGACGCAATGACAACGGCTACGCGCCGTTCTGCTTCGATCTGAGTGATTTTCTGCGATTTGGCGAGAAGAATTATCTCGTAGTGCGGATGGACGCGAGCTTTGGCGATGGATGGTTCTACGAAGGCGCGGGGATCTACCGGCATGTCTGGCTGACGAAGACGGATGCGCTGCATCTGGGGCGGTGGGAGAGTTTTGTGCGCCGTCCAGTCACAGAAACGAGAGGCACGCCCGGCTCGCTGGAACTAGGGACCGTCGTCCAGAACGATGGGAAACAATCGGAAACTTGCCGCGTCAAATGGCAGATTCTTGATACGAACGGAAAAGTTGTCGCCACAACCGAATCGGCTGCGCAATCGGTTGCATCCGACAGTTCGGTCACGTTTACCGCAGGCGCGAACATTCCGAATCCCAGTCACTGGTCGCCAGAAAATCCTTATCTCTACTCCGCGGTTGTGAGCGTCGAGAGCGCTGGCAAGATGCGCGACGCCGAGCGCATCACTTTCGGCGTGCGCGACATCGAGTGGGACGCGGACAAGGGTTTTTTTCTCAATGGCAAGCCGGTCAAGATCAAAGGAACCTGCAACCATCAGGATCATGCTGGAGTGGGCGCGGCGCTTCCCGACCGATTGCAATGGTACCGGCTAGCCGTTCTGAGGGAGATGGGCGGCAACGCGGTGCGGACTTCGCACAACATGCCGACTCCCGAGTGGGTCGAGGCCTGCGATCGCATGGGGATGATGATGTTGTGCGAGACGCGCATGATGAGCTCGAATCCGGAGGGGATGGCGCAACTGGAAGTGATGATCAAGCGTTATCGAAACTCGCCGTCGATCATTCTATGGTCGATGGGGAATGAAGAGTGGATCATGATGCCTCAGCCGCAAGGCGTGCGGGTGATCGATGACATGATTGCGCGTTCCCACGAACTGGATCCGACGCGACTTTGCACGGCGGCGGTGAATGCTTCGTTCGATACGCATTTCCCGGACCAACTGGATGTGATGGGCTTCAACTACAACCTGAAAGTCCACGACGAGTGGCATAGGAAGCATCCGAAGACGCCGAGTGTAGGATCTGAAACGGCCAGCACGGTTTCGACGCGCGGCATTTATTCGACCGATAGATTGCGAAATTGGGTCAGTGCCTACGACTTGAATCACACAGACTGGTCGCAGCTAGCCGAGGAATGGTGGAAGTTTTACGCCGCGCGCGAATGGCTGTCGGGAGGATTCGCCTGGACCGGCTTCGACTATCGCGGTGAGCCCACTCCGTACGGCTGGCCGTCGATCAATTCGCAGTTCGGCATTGTCGATATGTGCGGGTTTCCGAAAGACAATTTCTATTATTACAAGGCGTGG
>Ga0209624_10001586_pt1 | contig 17540 bp, 15 predicted proteins | sample JacPinW_OM2H0_O1_FD_188565 | JGI IMG/M metagenome (GOLD analysis project Ga0209624, IMG submission 188565) | Forest soil microbial communities from Algoma, Ontario, Canada - Jack Pine, Ontario site 1_JW_OM2H0_O1 (SPAdes) (version 2) | ecosystem: Environmental > Terrestrial > Soil > Boreal...
ATCTACATCCGCCGCTCGGCAGGTCTGCGTGGCCGCCGCGCCGTCTATCTCTCCAGCTTCGTCTTCCTCGTCGTACTCGCCGTCTGGGCCGCAAACCAGTTCTCCGCCGTCCACAGGTTCACTGCGCCATGAGCCAAACCAAGCCCCCTCCCACGCGGACCACACAAGGGAGTCTCATCCTCCTGGGCATCAACCACACCTCCGCGCCCATCGAGGTCCGCGAACGTCTCGCTATCCCCGCCGCCCGCCTCGCCGACGCCACCCGCACCCTCCTCCACCAGCCCGGCATCCGCGAAGGCCTCATCCTCTCCACCTGCAACCGTGTCGAGCTCTTAACCCTGCAGGACGACGACGAAGCCGGCGATCTCCTCAGCAAACCGCCGCAAACCAAAACCGACCTCCTCCGTTTCCTACACGAGTACTTCGCCGTCCCTCCGCACGACATCCAGCCCCACCTCTACGAGTTCCGCGAGCGCGAAGCCGTCCGCCATCTCTTCCGCGTAGCCAGCTCCCTCGACAGCATGGTCGTCGGCGAGCCGCAGATCCTCGGCCAGGTCAAAGACTCTTACTCCGTCGCCCGCGAAGTAGGCGCAGTCTCCACCCACCTCGAATCCCTCCTCCAGCGCACCTTCGCCGTAGCCAAAAAAGTCCGCAGCGAAACGCAAATAGGCTCAAGCAGCGTCTCCATAGCCTCGGTAGCCGTCGATCTGGCGAGAAAAATCTTCGGTTCGCTCGAAGGCAAAACCGTCCTCCTCGTAGGCGCCGGAAAGATGTCCGAGCTAGCCGCGCGCCATCTCATCCAGCAGGGCGCGGCGTCCATCCTCGTCACCAACCGCACTCCCTCCCGCGCAGAAAAAATCGTCGCCGACTTCAACAGCCCGACCATCTATACCGAAGCCATCCCCTTCGACGCCCTCTACGAGCAAGCGCCCCGTGCCGACATCGTCATCACCAGCACCGGCGCCCCGCAAAAAATCTTCGGACGCTCCCACGGCCAGCACTTCCTCCAGGCGCGCCGCAACCGCCCCATGTTCTTCATCGACATCGCCGTCCCCCGCGACGTCGACCCGCGCATGAACGAGGTCGAAGGCTGCTTCGTCTACGACATCGACGACCTCCAGCAAGGAGCCGCCGCCAACCTGGCCGATCGCAGCCGCGAAGCCGCCGCCGCCGAAACCATCGTCAGCAGGGAAGTCGACAAATACCAGCAGCGCCTCCAGTCCCGCGACGCCGTTCCTGCCATCAAGGCCCTCCAACACCAGGCCGAGGAACTCCGCCAGGCAGAACTAGCCCGCTCCCAATCCAAACTCGCCGACCTCACCCCCCAGCAGCGCGAAGCCGTCGAGGCCCTCACTCGCGCCCTCACCGCCAAGCTCCTCCACCCCCAACTCACCGCCCTCCGCGACTCCACCCGCCCCAAAGACCACGAATAACCCCGTCTAATCAGGATCAGTTTGTGCTGTCAGAGCTAAGCGTAGAGCTCTTGCAGTATCTGACGACTCGGCTTCTGCTTCAGGCACCCCAAGCTATCGGCCTTTGCTTCAGACACCCCCAAAGCGCTCGGCCTTTGCTTCTAGGTAAGCCAAGCCTTTAGGCTTGGCCCTCTCCAGCCGAGCCACAAAAATGGGGCTTTAGCCCCTGGGGCATGCCTTCCTGTCTCCGTCAAAAAAACTCAAAGCACCGCACAACAAGTCGCCAGCGCCCTACTGCAGCTTGTAAACCCGAGCCTCCCACCCAGCAAGACGCAGCGCATCGCCGCGTTGCTCCGTACCCGCAAGATTCGACAGCAGCAGCGCCCCCACCTTGAGATCTCCAGGAAGCGTGAAGGTATTTGGTGTCTCCGAAAAATTCAGCACCACCAGGAATCGCTCCGCCCCGAGAGTCCGCGTGTAAGCAAAGATGGCCTTGTCATCCGGAGCGAGATCTTTGTAGTCCCCATAGACGAAAGCCTCATGCGCATGCCGCAGCGCGATAGCCTTCCGCGTGTAGTTGTAGACCGAGTCCGGATTAGAAACCTCAGCGGCGGCATTGATCTCTTTGTAATTCGGGTTCTCCGCGAGCCACGGTTTCGCCGCCGAGGTGAAGCCCCCATTAGCCGAGCCATCCCACTGCATCGGAGTCCGTGCGTTATCCCTGCTGGTATGCCGTAGGTCGGCGAAAAACTTGTCCGCGGAAACTTTGCCCGTAAGCACCTCGGCCTTGTACGCGTTCTTCACCTCGATGTCGTTGAAGTCGCCGATGTCGCGAAAGGGGTAATTCGTCATGCCGAGTTCGTCGCCCTGGTACAGAAAAGGCGTCCCCCGCAGCGTAAGCAGCATGGTCGCCAGCAGCTTGGCGGAGGGCACACGAAACTCGGGCGAGTCATCGCCAAACGTCGACACCAGCCGCGGATTATCGTGATTGGAAAGAAACACGGTGTCCCAGCTATGCGCATCGAGACCTTTGGCGTGCCTGGTATAAATCGCCTTCAATGCTATTAGGTCCAGGGGTTTCAAGGTGCGCCCATCGCGGTTCAACCGAATCGCGTCAAAGTTGAAGATCATGTTCAACTCGTGACGATCGTCACCCACCAGCAGCGGCGTCTGCGCCAGCGAAATACCAAGCGCCTCGCCAACCGTCATCACATCGTACTTCGCCATCACATTGCGATTCATCTCCTTCAGATAGTCATGCATATGCGGACCATTCGCATAAGCGTCCCCATAGTGCTGCACCTGGTACGGAGTCATCTCAGGAAAAGCAGGATTCTTCGAGATCAGTGGAATCACGTCCATGCGAAACCCATCGACGCCCTTGTCCAGCCAGAAGCGCATCAGGCTGTACACCTCTTCGCGTACCTTGGGATTGTCCCAGTTCAGGTCCGGCTGCTTCACCGCAAAGTAGTGGAGATAGTACTGATTGGTAGTCGGATCGAACTGCCACGCCGAGCCAGAAAAAAAGGAAGGAGCGTTGTTGGGCGGCAGCATCGTCGGCTTGCCGTCAGCGCCGTCGGGACCGGGTCTTCCATCGCGCCAGAAATAATAGTCGCGATACGGATTATCTTTCGACTTCCGGCTCTCAACGAACCAGCGGTGCTCATCGGACGTGTGGTTCACCACAAGGTCGATGATGAGCCGCATGTGTCGCTGCTTGATCCCCGCCAGCATGCGGTCGAAGTCCGCCATGGTGCCAAACTCGGCCATCACCTTGCGATAGTCCCGAATGTCATAGCCGTTGTCGGCGTTGGGAGAGTCGAAGTGCGGGCTCAGCCAGATCACGTTGACGCCAAGCTGCTTCAGGTAATCGAGCTTCGAGGTAATCCCAGGCAGATCGCCGATGCCATCGCCATTTGAGTCCTTGAACGACCTCGGATAGACCTGATAGACCACAGCTTCTTTCCACCATGTTGGCTGGTAGCCGTTGACCAGGGCCGATTGCGCGTAGCTCAAGGTCTGCGCGGCAAGCATGGCAGCAAAGGCGAGAACGAAGGCGAAGAGGCGGGAGGGTTTCACCCGCCTATAGTCTATGTCCGCAATTGGCCACGTCAAGTGTCACGCAAAAAATCAACGCGAGACTACCTTCGCGCTCCAGCCCGCAGCGCCGCCGCCAGAATGCTTCCCGCGGATACGGGACTGTCTCCAATCCCGTATCCGCGAGCGCAAGCAAGTAAGTTAGAACGGTGACGTCAGGAACGGCATATACAAGACATCCGTACCGCTGATAGTCGCGCAGCCCGGGGCGCCTGGTCCTCGGAAACAACCCCACCAGTTCAGTGTGGCATCGACCTCGCCGCCGTCGAGGTTATTCACGCCTTGCCGTACGAAGATGAAATTGTTCAAGTGAGCTCCAACCAGTGAGTTGGTCTTTGTTGCGATGCCGACCGTCTCCTGCAGGATCACGTTGCCCGCAATCACCGTCCCCGTGAGCGTCGCCAGCGGGTGACCACTTCCATCGTCGCCGCCCGATACATTGATGCCCGTCGGTCCAGGAGTCGCCGTATCCTCGGTATCCGCGCCATTGCCGGAGATGTGGTTGCCGGCGATCATGTTGTCCGCGACCAATGCGCCCGGTGAATGAGCGTGCATCGCTACGCCGGGCAGCCCGTTATTCGTCAAAATGTTATCCACGACAACGTTTGCATATGTCTTGTTGAAGGGAGCAGGGGCAAAGAGTCCCACGCCCGCGCCCGCTCCAGGCAACTTAGTTCCGTTACGCTGCGATACGTTGTCGGCGATCGTATTGTGAAAGACACCAGCGGCCGTCGGTGGACCCGGTGCAAAAAACGTATGGGAAGCCAGCGTAATTCCACAATCGTACGGATTATCCTGGACGGTGTTCCCTAGAACGAGATTGTCATGCGTGGCGCCCGTGTCATCGCTCAGCAGAATCCCGCCGGCATTCTTCTCCACCAGGTTATTCGCGATGATCGAATGGTCAACGCCGAGGAAATGAATCCCCTCGCCGCAGTCCTCGCCCTCACCCGTCTCAAAACCGGGACTGCCAACACATGTGTCGCTGCTGATAATCAAGTTGAGATTATTCTTCAGGACGTGATTGCTCGAAATCGTAACATCGGACGCGTTGGTCACGAGAATGCCCTCGAAGTTCGCGTTCTGTACCTGGAAGCCGGACACAGAAGCGCCGACGAGCCCCGGGTTATCTAAACCATCGACGTAGATCCCGTTTGGCAGACCGGTGGCGTCGATAGTGGTGGTGAACCGGTTAGCCCCTACGAGCGATATAGCTTTCCCGATCACGACATCCTCGCGATACGTACCCGGCGATACCTGCACGACGTCACCAGCCGAGGCCGCCGCGACAGCGGCGCCAATAGTCGAATACGGACATCCGGGATTCGGAAACTTACTGACACAGAGAGTCGCACCCGCGGCAACTTGAGCAAAGCCGCAAAGCACTACGGTTAGACAGGCAACGAACGTGGCATTCCGATAGGTCATATTTTCTCCTTGACCGGCGGGCCCATTTCTTTTTCCGGAGGCAGAATTGTACTCCCGCGAACCCTCGTCTGTTTGTGAACAATCACCCCTCGCTAGGTTTCGCTCCCGGCAGACGCTTCAACAGCAGGTCGATCTGTCCGGCATGGTGTGATTCGTGCTCACACACATGAAACCACTTGCAGTAGTTATTGGTCGGACCCCACGGCCATGTCTTGTCTACCGCCATCAACCACGCATCGTCTCGCTTCTTGAACTCCGCCAACGACTTCTCCCGCACCTCTTGCAGCGTGCCCAGATAAAAGCTCAGATCGTGCCCTTTGATCGTCTTGCGGCCTGCGTCTCCCAGGTCCATCGCAGCGTCCCACTTCTGTTTCACCGCGTCCGGCCAGCTATCCCAGGTCATTCCGTCAAACGTGTTCATCTGGTAGTAAGTCTCTGTGGCGGCGAGATGCAACAGCAGCGCTCCAATGCTGTTTGCATTCGCATCGAACAGATAATCCAGATTCGTTTGTGAAATATCGTGCATGTACCTCGTGACTGCGGGTCGCATCCACGTCAACATTGAGACAAGTGTCCCGACCTGCGGGGTATACCCAGGTCTGGGGCCCAGAATATTCATTCCCTCGACTGGCGCAGCCGGAGAAACAGGCGGTAGCATCATCGCAGCGGAAACCGCCGCTGTCCCCTTCAAAAACGTTCTGCGATTCGCAATCAGTAAAATTTTCATAAGAAGACCTCTAATAGATTTTTTGAAATCAGGCCTTGTGTCGAGGCGCAAGTATATCCGACGCGAACCACATCCTTTCGGCCCATCCCGTATCCTGTAAAAGACTATGAGCAGCGAACACAACAACCCCCGCAATCCCATCCGCATCGGCAGCCGAGGCTCCCAGCTCGCCCTCTGGCAGGCCAACCACATCCTCTACGCCCTCCGCGACGCCGGCTACCACGTCGAGCTCGAGATCATCCGCACCACCGGCGACCGCATGCAGCAGCCAGGCTTCGTCCCGCCTGCAAATCTCGACGGCAAAGGCATCTTCATCAAAGAGATCGAAGAAGCCCTCGAAGAAGGCCGCATCGACCTCGCCGTCCACTCCCTCAAAGACCTCCCGACAAAACTAGCCCCGCAGTTCACCCTCGCCGCCATCCCCAAACGCGCCGACGCCCGCGACGTCTGGGTCTGCGAGTCCTACTGGGCGCTACACACCCTCCCCACCGGAGGCCGCATCGGCACTACCAGCCCTCGCCGCCGCGCCCAGATCCTCGCCCTCCGTCCCGACGTGTCGTTCGTAGAAGTTCGCGGCAACATCGACACGCGCCTCAAAAAATTAGCCGACGGAAAATGCGACGCCCTCGTCCTCGCCGCCGCCGGCCTCGACCGCCTCAAGCGCGCCGAGTGGGTCCATCAGCGCTTCTGCCCCGAAGAGATGTGTCCCGCTCCCGGCCAGGGCGCATTGGCCCTCGAAACCCGCAGCCCCGACTATCCCATCGACGAAGCCCGCGACGCCTGCATCCGCAACGCCATCGCCTTCCTCGAGCACCCCTACACCCGCTTCGCCGTCAACGCCGAGCGCACCACCCTCGACGCCCTCGGCGGCGGCTGCTCGCTCCCCATCGGCGTCCACTGCATCCCGCCCGCAGGCGAAGCAGGGAAGTGGCGCATGATCGCCCAGGTCGTCGCACCCGACGGCGAAGCCATGGTCCAGATCGACACCGAAGCCCCCTGCAATACCGACCCCATCGCCCTCGGTCTGCAGGTCGCCGAAGACCTCAAATCCAGAGGCGCACTCGACCTCCTCCCCGCTCCCGTCGCCTGATTCGGCCACTAGGCGACCGGCGCGAGGAAAAATACTAGTGTTAATTCTCTGATAACCCAGTAATTTTGCTACTTCTTACCTGCATTAGCCCGGTCATAGACTCGCCTGAGATCAGGTGCCACAGTCTACTACCGCAGCTACTGGAGAGAGATATATGCAAATTATTTCAAGATTGGTCGGCTCAAAAAGTTTCCGGATTGCCAGCATGTGCCTGGTAGTCGTCGGCATCGTACTGCTAGCCATCCATCCCGGATACGCTGGTAAATATGAAACCCTCGAAGCCCAGGCCTTTGGCACCGGCACGCAGATGGGCCAGAACATCGGCGTCAGCTTGAACATCTACCAGTACTCAACGCCCGCCGACAAGGTTATCTTGATCCAGGCCTTCGAGAAGGGCCAGAATCAGGGACTGAACAACGCCCTGTCGAGGATGAAGGCTGTAGGTCACATCGAGGTCACCGGAACACTCGGCTACGACTGTGCCTACATCAAGATGACCCCAACCCCGACCGGGCGCAAGATCGTCTTCGTCACCAATCGCCAGATTCGATTTGGCGAGGCTTACTTCGACACCCAATCGCAGTCCTTCAACCTGACTGCGGGAGTGTTCGAACTCAACGACCAGGACAAGAGCAAGAGCACTGGGACCCTCTATCCCCAGGCGCAGTTGATCCTTGATAAAGAGGGCCAGTTGCAGTTGGACCTGTCTCAGAACCCCTGGAGGCTCGTTGACGTCCTCGATTGGGCGGGAACAGCCGGCGTCAATTAGTGCAGCAATTAGAGTTGCTTGCTGCGCAGAATTCACTTCGGACCGACAACGTCGGCCCGTCTGATATTGAGCGGTTTGAATCTATCGTGTGAGGTGAAGGATGACCATGAATCGATCTCTTGCCATCAAGTGTACTTCGCTGCTGTTGTCGTTCGTCGTGTCGTCCAGCTACGTCACGGCCCAGTCGAAGAGCAGCAAGTACGCTTGCTCGGAGGCAAATCCCGCACAACTGTGCACTGCGGCGAATACCTGTGGCTCAGCGTCCACTCCGTGTTCCGTCGACGTCAAGCGGACCGCCAACGCGGCTTCGTCCACCCCCAGCATACCGGGCGCTAAGAGCAATTCACTCTTCTGCGTGAAAGCTGGAACGACGGTACAGTGGAAGAGCACGGGCAGGGACATAGGTTTTGTGGTCGATTTTGGCCCCACGTCTCCGTTTAATCCGGGGGGAGCCATTATTGGCGGCACCGACCGCGCTATCACTGTCACGGCCAAGACCCCCGGATGCTACAAGTACTCTGCGGGAGCCTGCATGTCGGGTGCGATCTACGGGATGTGCGGAGATACCAACGCCGAGTTAATCGTCACCCCCTGATCGCTTCTATCCAATCTCGGCCAACCGCAGGTTCAAAGACCTGACGCCGGCTAAGTAGCGCCTTACAACCACACCCGCAAGATACAGAAACCGGCCACCAGGAGTTGCACTTCATCGCAACTCCCGGTGGCCATTTTTATGCAGAAGATCCATATAAAAAGTGAGCGTCCAAATATATATCGTAATGCGATATAATATTGCTATGAGGAGATCTTCCCAACCCTCCAGTCGGCAGTTTCCAGATCGACAGTCTCACGATCGGCAAAGGCTGCAGACCTTGGCCGAGTTCCGCTACTCCCTCCGCCAGTTTCTCCATTTCAGCGAACGCTGTTCCGCAGATGCCGGCCTCCATCCCCAGCAGCACCAGCTCCTGCTGCACGTCGCCGGAGCCCCCGACGGCGTCGAGACGACCGTATCCTATGTGGCCGACAGGTTAGGGCTGCGCCATCACAGCGTCGTCGAACTTAGCAAGCGCTGTGAAGAAGCCGGGCTGATCCATCGCACGCACGACACCTCCGATCGCCGCCGCGTTGTCCTGCAAGTTACGACGCAAGGCCATCGCGTGCTGCGATCCCTGTCCGATGACCATGAGCGTGAATTGAACGAGCTCCTCCCCAGGCTGGTGAGTGCTTTGAAATTGATTCGCGGCTCCGGCAAACACAGCGCAGGCGCAACCCGCTCCACGGCAAAGCCGAAAGGGAATCACAAATGAAATCGGAACCATCTGCCTTGCGAGATTTCACCGTCGATCGGAGAGTGTGGCTCCTCTCCGGCGTCGCGATCGTCATCGGCACCTGCGCGACAGGTTTGGCGGTCCTGCTCCTACGCCTTATCGCGATCTCTACAAATCTCTTCTACTACCACCGCTTCAGCTCCGTCACCATCTCCCCGGCCGGCAGTCCGTTGGGCCACTGGATGGTCATCGTCCCTGTCATCGGCGGTCTCATCGTCGGTCTCATGGCGCGCTACGGTTCCGACAAGATTCGCGGCCACGGAATCCCCGAAGCCATAGAAGCGATCCTCCTTCATCGCGCAAAAGTAGACCCGAAGATTGCTGTCCTGAAGCCCCTCTCCGCGGCCATCGCCATCGGCTCCGGCGGCCCCTTCGGCGCCGAAGGCCCCATCATCATGACCGGCGGCGCCGTCGGTTCGCTCATCGCCCAGTGGATGCACGTCACCGACGCCGAGCGCACCACGCTGCTCGTAGCCGGAGCGGTCGCGGGCATGTCGGCCACCTTCGCCACCCCCGTAGCGGCAATCCTCCTCGCCGTCGAGCTCCTCCTCTTCGAATGGCGCCCACGAAGCCTGGTCCCCGTCGCGATGGCCAGCGCAACTGCGGGCATCCTGCGCGTCTACTGGCTCGGCGCCGGCCCTCTCTTCCACATGCCGGACACGCCCCTCAGCGGAACTCACCGAATCCTCTTCGCCGTCGGCGCATTGCTGCTCGGTGCTCTGCTCGGTCTCGTCGCTGCGGGCATGAGCCGCATGATGTACGCCTTCGAAGATCTCTTCGAGCATCTTCACATCCACTGGATGTGGTGGCCCGCCATCGGAGGCATCGGCATTGGCGTCGGCGGCCTCTTCTTTCCTCGCGGCCTCGGCGTCGGTTACGACAACATCGCCGAGCTCCTCCACGGCAACGCCACCATCGGCCTCATCGTCGGAATCCTCATCGCCAAGTCGCTCATGTGGGCCTTCTCCCTCGGCTCCGGAACCTCCGGCGGCGTGCTCGCTCCCTTGCTCATGATCGGCGGGGCCGTCGGCGCCATGGCCGGGCATCTCGCTCACGCATCGGTCGAGGCGCAGGCCTTCTGGGCGCTCATAGGCATGGGCTCGATGCTTGCCGGCTCACTCGGCGTCCCTCTCACCGCCATCATGTTCAGCCTGGAGGTCACGCACTGCCTGCCTGCTCTTCTGCCGCTCACCATGGCCTGCATCGCCTCTTACCTCGTCACGTCGCTCCTCATGCCGCGATCCATCCTCACCGAAAAGCTCGCCCGCCGCGGCTATCACCTCACCCGCGAGTACGGCGTCGATCCCCTCGAACTCGTCATCGTCCGCGACCTCATGTCACCGCTCGCGCAGCCCCACGCGAACGCCGCGCTCCCGGAGTTCTACACCTACGCAGACGGAACCGCCCGCGGAGCCGCCGAACTCATGGCAACCCAAGGCCTCGCCACATTGCCCGTCGTCGACCGCACCACCCGCACGATCTGCGGAGAGATCCAACTCAGCGACCTCCTGCGCGGCCGCACCCGATCCGTAGAGCGCGAAAACGAACGCCTCCGCCTCTTCAACCACATCCCCCCAGAGCAAGGCGGCCACAACTAACTTCAGAAAGGCCGTTCGTCCCAATCAGATGATCTTCCTGTACTCCTCCTCTGGCTCTGGTTTGCGTCGCGAATTCGGCTCAAAAGGAGTAAATCGTGCAAATTCATAGGCAACTCGGCAAAGTCTTTCTGCATCATTCGTTTAATGACAGCTGGGACTGTGGTGGTCCCGCGTCGGATTTTTTAGGATGACACGAACATCGGCAGAGGATTTACCTCTGTCCTCTGCCTTTTTTTTTGCTCTGGTTGCGTGCCGTCTTGTGAAAGCGCGGTAAGCATCCGGCCCTAAAGACTCTTGATGATCTTCCGGTACTCGTCCTCGGTGAACGCCCGCGAGGTCTGCGTCGTAATCCCTCCCTGTGACAGCGTCCGCAGCATCGCCTTCGCCATCACCTCATCATTCGGCGCCTCGGAGATGATCACGATGTCATGGCTCCCGGTAACCAAATAGAAGTTCAGTAGCTTGATCCCATCCGCCGCTAAGGCTTTCTTCGCGGCGTCCAGCCTCTTCGGACTTTCCTTGATCGTTTGTGCTCCTTGTTGTGTCCATCGGCAGAGTGAAATGTAAGTTGGCATGTACTTCCTCCATGGCGCGGCATACTAGCCTCGTAACTCCAACAAAGTCAAAGCCTCCACCCTCCTCGAAGACCCACGCGCGCGCTCGAAATCACTCAACCAACCGTCCATCCCCACTTCCCCTCGCCCTCCGCCATACAATCATCCAGTGCCGTCCCTCACCAACAAACGCATCCTTATCACCCGAACCCGCCACCAGGCCTCCGACCTCGCCGTCCAGCTCGAAGCCCTCGGCGCGACCCCCATCCTCATCCCCACCATCGAAATCATCTCCCCCGCAACCTTCGCCCCCCTAGACGCCGCCCTCACCTGCCTCCGCACCTACGACTGGCTCCTCTTCACCAGCGCCAACGCCGTCGAAGCCTTCCACCGCCGCGCCCAGTTCCTCCACCTCACCCAGCTCCCCAGGCACATCGCCGTCATCGGCCCCGCCACCCTCAGCGCCGCCAACGCCATCGGCCTCACGGTCGACCTAATCCCCCCGCGGTACATCGCCGAATCCCTCGCCGAATCCCTCCTCCCCGAAGCCCCCGGCAAATCCTTCCTCCTCGTCCGCGCCGCCGAAGCCCGCGACCACCTCCCCGAGACCCTCACCGCCGCCGGAGCCACCGTCACCATCGCCGAAGCCTACCGCAACCAGATCCCTTCCGAATCCATCCCCGCTCTGCAAGCTCTCTTCGCCTCGCCTGAAAACTATCCCGACGCCATCACCTTCACCAGCGTCTCCACAGCCCGCAACCTCTGCGCGCTCCTCGAAGCCGCCAACCAAACCCTCCCCCCCAACATCACGCTAGCCTCCATCGGTCCCATCACCAGCCAAACCCTCCGCGACCTCGGCCACGAACCCACCGTCGAAGCCCCCGAACCCACCATCCCTGCGCTGGTGAAAGCCCTTCAAGCATCGTTTAGCCCATAAGCTGTTAGCCCATAAGCTGGCTGAATCACCGAATGTCCGCCACCGGACACCGATTTTCGAAACCGAACAGAGAGCCGAGGCCATCTCCAATCATCAGCTAGTTGAATGAACAACTTGGTCGAAACACGAATGGATCCATGTCTGCTATCAATAAAGCAATCAGGCCAGTTCGCAAGGAGAACTATGGGATCGCTCCTGCAAGACATCCGGTACAGCCTACGTGGCCTCTTCAAGAGCCCAGGCTTTGTCATTGTTGTCATTCTCTCTCTAGCCCTGGGCATCGGCGCCAACACGACCATCTTCAGCGTGATCAACGCGGTCATGTACAGGCCCATGCCTTACGTCGAACCTGCTCGTCTGGTCACCCTTTGGGATACGATCCGGACCCATCCAAACGCAAGGATGGCGCCTCCCATTCTCGTCATCGACGACCTGCGCGGGCAGAACCGCGCCTTTGAAGACATCGCGCAGACCAGCTTTACTCAGACCTCAAACATCTCCGGGCTAGGTGCTCCAGAGCCGATCAGGCTGCAGTACGTAACCCCAAACTTCTTCAGCGTCCTCGGCGCTCAGCCGCAGAAGGGCCGCGCCTTTCTCCAATCCGATCTCAAGGACGAGGCCCAGACGATCGTCATCAGCGATGCCTATTGGCGGCGCCGGTTCAACGCCGATCCCGGCATTCTCGGACAAACGGCGACCATTCAGGGCCTCTCCTCCACCATCGTCGGCATCATGCCCGCAGGATTTGCTCCTTTCTACGGCGACCGAATCGATCTCTGGTGGCCGATCAATCCCAGAAACTCCCGCTACTCCGATCGCGCAGATCATTGGCTCATGGCAGTCGCACGTCTCAAACCTGGTGTCTCCTTCGAAGCGGCGCAGTCGGAGGCCGACAGGCTCGCGCTCCAGCTCGAACACGACTACCCGAAGACCAACAAGGGTATTGCGATGAAAGTCGCCCCACTTCGCTCCATCCTGTTTGACCGAACGGCGCACAGCCTCTACCCGCTCTTCGGAGCAGTAGCGTTCATCCTCCTCATAGCCTGTCTCAATGTCGCCAACCTCGTGCAATCAAGAACCGAGACTCGTCGCAAAGAGTACGCTCTGCGTGCCGCGCTTGGCGCACAGCGCAGCCGCCTCGTCAGGCAGATGCTCATCGAAAGCGCGCTCCTGGCCCTCTCTGGCGCTGCCGTCGGAGTCGCCGTCGCCGTCGCCGGCATCGCGCTCTTTCGTAAACTCGCCGTCAACTTCCCCAACGCAGCAAGCATTCGCATCGACGGACCGGTTTTGCTCTTCGCCCTCGGCATCACCATGCTCACCGTCCTCCTCTTCGGAATGCTGCCTGCTCTTAAAGCCGCAAGCCCGGATCTGAACATCGCCCTGCAGGATGGAGAACGCGGCGCCTCAACTACGTCGCGTGGCCGTGTCCGTCACGTCCTCGTCATCTCCGAGGTAGCCCTCGCGATGGTGCTGCTCATTGGAGCAGGCCTCATGATCCGTACTGTCCTCCGCATCCAGCAGGTAGATCCCGGCTTCGACTCCAAAAACGTCACCACCATGGACATTCAGTTGCCCGCAGGCGGGAAGTACATCCGCAACATCGCCGGCTCGGACACCGGAACCGTGCTGCCCCTGGTGACCGCCTTCTATAGCGGCCTTATCGACAAGGTTTCGTCGCTACCGGGAGTCGACTCCGCCGGCATCATCAGCCGTCTCCCAACCCAGGGAGGCTTTGCAGCCAGCTTCTCCATCCTTGGCCATCCCGCTCCTGACCAGGACCACGGCCCTCTCACAGGCTACGGCGTCGTCAGCCCCGGACTCTTTCAGGCCCTGAAGATTCCGCTCCGCCGTGGCCGCATCTTTGAGCAGCGCGATACCGAGTCTGCGCCTTGGGGCGTCGTCATCAGCGAAACCTTCGCTCGCCGTTACTTTCCCGACCAGGACCCCATCGGCCAGCAACTCCTGCTGCGTTACGAAGGATACGGAACCGACGAGCCCCAGCCGCGACAGATCATCGGAGTCGTCGGCGATGTAAAGAACTACCAGCTCGCGGGCGAAAGCACGCCCTTCGTCTATCTCTCCTGGCAGCAGCAGCCCTCCATCATGCCCGGAGGCACGGTAGAGGCAAGACTGCAAGAGGCGCTCGTGGTTCGCACAAGTTCAGGCTTCACCGGCAATCAGGCGGAGTTGGCCGCCTCCGTCAAGAAGGCCGTCGCCGAACTCGATCCCGACCAGCCTGTAACCGACGTCATGCCGATGGAGCAGGCTCTATCGGACTCCATCAGCGACTCGCGCTTTTACATGCGCCTGCTTGAAATCTTTGCTGGCATTGCGCTCCTCCTCGCCACCATCGGAATCTATGGAGTGATCTCCTACTACGTCAGCCAGCGCACGCGCGAGTTCGGCATCCGCTTTGCCCTGGGAGCCTCTCCCGCAGATGTGCTAAAGCTCGTCACTGGATTCGGACTCAGGCTAACCGCAATAGGTGTCCTCATCGGCGCCCTGCTGGCAGCCGGGATGGCACGCCTTATCGCTGGTCTGCTCTTCGGAATTAAACCAGCCGACCCACTCACCTATATCCTCGTTGCCGCGGGACTCCTCACTGTAGCCCTCGTCGCCTGCTATCTCCCCGCGCGTCGCGCCGCCAAGGTCGACCCGATAGTTGCTCTACGCTACGAGTAGCCTCGCATCGCTTTCTTCCGGTAGTGGGTCAGTGTGAAAGCAAACGAGGTTTGTAGAGCCGCCGCATGGTTTCCACAACCGAACCGACCAACGCATACGTAGCAGTATTCACAAGAAGGACAAAGTAGAATTCTTGCGGGTGTTGGCTGGCAATCGCAATCGGGCAGGTCAGATAGACGAGAGCCCGCCCGACGCCGCCCGTACCGAGCGGATTCGAGAGCGTCACTGAGATGTAGACTCTCCAGACGACAACAACGAGCGCACCCAAACCCGACCACATCGCGATTCGGAGTTTCATGCCGCCTCCTCCTCTTCCGTACGCTCCAATCATCCATCGAATCCCCTTAAATTCCAAACTAACCAACTACTTTTCTTCTCGGCCTCAGTCCGAACTCGACGTCTTATCCGCGGAATTACAAATCTTCTCCGGCGAACGCCATTACCTCACCAGCGCCTCCACCGCCCGCAACCGCTGCGCCCTCCTCGAAGCCGCCAACTTGATCCTCCCCCCAACCCCACCCTGGCCTCCATAGGCCCCATCACCAGCGAAGCTATCCGCGACTTGGGCCACGAACCAACGTCCAATCCCTCCTCAAAAAATTTAATTCGTGAATTTAGCCCAAAAATCGCATGTCAAGTCCAAAAACCACCTAACCCTTGACACGCCAACAACATCCGCGTGACATGTTAGTTATCCCCATTCCGCTATCATTAAAAGTAGAAGGAAACAAAAGGAATAAAGTAAAGAGACCGAGGCCCTGATCGGGGTCTCTTTGTATCGCAGCGCGCGCTAACTCATTTTAATGGAAGACTTTACAAAGGAAACCCTTGAGAAACAGGAACTTGCATCTCAAGTCAAAGGCTAAACCTAAACGAATGAAGACTTTGCGCAATTCCGGGGGGAGGGAGGGGGTCTAATGCGAACGCCAGGTCTTATCGGCCGAGTTGCAGAGCTTCTCCAGCGTGCAATCCACACACCGAGGATTCCGCGCAACACAAACCTGCCGCCCATGATGAATCAGCTCATGGGAAAAAGCGATCCACCGGTCCTGCGGAATGATCTTCATCAGATCCTTCTCGACCTTCTCCGGAGCCGTCTCTTTGGTCAACTCCAGCCGTCGCGACAACCGCATCACATGCGTATCGACAACCACCCCCACCGCAATTCCAAACCACGACCCCAGCACCACATTCCCGGTCTTCCGAGCCACCCCCGGCAACCGCAGAATCTCCTCCATCGTCTCCGGAACCTTCCCCCCAAACTCCTCCACCACAACCCGTGCCGCCCCCTGAATCGACTTCGCCTTATTCCGAAAAAATCCCGTAGTCCGAATCAGCTCCTCAAGCTCCGGCAGGGAAGCCGCAGCCATCGCCTTCGGAGTAGGAAACGCCTTGAACAACTTCGGCGTGACCAGGTTCACCCGAACATCCGTACACTGCGCCGACAGAATCGTCGCCACAGTCAACTCCCACGCACTCCTGTGGTTCAACGCACAAACCACCCCCGGATAAGTCTTCCGCAAAGCATCCAGAATCGCCGCAATCCGCGCCGGATCAAGCGGCTTCAGCGTCTTTCCCGCACCGTTTTTAGAACTGCGCTTCGCCGCAACGGGCTCAGTAGCCGCAATCGCCCGAGCCTTCACCCCAACCGGCGACTTAGCCTTCGCAGTAGTACGAACCACCTTGGTTGTCGCCATCGCCTCTACCCAAGCCGATCCAGCATCTCCGCCGCCGGAACCCGCACGCAACTGAAGATCGGCGTGTCCTGCAGCGTATACATACTGATCTCGGTCTCGCGCAGCTGCTGCACCAGGTCCAGAAAGTCCTCAGGAAAGTTAGTCTCGAACGCGACCACGAACTCCTGGTCGTCAATGCCGAACGAGTACGTCGTATTCAGCTTCACCCGCGGATACGTCAGCCCAATCCGAATATGCTCATCCATCAACCGCTTCCGCTCCGTCGCCGGCAGCAAATACCACGGCCGGGTCTTCCAGAACGGATAGATAAAGATGTACTTCTGCCCACCCGGACGAATCGCTCCCCGTCCCTCGCCTTCACTCTCATCCACCCGGTCAATCTGGTACTGCGACCGCTTCGTCATCGCCAGAAAATTATGCGGCGAGTTCAAATACCCACCCAGGGGCGTCCGCATCAACTCACTCCGCATCTGGTTCAACTCATCCACGCCATACCCGATCGACCAGACGCACATATCCACATCGCCTCGCGTCCCAATCGTCGAGTACGTCAGCGACACAAACTCCCCAGGTTTATTCCACTTCGCCAGTACCGCAGCAAACGCTGCCTTATGCGCCGCCTTCTCCTCCGCGGGCAATCTGCGCCACTCCGGCATCACCTTATAGAAGCTGAAGCAAACAATCTGCCGCTTCACCGGTGGCTTCGACGGATCATGCGGTGCAGCCCCATAGCTGCTCGCCGGCCTGCCCGCAGGCGCTGCTGCGGCGGTAGTTGCTGCGGCGGCGGTAGCTGCTGCGGCTGTAGACGTTCCTTCGACTGCGGCTTCCGGTGCGACAAAGCTATTCGACATGGCGCTTCTCCTTACTCTTCCATGCTAGCTCATCCTCGCTTATCGCCCACCCCGTATACTGCAACAGAATGTCCGAAAAAATCATCGCCGTCCTCGTCGGGCTCATCGTCAGCGGAGGCTACGCCAGCGTCGTGCTCCTCATGGCGATCCAGTCCGCCTGCATCCCGATCCCCTCTGAAGTCATCATGCCGCTGGCCGGCTATGCCCTCGCCCACACGCAACTCGACCTCATCCTTCTCGCGACCATCGCGTCCCTCGCTTCCAACCTCGGCTCCATCCCTGCCTATTGGGTCGGTGCGCGGGGCGGTCGCCCCATGGTCGAACGTTACGGAAGCTACATGCTCCTCAGCCGCCGCGACCTCGATCTCGT
>Ga0209624_10001587_pt1 | contig 17537 bp, 13 predicted proteins | sample JacPinW_OM2H0_O1_FD_188565 | JGI IMG/M metagenome (GOLD analysis project Ga0209624, IMG submission 188565) | Forest soil microbial communities from Algoma, Ontario, Canada - Jack Pine, Ontario site 1_JW_OM2H0_O1 (SPAdes) (version 2) | ecosystem: Environmental > Terrestrial > Soil > Boreal...
CCAGTCCGTGGCCGGCCTCGACGAAGGCCCGCTGCAATCGGCGCTGGAGCGGCTCGCCGAGGCCGACATTCTGTTCGTCGAGGGCGATGGAGCGCAGGCGACCTACCGCTTCAAGCACGCGCTGATCCAGGATGCTGCCTATGACAGCCTTCTCAAGAGCCGCCGTCAGGCGCTCCATGCGCAGGCTGCCGAAATCCTGAGCGAAAGCGCGTCGCCCGAACCGGAAGCGATCGCCCATCATTTCACGCAAGCCGGCCTCGACGATCTCGCGATTGAATGGTGGGGCAAGGCGGGCGACCAGGCTTTGCGCCGCTCAGCTTTTCAGGAGGCGATATCCCACCTCGGCAAGGCGATCGCAATTGCGGACAGGGCGGGCGCGACGCAGCCGCGGGCGACAACGGGCTTAGACGCTCCGCACCAAGGACTGACGCCGTTGCGCGTCGCCTACGGCAACGCGCTCTTGCAGGCGCGCGGTTACGGTGCCCCGGAAACGACGCAAGCCTTCGCTAGAGCCCGCGAGTCGGCGTCTGTCGACAAGGACGCGCCAGGGCGGTTGTCGGCCGACTATGGCTTATGGACCAGCAGCTACGTGCGGGGCGAGTTGCCGTCGATGCGGGCGCACGCCGTGGCCTTTCTCAACGACGCCGAGGCGAGCCCCGATTCGCCCGAAGCCTGTGTCGCCCATCGCGCGGTTGGGGTCACTTGCTGGTTCGCCGGCGAGTATCGCGACGCGCGGGATCATTTGGAACGCGCGCTCGCTTTGTTCCAACCCGGCCGAGACGATGATCTGGCCTTTCGCTTCGGACATGACGCGGGCGTCGGCGCAATGCTTTATCTCGCGATTACTTTGTGGCCGCTAGGCGACGTTACGCGCTCGATTGCCCTCGTGGAAAGCGCCAGGGAGCGGCTCGACAGCATCACGCATGTCGGTACCCGCGCGCAAGGGAAATGTCACGCCGCCTTGTTCGAATTGATGCGTGGCGACCATGCGCGCGCCACGCCGAACGCATTCGAACTCGTTCGCCTGGCGCGCGAGTACAACCTGCCCTTCTGGCGCGCGAGCGGCGTGTTTCTCGAGGGCTGGGTGACCGCTGCGACCGGTGCGGTCGGCCGCGGGCTCGAGGACATGCGCGGCGGCGCAGAGCTGTTGCGCGAACACAACCTTCTGTGGTTCGACGGGCTATTGAAGATTGCGCAGGCTGAGGCCGAGACCAGGGCGGGCAATTCCGACCGCGCCATCGCTATCCTCGACGAAGCGCTGGCGACGTGCGACCGCGCCGGCTTCCGCGCGTTCGAAGCGGAACTGCATCGGGCGCGCGGCGAAATGCTGCTCGGGCGCGACCCCGCCAATCCTGCGCCTGCGGAAGAAGCCTTCCTGACCGCCATCGCGGTCGCGAAGCAGCAAGGAACGCGCAGCTTCGAACTGCGCGCGGCGCTGGCGCTGGCGAAGCTCTATCAATCGACCGGCCGCTCTGCTGAAGCCCGCGCTGTCCTCGCGCCCGCGCTCGATGGCTTTGCGCCGCCCTCGCAAATGCCCGAAATCGCGGAGGCGCAGGCGCTGTTAGGGACCCTGGCGTAGGCCCGCGGCTGCGAGTGCGCAGTCTCCGATAAGACGCAGCGAGCCTGTCCGCAAGGTCCGCTTTGCGTCGGGCGCCGCAGATCCGTTTGTACACTTGGAACTCCCGCTCGGGGTCGATGTGGCCCTTTCGCCGAGCCCGCGGCGATTGTCCGCTTCTTGCGCATTCCGGCCGGCTGGAGTCGACGTAAAGCATCCATCCCTAATCGCATCCGGTGATGTTGCACCTCCGGCAACCTTGGCCACTCTAGTGCGCATGGTGTCGACCGAGCGTAGTTTTCCGGCGCTCCACTTTGCCTTGAGCAGCCCCAAGTTGCGGGGTGCGAGAAGCCGGACGTCTCCCGAAATCTTGCGCCCTGCTTAATACCCAAATCGGCCGCCGGCGGTGTATGGTGGTTCGATTAGAGGACGCCGCACAGCGCAGGAGGGAACGGATCCCGTGTGACCGGCTTGGCTAAGATCGTTCTCGTCGAGGACGAGGCATTCCAGCGGGAAGTAATCGCGGAGTGCTTGGCGCAGCACGGCCTGCGACCGACCACGCTTTCCTCCGGAGCTGAACTGAAGCGGCTTGCTCAGTACTCTATGCCAGACATCGCGTTGTTGGACGTGCATCTGAACGAGCCGGAAGATGGCTTCGCCCTGGCGCGTTGGCTGCGCAGCCGGTCGGCGCGGATTGGCATCCTGATGCTCACAGTGGCCGGAGATACGATCGACCGCGTTGTTGGGCTGGAATCCGGGGCTGACGACTATGTCGTCAAACCGTTCGAAGCGCGCGAGCTGGTGGCGCGCGTGAAGGCGCTCCTGCGTCGCACCGGGCGGACTCCACAGCCGCCGCGTCTGAGCGAGGTGCGGATCGGAATGGCGATGCTCGATCTTCAGCGTCGCTTGCTCGTCCTCGCCGACGGCGCAGAGTCGAAATTAAGCGCAAGCGAGTTCGAGTTGCTGCGTCTGTTCGTCGAAAATCCGAATCGCCCGCTCACCCGTGACTGGCTGCTGGAAACCGCAGCTCATCGTGACCCCCACGCGTTCGACCGTGCCATCGACCATCGCGTCATGCGACTCCGGCGAAAGCTCGAACGCGACCCGAGTCATCCCGAGGCCATCCGCAGCGTTCGTGGAATCGGATACATGTTCGTCCCTTCAGGCGACTGAGCGCATCGCCTCTATCGTGTCGGCCAAAAGCTCTGCCATGCCGATAGCCGCGCAGCGGGCGCCCGCAAGGTCGTGGCCCTCGGCCGCTGCTTCGACGCGCGCCGCCTGCTCAGCCATGAGCGTCGCGCCTGCCACGCGCGCGGCGCCCTTCAGCCGGTGTGCGAAGACCACAACCTGCTTTGCGTCGAGAGCCGCGTGCAGCGCCGCGATATCGCGGGCGGCGCTATCCGCAAATTTCTGCACGTGCCTGGCGAGCATCGCAGTGTCGGAACTAAACAGAGCCCGCAACGCCTCGGGATAGAAGAGCGCGCCGTTGGGCGTATCGCCCGGCGCTGGCATTGCAACCAGATTAGGAATCCAGCGCACGAGCGTGCGGGCTAGCGCGTCGATCGAAACAGGCTTCGTCACGAATCCGTCCATGCCCGCCGCGTAGCAACGCGCGTCCTTGCCTTTCATTGCGTCTGCCGTCACCGCAACAAGCGCGGTGCGCGGGAGGCCACGCTTGGCCTCCTCGTGGCGGATCGCCTTTGCCAGAGCGAACCCGTCGAGGACCGGCATATGCAGGTCGAGCAGGATGATATCATGCGGTGCCTTCCGCCACTTTGCCAGGGCGGCTTCACCGTCCTCAGCGGTTTCGGCCGACAGGCCGAGAAGTTCAAGCTGACGCAAGATCACTTCGAGGTTGACGGGATGATCGTCGGCGACCAGTAACCGCGCCGCGGTTGCCCAAGGCGGGAACGAGGGCGGAAGCTTATCCCCTTCGACGTCAGCCAGCACGGCTGCTAGCCTCGCTTCGCTGAGGCGCAAATGAACGGTGAACCGAGCGCCCTCGCCCGGCGCGGTCTCCACCTCAACGTCGCCTCCCATCAGTTGGGCGAGCCGGCGGACGATCGAGAGGCCAAGGCCAGTGCCGCCAAAACGCCGCGTCGTCGAACTATCGGCCTGCATGAACGGCTCGAACAAGCGTGCTCGCGTCGTTTCATCCATGCCGATCCCACTGTCGGTCACCGTCAGAGACGCCAGGACGGACCCATCTCCTTGGGCGCGGGTAACCGCCTGGATCCGCACGAAGCCTTGGTCAGTGAACTTGATGGCGTTTCCGACCAAGTTGAAAAGGATCTGGCGCACCCGGGTCGGGTCCCCGATGACCCGATCGGGCCTGACGCTGGACGGTTCGGCGGACAGCTTTAGATGCTTCCGTCGCGCCTGCGGCATCATTGTCTTGACCGTGGCTGCGACCAGTTCGCTCAAACTGAACGGGGCCGCCTCGATGTCCATTCGTCCCGCATCGATCTTTGAGAAGTCTAGGACGTCGTCGATGATGCGGAGCAGGCCCTGAGCGCTTTGCCGCATCACCGCAACGTTGCGCTCTTGCGCCGGCTCGAGGCTGGAACGCTCCAGGACGTCCATCATCCCGAGCACGCCATTCATAGGAGTGCGGATCTCGTGGCTCATCGCGGCAAGGAAAGTCGACTTCGCCCGATTGGCGGCTTCAGCCTCCGCGCGCGCCTTCTCGGCTATGTCACGCTCGCGTTCCGCCGCCTTGCGCGCTGCCTGCAGTTCCTCGAACAGCCGCACGTTCTCGATTGCAATCACAGCCTGGTGGGCGAAGGTCGAGACAGTTTCGATTTCCCGCTGGGTGTAAGGCTCCACTCGTTCGCGCGCGAGCCCGATGACTCCGATCGGCATGCCTTCGCGGAGCAGGGGCACGCCGATCATGCAGCGGACCTTCCCCACCCGCGCATCCTTCTTCCTCGCGTATCGCGGGTCGGTCCAGGCGTCGGTGATTTGCACCGTGCGCCTCTCCAACGCCGCCCAACCGACGATCGTGCCCGGCCCTGGCCGCATGATCCGTCGCCGCTCGATCCTCTCGTAAGCCGGCAATAGGCCATCGCCCACCGCAAAGCGATACGCGCCGTCCTGGTAGCGGTAGAGGCCCGCCATATCGGCTCGGCACAGCGTCTTTGCATTGGTGAGTACGGTCAGCAGCACGCTGGTTAGGTCGAATGCCGAGCCACTGATGACGCGAAGAATCTCGCTCATCGCCGTCCGGTAATCGAGCGCTTCCCGCAGTTCGCGCAGGATTTCAGCCTCAGCCGCGAACGCGGGAGGAGCGACATCGACTGGATCCGCGCGCTCAACGTCTGTCAAATGCTCCAACTCCGCATTCGCCGGGTCCCATTTATGTCGGCCATTTGTCGCGCCCATATCTTGCGGTGCGGACCTTTTTGTCGCGTCTGTCGCGCATGCCCACGTTCTTGTCTCGCAAGGCACTGACGAAACGCTGTAATCGGCGGAGCGGACCTCGCGACAGATGCGACACGAACAGCTCGTGTGTACGATCTTAGCGCGACACAACTCTGTCAACCTCCGATTCCGACGCTAGGCCTGCGCCACGCTGGCCTACGCCAGAATAGAAACCAATCGGGACGAGGGCGACAATGGTCGATGAAGCTAAACTCAATCAGTTTATCGGCAAGATTTTGGGCGATCTCGGCGGCGCATTCAGCGTGCCCATGGTGCGCATGGGCGACAAGCTCGGCCTGTACAAGGCGCTCAAGCAGCAGGGTCCCATGACGCCGGCCGAGCTGGCGACGAAGACCAACGTCGCCGAGCGCTACGCCCGCGAATGGCTATCGCATCAGGCGACTTCCGGCTATCTCGACTACGACCCGGCAGCCGGCAAGTTCGCCTTACCGCCCGAACAAGCGATGGTGTTCGCGGACGTTGACAGCCCCGTCTATTTGCAAGGGGCCTTCGACCTTGCAGTGGCGATGGTGGAGAACCAACCCAAAGTCGAGGCCGCCTTTCGCTCCGGGAAGGGCGTCGGTTGGGGCGATCAGGCGCAGTGCCTGTTCTGCACAGTGGGACGCTTCTTCCGGCCCGGATATCACAACAATCTTGTCGCGTCCTGGCTGCCGGCGTTGGACGGCATCGCGGCGAAACTTGAAAGCGGCGCGAAAGTGGCTGACGTTGGTTGCGGTCACGGGTTTTCGACCATCATCATGGCAAACGCGTTCCCGAAATCGACTTTCGTCGGTTACGACTTTCACCCTGACTCGGTTAAGCAGGCGCGGATCCACGCCGAGCAGCATGGAGCGGGCGCCAACACGAAATTCGAAGTCGCCATGGCGAGCGATTTTCCCGGCAAGGACCTGGACCTTGTCACCTTCTTCGACTGCCTACACGACATGGGCGATCCCGTGGGCGCGGCGCGCCACGTGCGCGAGACATTGAAGCCCGACGGGAGCTGGATGATCGTCGAGCCCGCGGCCGGCGATCGACTGGAGAACAATCTCAATCCGGTGAGCAGAATGTTTTATGCGGCCTCGACTATGATCTGCATTCCGACCTCGCTCGATCAGCCGGTCGGAGCGGCGCTCGGAGCGCAGGCAGGCTACGCCAAGCTGTCATCCGCGATCATGCAAGGTGGATTTGGCAAGGTGCGCACGGCGACAGAAACGCCGTTCAACATGATTCTGGAGGCGCGCCCCTGACCGCCCCGGTCAAGCCTGGACGAGTCCTAGTGAAAGCGGCGCGAGATGGAGCGGCTTCAGCTGGAGCGTTGAAGTTCACGTAGGTCCCGGAAACTGATGCGCTTGATATTGTGCAGATCCAGAAGGTCCGAGATCGCCGGGTCAGTAAGGCATTCGGCGTCATGCGCGCGGATGTCCGCGTTCATGGGGTCGTAGGCGCGCAGCTCGTCTCCATCGAGCGCAGGGTGGGCAAAAATCTCGCTGACGCCTGCTGGCAGCTTGGGGATTTCCTCGAAAAATACGGCGCGCGTGCGCCTCGGCCATGGGTATATCATGTGCTCGTTGAACAGCAGACCTCGGGCTCGGGCGCGCTCACGGGCCTGAGGATCCTGCTCCTTCGCCTGCTCCCGCGAGAGCATCCGCACCGCCAGTCGGAACTCCTCTGCCAAGTCCAGATAAATTTCGTACAGATCAGTCCGGGCCTGCATGACGTTCATGTGCGCGTCAAGGTGGGTGACATCGATACCCCAGGAAATAGCTGCCTGGATCTGGGTCCGGCATTCAGCGCGCGCCTCTTCCGCGTCGATTTGTTCAACGGCCGCCGTCGTCGCGGGGAAGAACCCATCCTTATCACGAAGCGAGGCCCCGTTCGTCAGGCCACGCCAGCGGTAACCGCGGTATTCGGACGTCAGGGTCAGGTGCACGCCAACGGGAGAGTCCTTGAGCATGTAGGCTGCCTCCCGTGCCCAGGGACATGGGACCATTATGGTCGCGCTGGTCGCGACGCCGTAGACGATGGAGCGGAAAGTGGCGACGTTGGCGCTGTGGCTGGAGCCCAGATCGTCGCAGTTGACAATCAGCAGGCGACTGTTCGCGCTATGACCGAGCCGAGCCGCCAAGTTGCTTAATGGGCCTGAATTACTGCCCAACGTCATGCCTGCTCTCCGGTAGTTGAAAAGCATTCGTTCGCGGGTTCGGGCTTCGAATGCCGAACGTCTATGCAGACGATCACACCGGAGGTCAGCAAGCAAAGGGCGGGAGTGCCGCTATATCAACATCACGCCGACATCCTGTCGCGAGACGCGACGGCGCTAGGCGGGGTGCAAGGTTGCAGCGCGCTTTTAGACCAATGCGGTAGACGGCTTCGTGTCAATTTGACCGCTCAACAGCCGTTGGCGAATGACCGGAATTTGCGCGAACGAGACAGCCAGTGTCGACGTACACCTTGCCTTGAGGTGCCGACGTTTTTGGGATCAAGACGCCTGCGACCGCTTTCGAACTCGCAAAATCCATTCGCGAATGGCGCCGATGGCTGCAATGCGGGGGAGGCTCGTAGAACAAATGTTGCGACAGCGTTGCGACAAGGGCCCACAAAGATTACCGTTTGTAGCTTAACCATTTGAAATTGCGAGACAAAGCATAGTGCTTGACAGGGCGCCGCAAGCCTTTGGAATCGCAAGAAACGGACTCGAAAATGGCAGGCTCGGAGAGCCGTTTGGCGGCGCCCCCGGGGAGCTCCGGCGCGTCAGCTCTCCGAGGTCGTCAGGGCCAGCGCGTGAAGTTCCCCGCCCATCCGGCCCTTCAGCGCCTCGTAGACCAGCTGGTGCTGGCGGACCCGCGTCTTGCCCTTGAAGGCCGGGGTCACGACAGTCGCGGCATAATGGTTGCCGTCGCCGGCCAGATCCTTCACCTCGACCCGGGCGTCCGGAAACGCCTCACGGATCATCGTCTCAATCTCGGTCTGCGACATGGCCATGGGCGTTGCGCTCCTTGATAGCTTCGACCGAGTGCTCCTCCTCCTCGGCCTCCGTTTCGAGCCGCGCCACGACGTCCTCGGCGGGCTCTGAGGCAGCGATCGTGACGCCGTCGGTCATGAGGATCATGCAGTCGTCCGCATCCGACGCATTGATGGCGACCACGCGCTCCGGCCGAATGTAGGCGAAGCCCTTCACGGTCTTGACGATGATGAACGGGATCATGACTTGGCCCTCTGAGGATGGCTCATATAGTCCGGCAGCCAACTTTCATAGGCCTCGCTCAGCGCCGCAAGGGCGATCGGCGTCGCTCTTCCAAGTCTCAAGGCCACGCCCCCAGTGGCGCCGATGCGCGAAAGCGGAACGTTAAGGCGCTTCGCCTCCTCGGCAATGGCCGCGCTTTCGACCGGCGGCGCGGTCAAAACGTAGCGGCCCTGGTCCTCGCCGAAGAAGAACGCGTGCTCCGGGCCTCCCGCCTCGACGCTCGCGCCAATTGACCCCGCCATCGCCATTTCGGCCAGCGCGACAGCCAGACCGCCGTCGGACAGGTCGTGAACGGCGCTGACCTTGCCGCCTCGGATCAGCGAAGCGACAAATTCCCCATTGCGGCGTTCGGCCGCGAGATCGACCGGCGGCGGTGCGCCCTCCTCGCGGCCTGCGACCGTCGCGAGCCAGGTGGACCGGCCGAGCCAGTCCGGCGCCCCGCCAACGAGCCAAATGTCGTCGCCCGCCGCCTTGAAAGCGAGGCTCGCCGCCTTCGCCACGTCATCGACGAGGCCGACGCCGCCGATCGCGGGCGTCGGGGGAATGCCTGAGCCCATCGTCTCGTTGTAGAGCGAGACGTTGCCGGAGACGACGGGGAAGTCGAGCGCCCGCGCGGCCTCGCCGATGCCCTCGATGCAGCCGACCACTTGCCCCATGGACTCGGGCCGCTCCGGATTGCCGAAATTGAGATTGTCGGTGAGCGCGAGCGGACGCGAGCCGACGGCAATCAGGTTGCGCCACGCCTCGGCGACCGCCTGTTTTCCGCCTTCACGCGGGTCAGCGATGCAATAGCGCTCGGTGCAGTCGGTGGTCAGCGCCAGGCCCTTCGGGCCGTCGCCCAGCCTGACCACCGCGGCGTCGCCGCCGCCGGGCCCCTGGATCGTGTTGCCAAGGATGAGCGTGTCGTATTGTTCGCTGATCCAGCGCTTGGAGCAAAGATCAGGCGAGCCAATTAGCTTGAGCAGCGCCGCGTCGGTCGGCATCGGGGCCGGTATTGCGGCCGAGTCGAGAACGGGAGCGCGCGGGGTCTGAATCCACGGCCGGTCATAGAGCGGCGCCTGGTCGCCAAGCTCCTTGATCGGCAGGTCGGCCTTGATCGCGCCGCCGCGCCGGATGATGAAACGGCGCGTGTCGGTGGTCTTGCCGATGACGGCGAAATCGAGCCCCCATTTGCGGAAAATGGCCTCGGCCTCAGGCTCCTTCTCAGGTCTTAGCACCATGAGCATGCGCTCCTGGCTCTCGGATAGCATCATCTCGTAGGCGCTCATGCCGGTCTCACGGCACGGCACGTGGTCGAGGTTGAGGTCGATTCCGAGATCGCCCTTGGCCCCCATTTCGGCCGCCGACGAGGTAAGGCCCGCCGCGCCCATATCCTGAATGGCTATCACCGCGCCCGAGGCCATGAGTTCGAGGCACGCTTCGAGCAGCAGCTTCTCGGCGAACGGATCGCCGACCTGGACGGTCGGGCGCTTTTCTTCGGCGTCCGCCTCGAAGGCCGCGGACGCCATGCTTGCCCCATGGATGCCGTCGCGCCCGGTCTTCGAGCCGAGATAGACGATCGGATTGCCGATTCCGGTCGCCGCGGAGGTGAAGATCGCGTCCCGTTTGGCGACGCCGACGGCAAAAGCGTTGACGAGGATGTTGCCGTCATAGCGCCGGTGGAAACCGGTCGAGCCGCCGACGGTCGGCACGCCGAACGAATTGCCGTAGCCGCCGATCCCGGCGACCACGCCGGCCACCAAACGCCGGGTTTTGGCGTGGTCGGGCGCGCCGAAGCGCAGGAAGTTGAGAGCAGCGACGGGCCTCGCGCCCATGGTGAACACGTCCCGCAAAATGCCGCCAACCCCGGTCGCCGCGCCCTGATAGGGCTCGATGAAGGAGGGATGATTGTGGCTCTCCATCTTGAAGACGCAGACGTCGCCGTCGCCGATGTCGATCACACCCGCGTTCTCGCCCGGCCCGTAGATGACATGCGGGCCCGTAGTCGGCAGCTTGCGCAGATGAAGGCGCGAGGACTTGTACGAGCAATGCTCGTTCCACATCGCCGAGACGATACCGAGCTCGGTAAAGCTGGGCGTCCGGCCGATCAGCTTGACGAGCCGCGCATATTCGTCGGGCTTGAGGCCATGCGAGACGGCGAGCGCCTCGTCGACCTTGGGTTCGGTTTCGCTCAAAGGCCTGCGGTCTTTCAGTCTTCGGGGGAACGCTTGGCCCTTTAGCCCTGAGGCGCCACAAGCTCAAGTCGGCGGGTTCTACTCGTCGCGCTCAGGTTCCGCGCCAAGGGCGCTCCGCCATCGGAGACAGATAAGGGGGGTGACGGCAGGCTATTGGCTCTGGCAGCGGATCAATCCTTTCAACTGGTTAGGCGCCTTTTTCTGTCACTCGCTCCGGACAATCACTCCGCAGGTTCATCTTGCTTTAGTGTATATACACTTAAATGAATGTTGAGGCCGCCTGTCAGCTAAAATGAACGTGTACGCAGCCGCCCTTCATAATCACGCTTACCAATCGGAACGCCCCGCATCCGCAGGATGTCGTAGGCCGTGACAACGTGGAAGTAGAAGTTGGGCATCGAGAACGAAAGAAGGAACGTCTCAGACGTAAAGGCGAGTTTGCGAGGCCCGATCTGAAGGTCCAAATGCCTGCCCGCCCAGCCATTGACCTCGTCGGGCTCAAACGCCTCTAGCGCCCTTTTGGCCTTCTCCATCATCCCTTGCAAATCGCCGAATGGAACCGGTCCCACAAGTGCGGGCGGAGTGAATGCGCCCGTTCGCGCAGCCTCAAGCCCCCACACGGCATGATGCCATGATGCCTCGATCTGGAAATGAAATGGGGCCATGTCATCAATCAAGCGAACTTCCACAAAGTCGTCAGGGTCGTGGCCCGTTTTCGCGCAATGCTCGTCTGCGCGATCAAGGACACCCGCGAGAGCATTCACGGTCTGCAAGAAGGTCGGCACGCTGAGGTCGTAGAGTGAAATTGACATTAATGACGCTCTCTTCGGCGATTTGCGAATCTGCTCTTAGTCAGAGAGCCAGACTGCGCCAACGTCCGCAATCGACAAGCTGGCCGAGAACGATCTCGCCGCTCTCAAGCTCGTCGCAATCCGCATCTGGCTACACGGCAATGAGTCTACGTCCTAGAGTGGCGCGATGACCGAAATCGCTCTCTCCCGACTTTACAAGGCTTACATCGCCTGCCTGAACCGGCAGGCCTGGGACAATCTGCATCGCTTCGTCGCCGACGACGCGCAGCACAACGGCCGGCCGTTCGGCCTCGCCGGTTATCGCGCCATGCTTGAGCGCGATTTTGAGGAGATCCCGGATCTTCGGTTCAATATCGAGCTGATGGTCTGCGAACCGCCCCATGTCGCAAGCAGGCTCCGGTTCGACTGCCGGCCGAAGGGTCTGTTTCTCGGTCTGCCGGTAAACGGCAAGCGGGTCGTCTTTACGGAGAACGTCTTCTATCGTTTTCGCGACGAAAGAATTGCAGAGGTCTGGTCGGTGATCGACAAGGGGGCGATCGAAGCGCAGCTTTGATTGCCGCTCGCATTACAGTCTCCGCGCGCCCTCCGTGGCGGCGCTCCTGAGCTTTGCCGTCATGGCCGCGCTTGTCGCGGCCATCCACGAGGTCGCAGCCGCAAAAGCAGAAACGGTTCGGCAACGGCTAACGCAGCTCATTGAGAATATTTGCTTTCCTTCGGCATCACGACTGGCTTTGCGCGGATTCGCGTGGATGGCCGCGACAAGCGCGGCCATGACGTTGGCGCGGCTTCGGACGACAGCGGAAGACGCCTTGCCCCTTGACCAACGGCTAGTGCTATAAGAGTCAGGATAAATATTCCAATATTCAGAAATCTATGCTACTATGATAGGTATGGACACGGCTGAAACACCAGTTCTAACGCGTTGGTTAATGACCACAGAAGGACGGGCCGCGCTCGCTCCCTGACCCCTTGCGGCGCATAGGGCGGGCGAATAAATGTTTCGACGAAATTTCCGCGTAACTCATTGAAAAGGCTCAATTCTGACGAGAGAATCCAAGGAAATCCAAGCTTTTCCAACCCCGTTTGAGGGGGTCAAATCGCCTCGAATGCAGCTTGGCCAAGGCAATCCAAATCTAGCCTATCGTCGCCCGAACAGCCGCTCGATGTCGGCGAGCTTGAGTTCCACATAGGTCGGGCGGCCATGGTTGCACTGGCCGGCGCCCGGCGTCGCTTCCATCTCGCGCAGGAGCGCGTTCATCTCCTCCGGCTTGAGCGGCCGGCCTGAACGGACAGAATGATGGCAGGCGAAGGTCGCAAGCCGCTGGTCGAGCCGCCGCGCCAAGGTCTGGGCGCCGTCCTCGGCCGCGAGGTCGGCGGCGAGATCGCGGACCAGCGCCGCAAGGTCGCCCTGCGCGATCGCGGCCGGGGCTTCGCGCACCATCATCGCGCCGGGGCCGAAGCCCTCGACGATGAGGCCGAGTCCTGCGAGCTCCTCCGAATGCGCGTCGATCAACGCCGCGGCGTCCGGATCGAGGTCGACGACGAGTGGCGTCAACAGCGCCTGGCGCTCGATCGCGCCCTCATCGCGCTCAAGCTTGAGCCGTTCATAGACGATGCGCTCATGCGCCGCGTGCTGGTCGACAATGACCACGCCGTCTCGCGTCTGGGCGATGATGTAGTTCTCGTGCAGCTGCGCCCGCGCGGCGCCAAGCGGAGCGGCGAGGTCGCGCTCGTTGGCCACGGCCGCCGGCGCTGGCGCGGAGGGCGCGACTGCGGCGAAGCTCGCCTGCGCCGGCTCGGCCAGTTGCGGGGCGGCGGGCGAGGCGCGCCAGTCCCAGCGGGGGGAATAGGGCGCGCCGCGGTAAGCTTGCGGGGGACGCATAGCGAGGATCGTCGCCGTTCCGCCGGTGGTCGAAGCGCGATGCAGCGCCTCGTTCAGGCGCTGCTTGATCGCGACGACGATGAGAGCGCGAACGGCGGCCGCGTCGCGAAAGCGCACTTCGGCCTTGGCCGGATGGACGTTGACGTCGACCTCGGCGGGCTCGCATTCGACGAACAAAGCCGCAACCGCATGCCGGTCCGGGGGCAGGAAGTCGAGATAGGCGCCCCTGAGCGCGCCGGCGAGAGTCTTGTCGCGCACCGCCCGCCCGTTGACGAACAGGAACTGCTGCGAGGCGTTCGGCCGGCTATAGGTCGGCAGTCCCGCCCGGCCGAAGAGCCTTAGCGCCTCGCGCCGCGCGTCAAGCGTGACCGAATTGGCGGCGAAGTCATTGCCCAACGCCTGGCGGAGCCGCTCAGCGAAACCGGCTTCGCCCGCGCCCGCGGCCGGCCAGTCGAAACTTGAGCCGAGATCGGTCGCGAACGAAAAGCGCGCTTCCGGCGCGCCCATCGCCAGGCGTTTGACCACATCGGCCGCGGCCAGCGCCTCGGCTCGGTCGGATTTGAGGAATTTGAGCCGCGCCGGGGTGGCGGCGAACAGGTCGCGCGCTTCGACCCGCGCGCCGGTAGCGCAGGCGCAAGGCTCGATCGCGCTTTTGAGTCCGTCCTCGACCAGGAGCCTCAGCCCATGCGACGCGCCCGGGCCGCGGGTGCGGATTTCGAGGCGCGACACCGAGGCGATCGAGGGCAGCGCCTCGCCGCGGAAGCCGAAGGTGGCGATTTGCATGAGATCGCCGTCCGGAATCTTCGATGTCGCGTGCCGTTCGACCGCAAGGGCGAGATCGGCTTCGTCCAGCCCATGCCCGTCGTCGACGACCCGGATGAGCCGCCGCCCGCCGGCCTCGATCGTGACCTCGATCGACTTCGCGCGAGCGTCGAGCGCGTTCTCGATGAGTTCCTTGATCGCCGCCGCCGGCCGCTCGATCACCTCGCCCGCGGCGATGCGGTCGATGGTCAACGGGTCAAGGCGGCGAATCGGCATGGGGGCAAACCTCGCCCCATCCTATCACATTGGCCGGCAGGCGGGCGCTGGCGAGGCGCCGCAAACCCTCGCCAGATTTCGTTCCCAGGCGCAGAGCGGGGCGCCATTTCCGAGCCACCTGCGCTTACGCGGCGCTCTCCGGAATGGCGGTTGCCCATTCATTCCTAGGGTCGCTATTTATTCGTTGCGACGCCCTCCAACTTCTGGTGGCTTGGGCCGCGGCGAGACGACGCCCCTTGGGAGGACAGCATGACGTTCGAAGGCGGATGCTATTGTCGGCAAGTGCGTTACGTCGCCGAAGGCGAGCCGCGGCTCAAGGCGCAATGCCATTGCCGGGAATGCCAATATATCAGCGGCGGCGCGCCGAATATGTTCATGCTGATGCCGCCGAAGGGCTTCCGCTACGTCGGCGGCGCGCCCAAGACGTTCACCCGCAGCGATCTCGACCAGCCGGTGACCCGCGAATTCTGCGGGAATTGCGGCACGCATCTGACTACGCGCCGGTCGGACTTGCCCTTGGTGATCCTGAAGGTCGGAACCCTCGACGACCCGAGCCTGTATGGCGCCCCGCAGATGGCGATCTACACGCTCGACAAGCAGCCTTTCCATATGATCCCGGAAGGCGTGCCGACGTTCGAGCGGCAACCGCCGCGTTAGTCCGCCCGGTCGCTCGGCTTAGAACCCCTCCGGCTTTCCGACCACGGTCGTGTGCAGCGAGCCGTCGCCGAAGGCGCGGTGCGCCGCCCGGCCGACGCTCTCCATCGTCACCGCGGCGATCTCGCGGTTGCGCTCGACGAGCCACTCCGGCGCGCGGCGCTCGAGCTGGATGTGGACGAGCTGCGAGGCGATCTTGGCGGAAGTGTCGAAGCGCAGCGGATAGGAGCCGATGAGATAGGTCTTGCCTTTCTCCAGTTCCTCTTCGTTAAGCCCGTTCAGAGCTACGTCGCGGATTTCGGCCGAGGCGACGTCGAAGGATTCGCGCGCCCGCTCGTTCTTGGTCGTCGTGCCGCCGTAGAAGTAAGCGCCGCGCTCAAGCGAATAGAAGCTCCCGAACACCGTATAGGCGAGGCCGCGCTTCTCGCGCACCTCGCGAAACAGCCGTGAGGTCATCGAGCCCGACCCGCCCAGCACATGGGCGGCCACAATACTGGGGATAAAGTCCGGGTCGTCGCGCTTGAGCGCCGGCCGGCCGAACCGGATCGTCGATTGCGGCACGTCGAGATCGATCCGCTCGATCTCCCCCAAGCCCGCGAATGTCGCGTCGGCAATGGGTTTGAGATCACCCTTGGCCGGCAGATCGGCGAACGCCTTGTCGACCAGCGCCGCGGCGTCTTTTTCGTCGATCGCGCCAACGACCGCGATCAGCAATTGATCGCGCGCAATCCCTTGGCTGGCGGCGTGGATGAGATCGGCCCGCTTGATATGGGCGAGCGTTTCGAGGGTCCCGCTGGCCGCCTGGCCGTAAGGATGACCCGGAAACGACTTTTCCTTCCAGTGGCGGTTGGCGAGGGTCCCGGGATCATTGGCGTCGTGGCGCAGGCGCGCGTTCATATGCTCACGCACGCGTTCGAACGGCTCCTCGTCGAACCGCGGCGCATTGACAGCGAGGCGCAACAGCTCGGCGGCGCGATCGAGGTTCTTGGTGAGCGTGCGCATGCGCCCGCTCCAATGATCGCGGTCGCAGTGGAACGACATTTCGACGGCTTTCTCGTCGAGTGCGCGATGAAAGGCTTGCGAATCCAATTCACCCGCGCCCTCATCGAGCAGCCCCGACATCAGCGCGCCCAAACCCGCCTTGTCCGCCGGGTCCTGCGCGGCGCCGCCGCGCATGGCGAATTCGAGCGAAACGAGCGGCACCGCGTAGGAGGGGACGAGCCAAAATTTCAAGCCGCGCGGGCTAACGACCACGTCGACGTTGACGGCGGAATGGGAGGATGAAACGGCGAGGTGCTTTTGCATGAGCGTTTCCGTTAAGTTTTGTCTTTTTGGCTCCGCGCGCCCGGAGCGGGAAGGTCGCGGCCCCTAAGCCGCCTCCTCGATCAGAGGCATGAGATGTCCGGTCACCGCAGGCTTATGATCGAGCCAGCGCCGCGCCGCCTGGGTCACATCCTCAGCGCTGACCCGTTCGATCCTCGCCGGCCATTCCTCGACATCACGCAAGGTCTGGCCGATCGCCAGCGACGAGCCGTACCAGCGCGCGAGGTCCGATTGGCTGTCGCGGGCATAAATGGCGTCGGCGACCATTCGCGTCTTGGCGCGCTCCAAATCGCCAGCCTCAACGCCCTCCTGCACGAACCTCGCCAGCGCGTGGTCAAACGCCTTATCGAGCATTTCGAGCTTGACCCCCGGCGCGGGCGTCATGTTGACGATGAACCGGCTCTGATCAACCGCGGCGCCATGATAATAGGCCCAGGCGGAGACGGCGACCCGCTCCTCCATGACCAGCGTTCGATACAGGAAACTCGTCTGCCCACCGCCGAACAGATGGGCGAGCAATTCAAGCGCCTCTGCGTCGCCCTCAGGCGCAGTGCGGGCTGACGGCGCGAGATAATGCCGCTGCCACCCCGGCTGCTCCACCTTGTCGTCGGCGACCGTCACCAACCGGTTAGCGACCGTCGGCGGTTCCATCGGGCGCACCCGCTCCGGCTTGGCCCCGCGCGGCTTGATCCGGCCGTAAGTCTCCTCGGCCAGCGCGCGCGCTTCGTCCGGTTCGATGTCGCCCGCCACCACGAGGATGGCGTTCTCAGGCGTATAAAAGCGCCGGTAATAGGCGAGCGCGTCCTCGCGGTTCAAGCCTTCGATCTCATGCCCCCAGCCGATAACGGGGATCCCATAAGGGTGATGGGTGAACAGCGCCGCCTGCACGGCTTCGCCGAGTTGGGCGCCGGGGTCGGTGTCGCAATGCATGCGCCGTTCCTCGAGCACAACGTCGCGCTCCGGCGCAACGATGTCGTCGGTCAGGATCAAACCCGTCATGCGGTCGGCTTCGAACGCCATGCAGGCCTTGAGATGCTGTTTGGCGATCTGCTGGAAATAGGCGGTGAAATCGTTGCCGGTAAAGGCGTTTTCCATGCCGCCGACCTCGGAGACGAACTCCGAGAATTCCCCCTTGGGATGGCGCTCGGTTCCCTTGAACATGAGGTGTTCGAGGAAGTGGGCGATACCGGATTTGCCCTGGGGGTCATCGGCCGCGCCGTTACGGTACCAGATCATGTGAGTGACGACCGGCGCCCGGTGATCGGGAATGACCACGACGTCGAGGCCGTTGGACAAGGTGAAGTTTGCGACCTGTAGCGTGGAGGATGGGGAAGACGTCATCGCGGTCCGATCAAAATTGGCGGGCCCGCCCAACCGGCCGCAAAGCGGCGTGATCATGACGGTCCCACGACATATAGAACGCCTCGCCGCA